>Ga0105249_10000407_pt1 | contig 41419 bp, 26 predicted proteins | sample KBSS44metaG_FD_81522 | JGI IMG/M metagenome (GOLD analysis project Ga0105249, IMG submission 81522) | Switchgrass rhizosphere microbial communities from Kellogg Biological Station, Michigan, USA - KBS S4-4 metaG | ecosystem: Host-associated > Plants > Roots > Rhizosphere > Soil | place...
ACACCGCCGCGCGGCGCGGCCGAGTCCCGATGCGTGCGGGGCGACGAGCAGTCGGCCTCCGAGCGTGCGACGCCGTGGGGCGCGGGGCTCGGCGGGTCGTCATTCCGCGCCGACAGGCGAGGAATCCTTGGTGTCCGGGTAGAGAGGCTGAGCTCTCGGCCGGGACGCCAAGGATTCCTCGCTCCGCTCGGAATGACACCGGTGGCGGAGCCGAGTCCCCGCGCCTCGCGCCGCGACGACCCAGACCGAACGCCCGCGGCGAGTACGACCAAAGGCTAGCCATCCAAAGGCCGGGCTCGCGTGGCCGCGACAGAGGGAGAACGCGAGTTCGGCTGAGACCTGCTGACTGTCAGCTGTTCGCTGACAGGTCCTTCAGCAAGTCCATCATCTTCACGTCGTACGGGTCCGGCGTATCGTCGTCGTCGGCGATGTCGTAGTGCTGCTGCGGCGTCTCGAGGATGAGCGGGATGCCCTTCGCCCGTCGATCGCTCAGCAGCCATCGAAACGGCTCGACACCGATCTGTCCGTCGCCGATGAGCACGTGCCGATCCTTGTTCGAGCCGAGCGCGCCTTCGCTGTCGTTGAGATGGAAGAACCTCGGTGGCTCGCCCGTCGTCGACTCGAACAGATCCAGCACGACGCGCACGGCATCCTCCGACATCGTGATGTCATGACCGCTCGCGTACAGATGACACGTGTCGAGCCCGTACCCGGTGCGATCACGCAGCGACGCCGGCACGTGCGCGAGAATCTCTCCGACCTCTTCCGCGGTCCGTCCCATCGTGCGCCCGGCACCGGCCGTGTTTTCCACCAGCAGACGCGTCGTGCCCGGCGTCTTCTCGAGCGCGTTCTCGATGGCCTTGGCGATGCGCTTCGCTGACGCCGATCGCTCGCCGTCCTGCGCGGACCCCGGATGGAAGCACACGGCACCGATGCCCAGGGCGGCGGCACGCTCGACTTCCTTCGCCAGGCCCGCGCTCGCACGCGCGTACTTCGCGTCGTCAGGCGTCGCCACGCTCAGCACGTACGCCGCGTGCGCAACGATGTGCTCGGGACGGATCTCGCTCTCCGCGAGCGCGGCGCGAAAGCGCTCGACGCGCTCGGGCCGCACGGAGATCTTCTCGTTGTAGAACTGCGGCTTCGCGGTGAAGACCTGCAGTGCGCGCATCCCGCCCCGCGCCGCGCGTCGTGCGGCCATGTGAATGCCGCCGGTATCGATCGTGTGAGCGCCGAAAATCATCATGGCGCGAAAGGTTATTCGACCGCGGGCACGGCGCTACGGGCACAGGCGGCGGTTTACGGACCTCCCGCCGACTTCAGTCGGCAGCCAGTGAAGCCCCGCTAGTTCAACGTGCCAACGCGCGCCGTCACGGCAGAACCGTTTCGCCAGCCCACAACCAGCTGCGGCGCTCGCAGCGCCACGAGCGGCCGCTCCGCACTCGTCGTCCCCGTCGATGCCGCTGGCCGCTCGCGAGCGAAGATGTGCCCCCACGTGCGCGACATCGCGAGCGAGATCTGCGGACGCTGACTGTTCGGATCCTCGAATGCGACGATCACGAGGCTGTCCGCCGCCGTCACGGCGCTCGCCGACGGACGATCCCCGTACATGATCGGCACCGGGGAATGAAAGAGATCGCCGCGGTCCATCGAGTGCGCGAAGAACACTCCGGGTCCCGTCGGGCTGTTCAGGAAGTACGTCACGTGCACGTAGCCCGACGTCGAGTCCGCGGCGATGGACGGCGCCGGCCGCTCGCACGAGAGCGTGCCGCGATCGGTCGTGTCCACCGGAACGGTTGTAGCCCAGGTCGCGCCCGCATTGTCCGAGCGCGCCGAGAACAGCACCGCTCGACCGTTCTCGCGACGCGACCACCACGCGCCGTAGATCTCCGTCGGCGACAGCGCGGCGATGCGCAGCGAGCCCGGACACGCGGCACTATCCGCGGGCATTGTCGCGACCGTCACGACCGGCTCGAGCGCAGGGGACCCGTCGGCACGAAGCACGAGATGGGCCTCGGCCTCGGAGCTCTCGGGGCCCGACACAGGCAGCGCGAGCTGGCGTGTGTCGTCCCTCCACTCGACGGGACCCTTCTCGCATGCAGTCAGGACGACAGCGAGCACGCCGAGCGACAGTACCGACGTGCGCGGTGTCCTCGGCTTACGCGGAGTGCGCGCAATGGACCGCGCGTCGGTCGGTGTGTGGAAGCGGAAGGCCTGGCGATCGCGTATCTTCACAACGTCGGTCCTCGATCTCTGCAGCCCCTACCCCGACTGCCCATGTCTGCCCCAGCCGTGAACCCGCCGCGCAACGCACGCAGCGCGAACTCAGAGACGCCCGCGCCGGCAAACGCCACGAGCCAGCCGATCCCGACCATGGGACTGGTGACCGGCTTCAACGGCAACCGCCGTGTGCCACCCGCCGTCAACGAACCCGTACGTTCGTACGCGCCCGGCTCGTCCGAGAAAGCTGCGCTCAAGGAGCGACTCGCCTCGATGGCGTCCGAACGAATAGAGATACCTGTCATCATCGGTGGCAAGGAGTATCGGTCGGGGGAAGTCGCGCATGCCGTGATGCCACATTCGCACCAGCACGTGCTCGCGGACTGGCACAAGGCCACGGACGAGCATGTGCGGCTCGCGGTCGACGCCGCGCGTGAGGCACAGCGCGAGTGGGCGAACTGGCCGTGGGAGGATCGCGCCGCGGTCTTCCTGCGCGCGGCCGAGCTCCTCTCCACCACGTGGCGCGCCACGCTGAACGCCGCGACGATGCTGGGTCAATCGAAGACGGCGTATCAGGCGGAGATCGATTCGGCCTGCGAGCTGATCGACTTCTTCCGCTTCAACTGCGCGTTCGCGCAGGAGCTGTACGACGAGCAGCCCGAAAGCAGTCACATGTTCTGGAACCAGCTCGACTATCGCGCGCTCGAGGGGTTCGTGTACGCGGTGACACCGTTCAACTTCACGGCCATCGGCGGGAACCTGCCGACCGCGCCCGCGCTCATGGGCAACACGGTCATCTGGAAGCCTGCATCGTCCGCGATGGTCTCCGGCTACTACGTGATGAAGCTGCTCGAGGCCGCGGGACTTCCGCCGGGCGTGATCAACTTCGTGCCGGGCGATGCGGCGATGATCTCGAACCACCTGCTGTCGCACCGCGATCTCGCCGGCGTGCACTTCACCGGCAGCACGGGCGTCTTCAACAGCATGTGGAAGACGATCGGCGCAAACATGAACCGGTATCGCTCGTATCCGCGCATCGTCGGCGAGACGGGCGGCAAGGACTTCATCGTCGCGCACCCGTCCGCGGACGCGAGGGCGCTCGCCGTCGCCATCGCGCGTGGCGGGTTCGAGTATCAGGGTCAGAAGTGTTCCGCCGCGAGCCGCGTCTATGTGCCGAAGTCGCTGTGGCCGCAGGTACGCGACGCCACCGTCGGCATGATCGACGAGATTCGCATGGGCGACGTGCGCGACTTCCGGAACTTCATGGGCGCTGTCATCGACGAGAAGGCGTTCAAGAAGATCGGCGAGTACATCGGCGACGCGAAGCAGAATGCGCGCATCGTGGCCGGCGGCGTGACGAAGGGCGACGAGGGCTACTTCATCGCACCGACGCTCGTCGAGACCGACCAGCGCGACTACCGCCTGATGTGCGAGGAGATCTTCGGACCCGTCGTCACCGCGTTCGTCTACGACGACAACGAATGGGCGGAGACGCTCACGATCATCGACGAGACGTCGCCGTACGCGCTCACCGGCTCGGTGTTCGCGACCGACCGTCGCGCCATTCAGCAGGCGGGCGTGGCGCTGCGAAACGCCGCCGGAAACTTCTACATCAATGACAAGCCCACGGGTGCGGTCGTCGGGCAGCAGCCGTTCGGCGGCGCGCGGGCGAGCGGGACGAACGACAAGGCCGGCTCGAAGCTGAACCTGATGCGATGGGTGAGCCCGCGGACGATCAAGGAAACGTTCTCTCCGCCGACGGATCACAAGTATCCGTTCATGGCCGAAGAGTGAGCCCGGAGCCGACAGTCTGATGGCTGCCGGCTCGACGAAGCGCGATCTCGACGCGATCACGATCGCCACGTGGGCGGTGGTCGCCGTCGGGATCGCGCTTCGCATCGTGGCCTACGCACGCCGGTCGGTGCTGTGGCTCGACGAAGCCGCCACCGCGCGCAACATCCTGGAACGGTCGCTCGGCGACCTGCTGACGGTCCCGCTCGACTACGGTCAGGCCGCGCCCAAGGGCTTCCTCCTGCTCGAGTGGCTCGCGAGCCGTGCACTCGGCGCGAGCGACCTCGCACTGCGGCTCGTGCCGTTCCTGGCCAGCGTCGCGAGCCTGCTGCTCTTCCTCGGGATCGCCCGCCGCCTGCTGTCGCCGGCGGGCACGCTCGCCGCACTTGTGTTCTTCACCGTGGGGTACTGGCCGCTTGTCTACACGGCGGACGTGCATCCGTACGGCCTGGACCTCGCGCTATCGCTCGCCGCGCTGCTCCTCGCCCTCGACGTGAGGCGGCTCGGCTTTCCGCCACGGCAGGTCTGGGCGCTGGCGCTCTTTGGTGCGGTAGCCGTGTGGTTCTCGAACGCGACCGTGCTCACGTTGGTCGGGCTCAGCGTCGCGTTAGGCGCCGTGGCCTGGCGGGCGCGCGGGCTGCCGCGGGCGATCCACACCCTTTGGCCGATCGCCGCGGTCGTCGGCGCGAGCGCGGCCGGCGCCGTCTGGGTGTCGACCCACAGCTTCTTCCCTGCTGCCGCCGAGTACTTCGACTGGCTGTATCGCGGCGGGATGGTCCCGGCACCGCGGTCGATCGGAGCGCTCCGCTGGCTGTGGGACACGTGGCGCGTGCAGCTCGCGCTGTGGCACGGGTGGGCGATCGATGATCCCGCGTGGACCTCGCTGTACGTCGCCCTCGCCCTCATCGGGTTCATCAGTCTGCTGCGACGACGGGCCGCCGATGCCGTAGTCGTCGGCTCGGTCGTGGCCGCGTTCGTCGTCGTGTCGATGGCGAAACGATACCCGTACGAGACGCGACTCCTGCTTCCGTCCATCACGGTCTTCCTGTTCGGCGTTGGCGAATCGATCGGCGTGCTCGCCGCCGCGGCGTGGGGACCCGCGACCATCGCAGCGCGTGCGCTCGCCGTGCTGCTGTGCGTTCCGCCCGTCTATCACGTCGTGGCATTCCCGCCACCGTACCAATGGACGGTGACCGGCTCGTATCTCACGGAGATCCGGGATCGGTGGCAACCGGATGACGTCGTCTACGCGACGTACGGGCGAGCGCCGGAGGTTCTGTATAGCGCGCCGCACTTCGGGCTGTCAGCGCGCGACGTGGTGCCGGGCCCCTGCAACCACGAGGATCCGCGCGCCGCGTTGCGTGCGGCGGACGCGTTGCGCGGACGGCATCGTGCCTGGGTGATCGTGGAGAGCGGCCGCTACTTTCCGGGGTCGCCGGAGTACGGCTACCTGCGCGCGATCGGCGTGCGGCGCGACTCGCTGCGGGTGGACCTGCCCGGCTCGGTTCGGGTGTGGAAGGCAAGCCCGTTCGACATCAGCACAGCCTACCTCTTCGACCTGAGCGACACGACCCGACTGAAGCAGGCAACGGCGGACACGTACACGATCTCGCCGCTGCTCCGGCCCCAGCTCGCAAGCATGAACAAGTGGTCATGCTACGGCGTCTGGTCACCCAACGTTCGGGAATCGGGAGCGCGGAGAGGCGGCTCCTAGCTGCGAGCAGCTGCTTGCAGCTCGCCGACGGCTGCGTGCTGGTGCTCCGAGCTGCCCGCTGCTGCCACTCCGCGCAGGAGTATGATCCCGATTCATACCCGCTGTCATCCCGGGCGGCAGTGAAGGATCTTCCATGGGGGCTCCCAGTTCCGAGTTCTCAGTTCCCAGTTCCCTGTTCCCAGTTCCCAGTTCCCAGTTCTCGCCTAACGTGCCCTACACCTTCTACACGGCCGACGTCTTCACAGACACATTGTTCGGCGGCAACCAGCTCGGCGTGCTGCCCGACGCGCGCGGGCTGACCACCGAGCAGATGCTCGCGATCACGCGCGAGTTCAACTACTCGGAGTCCACGTTCGTCTTCCCGCCGGAGAACCCGAAGCACACGCGACGCGTTCGCATCTTCACGCCCGGCGGCGAGATACCGTTCGCCGGCCACCCGACCGTCGGCACCGCCCACGTGCTCGCCGCCATCGGCGAGGTTCCGCTCACCGGTCCCGAGACGCGCATCGTGCTCGAGGAGAACGTCGGGCCTGTGACCGTGCTGATTCGCGCGCGCGACGGCAAGCCCGATTTCGCACAGCTCTCGGTCGCAATGCTGCCCCAGGTGAGTCAGCCTCCAGTCTCGCGCGCACAATTGGCCGAGATGCTTTCGCTCGATAGCGCGGACCTGCTCGACGGCGACTACGCACCGCAGACCGTGTCGTGTGGGCTGCCGTTCCTCCTCGTGCCGCTGCGCGATCGCAAAGCGGTTGCGCGCTCGCGACTCAGGCTCGATCCGTGGGAGCAGTCGCTCAGGGGCACGCCGTCCGAGATGGTGATGGTCTTCGCGGCGGACGCGGAGCGGCCGGGATCGGACATCCGGGCGCGGATGTACAGCCCGTCGGTGGCGGTCGCCGAGGACCCTGCGACGGGGTCGGCGTGTGCGTGCCTCGCCGGCTACCTCGCCGCGCGCACACCGCGCGACGGAACGCTGAAGTGGGTGGTCGAGCAGGGCTTCGAGATGGGCCGGCCAAGCATCCTCGAGATCGAAGCGGACAAGAACGCCGGAAAGATCACGGCGGTTCGCGTCGGAGGACGGACGGTGCTCGTCTCGAAAGGAGAGTTGTTGGGAGTATAGGACCAACACTGCTTACTGTTAACTGGAACTGGTTGCTGCAGCGTAAGAACCCTCGGGATGCTTCTCTCGCGTAGAGAGGCCTCCCGAGGGTTCTCGCCTTTCACCCTGCAGTAACCAGTTCCAGTTAACAGTAACCAGCGCCGTGCCTGTTCCCCGTTCCCTGTTCCCTGTTCTCCGTTCCTGTGCTCGCGGCGTCGGCCAATTCCTTGCAACCGTACCGAGCCGATGTCAGAGCCAAGAATCGCTACTCCGCCGTCGGTCCCCGTGATCGACCCCAACGAGCTGCGCGTGACGCGTCTCCGCGCGCTTCGCGGCCCCAACTATTGGCGCCTCGCACCCGTCATCGCATGCGACGTGCGCCTCGGAGCGCTCGAGTCCGTCAATTCCGCCGACGTGCCCGGGTTCAACGATCGGTTGCTCGCGGCACTCCCATCGCTGCGCGAGCACCCGTGCACCCGCGGCACCCCCGGTGGCTTCGTCGAGCGACTAGAGCGCGGGACCCACATTCCGCACATCCTCGAGCATGTCGCGCTCGACCTGCAGAACCTCGCGGGCAACGACGTGGGCTTCGGACGTGTCGTCGCGTCCGGCGACGCCGGTGTCTGGTGGGTCATCGTCGCCTACGATGAGGAAGACGTCGGCCTCCAGAGCATGCGCGATGCCGTCTCGCTCGTCCGCGCATCGCTCGGCGACCAGCTGTTCGACATCGCGGCCGCCATCGCAAATCTTCAGGACCTCTACGAGCGCGTTCGCCTCGGGCCATCCACGTGGGCCATCGTCGAGGAAGCGCGACGCCGCGCCATCCCGGTCCGGCGTCTCAACTCACGATCCCTCGTTCAGCTCGGGCTCGGGCGCAACCTGCGGCGCATTCAGGCGACGCTCACCGACCATACGAGTGCCATCGCCGTCGAGGTCGCGCAGGACAAGGACGACACGAAGCGCGTGCTCGAAGCCATCGGGCTTCCCGTCCCACACGGTGCCGTCGCCACCACGGCTGACGAAGCGGTCGAGCACGCGCAGGAGATCGGTTTCCCCGTCATCCTCAAGCCTCTCGACCTGAGCCACGGTCGTGGCATCTCGCCGCGGCTGACGGGTGAGGAATCGGTCCGCGACGCCTGGCAGCGGGCGAGCGAAATCTCCGAGCGACTGATCGTCGAGCAATTTGCCGAGGGCCGCGACCACCGCGTGCTGGTCATCGGCGGCAAGCTCGTCGCCGTGGCCGAGCGCGTGCCGGCGCACGTCACGGGCGATGGCGAGCATACGATTCGGCAGCTCATCGACATCGCAAACGAAGACCCGCGGCGAGGCATCGGGCACACGAAAGTGTTGACCAGGCTCGAGTGCGACGAAACGACCGTCGAGTTTCTCGCGCGGTCCGGCCTAACGCTGGACAGCGTCCCGCCGAACGGCGCGCCGGTCCAGCTCTGCGCCACCGCGAACCTCTCGACCGGCGGAACGTCGATCGACCGCACCGACGAGATCCATCCGAGCAACGTCACGGCATGTGAGATGGCCGCCGGCGTCGTCGGCCTCGACATCGCGGGCATCGATGTCATCACGCCGGACATCTCGGTTCCGTTCCGCGAGAACGGCGCGGCGATCATCGAGGTCAACGCGGCGCCCGGCGTGCGCATGCACACGCACCCGACGGACGGCGAGCCGCGCAACGTCGGTGCGCCGATCATCGACATGCTTTACCCGCCCGGCTCCCCGACGACCATTCCCGTGCTCGCGATCACGGGCACGAACGGTAAGACGACGACGGTCCGGCTCGTCGCCCACATCTTTCGGCACACCGGCAAGAACGTGGGCTTCACGACGACGGATGGCGTCTACTTCAACAACCGGCTCGTCATCCACGGCGACATGACCGGGCCGTTCAGCGCGAACATCATTCTCTCGAATCCGACGGTGGACGTCGCCGTGCTCGAGACCGCGCGCGGCGGCATCCTGCGCGCGGGACTGGGCTTCGACGAGTGCGATGTCGGTGTCGTGCTGAACGTGAGCGAGGACCACCTCGGCCTCGCGGGCATCAACACGATCGAGCAGCTGGCCGAGGTGAAGAGCGTCATCGCCGCCGTGGTGAAGCGCGAAGGTCACGCGGTGATCAACGCCGATGATCCGCTGGTTCTGGCGATGGGCAAGCGCTCTCCGGGTGACGTCGTGCTGTTCTCGACGAGCACGGACGCCGAGAACCCGGCGATCACCGATCACCTCGCGCGCGCCGGCATCGCCGTGGTCGTCGAACGAGACACGTTCGTCGTGAGGCGCGGGAAGCTTCGGATCCCCATCGCCGCCCTGCGCGAGGTTCCGCTCATGATGGGCGGCGCCGCCCGCTTCCAGCTCGGCAACGTCCTCGCTGCCATCGCCACGACCTACGTGCAGGGCATCCGCTATGACGACATCCGCGCCGGGCTACTCTCGTTCTTCCCATCGCCCGCCCTGACACCGGGTCGGCTCAACCTCATGCGCGTCGGTCGGGGACGACTGCTCGTCGACTACGCGCATAACGCGGCCGCCGTCTCGGGGCTCATGGACTTCGTGCGCGCGCTGGACGCGGGCAAGCGCGTCGGCGTCGTCACCGCGCCGGGCGACCGCCGCGACGACGATATCCGGGGGCTCGGCCGGCTAACCGCGGTGCTCGATCACGTCATCATCAAGGAAGACAGCGACCTGCGCGGGCGCCGACCCGGCGAGATCGCGGCGCTCGTGCGTGAGGGCCTCGTACGCGGTGGATTGTCCGAAGACCATATCGACGTCGTGCACGACGAGCTGGAAGCGGTCGAGTCTGCGATCTCGATGCTCGACGATCGCGACATCGCGGTCATCCTCGCCGACGATGTCGCAGGGGTTCTCGCGCACCTCCGCGGTCGATCCCAGCCGGCGGCCGTGCCATGACCGAGATGGCCGAGCGCGCCGTGTCGGTCAGCGCCCCCGACCCGCACGTCGAGATCCGTATGACCGCGCTTCACGCCACGCGGGGCGCGAACTACTGGTCGCGGCGGCCCGTGACGCGACTCGACATCACCACCGGCGCCTATGAGGACCTCTCGTCGGCACACGTCCCCGGCGTGACAGCGGCGCTCGTGGCCGCGATGCCTGGCCTCGTCGAACACCGCTGCAGCATCGGCGAGCGCGGCGGGTTCATAACGCGACTCCGCCGAGGCACGTACGCACCACACATCATCGAGCACGTGGCGCTCGAGCTTCAGAGCCTGATCGGCCACGACGTGGGCTACGGTCGCACGCGCGGAGGAGACGTCCACGGCGAATACACGATCGTGTTCGAGCACGTGAGCGATGGGGTCGGCGTGCGCGCGGCGGCGCTCGCGCTCGACGTCGTGCAGCGGGCGTTCTCCGGTACGCTCGACTCGGTCGAGCCGGTCCTGGCCGAGCTGCGGGCGCTCGCGGCACTCCCCGTCTCCGTCCCTGCGCCCGCCCAGGTCCTGTGTGGCATCACGGGTGGTGCAGTGCGCGCCGAGACGCGAGCGGAGCTCAGGCGCCGCGGCATCGGGGCCGAGGATGATCTCGTCGTCGATGTGGCGCCCGCATACATCCTGCAGGCGGGGCTTCCATACGGCCACTCGGACACGGCGATCATTCTGGATGATGAACCGAACGACGTTCCCGAGCGGTATCGCGACCCCGAGCGCGCCTCACGCCTCGTGTCCGTCCTGGCCGACGCCGTGGTCGACGGCGGGGTCGTGATCGCCCCGGCGAGCGCGTGGGACGTGCAGGACCGTGCGCGCGACGCCGGCTGTCGCGTGGCCGTGTTCGCGCCCGACGCGACGATCACGGCGCGCGACAAGAAGGTAGCGTGCGCCGCGGCGTGGGTAGAGGACGGCTCGATCGTCATCGAGCATGGAGACGCGCTGGTCGACGGCGGCGCGCTGATCCCCGACGTTTCACCCGTGGCCCAGGTGGCCGCCGCGTTATGCACGTTCGGGCTCGACGAGCTGCGGCCGAACGCGTCCGCTCCCGGGCTCGTCACGCATGGCTGACGTCGACAACGGGAACCGTCGCGGCCGACGCCCCCGGACGGGTGGGGCGCGCCGGCGTGCCCCGGCCGATCAGGCGACCGGCGCGCTTGTCCTGATCGGCGGGGCATGCGCGCCGGATGGGGATGCGTTAGGCGCATTCATCCGCCTCTCCGGCGCCGACCGTGGCGGCCCGCTCGTTGGCCTCACGACCGCGTCCCACAATCCCGTGCGAGCGGCAGCAGCGTGGCGACACGACTTCGAGACCGCCGGCGTCACGAACATCGAGCTCCCGATCGTGGCCAACCGCACGGCCGCGAGCGACCCCGCCATTGCATCGCTGGTTGCGTCGGCCGCCGGGATCTTCCTCGGCGGCGGCGATCAGGTGCACCTCATCGCGACGCTGAGCGGAACGCCGGTGGGCGAGGCGATTCGCGACGCATTCGTCCGCGGGGCCGTGGTCTGCGGCACGAGCGCGGGCGCCGCAGCGCTGACGGAGACGACGATGGCGGGCGGCGAAGTCGACGAGGACGGGAACGAGGTCGAGATGTACATCGGGCCGGGACTTGGCCTCCTGTGCTTCGGCACGCTGATCGACACGCACTTCGCCCAGCGCCGTCGCCTGCACCGTCTCTTCGTCGCGATCGCGGGCTATCCACAACTCCTCGGCCTTGGCATCGATGAGGACACGGGACTGATCGTTCGCGGCAACGTCGGCGAGGTGGTCGGCAAGGGCGGCGTGACGTTCGTGGACGGCCGCGACACGGTGCGCTTCGACAACGCGAGCCAGGTGAAGAAGGGCGGCGAACTGACCCTGAGTCACCTGCGTGTGGGCCTGGTCGGGACAGGTCAGCGCTTCGATCTGGAGGCGAGAGAGCTAGCAGCCCTAGTTCGAGGCGGCGAAGCGGGAGCCGAGAACAGGGACACGGGAAGCGGGAAGCGGGAACAGAGGCTATCGGCTTCGAGCTAGGAGCGCGCAGCCCCCGTCTCCCGTCTCCCGTCTCCCGTCTCCCGTCGGTTATCGCACGAGAACTCTATAGCCATGCGCCGGCACGTCGATCTTTCCGTCCGCGCCTAACGTCACCACCTTTTTCGAGAACCAGTCCGTGTAGGGACCGGCCGTCGGCAGGCCCGAATAGCTCGCCGACACCGGTTTGTCGCCGAAGTTGAGTGCGACCAGGACCGTGTTCGTGTCACGCGTGCGCGTGAAGGCATACACACGATCGCCGCCGTCCGTCTTGAGCGTCACCTGGCGCTCGCCCCACGGCCCGTTCGCCAATGCCGACTGCGCGTGCTTGAGCGCGAAGACCGCCGAGTAGAACGGCGCGAGCGAGGGGCCGTTCCAGTCCACGGTGTCCTTCTCGAAGAAGCGCAGTCGCTTGCGCATGCTCACCTCCTGCCCCGTATAGAGCAGCGGCATCGAGCTCTGCGCCGTTGCGCTCAGCACGAACGCCGGGAAGTGGTTCTCGCCCATGCGCTCGAACTCCGACCCGTTCCAGCTGTTCTCGTCGTGATTGCTGGTGAAGTACATGCGGTACGCGCCGCGGCCGTAGACGCTGTCGTCCTTCGCGAAGTACTTGTCGAGCGCATCCGTGGTCTTCTTCCCCTGAGCGACCTCGTTGAGCAGGTGATGCAGCTCCCACCCGTACGTCATGTCGAACGCCGCGTGCATCCGTGGATCCTCGGCTTCGGCGAGGAGGAAGAGGTCGGGACGGACCGCCTTGAGCGCTGTGCGCGCCTCGACCCAGAAGTCCACCGGGGCGCCGCCGGCCACGTCGCAGCGGAAGCCATCGATCCCCATGCGATCGAGCCACCACCTCATCTCGGCGACCATCGTCTGCCGCATGCTCGTCTTGCGGTAGTCGAGCTCGGCGACGTCGGTCCAGTCGGTCTCGCGGCCCTCGTTGTCCCGCGCGTTCACGAGCGAGCCGTCAGCCTTGCGCTCGTAATAGTCCGGATGCGCGGTCACCCACTCGTGATCGTACGCCGTGTGGTTCGCGACCCAGTCGAGGATGACTTTCATTCCCTGCGCGTGCGCGGCGTCGACGAACGCTTTGAAGTCCGCCTCGGTCCCGAACTCGGGATTGATCGCCGTATAGTCCGAGATCGCGTAGTAGCTCCCCAGCTTTCCCTTGCGGTTCTTCACGCCGATGGGCTGCACGGGCATGAGCCACAGGATGTCGACGCCGAGCTGCCCGAGCCGCGGCAGGTGCGACGTCAGCGCCGCGATGGTCCCCTGCGGCGTGTACTGCCGAACGTTGACCTCGTAGATCACCGAGTTACGCGACCACTCCGGATGGAACGCCGGATCGGCGCTCGGCGCGCCGACCGGTGCGGTTCCCGTGGCTGCCGGCGCTGCGGCAACGGCGGCGGCGCTCGTATCGGTTGCGTCCTTCGGAGCCGGCGAGCACGCGAGGATGGTGAGGGCAACGGTCACGGGCGGTAATCTACTTTTTTTCATTGCGATCACCTTTGATTGTCGGAGGCGCCAAGTCTAGATGTGAAACAGCATCTACCGCGGAGGGCGCGGAGGACGCGGAGGCAAACCTGACAGTCGAGCGGCGCGCGCAAGTGGCAGGAATCTTGGTGAACGGCCTCGGGACGGCTCGGGGCACCCCAGCTTCCCGAGGTGGTTCATCGAGTCACGATCATGGCGGTTCAGATGCCGCCCGTTCGAGTTTCCTCCGCGTCCTCTGCGCGCTCTGCGGTTCAAATTGCCCTACTCGAATTGGGGGCAGATTCGAATTTGGAGAAATTGGGGTCAGACTCGAATTACATCGTTCTGTCTCAGCCACAGCATTCCAGCGCCTGTAATTCGAATCTGACCCCAATTTTCAATTTCTGTGGCGTCCCGTCACTGGACCCGCGACAGCTCGAACAGCCGAGCCGTCAGCGGCGGAACGCTGCCTAACGGGACGTACGACGTGATCCGCCCGTTCGCACCAACGCTGAGTGACGCCCCGGCCCTTCCGCCGAGCAGACCAGCCGCCGAGTAGGTGCCGGGCGCCAGCACGGCGTCGTGGGAAGACAGCGCGACACCCGACGCGGCAGTTGTGCGGAGATTCGCGATCACCAGAACCGCGCGATCGCCATCGCGGCGCAGGTACGCTGCCGTTCCCGGGTCGCTTGTCCACAGCGGCGCGAACCCGCCGCCCGCGAGCGCCGCGTTGCTCGTTCGCAGCCGGATCAGCGTGCGATGCAGCGCGAGCAATGAGGCCGTGTCCCCTTCCTGCGCCGCGACGTTCGTCGTCGCCCAGTCCGGCTGAAGTGATTCCCAGGGCGTGCCGCGTGTGAACCCCGCATTCGGGCTTGCGTCCCACTGCATTGGCGTCCGGAGCCGCTCGTCGGGCTTGTCGCCCGTCATACCGATCTCCTCGCCGTAATAGATGAATGGCAGGCCCGGAAGCGTCAGCAGCATCGTGACGCCGAGCTTCGCCCGCGCCACCGCCTCCGGTGAGGTTGCGACGGATTTCCCGCCAACGGCCGTCAGGGTGCGCGTCTGGTCGTGGTTGCGTAGAAACGTCGACCAGCGGCCACTCGGCACTTCCCGCTGAAAGCGCTGCACGCGCGCCAGCAGCCACGCCGCCGAACCGCCTCTGACGGCGCCGACGAGCGAATCCGCCAGGTCGAACGCGAAATACGACTCGAGCTGATCGGGATAGTAGGGCAGCATCCTGTCGATGCCGTCCCACACCTCGCCCACCGTGAATGCGTTAGGCGCGACCGCACGGACGTGCGCCGCATACTCGCGCAGGAACGCGTGGGTACCGGGGGTGCCGATCTGCCGGGATCCCTCCTCGACGAGATACGGGACCGCGTCGAGACGAAACCCATCCGCACCCATCTCGCCCAGCCAGAACGTCGCGATCTTCTTCGCCTCGTCGCGCACGGCCGGCGTGTCGTAGTTGAGGTCCGGCATCCCCACCCAGAAGACACCGTAGTAGTACTCGGCCAGCGCCGACGAGCGATGCCACACGTCCTGGCCCCAGGGCCCCTTCTCGGCCGGGAGCGACGGTGACCAGCGGAACCAGCCGCGATGCGCCGAGCCGGGACCGCTCGACGCATCGCGAAAGAACGGATGCTGGTTCGACACGTGGTTCAGCACCATGTCCACGAGCACGGCGATCCCGCGCGCGTGCGCCGCGGCGGCGAACGCCTTGAAATCCGCGTTGGTGCCATACTCGGGATCGACCCGATAGTAGTCGGTCGCGTCGTAGCCGTGATAGCTCGGCGACTCGACGACGGGCATCAGCCACATGCACCGGGCACCGAGGTCCCGGTCCGTGGCCGGGTTCCCGTCGTTGATGTAATCGAGCTTCTGGGTAAGACCGCGAAGGTCGCCGACGCCGTCGCCGTCACTGTCGTGGAACGAGCGGACGAAGACCTCGTAGCACGTCGCTCCTCGCCGCCAGTCGGCGGGCGCACGCGACGTCGCACCGGTGAGATGCGTCGTGTCCGGCGGGCGTTTCTCGGTCGGAGTGCCGCACGCCACCAGCGCGGCAACGATCGGAGCAACTGCCGTCATTCCGAGCAAAGCGAGGAATCCATGGCGTCCCGGGCGAGCGGCTGGCCGCTCGACCTGGAGAGCAAGGATTCCTTGCTTTGCTCGGAATGACACGCGGATCAGTAACCCGCGTTCTGCTTCAGGTTCGGGTTGGACGACAGCTCGGTCGCCGGGAGCGGGTACAGGTTGCGGAACGCCTCCGTTGTCTTCCCGGCCGCAACGTTGCCCTTCCACGCCCACACGCCGTTCGTCGTGAACCGGTCGAACCGAATGAGATCGGTGCGACGATGTCCTTCCCAGTACAGCTCGCGCGCGCGTTCATCCCGAAGGAAGTCGAGCGTCATCTGCGCGTCCGTGATGTTGCCGCCCGCGCCGCCATACGCCCGCGCGCGCAGGGCGTTGATGTAACCGAGCGCCGTGGCGCGCGAGCCACCGCCACCCCGCACCACCGCCTCGGCGTACATGAGATAGGCGTCACCGAGCCGGAACATCGGGAAGTCGACGTCGGCGAAGCCGCCGCTCGATCCCGGTGCGCCCGTCGACGTGACGTTCCGAAACTTCGGCGCTGGCAGCCCCTTCGAGAAGTCGGTGAGGTTCGTCATGGCCACGGTCTGGCCGTCCGTCCACAGGGCTCCCGAGCGTCGATCAGGCGCTCCGCTCGTGCTCGGGAACAGCGCGACGAACTCCGGACGCGCCCGAAGACCGTACCATCCGCCATCGAGCCCGAAATTCTTGGCGTCCATGCTTCCGCCCACCGCCGCGTGCGTGAGGAACGTCGTACCGCCGTACGACTGCGTCTTGGCGCCGTCGTAGGGGATCGAGAAGACGAGCTCCGGCGACGTGTGGTTGTCCGCGAGGAAGAGGTGCGCGTAGCTAGGGTCCAGCGTGTACGAGCCCGCGATCACCTTCTCGATCTCCGTGCGGGCGTCGGCATAGCGCGCGGTTCCGCTGTAGACCTGCGCGTTCAGGTACACCTTCGCCAGGAGCATCGCGACCGCCCCCTGATCCGCACGGCCATAGCCGCCGGCGCGCGGGGCCGGCAGATCGTTCCGGATGGCCGTGAGCTCGGAGACGATGTACTGGAAGATCTCGGTGCGCGTGCTCTGTTTCGGCGGGGTGAGGCCTAACGCGAACTCCTCGGTAACGAGCGGGAGATCGCCGAAGAGGTCGATGCCGTGCCAGTAGCTCAGCGCCCGCAGGAAACGCGCTTCCGCCCGATACCGCTTCACGTCCGCGAGCAGGTCGCCCGTCACGCCACGCGACGCGAGCAGCGCGTCGGTCGTCTGCCGCAGAAACTCGTTCACGAGCCCGACCTGGAAATAGACCCGGCCGTACATGGCGACGAGGAACTGGTTGTTCGAGCCCCAGAGCTGCGTGTTGAGCTCCTGGACGCCGGCGTCGTTCCAGGCAATCGCCGTCTCCTCCGTCGGCAGCTCCTGCATCTGCCAGATGAGTCGGATATAGCCGCCGAAGCCCTCGTCGATGCCCTGGATGTCGGGGCGGCCGGCCGGCCCCTCCTGCCCGGAGACCTGCAGCCCCCCGTAGATCTTCGCGATGTACGCCTTGTACGATCCGGGCTCGTTGAACGCGTTGGCGTCCGTGAGCGTGCTCTTCGGCGCGACCGAAAGGTCGGTGCACGCCACCGTTGCGGCGACGAGCAGAGCGCTGACGAAGAGGGTCCTGCGTGCGGTCGGGAACATAAGCCTCTCGAATTTCATCGGCTGATCATGCGAGACGGTCGCGGCGAGCGCGGCCAGCGATTGGGTGCCAGACACGGGCGACATCGTCAGAAGCCCACGGTGAAGCCGGTCGTGAAGGTCCGCGCCTGCGGATAGATGTTCCTGTCGATGCCGTTGACGCCCGCGGTCGGGTCGATCCCGCTGTAGCCGGTCACCGTGAACACGTTCTGGACGGTCCCGTAGATGCGGATCTGGCTCAGGCCGCGGACCTTCGGCACGCGATACCCAACGGTGATGTTGTCGAGGCGGAGGAACGATCCGTCCTCGACGTAGACGTCCGAGAAGTACTGCGGGTTGACGAACCCGTACGACAGCACCGAGGCGTCGAGGTTGCCCGGCGCTGCGCCCCTGACCGCGCTGTAGTGCCCGAGGTTGGACGCGATGTTGTTGTAGACGTAGTTGCCGAGGTACGCGCGCGCCGTGAAGCTCGCGTCGAAGCTGCGCCACGTCATCTGCGACGAGGCGCCGAAGATCCAATCCGGCGCCGGGCTCTCGAACGGCTGGCGGTCGTCCTGGTTGATGTTGCCGTCGCCGTTGATGTCGACGTACAGGTCCTTCTCGTTGATGTTGTTGTCGCCGTTCGTGTCCTCGTAGAGCGGCTTCCCGTTCGCCCCGAGCTTGTGCCGGTAGACGAGGAACGAGTTGATCGGGGAGCCGGGCTTGAGCACCTCGATGTTGCTCCCGACGCCGCCGTCGATGGCACCCACGAGGACCTGCTCGCCGCCGGTGCTGCCCGCGTTGATGCGGGTGAGCTTGTTCTTGTTATGCGCGGCGTTGATGCTGGCGTCCCACGTGAACGCGCCGTTCGCGCCCTCGATGACGCGGCCGTTCAGCGCCAGCTCGATGCCGCGGTTCTCCATGTCGCCGATGTTCGTCGTGACGAAGTTCGACAGGTTCGTGCCGGCAGCCACCGGCACGTTGAAGATCAGGTCATTCGTGTTCTTGAGATAGTAGTCGATGCTGCCCGTTAGGCGTCCGCTCAGGAACCCCATGTCGATGCCGAAGTTCGTGGACGCGGTCTCCTCCCACTTGATGTTCGCGTCCACCGCGCTCGGCCTGAGCGTGGTGACGAACTCGTTCCCGAACTGGACCTGCGCCAGCGACGTGCTCGAGGTGTACGTGGAGTATGCCAGGTAGTTCGCGAACTCCTGGTTGCCGTTCAAGCCCCACGAGATCCGGAGCTTCAGGTCGTTCAGCCAGCCCACGTCCTTCATGAAGGGCTCTTCGATCACGCGCCACGCGAACGCCGCGGCGGGGAACACGCCCCACTGGTTGTCCGCGCCGAATCGAGATGAGCCGTCGCGCCGAACGCTGCCCGTGAACAGGTACTTGTCCTTGAGCGTCCAGTTCGCGCGTCCGAAGAACGAGACGAGCCGGCTCTCCTGCGAGTCGTAGAACGTCTGCTGCGACTCCGCGCCGGGAATACCGTTCTCTCCGAGCAGGTCGGTGCTCAACCCCGTGGCGAGCACGCGCGTGCTGTCGTAGTCGGACTGCTCATAGGTGTAGCCGCCGGTGATATCGAGGTCGCTTTGAAGTCCCTCGAGCCGGCGATTGTAGTTGCCGAACAGCTCGAGCAGCGTGTTCGTCATGGCGGGCGTGTTCCGGCTGAACGAGCCACCGCCGTTCGTCTCGACCTGCCCCTGCGCCGTGCTGGGCGTGAAGTTCGAGCGCACGGCACGGGCGTAGTCGTATCCGGCGCGTACCGTCGCCGTCAGCCCGGCCACCCACGGGACCGTGTACTTGGACTCGATGTTCCCGACGCTGCGATCCAGGCGCCCGTCGTCGTGAATCAGTTCCAGGTCCGACAGTGGGTTGTTCGCGCCGAGCTGGTCCGACCACTGGAAGTAGTCGCCGGACGCCGTGCGGATGGGCTGCGTCGGCGCAAACGCAGTGGCGGCACCCAGCACGCCGGTGGGCGTGAACCGGTCGTTCGTCCTGCTGCCCTTCAGGTTCGCGCTCACGTCCAGCCGCTTGTCGAGCAGCTGGTCGCCATACGAGAGTGCGACCGAGGTCCGCTGGACCTTCGTGTCCTCGATGACCCCGTTCTGGTCGGAGTAGCCTAACGACAGCCGGTAGTGCAGGTCGTCACGGCCGCCGGCGAACGCGAGCAGATGGTCCTGTCCCAGCGCCGAGCGCTGAATCTCGCCACGCCAGTCGGTGTTCGCCGTGCCAAGCTTGCTGAGGTTCTCCGGCGCGTACTGGCTGACCGCCGCACGGTACTGCGTGGCGTCGAGCAGGTCGGCCTCGCGCGACACGACGGAGTTGGACACCGACGCCGAATACGTCAGCTGCGTGCCCTGCGTGCCGGACTTGGTCGTGATCAGCACGACCCCATTCGCACCGCGCGATCCGTAGATCGCGGTCGCGGACGCGTCCTTGAGCACTGTGATGTTCGCAATGTCCGCCGGGTTCAGAAAGTTGAGCGGGTTGCGACCGGTCTTCACCTGCGGCGCGCCGAGCGCCGCGTTGCTGCCGCTGCCGACGGGGAGCGGCACGCCGTCCAGCACGAACAGCGGCTCACTGCTGCTCGTGACGGACGTGCCGCCGCGGATCCGGATGTTGATGCCGCCGCCAGGCTCGTTGTCGGTGATGACCTGCACGCCCGCGACCTTCGCCGTGATGAGCTGCTCCGGGCTCACGACACGGCCAGTGTTGAACTGCGACGAGTCGACGCTCGCGACGACGCCAGTGCGGTTGCGCGCCTCCTGCGTGCCGTAGCCAACGATCACCACGTTGCCGAGCACCGCCGCCGACACCTGCAGCGAGAAGTTGGCTGTCGTTTCCCCGCCGGCCGTGACGACGACGCCCGTCAGGGAATCCGGCGAGAAGCCAAGCCGGATCACGCGGACGGTGTACGTCCCGGGCTGCACCGTGATCACGTATCGCCCATCGTCGCGCGTCACGGAGCCGGTCGTCGTGCCAGCGACGATGACCTGCGCCCCGACGACGGGTCGTGCGCCCTCGGCGGTCGTGACCGCGCCGCTTATCCGGCCAGTTTGGGCATGTGCGAGGTGAGCGAGACCGAGTGTACCGACCGCAACGACACAGAATGTCTGCCGCATGGTGGCTCCTGAGGAAACGGGACGCTGAAACCGCCTCACCTGAACGAGGCTCCGCCTCGCGGACGCAGGGAGGGCACGCGCGCGCCAATGGGGAGATGGGAGCTCGAGCTACAACGACGGGGGATGCGGAGGAACCGAGTCGCGCGAACGCGAAGCGTCACACGGCAACACGTTAGGCGCGCGACATCGCGCCGGCCACTAACCTGCCGGTCCATCGGTCAACCTCCTCCAAGCACTGTCCCCGCCCCCGCTCCCCTCCCGACTCGACCGCGACGCGGGACCTTCCCCACCAGCGCTGGCTGTCCGGCACGTTTCGTCCGCAATGGTCGCCTGTCAAGAGCCGCGCAGTCATTTGCTCCTGTTGGGGTCAGAGTCCAACAGCATCGTGCCAACGCGTCGGAGCAAGGCGCACGTCGTCCCATGAGCCGATTGCGTTGACAATGACACGCGTTCGTTCACGTGCGACCCGCTTCTCGAGCGTCCTCGCGTGCGCGCTCGATCCGCTATACTCTCCCGTTCCGCCACGCCGTGTTTGCTTCGGACCCTCAATTCTCTATGACGCTTTCCCGCGCAGCGGGCATTCTCCTCCACCCAACGTCGCTCCCCGGACCCAACGGCATTGGCGAGCTTGGGCCGGAAGCGCATCGCTTCGTCGACGTTCTCGCGGACGCCGGCATCAGCATCTGGCAGGTTCTCCCGCTCAGCCCGACGGGCTACGGCGACTCACCGTACCAGACCTTCTCCGCATTCGCCGGGAACCCGTTTCTCATTACCGTCGAAGACGACGGCCGGGTATTCCCGCGACACACGGTCGAGTTCGACACGGTCATCCCACACAAGCGTGGGCTGCTCGAACGCGCGATCGCCCGGTTCAAGCCCGACGTCCAATTTCGCGACTTCGCCGAGACGGAAGCGTGGTGGCTCGACGACTATGCGCTGTTCATGGCGCTCAAGGACGCGCACGGCGGCGCCGCCTGGACGACGTGGGAGCACGGCGCCGCGTTTCGTGAGCCCGCCGCGCTCGCCCGATGGCGCGACCAGCTCGAGCCCACCATCGAGCGCTATCGCATCGAACAGTATCTGTTCTTCTCGCAGTTCAACGCGCTTCGCGATGCGTGTCGCGCCCGCGGCATTCACCTCATGGGCGATCTGCCGATTTACGTCGCCCACGACTCGGCCGACGTGTGGGCCGACCGCGCGTCGTTCAGGCTGCGCGAAGATGGACGCCCGCTCGTCCAGGCGGGCGTGCCGCCCGACTACTTCAGCGCCACCGGCCAGCTGTGGGGAAATCCGATCTACGATTGGGATGCGATGAAGGCCGACGGCTACTCCTGGTGGATTCGTCGGCTGCGCACGGCCTTCGAGTCGTTCGATCTCGTGCGCATCGACCACTTCCGCGGATTCGAGGCGTACTGGGAAGTCGACGGCGACGCGCCCACGGCCGTCGACGGCAGATGGGTCGAAGGGCCCGGCGCCTCGCTGTTCGAGGCGGTCACGGCCGCGCTCGGTCCTCTGCCCATCGTGGCCGAGAATCTCGGCGTCATCACGCCGGCGGTTGAAGCGCTGCGGGAGCAATTCGGCTATCCCGGCATGAGCATCCTGCAGTTCGCGTTCGGCCTCGACCCTGAAGCGGGCGAATTCCGGCCGCACAACTTCCCGCGCGAGCGCGTCGTCTACACCGGTACGCACGACAACGACACGACCGTGGGATGGTGGAGATCGACCGGCGAGAGCGACTCCACCCGCGCGAGCGACGACGTGGCGCGCGAGAAGGCTTTCGCGCTACAGTATCTCGGAGCCGATGGACGCGAGATGAACTGGACGCTCATCCGTGCGGCGCTCGCGTCCGTCGCGAACACCGTGATCATCCCCCTGCAGGACGTGCTCGGCCTCGGAAGCGAAGCGCGCATGAATCTTCCGGGGCGAGCGTCCGGCAATTGGCGATTCCGCTTTTCGTGGGATCAGCTCACGCCTGACATCGTCCACCGGCTTCGCACGATGGTGGAAACCTACGACCGCTAAGTCTCCAACCCCGGACCGCCACATGGCCGCCTCGATGCGAACGTCGCCGTCTCCGACACGCTTCCTGACGATCTGGAACATGAGCTTCGGCTTTCTCGGGATTCAGTTCGGATGGGCGCTGCAGATGGCGAACATGAGCGCCATCTACGAGTACCTCGGTGCGAGTCCGGATCAGATCCCCATGCTCTGGCTCGCGGCGCCGCTCACGGGGCTCATCGTGCAGCCGATCATCGGACAGCTCAGCGACAACACCTGGTCGCCGCGCTTCGGACGCCGGCGACCGTTCTTTCTCGTCGGCGCCATTCTGAGCTCGCTGGCGCTGATCGCGATGCCGACGTCGAGTGCACTGTGGATGGCGGCGGGACTCCTGTGGATCCTCGACGCGTCGATCAACATCTCGATGGAGCCGTTCCGCGCGTTCGTGGCCGACTTGCTTCCGCCGGCCGACCGGACGCGCGGCTTCGCGATGCAGAGTCTCTTCATCGGGCTCGGCGCGGTGATCGCGTCGGCCATGCCGTGGATGCTCACGAACTGGTTCGGCGTCGCGGCGAGCACGCCCGGTACGATCCCGACGACGGTCCGCTACTCGTTCTTCATTGGCGCCGCGGCGTTTTTCGGCGCCGTGCTCTATACTGTGCTGACGACGAAGGAGCACCCGCCCGAGGACCTCGCGGCGTTTCACGCGCGCAAGAAGGAAAGCGCGGGATTCGCCGCAAGCGTGCGTGAAATCCTGAAAGCCGCGCGTGAGATGCCCGAGACGATGCGCAAGCTCGCGTTCGTCCAGCTGTCCACGTGGCTCGGGCTGTTCTGCATGTGGCTGTATTTCCCGGTCGCGGTCGCGCGGAACGTGTTCGGCGCGCCGGATCAGAACTCGCCGCTCTACCAGCAGGGCGTCGAGTGGGCCGGTGTGTGTTTCGGCGCGTACTCGGCCGTCTGCTTCGTGTTCTCGTTCTTCCTGCCGTCGCTCGCGCGTGCGCTCGGGCGGACGCGCGCGCACGCGTTCTGCCTGCTCGCGGGCGCGGCAGGGCTCCTGTCCGTGACGGCAATCCACGAACCGAAGCTGCTGCTCCTCTCCATGGCGGGAGTCGGCCTCGCCTGGGCGAGCATCCTGTCCATGCCGTACGCGATTCTCGCCGGCTCCCTGCCACGCGAGAGGACCGGCGTCTACATGGGCATCTTCAACTTCTTCATCGTCATTCCCGAGATCGTCGCATCGTTAGGCTTCGGCTGGGTGATGTCGCACGTGCTCGACAACAACCGGGTGCATGCGGTCGTGGCCGGCGGCGTCTTCCTGTTCCTGGCCGCGCTGCTGGTGTGGCGCATCCGCGATACGAGCGAAGCCGAGGCGGCAGCGACGGTGCCGGCGGCTCAACCCGCGGTCAGCGGCGGAGCGGTCGCGTGAGACACGCGCTCGCGGGAATCGTCGCGCTGGCCATCGCCGCCGAGGTCGCGCTCGCGCAGACGCCGACGGTCGAGAAGGTAGAGCCGCCAAACTGGTGGTCGGGCCATTCCATCAATCCCGTGCGCGTCCTCGTGCGCGGTCGCAATCTCGCTGGCGCGCGCATGCAGTGTGCGCGCGTGACGTGCGGCGCGCCCAAGGTGAACGCCACCGGGACGTATGCGTTCGTGGACGTCACGATCCCGGCCGGTGCCGCCCCGGGCTCGTACCCGCTCGCGATGCGCACCGCCGGCGGGACGGTCTCCGTGCCGTTCACGATCTCCCCCGCGCTCCCCCGCGCGGGCCGCTTTCAGGGATTCGGCAACGACGACGTCGTGTACAGCCTCATGCCCGACCGGTTCGCGAACGGGGACACCGCGAACGACAATCCGGCGCGATCGCCAGGCCTGCTCGATCGCGGCCGCGGGCGCTATTACCACGGTGGCGATCTCGCCGGGATCCGACAGCGACTCCCCTATCTCAAGTCGTTAGGCGTGACGGCGATCTGGCTCAACCCGCTGTACGACAACAACGATCGCCTGAACGAGCGCGAGACGTACGAGGGGCAGCCGATCACCGACTATCACGGGTACGGTGCCGTCGACTTCTACGCCGTGGACGAGCACCTGGGCACGATGACCGAGCTCCGGCAGATGGTGGATGACGCGCATCGCGCCGGCATCAAGATCATCCTCGACATGGTGGCGAACCACACCGGGCCGTATCACGCGTGGGTGACCGACTCGCCGACGTCCACGTGGTACCACGGCACGGCAGCCGACCATCTCGCGAACACATGGCAGACGTGGACGCTCGCCGACCCGTACGCGACGCCCGCAGTGCGCGAGGCGACGCTCGACGGGTGGTTCGGCGGCTTCCTGCCCGACCTCAACCAGAGCGATCCGGAAGTCGCGCGCTACATCAACCAGAACACGCTCTGGTGGCTCGGCATGTCGGGGATCGACGGCATCCGGCAGGACACGTGGCCGTATGTGCCGCGCACGTTCTGGCGCGACTGGATGAGGGCGATCAAGCGAGAGTACCCGTCAGTGAAGGTCGTCGGCGAAGTCCTCGAAGGTGATCCGTCGCTGATCGGGTTCTTCGAGGGCGGCAGACGCGCCTGGGACGGCGTCCAGACGGGTGTCGATGCGCTGTTCGACTATCCGCTGTTCTATCCGATTCGCCGCGCGTTCGGCGAAGGCAAGCAGCTGAGGGAAGTCGCGATGATGCTGGGGCGCGACCACCTCTACGTCGATCCATCCTCGCTCATGACGATCATCGGCACGCACGACGTGTCGCGGTTCATGAACGAGACGGGCGCCACGACGGATGGGCTCAAGCTCGCCTACACGCTGCTGCTCACGGTGCGCGGAACGCCGCTCATCTACTACGGCGACGAGATCGCGATGCCCGGTGGGTCCGATCCCGACAATCGACGTGATTTTCCCGGCGGCTGGCGCGGCGATGCCCGCAGCGCGTTCGATGCGTCCGGGCGCACGGCGGCCGAACAGGCGGTGTGGTCGCACGTCCAGCGGCTGCTGCAGTTGCGCGCAAGCCGCAGCGACCTGCGCCGCGCCCCGATGCGCCACCTCCACGCGAGCGATCAGGCGTTCGTGTATGCACGGGGGCGGAGCGTCATCGCGCTGAACAACGACACGGCCGCGGTGACGGTGCGCCTGCCCGGCGTGTCGTTAGGCACGGACGCGCTGGGCGTGTGCGCCCAGCCACGCACGGAGGCCGGCGCGAGCGTCCTGACGATTCCCCGCCGAAGCGGCTGCGTGTTCTAAGCGCCGCCCGTGCTCAACGTGTTGAAGATCAGCGCCGCGAACATCGCCAGCGCGATGACGATCAGCACCCAGCCCCAGAGGGGGGTGCGGCCATCTGGTGCATTATCAGACACGATCCGGTTCTCGCGTGAGGGATGATCGGCGTCGGCCTACAGCTGACTCGTGCAATGCGCGCACCGCGTCGCCCCGGCGTCGATGCTCATCTTGCAGAACGGACAGTTCTTCGTGGCCGGCGCGGCTGCGGCCGGCGCCGGACGGATGAACGCCTTGCTGATCCGCCACGCCACGAATCCGACAATGAGAAAGTTCAGCACCGCGCTGCCGAAGTCGCCGATCTTGAACGGGATCGGTCCGGGCACAACCGCCGTTTGCCACAAGGTGGGGTCGGGCGTCGCCGCCGCCACGACCGGCATGATGAAATCATCCACCACCGCCGTCACGAGCTTGTTGAGCGCCCCGCCAACCACGACCGCGATTGCGAGTGCCAGGACGTTTTCCTTGACCAGGAACGCCTTGAATTCTCTCCCCATCGCCATGGTCCGCCTCGTGTAATAAGTGGTTTGCGTATCGGAGTCTTGCCGGCCTCGGCCGGACCTTCCGCACACCGCGGAAGAAGTTGGCTCTCGGGGATCGCCCCGCCAGCCCTTGACGATTTCTGCCAAATGTGCCGAGGCGGGCACGGCTGTTGCCCTCTTTGATCGCGTCGCGACCTCCCACGCACGAGTCTCCACACATGGCAGTCGGCACTCCCGAGGATCAATCCATCATGAGTCCGGACGTCGACGCGACCGCGGCGGCGACGCCCGTGGAGCCCGGCGCGCCCGTGCCCAACATCAGGAAGACGGCCGCGGCGCTTGGCACCATACGCGCGCGGTCGGTCGGGATCACGATCCTGTCCGTACTGGCGCTGCTCTACACGCTGTACTTCGCGCGCGACTTCCTCCTGCCGATCGTCATCGCGGTGCTGCTGGATCTTCTGTTCAGCCCCGTGGTCCGCACGTTCACGCGCTGGGGTATCGGCGCCCCACTCGGTGCCGCCGTCGTCGTCCTCGGGCTGCTCGCGGTCGTGGGCTTCGGCATCTACGAGCTGTCCACCCCCGTGCAACGGTGGGCGGCCGAGGCGCCGAAGACGCTCGAGACGGCCGAGGCGCGCATGAAGAGGTTGCTCAAGCCGCTGGAGCGCGTCCGTCGCACCGCGGAGCAGGTGGAAACGGCCACGAACACCGCTGCGCCTCCGAAGACGACGGAGGTCGTGGTCAGGGGCCCCGGACTCGTGGCGCGCGTGTTCGGCACCACGCAGCGATTCGTCGCTGGTCTGTTGGAGGTGCTCATTCTGCTCTACTTCCTGCTCGCGGCGGGCGACCTCTTTCTGCAAAAGCTGGTGAAGGTGTTGCCGCAGCTCGGCGACAAACGCACGGCGGTGCAGATCGCGCGGAAGGCGGAAGCGTCCATCTCGACGTATCTGATCACGGCGCTCGCGATGAACGTGGGTGAGGGCATCGTCGTCGGCATCGTGCTCTTTCTCCTCGGGATGCCGAATCCGGTGCTCTGGGGCGCGATGGTCGCGCTCCTGGAGTTCATCCCCTACCTCGGCGCGACGATGGTCGTTGTGGTTCTGAGCATCGCGGCGGTCACAACGTTCGACTCCGTGGGGCACGCGCTGCTCATCCCGGCGTCGTTCGTGGCGATCAATCTGATCCAGGCGAACCTCATCAGCCCGATGCTGTTCAGCCGCCGCCTAACGCTGAACCCGGTGGCGCTGTTCGTGGGGCTCGCGTTCTGGTGGTGGATCTGGGGCCTCCCCGGCGCGTTTGTGGCGGTGCCGCTCATGGCCACGTTCAAGATCTTCTGCGACCACATCGACGCCCTCGCTCCGATCGGCGAGTTCCTCGGCCAGCGTGATGAGAAGGAGCGTCGCGAAACCGTGCGGCTCGGCTAGGGGCTGCTTGCTGGGCATTTCGTGCACGTGCGGTCGGCTGTCTGCGTCTTGTCGGCGGGTGTCGGGACTTCGGCGGCTTCCGCGCTACACGCCTCGAGCCAGCGGGCACGGGGCTCCGCGTTAGGACAGTGGCTCGGCCCCGCTGTCTCGGGGCTACGCGCTCACGCCGCCTGCGTCCCGACACCCGCCTCCCGCCACACTATTGGTGACCGTCCGGCCGGTTGCCAGGCGCCGCCCCGCGGCGCCGCTCGCTCGCATCCTCAGCAGCTCGCAGCGAGCGCGCGACGAGCATGGGCGTGCCGCGCTCGCAGGTGGGAGCGCGCACACGCTGCGAGCTGGGCGCGCGGCAGGCGCGCGCCGATGCGTGCGCGGTGACGAGCAGCCGGCCCTCGAGTGTGCGATGCCGTTAGGCGCGGGGGCTCGGCGGAGGAGGCGTACGCGCGTAGTCCGGAGACAGCGGGGCACCGCCACCATCCGCACACGGGCCCCGGTGCCCGCTGGCTCCGGGCGTGAAGCGCGCGTCAGCCGACGGAGCCGAGCCCCCGCGCGCCACGGTGAAGCCCGCCAACACGCCCGCGGCGCACGGAGCCCAGCGGCACGCAGCTAGAAGCGCGCCTCGAAGTACAGATCGAGGAGCGTGCGCTGGCGCGGCCAGATACCGCGCGATACGTCCATGCGGAACAACCCGTCCAGGAACGACACCCCCGCGCCGGCGCCGCTGACCGGACGTCCCGGATGGCTCCACGTGTCGCGATCCCCCGCCCAGCCGACGTCGTAGAAGATCGACGGCCGTGCGACCGTGAATTGTTTGCCGAGCTCGCCCCGCCCGAGCCAGTACGAGTTCCCGGATTGACCAGGCTCGGTCAGGCTCGGCCGCTGGCCACGTACCGTGTGCGACCCGCCGATATACCACGAGCGCTGCGGCGGAAGCGCGCCGCCCGAGTAGCCCGCACTGCCCGTCAGAGCCGCGCTGAAGCCGCTGCCAAACCCGCGCGAAAGCGTCGCGTCGAGCGCGCCACGCGAGTAGTCGAACGTCCCCGCCGCGGCCTCACCGCGAAGATCCGTCAGCAGGCGCCAACTGTCCGGGTTCATACCCAAGGTTTTCGCGTAGCGCGCCGACGCGCCGCCGATCGTGCCGCGCGTCGCGTCGATGTTGTCCTGGAACTGCACGTCGTTCATCGCGTTGGCCACCGAGAACTGCGTCTCCACGTCCGCAGTCCGGTGCTGTTCGCCGAACACTCGCCACGTGAACCCACCGCCTCCCACGTTCGAGCCAGTCAGCTCGCCACCCCACGCGCGATAGTAGAAGCCCTCGTCGAGCCCGAACAGGACCGCGTTGACGGAGCTGCCGAAGCCGAGCGGATCGCCCCAATCGTTCGCCGTGTCGAGGCGCCGGTACAGGCCCACCTGCCGCTGCCGCCGCCCGTTGCTGCGGGACCCGTAGAGCTCACCGTTGAATTGCGCGTCGGCGAAGCCGTATCGAGGGACGAACCCCAGGCGATATCCTCGTCCCAACTCCTGGTTGACGCCGATCGCCGTCGAGAAGCCCTCCACGCGATTGTACCGGGTCAGGTGCAGGCCGTAGCTGATCGTCGGCTTCTGCGGGGCCCATCCTGGCTGCAGGGAGAACCCGAGCGATTTCATCAGCTCATCGCGCTCCGCGGTGCCGAACAGCTCTTCACCAGGCTCGTAGATGGAGCCGGGCAGGTCGGGCGAGTTCGCGAGCGCCGTCGAATCGCACGGCACGCGGATGGCGACGCGCACCGCGCCGTTGTACCGGTTGTCATAGCGAGTGTACGTGCCGCTGCTGTCGCACTGCGACTTGCGCAGGACGCGGTCCTGGGCACGACGGATCGAGTCGACCTCGGCGATGCGAAGCGCGCGCTCCTTTCGCTCTTCGCGCGACAGGTCTCGCCACTTCACACTGTCGCCGTAGAGCGAATCGCGAATCGACTTGGGTGCCGCTGGCACCTTGGGCATCGAGTCGGTGCCGTTCACGCTCGCGTACTTGAAGCTCTCCTCCATCTTGAACGGCACCCGCATGAACGAGATCTGGGCAGAGCCTTCGGCGGCTTGCGCGCGCGGGAGCCAGAAGCGGCCCGCGTACAGACCATAGTCGATCGTCACCGCCTCGAGATTGGCCTTCATCGGCGACAGCATCGCCTTCGCGATCGCCGGCACCTCGTCCTCATCCTTATCCAGCTTGGCTTCCTCATCGGCCACCTGCCAGATGTCCATCTCCACCGACATTCGATACGCGGCGCGCACGAGCTGTCCGGTGCTGATGTCGAACCAGAACGAGCCGACGGACAGCCGCCAGTTCGGCCGACGCGGCTCGATCCTGAGCTCGCGCAGCTCGATGCTCTTCCCGTCGGGCAGCTTGAAGGTGATCGAATCGCCGGTCGCGAACCGGTAGTACGCCTCCGAGCCGATGGCCAGCGGATGGATCAGCTCATCGGGGTCCACCTCCGCCTTGGCGACGCCCGAGCCAATCCAGAGTGCCTCGCGACCCGGGTAATACGGGATGGGCGACATCTCGTCGACGTCTATCTCGGCGTCCGCGTCCTTCACCATCGGCAGCGCCGTGCGAGCGCCCTTGAGATCCACCCACGTGCCGCCGTCGCGCGACCATCGGACTCGTGAGGCGTTCTCCGTGCGGAACAGCAGCCGCTCGCGCCCGAACGCGCGGAAGGCCATCCCCGCGGACAGACGCTGATAGGCCGTCGCGTCGTAGGACAGCAGCGCGGAATCCTGGCGCATGCGGGCCACGCGGGCTTTCGTCAGCAGGGTGCGCGCGGCGCCGTCGCGGAAGGCCGATGCTTCGAGCTCCGGCGTGACCGGAATGCGAACACGCGTGCGGCGCTTGTCCTTATCCATGGTGTCCGCCGGCACGCGCTGAGCACGCTGGGCGCTGTCGGCCTTCGCGCCTCCGGTGCGAGCGGTGTCTTGCAGATCGAGCGTAATGGCGAGGGCGAGGACAACCGGAAACATGATGCTCCGCGGGGTGGGGGTCGGCGTCTGCCTCTACGTCGCGGTCCAGGACGTGGTTTCGGTACCCGTGCCCCGCAGAGTGTTCCGTCCGCGCTACCGGCGAAGCGGCGGGGGGGCCGAATCCGCCGCCGGCTTCTCCGCGCTGGCCCGCCGGCCCTCGACCGCCTTCCGAGCCTGTATCTCTCGGCGCGAGCGGCGTGCGTAGTACGCCGTCCGCCAGTGACGGTCGGCGGTCCGTTCTCGCGCCTCGCCCATTGCGAAGAGCATGGCCGTGAGGGCGATGGCCAGCGGACCGAGGACGGCGATGGGCCCCGTCGGCAGCGCTTTTCGATGTGTGTCCTGCTGCCGGCTCACCCGCTCGATGAGTGCCGGAAATCTCCGTTGTACCCAAACGGCCGTGACGATCACGAGCAACCCGAGCGCCGCGATCGCGACCGGCAGGGCAACGACGCGACGAAACACGTCCAACGCGAGATAGGCGAGATAGCCGAACGCCGCCAGGCCGCCACCGATGACGAGCACACGCCGGCGCAGATACAGTGATGCGGCGACGAGCGACACGGCGACGAGCGGAAGCGCGTGACGCCACGCACCGAGGGATGACCACACCGCCCCGTATCCGCCGACGAGCATCACGACCCCGGCAATATAGAACCACAACGCGTAGTCCTCCCGTGGCGGCTGCCGTCGGTCGAGGGCATACGCGATGGCGAGCGTCGCGCACGCGACCACGAGCTGATAGTAGCGCCCGACGTACCAGGCGAGGTCCGGATCGCCTAACGCCGTCCCGAGATGGATCAGCAGCGCGACGAACGCGATGGCGATCGGCGCGCCGAGCGCGCCGACGCGAACCCGCCGCAGCGTCGCAAGCGCGACACCGATGGTGGCGAGGTCGAGAATGACCGCTCGCGAGTACAGGTAGGGGTCATACGTCGCGAGGGGGTCGCTCGCCGCAGCTGGATCGGGCCAGAGGCTGGTGAGGCGGAGCACCGCCCATGCCCACACGGGCGTCATCATGACGGCGAGCACGATCGTGAGGCCGCCGGCCATCGGAAATCCGCGACGGCGCAGTGTGGTGCCGGCGAGCGCGAAGGCACCGGCGTAGCCACCAGCCACCACGAGCACCCCGGCCGGTCCCAGCTTCGACCATCGGTCGACGAGGAACCAGCCTAACGCGAATAGGACCAGCAGGGCGCCGAGCGCGTAGGCGACTGTGATGACAGTGAACGACCCGCGCACCTCCGGCGATGGCTCAGCCGTGGCGTCGGGCAGCGCACGATCCTCGGTGGACAGCTCGGCCGCGAGCGCATGGAGGCGGTCGCGCTGGGTCGCGTCGATGATCCCGCGCTCCAGTGCGGCAGCGGTGAGGGTGCTCAGGTCGTCAGGTTCGGACGGTCTTCGCATAGATCACATTTTTTGCTTTCCACACTCGGCATTCGACTTGCTTTCTTTCGCGTCCGGAGGCGCAGCGGCGTTTTCACCCTCAACCAAAGGCCCGAGCGATGGCGTCGATCTGGAAAGGGTCCCTGACATTCGGATTGGTCCACGTGCCCGTCGAGATGAAAACGGCGGTGCGCAGCGATCACATCAGTTTCCGAATGCTACACGCCGAGGACATGTCGCCCATCAAGTACGAGCGCGTCTGTCAGGCTGACGGTGAGCCGGTGCCCTGGAACGAGATCGTGAAGGGCTACGAGTATGAGAAAGGAAAGTTCGTCGTGCTCACGGATGAGGACTTCAAGGATGCGGCGCTCGATTCATCTCGGACGATCGACATTCTGGATTTCGTGAAGGAGGGCGAGATCGACCCGCGCTTTTTCGAGACGCCCTACTACCTGCTGCCAACGAAGGGCGGCGACAAGCCCTACGCGCTGCTTCGAGAGGCGATGCGACAGTCGGGCGTGATCGGCGTTGGCAAGGTCATTATTCGGAAGACGCAGCACCTCGCCGGCGTTCGCGTGATCGGTCAGGCGCTCGTCCTCGAGATCATGCGCTTCGCCAACGAGCTCGTCGACACTGCGGAGTTCAGCTTCCCCGGCACCGACTCCATCCGCGAGCAGGAGATGGCGATGGCCACCCAGCTCGTCGACAACCTGGCCGAGTCCTTCGACCCGGCGAAGTACACCGACGACTACCGGGCGAATCTCATGAAGCTCATCCGCGCGAAGATGAAGGGGAAGAAGGTGACGGCGGCCGAGCCTTTGCCAGACGACGAGGATTCAAAGGTGCTCGATCTCATGGAACGGCTACAGGCGAGTCTCGAGGAAGGGCGCGCATCGAAATCCGGGACCGGCGACAAGAAGCGTGTCGCAAAGACGCCGCGGAAGTCCGGCACCGGGCGCAGCCGTCAGAAGAAGACCGCCTAGCCTCAACCAGCTCTCCGATCGCAGGAGCAACGCGTGGCGACACGAAAGCGGGCGGCAGGCTCGAGGCAAACGAGCCGGCCGCTCGGCGAGTATCAGGCGAAGCGCGACTTCACGCGAACGGCGGAGCCTGCGGGTGATGTGGCTCGGTCGGCGTCGAGCACCAGCAGTCGACCGCTGCGGTTCGTGATCCAGAAGCACGCCGCGAGTCAGCTCCATTACGACTTTCGCCTCGAGCTCGACGGCGTGATGAAGAGCTGGGCCGTCCCGAAGGGCCCGTCGCTCGACCCGACGCAGCGACGGCTCGCGATGGAAGTCGAGGATCACCCCATCGAGTACAACACGTTCGAGGGAACGATTCCCGCCGGTGAATACGGCGGCGGGACGGTCATGCTCTGGGATCGCGGCACCTACGAAGCCGACTCGGGAAACGTCGACGACCTCCGCAGGGGCCACGAACGCGGCGACATGAAGATCACGCTCCACGGCGAGCGGCTCGAGGGCTCGTTCGCGCTCGTGCGGATGCGCGGCAAGGACGATCGAAAACCGCAGTGGCTCCTGATCAAGCATCGGGACGAGCACGCCGCCGCTGCTTGGGACATCGCGACAATCGACACCTCGGTAGTCACCGGACGGACGATGGACGAGATCGCGGCAGGAAACCGCGTGTGGAAGAACACGCCGGAGCGCAGGGCGGCGGCGAAGACGGCACGGAAGACGGGTTCGAGCCGTGCGCCGAGCAAACCCGCTACCCGGAACCCGTCACCCCCCTCCCAGGCCTCTTCCCGCCTCCCGTCTCCCGTCTCCCTCAAGAGCATCGCTCCGATGCTCGCGACGATCGGGACGGACGTCCCGCGAGGCGAGGGGTGGACGTTCGAGCCCAAGTATGACGGCGTTCGCGTCCTCGCGTTCGCGTCCGGCGACAGCGTTAGGCTCGTCACGCGGAACGACAAGGACAAGGCGCATCAATTCCCCGAGGTGACGGCAGGTGTCCGCGCGCTGGCGAAGCGACGCAAGCGCCCCTTCGTCCTCGACGGCGAGATCGTGGCGTTCAACGGCGACGCCCCGGCGCGGTTCCAGGCGCTTCAGAACCGGATGCACCTGCAGGACGCGTCGAACATCAGCGGCCACGCGACGTCGACGCCGTCCGCGCTCGTCGCTTTCGATCTGCTCATCGATGGCGACGACGTGCTCGTCAGCGAGCCATGGACCACCCGGAGAAAGCGCCTCGAACGGCTCATCGGCGCTCGTCCACCCGTCGGCGTGAGGCTCGGTGATACCGGCCCGGGCGACGGCGAGCGTCTCCTGGCGCGCGCACGACGAGACGACTGGGAGGGCATCATCGCCAAGCGCACGGGCGCGACGTACCAGCCGGGCGTCCGATCGCGCGACTGGCTCAAGCTCAAGGTCGAGTTCCGCCAGGAGTTCGTCGTCGGGGGCTACACGGAACCGCGCAACACTCGCGAACACCTCGGCGCCCTCCTCCTCGGCCATTTCGACGGCGATGACCTCGTGTACGTCGGCCACACGGGCGGCGGCTTCACTCGTGAGAGTCTCGCGGCCATGGCGCGGCGGCTGCGTCGCCTCGGACGGAAATCCTCGCCGTTTTCGACACCGGTGCGCACGAACGAGAAGGCACACTGGGTGCGCCCGGAGGTTGTCGTCGAAGTGAAGTTCAACGAGTGGACCGCCGACAGTCGGCTGCGTCAGCCAATCTTCCTCGGCGTTCGCGACGACAAGGAGGCGCGCGAAGTGACGCGAGAGGAAACGAGCGTCCAGCGCGGTGACCGAAGCAAGTCGCGTGAGGCGGCGACACGCCGGCGCACGGGCGCGGCCGCGAGCGCGGCCGCCAGAGCGAAGAAGACGTGGCGCCCGAAACCGAAAGCGGCGACGGGGACCGCGAGCAGTTCGCTCGAAGCCGAGCTCGAGGCTGCCGAACGCGAGGGGCACGACGCCCACGTCACGTTAGGCCGAGGGGTGTCGCTCAAGCTGTCGAGCCTGGACAAGGTTTGGTTTCCCGGTCGGGCCGGCGGTTTCACGAAGGGTGACGTGCTCCGCCACTATGTTCGCGTCGCGGATCTCGTCCTCCCGGTCATGGAGGACCGGCCGCTCGTGCTGAAGCGGTTTCCCGACGGCATCAGCGGGGAGGCGTTCTATCAGCAGAAGGCGCCCGAGAACCCGCCGGCCGGCGTGCGCGTGGAAACCATCCAGGACGCCGACGGGGATCGCGTGAATCGCCTCGTGGGCGGCTCACTCGCGACGCTGCTGTACCAGGTGCAGCTCGGCACCATCTCCGTCGATCCGTGGCACGCGCGCGTCGACTCACTCGGCTTCGCCGATTACGCGGTGATCGATCTGGATCCGGGACCGCGGGCGAAGTTCGAGCGCGTGATCGAGGTTGCGGAATTCGTGAAGCACGAGCTCGACGCCCTGGGGCTGCACGCGGCGCTCAAGACCTCGGGCGCAACGGGCCTGCACGTGTTCATTCCCCTGCCCGCTCGCACGAACAACGAGTCGGCGCTGCTGATTGCCCAGATCATCGCCACGCGGGTCGCGGTGGCGCGTCCGAAAGAGGCCACGGTGGAGCGCACGGTGGCGGAGCGGCCGAAGTCGAGCGTGTACGTGGACTACCTGCAGAACGTGCTGGGCAAATCGGTCGCGGCGGCGTACGCGGTGCGCGCCCGACCTGGAGCCACGGTCTCGACGCCGCTCGACTGGTCGGAGTTGACGCCGAAGCTCGATCCCGGCGACTTCACGATCGAGACGGTCACGGAGCGCTTCGTTCGGCTGGGTGACATCTGGGCACCGGCTGTATCCAAACGGAACACGTCAGCGGCCATCAAGGGTCTGACACAGAAGCGCTGACTTTCGGACTTTGTCATGCCGAGCGGAGGCGAGGAATCGCCGGGGCATTGTCATTCCCAGCGGAGCCGCGCAGCACGGGACTGTGTCATTCCGAGCGGAGCCCGCGCAGCGGCGGAGGCGAGGAATCGCCATCCTCCCGATAGAGGGACAAGCCTCTCGGTTGGGACGAGTGCGATTCCTCGCCTCCGGGCCTTCGGCCCTACGCTCGGAATGACAGTGGGGCGTTAGATTCTCCGCGATGCCCGCCTCACCACCTCCCGCGGCGCTCGCGGTCCGCGGTCTCCGGAAAGCGTATGGCGACGTCGTCGCCATTCAGGCACTCGATCTCGAGGTGTACAGCGGCGAGTGTTTCGGATTGCTCGGGCCGAACGGCGCCGGAAAGACAACGACCATCGAGATCTGTGAAGGGCTTCTCGCCCCTGACGCCGGCACGGTCGAAGTGCTCGGCAAGCAGTGGTCGCGCGATGGCAAAGCCCTGCGCTCGCGTCTGGGGATTGCGCTGCAGGAGACGCAGCTCTCGGAGAAGCTGACGGTCGAGGAGTCCGTCCGGCTCTTCCGGTCGTTCTATCCCTCCGGGCGCACCGTCGACGAGGTGATCGGGCTCGTGCAGCTCGACGAGAAGCGCACAGCGCGCGTTGGTACGCTGTCTGGCGGACAGAAGCAGCGGCTCGCCGTCGCGTGCGCGCTCGTTGGCGATCCGGACCTTCTCTTTCTGGACGAGCCCACTACCGGTCTCGACCCCCAATCGCGCCGCCAGCTGTGGGACATCATCGACAACTTCAGAAACGAAGGCGGCACGACCGTCCTCACCACGCACTACATGGACGAGGCCGAGCGTCTGTGCGATCGCGTCGCGATCGTCGATCACGGGAAGGTCATCTCGCTCGGCACGCCGCGGGCGCTCATCGCATCGCTCGGTGCGGGTCACGTCATCGAGTTCGGCGTCGACGGATCGCCGGACGTGGATGAGCCCACGCTGCTCGCGCTCGCCGGCGTGAAGTCGGCACGGCGCGCCGGCGGAAGCTGGGCGCTGCAGGTGACGGCGGCGCACGAGACGATTCCGGCGCTGCTCGGAGCGCTCGCGTCGCGCGGACTTCCGTTGACCGAGCTGCGCACGCACTCGCCCACGCTCGAGGACGTCTTCGTGACGCTCACCGGTCGGAGTCTGCGCGATGACGCCTGATCGAGCGAGCCGCGTGAAGAGCACCGCGGGCAACACACCGGCGATCGGGCAGCTAACGCTCGCACGTTTCCGTGAGTTCTATCGCGAGCCGGAAGCGGTCTTCTGGGTATTCATCTTCCCCATTCTGCTCGCGGCCGGCCTCGGTATCGCGTTTCGGAATCGGCCCGCTGAAGCATCGCGCATTGCCATCGTGTCGGGCGCGACGAATGCTCCGGTTGTGGACTCGTTGAAGAAGGCATCCGGCATCGTGGTCGAGACGCTCGACGACACGGCCGCCGCCACGGCGCTGCGCACGGGCAAGGTTGCGCTCGTGGTCGTGCCGAAGGCGGACGGCGGCGTCGAGTATCGCTTCGACGAGGCCCGGCCCGAGTCGCGAACGGCGCGCATGGTGGTCGACCGGGTCGTCCAGCGGGCCGGCGGACAGAAAGATCCTGTTCCCGTTGCCGAAACGAAGTTGAGCGAGCGCGGCTCGCGCTACATCGATTTCGTCGTGCCCGGTCTGCTCGGCATGAATCTCATGGGCAGCGGCATCTGGGGCATCGGCTTCGCGATCGTGGATGCGAGAAAGAAGAAACTGCTCAAGCGCCTGATCTCGACGCCGATGTCGCGCGCGGAGTACCTGGCGTCATTCCTGTTCTTTCGGTTGGCGCTGCTCGTGATCGAGGTGGCGACGCTGATCGGCTTCGGCGCGCTCGTCTTCGGCGTGCCCCTGCGCGGCTCGGTTCTCCAGCTCGTGACGATCTGTGTGCTGTCGTCGCTCGCGTTCGGTGGACTCGGGTTGCTCGTCGCGTCCCGCGCGCGCACCGTCGAGGGCGCGTCCGGACTCATGAACCTCGTCATGGTTCCGATGTGGGTGTTCTCGGGCGTGTTCTTCTCGTCAGGCAATTTCCCGCAAGCCGCGCAGCCTTTCATCCAGGCGCTTCCACTCACGGCCGTGAACGACGCACTTCGCGCGAACATGCTGCAGGGCGCGTCGTGGGGCATGGTGAGCCACGAGCTGGCAATCATTGCCGGGTATCTGGTCGTGTGCTTCATACTCGCGCTGAGGTTGTTCCGGTGGCGGTAGGCACACACGGCGGCCGAGTCATCGCGGCGTTCATCGCGGTCTACCTCATCTGGGGCTCGACGTACCTCGGGATCCGCTTCGCGATCGAGACGATTCCGCCGTTCACCCTCTCAGCGGCGCGGTTCGGGCTCGCGGGGTTGATCATGCTCGGCGTCGCCAAAGCGACGGGCGCCAAGGGCGTGACACTGCCGCAATTCCGGACGGCGGCAATCGTCGGGTCGTTGCTGATGCTCGCGAACTCGCTGGTCGGTGTCGCGGAGAAGCGCATCCCCTCGGGTATCGCGGCGCTGCTCGTCGCCATGACGCCAGTGTTCATGGTGCTACTCGAGTGGGCGCGCCCGGGCGGTCGCCGGCCCACGTGGCTCGTCGCGTTAGGGCTGGCCATTGGACTCGGAGGAGTCGCGACGCTCGTCGGTCCGGCATCGTTCGCCGGCAGCGGCGACGGCATCGATCTCATCGGCGCCGGCATCGTCATCTTCGGATGTCTCGCGTGGTCGTCGGGGTCGATCTACTCGCGCTACGCGCCGCGGCCGACGTCGGAGTTGATGACGGCGGCCATTCAGATGCTGGTCGGCAGCGCGTTCGTCGGCGTGATCGGTGTCGCGCGCGGCGAGCTCGCGACGTTCGATCCTTCCGGCATCTCGATGCGTTCGTTCCTCGCGTGGCTGTACCTGCTGGTGTTCGGGTCGCTGATCGCGTTCACCGCGTTCGTGTACCTGCTGCGGGTGTCCACGCCCGCGCGCGTCGCCACGTATGCGTACGTGAATCCGGTGGTGGCCGTGATTCTCGGCTGGCTGCTCGGAGGGGAGTCGATCAGCGGGCGCATGCTCGTCGCCGCAGGCATCATCGTTGCCGGCGTGGCGACCATCACGGCGGCGGAGGGGCGCGCGCCGCAGGAGCCGCAAGCGCCGGAGCTTCCGACGGAACGGGAGACGGCGTACGGCGACGTGGATGAGATGAGATTGGAAGAGAGCGCCTGACCGGCCGTCATTCCGAGCGGAGCCCGCGCGAACGCGCAGGCGGAGGCGAGGAATCGCCGGGGATTGTCATTCCGAGCGGAGGCGCGAAGCGCCGCAGGCGAGGAATCGCCATCCTCCCGGTAGAGGGACAACCCCCTCGGTCGGGACGAGTGCGATTCCTCGCCTCCGGCCTTCGGCCTCCGCTCGGAATGACAAGTCCTGCCGATTCCTCGTCTCCGCGCCTTCGGCCCTCCGCTCGGAATGACAAGTCCCGGCGATTCCTCATCTCCGCGCCCGGCCCTCCGCTCGGAATGACATATTTGCGTCACATGACCACCACCGACGGCACCGCCCCACACCTCGGCGACATCCCGCCCGAAGAGTTCCGCCGGCAGGCGCAGCGCGTCCTGCAGTGGATCGGCGACTACCTCGAGCACCCCGACCGGTTTCCGGTCGTGCCGCGCGTCGCACCTGGCGAGATCGCAGCGAGCCTTCCGGAAGCACCGCCGGCGCTCGGCGAGCCGCTCGACGCAGTGCTCGACGACTTCGAGCGCCTCATCGTGCCGGGCGTGACGCATTGGAACCACCCCGGGTTCTTCGCCTACTTCGCGATCACGGCCTCGGCACCGGGCATTCTCGCGGAGATGTTGATGTCGACGTTGAACATCAACGCGATGCTGTGGAAGACGTCGCCGAGCGCGACGGAGCTGGAGCTGCGGACGCTCGATTGGCTACGGCAGCTGCTCGGTCTTGGCGAGGGCTGGTTCGGCCTCATCAACGACACGGCGTCGATCACGACCCTGCTCGCGCTCGCGGCGGCGCGTGAGGCGAAGCCCGAGCTCGCGATTCGGGAACGCGGCATGGCGGGCCGCACGGATCTTCCCTGCCTTCGAGTGTACACGTCGGCACACGCGCATTCGTCGGTGGACAAGGCAGCCATCACGCTCGGGCTCGGGCACGAGAACGTCGTCCACATCGAGACCGATGAGGACTACCGAATGAACGTCGACGCGCTCGATGCGGCGGTGCGGGCGGACAAGGCACGCGGCTATTTGCCTCTCGCGACGGTCGCGACCGTCGGCACGACGAGCACGACGAGCATCGACCCCGTACCGGCGATCGCCGCGTTATGCGCTCGCGAGGAGATGTGGCTGCACGTGGATGGCTCGTACGGCGGCGTCGCCGCGGTCGTGCCGGAGATGCGGCACGTGCTCGCCGGCGTGGAGATGGCCGACTCACTCGTCGTGAACCCGCACAAGTGGCTGTTCACGCCGATCGACCTGTCGGCGATGTTCACGCGACGTCCCGATGTGCTCAAGCGTGCCTTCTCGCTCGTGCCGGAGTACCTCGTCACCCGCGAGCAGAGCGAGGTCGTCAACCTCATGGACTACGGCGTACAGCTCGGCCGGCGCTTCCGGGCGCTCAAGCTGTGGATGGTCATCCGAGCGTTCGGGGCCGAGGGATTGGCGGCGCGGCTGCGGCAGCAGATGGAAATGGCGAGGGAGCTCGCGGCGTGGATCGATGCCGAAACAGACTGGGAGCGCGTCGCTCCGGTGCCGTTTTCGCTCGTCTGCTTTCGCTATGCGCCGAGCGGCGTCAGCGAAGCCGACCGGGACGTGTTGAACGCGGCGATTCTCGAACGGGTGAACGCGAGTGGCACCGCCTACCTCTCGCACACGAAGCTCGGTGGCCGTTATGTGCTGCGCCTGGCGATCGGCAACCTGAGGACCGAGCCGAGGCACGTGGAGAACGCGTGGCGGCTGCTGCGCGAGGCGGCGGTGCGAGAGTCGGAAGTCGCCAGTCGGTAGTCGCCGCGCGTGAGTCGCGAGCCCGACGGTCGATGGACCGCGGTCTCGCGATTCACAGTTAACCGCTACAGCCTTGGTTACGACGTTCGCCGGTCGCGCCGATCCTCGAGCCGGTCTCGCACGTTCTCGCGTCGGTCGCGCACGTTTTCACGTCGATCGCGCACGTCCTCACGACGATCCCGGACGTCCTCGCGGCGATCGCGGATGTCCTCCAGGCGGTCGCGTCGTCCGCCGTCGTGCAGTGCGTCACGCACGTCTTCGCGCTTGTCGCGGACGTCCTCGCGGCGGTCCCTCGCGTTTTCGCGTCGATCGCGGACGTTTTCACGTCGATCGCGAACGTCCTCACGCCGGTCGCGGCGATCCTCGAGTCGGTCACGGACCTCGCGGCGCTGCACGTTAGGGTGGAACGCCCGAGCGGGCGACGTGTGGACGTTCTGCGCCCGCGCGACGGGCGCGGCGCCAGCCATCAGAGCCGCGGCGATCGCGGCGATTCCGAGATTGCGCATCATATCCCCCAAGGCCAGGATCCGCGCGCGCCGTCGTGGCGTGCGCTGCTCGTACGACGCTCGCTGCCCCAGGGGCGTTAAGGGCCCTGTCCAAACCGTTGTCATTCGGAGCGTTAGGCGAGGAATCGCCCGACGTTGTCATTCCGAGCGGAGCGCGCAGCGCGGAGGCGGGGAATCGCCATCCGCCCGGGAGAGGGACGAGCCCTCGGTCGGGACGACCGAAATTGCGTTGGCATTCCGAGCGGAGCCGCGTAGCGGCGGAGGCGAGGAATCGCCGGGGCATTGTCATTCCGAGCGGAGCCGCGCAGCGGCGGAGGCGAGGAATCGCCGGGGCATTGTCATTCCGAGCGGAGCCGCGTAGCGGCGGAGGC
>Ga0105249_10000408_pt1 | contig 41235 bp, 47 predicted proteins | sample KBSS44metaG_FD_81522 | JGI IMG/M metagenome (GOLD analysis project Ga0105249, IMG submission 81522) | Switchgrass rhizosphere microbial communities from Kellogg Biological Station, Michigan, USA - KBS S4-4 metaG | ecosystem: Host-associated > Plants > Roots > Rhizosphere > Soil | place...
CCACCAGCGCCGCCTCGGGCGCGTTCGCCTCCGGCACCAGCAGCCGCCGGTAGCCGGCGCGGCGCGCGCCGAGCGCCGCGTTCAGCGCTCCCCGCACCGGGCGCAGCTCGCCGCTCAGGGACAGCTCGCCGGCGAGCGCCCATTGCTCGAGCTGCTCGGCGGGCACCTGCCCGCTCGCTGCCAGCAGCCCGACTGCGATCGCGAGGTCGAAGCTCGGACCCGCCTTGCGCACGTGCGCGGGTGCGAGGTTGACCGTCAGCCGCTTCTGCGGAAAGTCGAGGTCGGAGTTGAGGAGAGCTGCCCTGACTCGCTCGCGCGACTCGCGAATCGCCCGGTCGGGCAACCCGACGAGCGTGAACGTCGGCAGCCCGAGACGCACGTCGACCTCGACCGTGACCTCCTGGGGCTTGACCCCCTCGAGGGCGAACGTGGCGACCGCGGCGAGCACCGTCCCGACGCTGACGCCTGGAGCGCCAAGCGTGGGCACGCCTTCGTAACGAGCCGGCTAAGAAGCCTATCCTGGCGTGCCCGTGGCCCCCGAACGCCTACCCAGGGTGCTGGCCATCGCCGGCTCCGATTCCGGCGGCGGTGCGGGCATTCAGGCGGACCTCAAGGCGTTCGCTCGCTGCGGCGTCCATGGGATGACCGCTGTCACCGCGATCACGGCTCAGAACACGGTGGCCGTGACGGCGGTGCACCCCGTTCCGGGCGACGTGATCGTCGAGCAGGTCCGGGCGGTGGTCGATGACATCGGGGTCGACGCCGTCAAGATCGGCATGCTCGGCAGCGTCGCGACCATCGAGGCGGTCGGCGAGGCGCTCGACCTGGTCGGGGGCGCGCCCGTCGTGCTCGACCCGGTCATGATCTCGGAGACCGGCGCCAGGCTGCTCGCGGAGGACGCCCAGGACGCGCTCCGGACACAGCTTGTCCCGCGCGCCGCCGTGGTCACACCGAATGTGCCGGAGGGCGCGGTGCTGGCTCAGCGCCCGGGGGACACCGACCCGGAGGAGCTGGTTCGCGCCATCCACGCCCTGGGCCCGGGGGCGGTCGTCCTCACCGGAGGCCATCGCGAGGAGGCCGTCGACCTCTTCTTCGACGGCGAGCGGCTCGTGGAGATCTCGGGGGAGCGCTACGAGACCGGCGCAGCCCACGGTTCGGGCTGCACGCACTCGTCGGCTCTCGCGGCGCACCTGGCGCTGGGCCTCGAGCCGCTCGAGGCCGCGAGGAGGGCGAAGGAGATCGCCTCGACGGCCGTCCGCGACGGCCTCACGGGCGTCGGCCACGGCCCCGGCCCGGTCGACGTATTCGGGCTCGAGCAGCGCCCAAGGGGTCAGACCCCTTGAGCGCGCACGACTCAAGGGGTCTGACCCCTTTAGTCGTGGGGGCTTAGATCGGCGGGCGTTATCCGTGCGCCAACACTCGGAATCGCTCCGGGGCGGCCGGAGGCCGCGTGACATAATCGGACCCGTGAGGTTCCTGCGCATGAAGCCGGGTCACGGTGAGGTTCTGCTCGCCGAGGGTGACCCCCGTGTGCGCGAGGACGAGGAGCGCCTCGTCGAGGAGTTCCGCCGTCAGCTGGACGAGGGCATGTGGGCGGCGGTCCCCGTCAGGAACCCCGGAAGCGGCCGGCGCGAGGCCCAGATGGTCAAGGACTACGCGGACATCCCGCCGGACTCCGAGCGGGTGATCTTCTTCCCCAGGGCATCGGGCGGCTAGACCCGACACGCCCATGCTGCTCGCGCTCCTCGCACTCGCCCTGATCGCCATGGTGCTCGCGGCCCCGCTCGGCCTGCGGCGCCTGCGCGACTGGCGCGCGCGCCGCCCGACCCGGGCGACGGCCGGCGAGCTCGACCTCGAGCTCTACGACCCCGGCCGCGAGCGCCGCGCCGAGCAGCGCGCCCGCGAGCTGCTCCGCTCGTGCGTCAACGCCGAGGAGTGGGGCATGTACCGGGACCTCGGCTTCATCCGCGTGGCCGGGCGCCACGCGCGGCGCGAGATCGACCGCGACCGCGGCGCGCACCCCGCCTACGCCTACCTCGTCTACCCGCACAAGCCGATCGTGGCGTACGTGCCCGAGACCGGGCAGCTGCTCAGCGAATACTGCGTCGAGTTCCCCGACCTCACCGGAGGCGGCGGCCGCCATCGGCTCCCCGCCTCCGACGACGTCCTCGCCAAGTGGATGGCCCTCACCTCCGACGAGGATCGCGTGATCCGCCGCGCCAACATGCACCTGGTTGGTCGGCAGCTCGACCCGGCGCGGGTGCGCCGCGACCTGTGGCGCCTCGCCGAGTGGGAGCGCCGCCGGGGCAACCGCGAGCAGGTACAGCAGAGCCAGCGGTGAGCCGCGATCTGCGCAGTCGCAGCCGGGTGATCCTCGATGGCCCGGAGCGCGCCCAGGCGCGCGCGTACCTGAAGGGCATCGGGTTCGACGACGCCGCTCTCCAGCGCCCCATCGTCGGCATCGCGAACACCTGGACCGAGACGATGCCCTGCAACTTCCACCTCCGCCGCCTGGCCGAGAAGGTCAAGGAGGGCGTGCGCGCGGCCGGCGGCACGCCGATGGAGTTCAACACCGTCGCGATCTCGGACGGCATCACCATGGGCACCGAGGGAATGAAGACCTCACTCGTCAGCCGCGAGGTGATCGCGGACTCGATCGAGCTGGTCGTCCGCGGGCACATGTTCGACGCGGTGGTGGCTCTGTCCGGATGCGACAAGACGATCCCCGGCTGCGTGATGGCGCTCGCGCGCCTGGACGTGCCGGGCCTGATGCTCTACGGCGGCTCGATCGCGCCCGGAAGGTGGCGCGGCAAGGACGTGACGATCCAGGACGTGTTCGAGGGCATCGGCGCACACGCCGCCGGCGACCTCACCGACGACGACCTCACCGACCTCGAGGACCACGCCTCGCCCGGCGCCGGCGCCTGCGGCGGCCAGTTCACGGCGAACACGATGGCAATGGCGTTCGAGGTGCTCGGCATCTCGCCGATGGGCAGCTCGATGGTGCCCGCCGAGGACGGCAAGAAGGGCAGGGTCGCGGAGGAGTGCGGGCGGCTCGTGCTCGAGGTGCTGAAGGAGGACCGCCGCCCGAGCAGGATCATCACGAAGCGCTCGCTCGAGAACGCGATCGCCGCGGGGGCGACCTCCGGCGGCTCGACCAACCTGGTGCTGCACCTGCTCGCCGTGGCCCACGAGGCCGGGGTGGAGCTGGAGCTCGAGGACTTCGACCGCATCGCCTGGCAGACCCCGCTGCTGTGCGACCTGAAGCCGGGCGGCCGCTTTGTGGCCACCGACCTCTACCGCGCGGGCGGCGTGCCGCTCGTGATCCGCCGGCTGAAGGAGCTGGGCGCGCTCCACGAGGACGAGCTGACGGTGACGGGCCAGACGATCGGTGCGGTGGCCGACGCCGCGGAGGAGGCCGAGGGCCAGGACGTGGTCCGCCCGGCCGGCGACCCGATCAAGGCCAACGGCGGCTTCGCGATCCTGCGCGGCAACCTCGCGCCAGAGGGGTGCGTCGTGAAGCTGTCCGGCCACGACCGCACCGAGCACCGCGGCCCCGCGCGAGTGTTCGAGCGCGAGGAGGACGCCTTCGCCGCGGTCATGGCGAAGGACATCCGGCCCGGCGACGTGGTCGTGATCCGCAACGAGGGCCCGAAGGGAGGCCCCGGCATGCGCGAGATGCTCCACGTGACCGCGGCCCTTGTGGGCGAGGGGCTCGGCGACAGCGTCGCCCTGCTCACCGACGGCCGCTTCTCCGGCGCCACCCACGGCTTCATGGCAGGCCACGTGGCCCCCGAGGCCCCCGACGGCGGCCCGATCGCGGCCGTCCGCGACGGCGACACGATCGTCTTCGACGTGGACAAGCGCGAGCTGAACCTGGAGCTCCCCGACGCAGAGATCGCGGAGCGGATCTCGGCCTACGACGCCCCCGCAGCGGCCTACACGAACGGCGTGCTGGGGAAGTACCGGAAGCTGGTCGGCTCGGCCGCGCAGGGCGCGGTCACGAACTAGCTACACCGCCTGCGACTCGCCCTCCGCCGGCTCCTTCTCCTGAGCCGCGCCCGTCTCCGCCAGGAAGTCCACGAGCAGGTCGTTGAAGGTCTCGGGGCGCTCCGCCATCGAGATGTGGCCGGTGTCCTTCATGACGACCTTGCGGCTGTCCTCGATCAGGCGCTCGAACTCGTCGGCGTCGCGCACGGGGATGATGGAGTCCTTCTCGCCCCAGACGATCAGGGTGGGCACCTTCACCTCGGGCAGGCGCTCGCGGAAGTCGTAGTCGAGCGAGGCGCGCAGCGCGTCGTCGAAGCCGGGCTTCCCGGCGCCCTTCATGAAGCCCTCGTACACCAGGTCCGGTTTCAGCGCCGCCGGGTGGCGCGCCACCAGGATGAGGGAGAGGTGGCGCGTGAAGGGCCGGGCGGCCAGCCGGCGGTAGCGGGAGGCGCTGTTGGTGGCGATCGCAGTCACCACGCGCCCGGCGGTCAGGATCGGCGCCTCGAGCGTCTCCGCGCTCGAGATCCCGGCGGCGGAGACGAGCACCAGGCGCTCCACGCGTTCGGGGAACTGGATCGCCACCTCGGCAGCGATGTAGCCGCCCATCGAGTTCCCGACGAGCTCGATCTGGCCGAGCCCGAGCTTGTCGCACAGCTCGTTCACGTACCGGCCGTAGCGCGGGATCGTGATCCCCTCGTCGTCGTTCGGCTCCGGCGTGAGCCCGAAGCCGGGGAGGTCCATGGCGATCACGCGCCGGTCGAGCGCCAGCCGCGGGATGTTCTCGAGCCAGTTCTGCCACTGGCCGCCGAGGCCGTGCACCAGGACGACGGGCTCCTCCTCGTCCGAGTCCGTGCCCACGTCCACGTAGTTGACCGGCGTGCCGAACACGTCGATCCGCTTCAGCTCACGCGCCCAGTCCGTCTCGCGCCAGTTCGGGCTCGCTGTTACGCCGTAGCCGTCGTCTGTCTCGCGATAGCGCCACGGCGGTGCCGGCGCAGCGCCGGGGCGCATGAGCCTGCGTCCCATGACCCCTACTGTACGGCGTTGGCGAATTCCTTCGCGGGCACCTCGATCGCGTGCAGTGGCGGCGTTTCTCCGGCCTTCTGGCGATGTAGCGACCTCGCGCTGTCGGTACACGTGGCAGCTCGCACGCGCTGAGCACACGAGATGCCCGATCAGATCGAGAGGGATTTAGTCAGGCTGGTGTCGGCGGCGAGGGAAGAGCGCACACGTAGGCCGGAAACGTGAGAAAAGTTCGCCAGTTTCGCTCTCCCGGGTCGCAGACGAGCCGTCGTTTGATTTACACCGATCAGCGTGGCAGTACGCGGCGAGCGAGCTGTGGCACGTTCACCGCCCCCCGGTGGTGGAGGTCCGCGTAGACGCTCGCGCTCAGTCGGTGCTGGTCCACTCGTCGTCGTCGTCGTCTTCGGCGAGCCAGTGCAGCAGGCTCACCACGTCTTCGAGCGCTTCCCGCTTCGGCACGTAGCCCGGACGCAGTACGCCCAGCGCTACCTCTGCTGCGTGCCACACGGCGCGCTGGTCGGCGGCGACGGCCGCGCCGGAGGGCATGAGGCCGGACGCGCACGCGTCGCGTATCCCGAGCAGAAGCTGCTCGAAGCGCTCGCGCGTCATCGGCTCGAACGGCCTGTCTTCCGGCCAGCCCTGCGGTAGCTCTGCCATCACGCCCCTTCGGTCAGATGGCCTCGGAGGCTATCCCCGAGCGCTGAGCCGCGCGAACGCGATCATCATCCCGTAGAGCACCAGGCCGACGACGAGCATCGCCTCGGGCGACTCGTACTTCATCCGACGTACGCCGCGATGAGGCTGGCGAGGAAGCTCGCGTCGCTCTGCGCGTCCGGCGTCAGCGGTGTGGAAGGGATCGGGCTGGCAGACGCGCTCTTCATCGCGCAGGGTCACGACACCTGGGCCACACTCGTCGTACCGGACACGCGCTGGAAGGCCCACGTAGAGGCGGCTGCCGGCCCATGGCAGCCGATCACGCCGCCACCAGGGAAGGCAGCGGCAGCCGAGATCGGGGAAGGCTTATGACCCTTGCCGTATACGCGCGTCGGCTCCGCCGCGAGCGCTAGGTCGCGCTCCCGCCGCCACCGCCACGAAGCTCGGGAGCACAACCGCGTCGTAATTCGTCGACACTACGGAGCCATGGCCAGGATCGCGCTGGACATCGACTCGACGCTGCACCACTACTGGGACCTGCTCCAGCGGATCGCGCACGAGCGCTACGGGGTGGACCTGCCCTACGAGGAGCAGCGCGATTGGGGCATCACCGTGCTGGAGCGCGACGCCATCGTCCACTGCGTCGAGGAGTCGCATTCCGACGAGAACATCGCCGCCGGCGTGCCCTACCCGCAGGCCGTCGAGACCGTCCGGGACTGGCACGACGCCGGCCACTGGATCCACGTGACGAGCCATCGCCGCCGCAGCACGTACGAGGCGACGGCCGCCTGGCTCGACTCGATCGGGATGCCCTGGAACGACCTCCACTGCTCGTTCGACAAGGTGCCGCGCTGCGTCGAGCTGGACATCGACGTGCTCGTGGACGACAGCCCGGTGAACATCGCCAAGGCGCGCGACGCCGGGATCGTGGCGGCGACCATCATCCATCCCTGGAACGAGGAGGCCGTCGAGAGCGACGGGGTCATCGGCGCCCCTGACTGGCAGGCGCTCAGGGCCGCGCTCGATCCGGTCCTGGAACGCATCGACTCGGCGCCTGCTTGAATCGGCGCCCATGGCCGACCGCCAGCGCACCACCCTGTCGATCCGCGAGCGCGACGCGCCGACGACCGCGCTCGTGCCCGCCGAGGAGCTCAAGACGCACCTCCCCGGGGTCGAGCCCGAGCGCGAGCTGAACGACTGGGGCCGCTCCGAGCGCATCGAGGGGCTCTTCGACCGCGCGGTGGCCGACTTCTTCTACCGCTACTGGTTCCGGGCGGAGGTCGAGGGGATCGAGAACGTGCCCGCGAGCGGCGGCGCGCTGCTCGTCTCGAACCACGCCGGCGCGCTGCCGCCGGACGCGGCGATGATCTCCAAGGCCATTCGCGAGGAGCACGCGCACCCACGGCCGGTGAACATCACCATCGAGCACTTCTTCAAGGGCTATCCCGGCTTCAGCGCGTTGCTGCCGAAGATCGGCTGCGTGCCCGCCCACCCGGCGAACGTGCACCGCCTGCTCTACGACGAGGAGCAGCTCGTCCTGGTCTTCCCCGAGGGCCGCAAGGCGACCGAGAAGCTCTACAAGGACCGCTACCGCCTGCGCCGCTTCGGGCGCGGCGGGTTCGTCGAGGCGGCCATGCGGGCGCAGACCCCGATCGTGCCGATCTGCGTCGTGGGAGCGGAGGAGGCGGCGCCGGTGTTCGCCCAGGTCGGGATCATGCAGCGGCTCACGGGGCTTCTGTACTTCCCGATCACGCCGACGTTCCCGCACTTCGGCCTGCTCGGGATGGCCGGCTTCCTGCCGGCGAAGTTCAAGCTTCGCTTCCTCGAGCCCATCCACTTCGAGGAGGAGGGGATGCACGAGGACAAGGCACTCGTCCAGACGGTCGCCCACGAGATCCGCGCCCGCATCCAGGAGGGCCTCTGGGACATGCTCGCCAAGCGCAAGTCGGTCTGGTTCGGGTGAGCGCGATGGATTCGAAGCGCATCCTCGTCACGGGCATCTCGCACTACTGGGGCGGCAGGCTCGCGCAGGCGCTCGAGGCGTTCCCCGAGGTCGAGGCCGTGATCGGGGTGGACAGCCAGGAGCCGCAGGTGGAGCTCGAGCGGACCGAGTACGTGAAGGTCGGGGCGCAGCACGCCCTGCTGCGGCGCGTGGTGGAGGCCGCGGAGATCGACACGATCGTCGACACGCGGCTCGTCGTGGACTCCGCCGTCATGCCGTCCTCGCGGGCCCACGAGAACAACGTCATGGGGACGATGAACATCCTGGCCGCCTGCACGGGCGCCGACTCCCCGGTGAAGAAGGTCATCTTCAAGTCCTCGACCCACTTCTACGGCTGCCACCAGGATGACCCCGCCTTCTTCGACGAGACCATGCGCCGGCCGCACCCGCCGCGCACCGGCATCGAACGCGACATCGTCGAGGCGGAGGCGTCGCTGAACGAGTTCGCCGAGCGGCACCCCGACACCGCCGTGACGATCCTGCGCTTCGCGAACGTGCTCGGCCCGGACGTCGAGACATCCCACAAGAAGCTCTTCTCGCTCCCAGTGGTGCCGATGATCCTCGGGTTCGACCCGCGCTACCAGTTCGTGCACGAGGACGACGTGGTGCACGCGCTCGAGCACGCGGTGAAGCACCGGGTGGACGGCACCTTCAACGTCGCCGGCGACGGGGTGCTCGCGCTCAGCGAGGTGGCCGGGCTGCTCGGCAAGACATACGCGCCGGTGCTGCCGCCGTGGGGGACGGGGATCGCGGCCGCGGTGGTGCGACGGATCGGCGTGGAGATCCCGCCGGAGGCGCTCCAGCAGATGCGCTTCGGGCGCGGCGTGGACAACCGCCGCTACAAGGCGGCCGGGTTCCACTACCAGCACACCAGCCGGGAGACCGTGATGAAGCTGGGGGAGCACCTGCGCCTGCACCCCGTGGTGAGGGGCGCCCAGGAGCCGTATCGCTACGAGCGCGAGGTGGAGGACTTCCTGCGTTGGAGCCCGCACGTGAAGAACACCCGCGACAGCTCGGCGCCCGCCCTCAGCCGCTCCCAGCTCGCGGAGCTCCAGCGGCTGCTCACGAGCTTCGCGGACACCGCCGGGATGGACCTGGGCGAGGACGTGCCCGACCGCGCGGCGGAGGCCGAGCGGCGGGCTGTGGCGGCCGAGGAGGCGGCGCGCGCGGCGGCCGAGCGCGCAGAGCGGGCAGAGGAAGCGGCAGAGCGGCATGCCCGCGACGAGGACGAGCGGGTTCCCGCAGCCCGGCCGGTCGACCACTACGTCGATCTCGCCGCCGAGGAGGTCATCGCCCTGCTCGCCTCGCTGGAGCACGAGGATCTCCAGACGCTGCGCGTCTACGAGCGCGATCACGCCAATCGCACCCGCGTGCTCAGCGCCATCGACTCCGTCCTCAACCGGCGCGGTTCTCGGGTCTAGACGACGCAATCCCGCTCCCAGGCGTATGCAGCTGCCGGATGCGCAGCTACCCTGAGGCAACCCCCCATGAGGCATCGCTGGTTCATCCTCGTGGCCGTCGTTCTCCTGGCCCTGATCGGCGGCGCGGTTGCTGCATACGCGTACGACAGCGCGCGCGATGACACGATCGCCAAGGGCGTGACCGTCGCCGGGGTCGACGTGGGCGGCATGACGACCGCCCAGGCCCAGCGAGTCGTACGGCGCGAGCTTCAGAAGCCGCTCGAGCAGCCGATCACGGTGCGCCGCGGCCAGACCCGCTTCACGCTCTCGGCCCAGGACGCCGGCGTCAAGGCCGACGTGGGCGGCATGGTCGACGAGGCCCTCGCGGCCAGTCGCGAAGGCACGATCATCACGCGCGTCGCCCGCGACATCACCGGCGGCGAGGAGGACGCGCAGGTACCGCCGCGCGTGACCTACTCGAGCACCGCGGTCCAGGAGCTGGTCAAGCGCGTCAGCGGCAAGCTGAATCGCCCGGCGCGCGACGCGGACGTCGACTTCCCGTCGCTCGAGACGGTCAAGGAGCAGAAGGGGCGCCGGGTCAAGGCTGCGGCGCTGGAGCAGCGGATTGCCCAGGCGCTCACCGTGCCCGGCGTGGACCGCACGGTCAGGGCGCCCGTCAGGATCGTCAAGCCGAAGGTCACGCAGGCGCAGCTCGCCGACAAGTACCCGGTCCTGCTGGTCGCGGACCGTTACAACTTCAAGCTCCGGCTCTACAAGCGCCTCCAGCTGACGAAGGAGTACACCGTCGCGGTCGGCGCGGTGGGCTTCGACACCCCGGCCGGGCTCTACCACATCCAGAACAAGGCGGTGGACCCGGCGTGGCACGTGCCGAACAGCGCCTGGGCGGGCAGCTTGGCTGGGACCACCGTGCCCGGCGGCACCGCCGAGAATCCGCTCAAGGCGCGCTGGCTCGGGATCTTCGACGGCGCGGGCATCCACGGCACCGACCAGACCTACTCGCTAGGCTCGGCGGCCTCGCACGGCTGCATCCGGATGGCGATCCCGGACGTCATCGAGCTGTACGACCAGGTGCCGGTCGGAGCTCCCATCTACATCGCCTGACGGTCGTCAGCGCCTGAACTCGGAGGGCGGCCAGTCCTCGGGGCGCATCGAGCCGATCATGCGGAAGCTCGACTTGCGGTCGACGTTCCGCCACGCCGGCGTCGAGTCGGCGCCGAACAGCGGCCCTGCGATCACCACGAACAGGAGCACGCCTCCGAGCACCAGCGCCACGGTGCCATCGGCCGGAGCATCGTGCGGCGACGCGTGATGCGCAGGCGGCTCCGGGAAGGTCGGGCCGGCGGCTCTGGAGTCGGCCGCGGCCGGGGTTGGCCCGACGGCGAGGGCGGCGACTACAAGAGCGGCGCTGATGCGCTTCATGGCGGCTCCTTCGGCTTGGCTGCTGCGCTCGGACAGCCTTCCGAAGTATGCCGCGCACAGGCGTCAGGTGCCCGCGCCGGGCCTGCGCGCGTACTCGCCCAGGCCCTCCCCGAGCAGCGCGAACGCCCTCTTCGCCTCGGCACGCACCCCGCGGCCGATGGCGGCCGCGCTGTCACCCGCGAGCGTCCGGCGCCGCACGTACTCGATCAGCGCGCGGTGAGCTCCCAGGAGCGCGCCGGCCGCCACGGCCGGCTCGACGCTGTTCGGCGGCGCGCCGGTCTCCTCGGCGAGCAGGGCCGCCAGCGACTCCGCGTAGCGGGCGAACACCTGTCGCTCGCGAGCCAGCAGCGCGGGGCTCTCTGTGATCACACGCGTGATCGTGCGGAGCTGCGCAGTGGCGTGAGGGTCGCGCGCTGAGTCGAAGGCCAGGACACCGCGTGGCTCGAGCATGAAATCGGCGAACGCGTCGAGGGCGCTCTTGCCAGGCTCGCGCTCGCGTATCGCCGCGAGCAGATCCTCCTCGAACGCCTCCAGCCGGCTGTAGAAGAGGTCCTCCTTCGTGGGGAAGTAGTTGAAGACTGTCTTCTCGGCCACGTCCGCCTCGCGAGCGATCTCAGCAACGGTGACCGCCTCGAAGCCGCGCTCGGCGAAGAGGCGCCGCGCGGTCTCGGCGATCAGCTGACGCGTGCGCTCCTTCTTCCGCTCGCGCAGTCCCTGTGCGTTCATCGCGTCCATTATCCTTGCCAGTATAAATCGTGCTACTATATTTTTCTAGTGACAGTACGAATTGCACGGGAGGCAGGAATATGAGACGCACCGAAGTCGGCATTCCCTTCGCGGCCATCGTGCTCGCCATGCTGCCGGCGGTCCTCGACCAGACCATCCTCGCGACCGGGCTGCCGGTTGTCGCACGCGACCTGGGAGCCCTGAGCGACGTCTCCTGGGTGGTCACGGCCTATGTCGTCGCCGCCGCTGCCACGACGCCGCTGTGGGGCAAGCTCGGCGATCGCCACGGGCGAAAGCTCCTGCTCCAGCTGTCGCTCGCGGTCTTCGTCAGCGCCTCGGCTCTATGTGCCGCGGCGCAGGACATCACTCAGCTGATCGTCCTGCGCGCGCTCCAGGGCGCTGCCGCCGGCGGCCTCATGACCCTCGCGATGGCGGCGGTGGGCGACCTCGTCGCTCCCCGCGAGCGCGGCCGCTATCAGGGCTACATCGCGGCGACGTTCGCCGTCGCCACCATCGTGGGCCCGCTGGTCGGCGGCCTGCTGGTCGAGCACGCGAGCTGGCGCTGGGTCTTCCTGGTGAACCTGCCGGTCGGCCTGATCGCGCTCGTCGCCCTCGCGGCGCGCCTGCCCGCGCCCGAGGCCGATCGCCCCGACCGTCCCCTTGACGCACCAGGCGCGGCCCTCCTGGCCGGCGCGACGACCGCGTTCATGCTCACATGCATCTGGGGCGGGAGCCGCTACGCCTGGGATTCGACTCAGATAGTGGCGCTCATCGGGACGACGCTCGCGCTGGCCGGCGCCCTGATAGTCCGCGAGCGCCACGCCGCCGACCCGATCGTGCCGCTGCACCTGCTGCGCAGCCGGGCGGTGGCGGTCGCGAGCTCGGCGCTGTTCCTCGGGACCGCCGCGCTCTTCGCGATCACCGTCTTCGTGCCGTTGTTCCTGCAGACCACGACGGGAGCGAGCCCCACCGAGGCCGGCCTGCTGCTGGTCCCGGCGATGCTGGGCATCACGGTCTCGACCACGCTCTCGGGGCGCAGCATCGCGCGCACCGGGCGCTACAAGCGCTTCCCGGTGGCCGGCCTCGCGCTGATGACGGTGGCGCTGTTCGTCCTGGCCGCGTTCGCGGGACGCGCCTCGCAGGTCTGGACCGGCTTCGGTCTGGCGCTGTTCGGGCTCGGGTTCGGCATGGTCACGCAGGTGCTCGTCGTGGCGGTGCAGAACCACGTCGAGAGGCGCGAGCTCGGCGTCGCCACTGCCACCACGGGCTTCTTCCGCGCGCTCGGCGGCGCCGCGGGCGCGGCCGTGCTCGGTGCCGTGTTCGCCGCGCAGGCGGGCGCTCGCGCGTCCGAGAGCGGGCAGGGGCTCGGGTCGGCGCTGCGCGCCGACGTGATCGACGGCGTCCAGGCGGTCTTCATCGTCGCCGCGCCGCTGGCGGCGCTGGCGCTCCTGATCGTCCTGTTCCTGCCGGAGGCGCCGCTCAAGACGAGCGAGGAGCACCAGGCTCCCCGGCCTCGCGCCAAGGAGCCCGCGCGCCCGACCACACGCACGGCGGAGGTGACACGATGACCGACATGCTTCGGATCAAGGACTCCGGCGGGGTGCTGGGCCTGACCGGGGTCGACCTGGGCGCCGGGGCCGAGGGGCCCGGCGCCGACCACGAGACCGCCGATCACGGCTACTACGTGCTCGACGGCGAGCTCGGGGTCAGGCTCGGCGAGGAGGAGCCCGCGCGGCTGGGAACGGGCGCGCTCGCGTTCGCGCCGCGCGGTGTGCCGCACTCCGTCGCGAACGCAGGTGACGCCCCGGCGCGCTGCCTCCGTGTGGCGACGCCGGCGGGCGCCGGCGACGGCGGGCCGCTCCCCCCGAAGATCGTGCAGGACCTGCCAGGGCGCGTGAAGGTGCTGCTCTTGGGGGCGGACAGCGGCGGGCGCATCTGCCTCATGGACAACGTCGTGCCGGCGAATACCACCGGCCCGCCGCTTCACCACCATGACTTCGACGAGGCCTTCTACATCCTCGAGGGAGAGGCCACCTTTCGCGTGGGCGACGAGCTGGTCACGCGCGGCCCCGGCGAGCTGGTGTGGGCGCCTCGAGGCGCCCACCACTGCTTCTCGAACCGCGGCCAAGCCGACGTCCGCTGGCTGCTCATCTGCGTGCCCGCCGGCTTCGAGCGCTACTTCCAGCGGATTTCGGCGAAGGAGGCGGGCGTCGAGCCACCGCCCGAGGCGCTCGAGCCCTGGCCGGAGGTGACCGTGGTCGGCCCCCCGATCGAGGTCTAGCGGCTCATACGCCTATCTCCGCGACCGGGATCTCCTCCCAGCCCCGCTCGATAAGCAGGTTCCGGCGGTCGGTGTGTCGAATGCACAGGGTGCCGATGAAGATGCCGCGCTCGCGCTTGCGCAAAACCGTGTACCACATCGTCGAGGCGTCGCTCGGCCCCTGGATGGGGTGCCAGGGACGAATGGGCTTCTCCTGCTCGTCCGCGAGCCCGGCCTCGACAAGCTGAACCCGCGTCGCCACCCGCCCGTCATCCGTGTTGACGAAGAAGACACCCACCCCGGTCGAGGCTAGCTGGCAGGACGCGCTGGCCCGCTTCGACGACTGGCAGCTCGCCCGCGGGATGGGGGAGAAGACGCGCCGCGCGTACGGCGTCGACCTCGCGCAACTGGCCGAGTGGGCCTCCGGCCGGGACCTGGGTCCGCACGACCTGAGCCACCGCGAGCTCCGCCACTTCGCGGGCGTCGTCTCGGAGCGCGGCGCGATGAAGTCCACCGTCGCGCGGAAGCTCGCCGCGATCCGCACCTTCTACCGCCACCTCGTGGAGCGCGGCGAGCTCGGGGCGAACCCGGCCGAGCTCGTCTCGAGCCCGAAGAAGGACTCGTACCTCCCGAAGGTGCTGAAGCCGAACGAGGTCGCCGAGCTGCTCGAGCGCATCCCCGGCTCCACGCCGCTCGACCTGCGCGACCGCGCCCTGCTGGAGCTGGCATACGCGGCCGGGCTCCGGGCAGAGGAGCTCGTGAACCTTGACGTGGGCAATCTGGACGCCGATGCCGAGGAGGTGAGAGTGGAGGGGAAGGGCGGCCGGACCAGGGTGGTGCCCGTGGGCGAGCACGCCTGGCGGGCCATCGACCGCTACATGGCGCGCGGCAGGACCGTCCTGAACACCGGCGAGAGCGAGGCGCTGTTCCTCTCGAAGAGCGGCCGGCGCCTGTCCACGTCCGACATCAGAAGGCGGCTCAGGCTCCAGACCCGGCGCGCCGGTGTCTCACCGCATACCCTCCGTCATTCATTCGCCACTCACCTGCTGGAAGGCGGCGCGGACCTGCGCACTATTCAAGAGCTGCTGGGACACTCCAGTATCAGCACGACCCAGACATACACTCGGGTAGAGTCGAAACGCCTCAAGAAGGCGTACGCGCGCTCTCACCCTCGTGCGTGAACCAGGACTCGGATGGAGACGAACCTCAAGGCGATTGAGCTAAGAGACCTCTGGCGCCGCTACAAGGACGAGAAGGATGAGAAGGCGCGCGAACGGCTCGTTCTCGCATACGCGCCGCTCGTCAAGTACGTAGCGGGCCGGATGTCCAGCGGGCTGCCCTCCCACGTGGAGGAGGCTGACCTGATCTCGTACGGGCTGCTCGGCCTGATCTCGGCGATCGAGCGCTTCGAGCCCGAGCGCGAGATCAAGTTCGAGACGTTCGCCATCACGCGGATCAAGGGCTCGATCATCGACGAGCTGCGCTCGCTCGACTGGGTGCCGCGCTCCGTGCGCACCAAGGCGCGCGAGATCGAGCGCGCGAACGCCAAGCTCGAGCACGAGCTGCACCGCGCCCCGACGGACCAGGAGATGGCCGACAAGCTCGACGTGTCGGTCGAGGAGTTCCAGGAGTCGCTGGTCCGGATCTCCAACTCGTCCGTCGTGGCGCTCGACGAGCTCTGGACGGTCTCGGACGCCTCCGGCGACCAGGTCTCCCTCCTGGACACGATCCAGGACCCCCAGGCGCTCGATCCCGCCATGGAGATGGACACGACCGAGATGAAGGACCGGCTCGCCGACGCCATCGCCCGGCTGCCGGAGCGCGAGAAGCTCGTCGTGGCCCTCTACTACTACGAGAACCTGACGCTCAGGGAGATCGGCGAGGTGCTCGGCGTGACCGAGTCGCGCGTCTCACAGCTTCACACGAAGGCCGTGCTGCGCCTCAAGTCGCGCCTCCAGGGCGATCCCATCGGCGAAGCCGAGTAGCGGCCCGCCCAGGCGAGATGCTCTGGCGCCGCGCTCACCGTCAGCAGGAGGAATTGCGGACACGGGCGAGCCGGCAGGAGGCGCTGGCGACGCTCGGCCAGCAGGCGCTGGCCGGGGCGGAGCTCGACGGGCTGCTCATGGACGGCGCGGCCATCGTGGCGCGTGAGCTGGGCGTCGACCACGTCGCGGTGCTCGAGCTCACCCGGGACAGCAAGAGGATGCTTGCGCGGGCGGGCGCCGGGCTGCCTGACGGGGTGCTCGGAGGCGTGCTGCCGACCGACCCGTCACGACTCGCCCGTGACCTGGGCAGCGCGAGCGCGATCTCGGCGGCCATCGGCGCCCGCGGCCGCAAGTTCGGCGTGATCGAGGCGCTGAGCCGCGGCGCACGCGACTTCAGCGCCGACGACTCCCGTTACCTGGAGGCGGTGGCAGGCGTGCTCGGAGCCGCGGTGGAGCGGGCGGGGCACGAGGACCTCGTCCGCGACAGCGAGGCGCAGTTCCGCGAGCTGGCGGACACGACCCCCGCGCTCATGTGGATGACCGACGCCGAGGGCGACGTGACGTTCGTGAACCAGGGCTGGCTGCGCTTCACCGGCGGGGAGTCGGACGCCGGGGTGACGTTCGCGGCGAGCGCCCATCCGGACGATCGCGCACAGGCGCTCCGGCTGTGGGAGGAGGCCTCCAGGCTTCGCGAGGAGTTTCGCTGCGAGTACCGGCTGCGCCACGCGGCGTCCGATGGATATCGCTGGGTGCTCGAGATCGGCGTGCCGCGCTACTCCGGCGGCGAGTTCATCGGCTACGTGGGCACGGCCACGGACATCCACGAGCGGCGTGGGATGGAGGAGGCGCTCCGAGCGTCCGAGGCGAGCTTCCGCGAGCTGGCCGACACCGCCCCGGCGATGATGTGGATGACCGACACGGACGGCCGCATCACGTTCGTCAACGAGGGCTGGCTGCGCTTCACCGGCACGACCTTCCAGGAGGAGATGGGGGAGAGCTGGGCGCTCGGCGTGCACCCCGACGACGCCGAGCACGTGCTGACGAGCTGGGAGGAGGCGCTCGCGGCCCGGCGCCCGTGGGAGGGCGAGTACCGGCTCCATCACCAGTCGGGCGAGTACCGCTGGATCAATGACCGGGGCGTGCCGCGGCACGTCGGCGGCCACTTCGTCGGCTACGTGGGCAGCGCGATCGACATCCACGAGCGGAGGACGATGGAGTCGCGCCTGTTCGAGGTCTACCAGCGCGAGCACCGGATCGCCGAGACGCTCCAGCGCAGCCTGCTGCCCGAGCGGCTGCCGCCGATCGAGGGTCTGGAAATGGCCGCGCGCTACCTCCCCGGGGCGCGCGGCGCCGCCATCGGGGGCGACTGGTACGACGTGCTCGAGCGGCCCGACGGCAGGGTGGCGCTAGTCGTCGGCGACGTGGTGGGACACGGCCTGCGCGCCGCCGCCTCGATGGGCCAGCTCCGCAACGCATTCCGCGCCTACGGACTCGTCGAGGCCTCGCCCGCTGAGGTGGTGGCCCGCATCAACCGCCTGGTGATGAGCGGGGTCGAGCAGGTGATGGCCACGGTGCTCTACCTCGTGCTCGACCGCGAGACCGGGGAGGTCTCGTTCAGCGCCGCTGGTCATCCGCCGCCGCTCGTGATCGCCCCCGACGGCCCGCGCTTCCTGGAGGGCGGCCGCTCCGTGCCGATCGGGGCCGCCGAGCCGGCCGTGTTCCGCGAGTCGACGGCGATCCTCCCGCCCGGCTCCTCGCTGCTGCTCTACACCGATGGGCTGGTGGAGCGCCGCGACGAGCCGCTCGACCGGCGGCTCGAGAAGCTCGCAGAGGCGGCGGGAGCGGCCAGCGCCGATCTGAACGACCTCTGCGAGCGCGTGCTCAGCGGCGTGCTGGGGGACGTCGACCCGGGCGACGACGTCGCGCTCCTGGCGGTCAGGCCGCTGCCGGTGGTCGACACCCACGTGAGCCTCACGCTGCCGGCAGAGCCCGGCTCGCTGGCGCAGCTGAGGCGGCGGTTGGCGCGCTTCCTGCATGCGACCGGGGCGACCGAGGTCGAGCAGTACGAGATCACGCTCACGATCTGCGAGGCGGCCGGCAATGCGATCGAGCACGCGTACGGCCCCGGCGACGCCACCTACGAAGTCGAGGTGGCCTTCGACTCCGGCGAGCTGACCGCCAGCGTGCGCGACCGGGGCAGCTGGCGCGAGAAGCGCGGCGAGCACCGCGGCCGCGGCCTCAGCATCATCGAGGACCTGATGGACGAGGTGACGGTGGAGCGCGAGGAGGGCGGCACCCTCATCCGCATGAGGAGGCGGATCCGAGAGGACCGGGCCGCGTGAGCTCCCCGGCCGAGATCGTCCTCGACCGCCGCCGTGGCGACGTGGTGGCCCGCCTCAGCGGCGAGGTCGACATGTCGAACGCCACCTACGTGCGCGACCAGCTGCTCGCCTCGATGCCGAACGACGCGCTCGCGCTCGTACTCGACATCTCGGGCACCCGCTATCTCGACTCGGCGGCGATCGAGGTGCTCTTCGACGTGTCGCGCCGGCTCGCGCGTCGCCGCCAGGAGCTGCGCCTCGTGATGCCGCCCGACTCACCTCTACGGCGCGTTATCGAGCTGACCGAGGTGCACACCGCCGCTCCGGTTCATGAGTCCTTGGAGCAGGCGCTGACGGAGTAGTCTGGCTCCTCGCACCTCGAGGAAGGGAGATCAATGGCGCACGAATCGCCGAAGAGGATCCGCAACGTGGCGTTGGTGGGCCACCGGGGCAGCGGGAAGACGTCCGTGAACGAAGCGCTTCTGTTCGAAGCGGGCGCGATCAACCGCCTTGGCTCGGTGGCAGACGGAACGACGGTCTCGGACTCGGCGTCCGACGAGAAGGCGCGCGAGATGTCGATCTCGGCGAGCCTCTCCTCGTTCCGCTGGGACGACCGCAAGATCAACCTGATCGACACCCCCGGCGAGCCGAGCTTCATCGCCGACGCGCTGGCCGCTCTGCGCGTCGTCGAGGGCGCGGTGTTCGTCGTGAACGGCGTGATGGGCGCCGAGGTCACCACGAGCCGCCTCTGGGAGCGCGCCTCCGAGCTCGGCCTGGCCCGCATCCTGTTCGTGAACATGCTCGACCGCGAGCGCGCCGACTTCTTCCGCTCGCTCGAATCGCTGAAGCAGGCCTTCGGCCAGCACGTCGTGGCCACCGAGATCCCGATCGGCAAGGAGCACGAGCTCCAGGGCGTGATCGACCTCATCGACATGAAGGCGTACCGGTACGACGGGGCGAGTCGCGAGAACTGCCAGGAGATCGAGATCCCGGAGGAGCTCCGCGCGCAGGCCCAGGAGTACCGCGAGAAGCTGATGGACGAGGTGGCCGAGGTCTCCGAGGCGCTCATGGAGCGCTACCTCGAAGGCGAGGAGATCTCGCACGAGGAGACGGTCAGCGCGCTGAAGCAGGGGGTCACGGAGGGCCACCTGTTCCCCGTCACCTGCGGAGCGGCCACCCGCAACCTCGGCATCAACCGGCTGCTGGACGCGTTCGTGGAGGACCTGCCCTCGCCCGCGAGGCGCGGCACCATCGACCTCGACGGCGTCGAGCTCGAGCCCGACGAGTCGAAGGACATGGTCGCCTTCGTCTTCAAGACGCTCGCCGACCCCTACGCGGGCCGCGTGAACCTCTTCCGCGTCTACCAGGGCGTCCTGGCGCACGACTCCCAGGTGCACAACTGCCGCGCCCACGTGAAGGAGCGGATCGGTCAGCTCCTCGTGCCGCAGGGCAAGGAGTCGGAGCACGCCGACCAGTTCGGCCCCGGCGACATCGGCGCTGTGGCGAAGCTCAAGGAGACGCACGCGGGCGACGTCCTCGCTGCGAAGGACATGGTGTGCCCGCTCCACCTGCCCGCAATGCCGCGGCCGGTCATGGCGTTCGCCATCGAGGCCAAGGCGAAGGGCGACGAGGAGAAGATGGGCCAGGCGATCCGCCGCCTCCAGGAGGAGGACCCGACCATCGACTTCCACCGCGACACCGAGACGGGCGAGCAGATCCTCGCCGGGATCACGCAGATCCACGTCGAGGTGATCGTGGACCGGATGAAGGAGCGCTTCGGCGCGGAGGTGGAGCTCCACGCGCCGCACGTGCCCTACCGCGAGGCCATCAAGGGCGGCGCCAAGGCGCACGCGCGCTACAAGAAGCAGACCGGCGGGCGCGGCCAGTTCGCCGACTGTCACATCGAGGTCGAGCCGGCGCCGGACGGCACTGGGCTCGAGTTCGTCAACGCCATCAAAGGCGGCGTGATCCCGGGCGGGTTCATCCCCGCCGTCGAGAAGGGCGTGCGCGAGGCGATGCGCGCGGGGACGGTCGCGGGCTACCCGATCCAGGACGTGAAGGTGACGCTCTACGACGGGCAGCACCACTCGGTCGACTCCTCGGAGATGGCGTTCAAGATGGCGGGTTCGATGGCGTTCAAGGACGCCATGGAGAACGCACAGCCGACGCTGATGGAGCCGATCATGACCGTGACGGTCACCGTGCCCGAGGAGTACGTGGGCGACGTGATCGGCGACCTCAACTCGCGCCGCGGGCGGCCGCTCGGGATGGAGCCTAGGGGCAACGTGACGGAGATCAAGGCCGAGGTCCCGATGGCCGAGATGCTCGACTACGCCCCCGACCTGCGCGCGATCACGGGCGGCCAGGGCGAGTACTCCATGGACCTCGCCCGCTACGAGGAGGTGCCCGGCCACGTCGCGCAACAGGTCGTGCAACAGGCACAGCAGGAGAAGGAGGCCGTAAAGGCCTGAACTATCCTCACCGGAGTGAAGAAGGAGCTCCGGCCAATCCACGACGCCGTCAGCTGTGACGTGTGTGGGCGCACGATCTTGAAGGGCGAGCGCGCCGAGTGGTACCTCGCGCCCGGCGGCCACCGCCGCCAGGTCTGCGACCTGTGCGCGGTGCGCGCCCAGCACTCCGGCTGGATCCGCGAGTCGGCCGCCGGCGACATGCCGGCGCGCGTCCCGCGCAACGAGCCGCGCCGCGGCGTCCTCGGGCGCCTGCGCAAGCGGCGGCCGGAGCATGCGGAGGACGAGTCGCGGCTGGGCGAGCAATCGGTCCCCGAGAACGGGGACCGGCTTAGCTCCCTACCCGCGGAGGAGCCCGCGCCCGCGCCGCCACCCCGGGCGCGCTCCCGGCCGCAGGTGCCGCGCCACGTGCGAGCGGTGCCCACCACCGCGGAGGTCAAGGTGGAGCGCGCGCTCGAGCTCTTCAACGGATCGGGGCACCAGCGCACTGTCGCCGGCCTCGCGCGGACCCTCGGCTCCCCGTGGGTGAGCGCGCTGCCGGACCCGAACCAGTCCAGCGCGGTGTCCGTGCTGGTGGCCTGGGAGCTGTCGTGGTATCGCTACCGCGTGGACCTGGGCGACGAGGCCGACCCGGTGATGATGCTCGACAAGGGCGAGGAGCTCGACCAGATCGACGAGTCGCTGCGGGCCTGGAACGCCGGGCTCGATTCCGAGGGCCGCGTGGTCGCGGGTCCCGCCAAGAACGACGGAGGTTCCGAGGAGTGATCTACTGCGTGGTGCCGCAGGCGCTGGCCGACGAGCTCTACGACAAGCTCGCCGACTACTACCGCGACGACCCCCATGTCGAGGTGATCATCGACCGCCGCGCCCAGGGCGGAAAGCCGGGCGATCACGCGGCGTTCGAGAACCGGCGCCGCCAGCGGCCGAAGGGCTCGTTCCCCAAGATCGAGCCGCCCGCGTAAGTTGAAGGTCATCGTCCACGTGGACGGCGGGGCGCGCGGCAACCCCGGCCCGGCCGCCGTGGCAGCGGTCGCCTCGACCCCCGACGGCGACGAGCTGGCCGAGCGCAAGCTCTACATCGGCGAGGCGACCAACAACGTCGCCGAATACCGTGCGCTGCTGCTGGGTCTCGAGCTGGCCCGCGACCTCGGCGCCGAGGAGGTCGAGGTGATCAACGACTCCGAGCTGATCGCCCGCCAGATCGGCGGCGAGTACAAGGTGAAGCACGCCGGCCTGAAGCCCCTGTTTGCCGAGGCCATGCGCGAGCTGAGGGGGTTCCACAAGTGGGCGGTCCGCCCGGTCCGCCGCGAAGAGAACGCTCGCGCAGATGAACTGGTCAACGAAGCCTTGGACGAGGCGCTGGCTTAGGGCGGGTCGACGAGTCCGAACAGGGCGTCTGTCGCTAGATCTGGGGGACCGGCTCCTGCGGAAGCGGCGATGGGTCGGGCGTCGGCGTGGGCGGGCTGGGGTCTCCGGGATCGGGTCCGGGGGAGGGGCTGGGGCCGGGGCCGGGGCCCGGCGTTTCATAATGCATGGGCCCTACCTACCCGGAAACGGAAATCCATGTGAGCACGCACCAGATCACCCTCGAGATCATCGACCCCGACCGGCACACACACGAGGACACTCTTGCCGAGATCGCGCGGCGGCTCCACGCCGAGGTAGGTGCGCCGGACGAAGGGCTCTTCGACCTGCGGGTGGAGGCCGACTCGCGCGAAGAGGCGCTCCAGCGCGTGGTCGACGTGCTCGCGGAGATCGGAGTGGAGGACCACTTCACGTTCCCGTCGACGACCGGTACGGACTACCTCCCGCCCGGGCATCGCGGCGTCCCTGTGGACGAGCGCCCCAGCGACGATGAGCCGCCTCACCTGCAGGGCGGCAGCCCGCACGAGAACGAGCCCGATCCGTACGACCCGCCGTCCAGGGACGTCCCGTAGCGATGCCCGCGAGCCGGCCAGCGCACGCGGCCAGTGGCGGCTACTCGGCGGGCGCCGGCGGCTGCGGCTCGGGCTGAATCGGCTCGTCGGGCGTCTCCGGGCCCTTCGGGTCCGGCTGAGGCGCCGGGGAGGGCATCGGCTCCGGCTGCTGGGGCGGGCTGGGCGCGGGGACTTCTGCGAGTTTCAGCGTCACGTTCGGCTCCATTGTCGACGGTTACGAGGGGCCTGGTACCCGGTCCACCGGAGGTACCACCACCTGAGCGCCCAGGACGGCAACTTGTGCTGCCAGACTCGATGCGGTGGTGGTCGACGCAGGCTACGAGGAGCGTTACTGGTACCCCGACGACGGAGGTCAGGTCTGGGTCGCGGGCTACCAGCTCGTCGACCCCGGGTCGGGCCGGTACCTCTCGCGCGACGCGCCCGAGCTGGCCGCACAGGGGCTGCGGGTGGTCGGCGTTGCGGGCGCCGGCCGCCACCACGCGGACGCGATCGAATCCGATGCCCTGAAGCCCGGCAGCCCGCTGGAGCTCCGCCGGCAGCCCGACAACGAGCACGACCCGAACGCGGTCGCGGTCCACGCCGGCGGCGCCCAGGTGGGCTGGGTGCCGCGCGAGGTCGCCGCCGACCTGGCGCCGGAGCTCGACGAGGGCCGCCCGTGGTCCGCGCTCGTCCTCCGCGAGCAACGCCGCTCGCCGCGCGACCCTCGTCACGGCCTCACGATGCTGCTTGCGCCTGACGGCGAGCTCGAGCTGCGCGTCGTCTGACGACTTCGTCGTCGGACGGGATTCGAGCAACTCTCTGATCAGGTCAAGTCGGCGACGGCCTGCTCGCTCATGTTGCCCTGGTCGTCCGCCGCGGTGGCGCGCACGACGTAGGGCTTGTCCTCGAGCGGCACGGGGTGCTCCAGCTCGCCGCCGGCGCCCTCGACCGGAAACGCGTACGTGGCCGGTGGCAGCGAGTCGTCGGGCGAGTCGATCGTTACGACCAGCTTGACCGGAGGGGACTGTCCCTGTGCTTGCGGAACGCGGTACGAGATCACGGCCCGGTCGCCCTCCCTGCGCGCGGTGATGTCCGGCTGGGGCGGTCCCTCGGGCGCCGCCCTCAACGCCGTCCTCGGCGCCGCGCGCCGCCGCTCTACCTCGTCGCACTCCTCGTGGAACGTCGCCGGGTCGCCCCACTTGTCCTGATGAGCGGGGCCGCGCGGGCTGTCGGACTCGAGCCTGTTGCGCGCCCGGGTCGACCCCCAACGGCCGGGCCAGCCGGCCCAGCCCGGATCGTCGGGGTTGATCACGTCGAGCGTGGCGCCGGCGACTCGGGGGCCCTTGCCGTCAGCGTAGTCTGGGATCACCGGCGCGGAGTGCTTCCCGGGGAACGGGTACGAGGCCTGCGAGCCGCGCGCGACGAAGACCACGGGCCTGTTTTCGTCGTGGAGGCTGAGCGCCTTCCAGGCGCAGCGCTGTCCGTGGGTGTGCTGCGCGAAGGCCATCTCCCGCGGCTGCTCGTCGCTGTCGAGGCGCACCTGGACCATTTCCCAGTCGCCCTCGTGGAGCCCGAAGCCGACGAACGCCTTGTCATTGAAGAGGTAGAAGAACCAGTATTGGAGCCACCAGCCCCCATCGTCGGCGCGGATGGCATGGCCGTACACGTGGTCGGCAAAGTCGCCGCGGTGCATCTCCCGGGCCGCCAGCACGTAGTCCGGCCCGACGGCGTCGAGGAAGTCGGAGGGTGCCGCCTCGGCGCCGTCCGCGTATTGCGGCCAGCCCAGGAAGTCGAGCCCTAGCCGCGGCAGTCGCCTGCCCCCGGCGGCCGTGGCTACAACTGAGCCGTTGGCGCGCTTGAGCGTGTTGGCCTCGCCGCCCGGTGCGATGCGATTGGTCAGGATCGCCGGCGAGTCGGCCATGAAGCTGCCCTGCGAGTCGTAGCTCAGCACGGGTAGGTGGCGTTTCAGGAGGGTGGTGCCGTCGCTGCTCCCGGGCACAGCGCGATCGTAGCCCCTCCGCGGCTACGCGCCCAACTCGTCCGGATGTTCGGCGTTGCGGTGTCGTTCGAGGCTCTCGGCCGCGAGGGTCGCGGACAGCTGGCCGAACTCGCCCTCCGTGTACGTATGGCCCGCCTCGAACGGCGCCGGAGCGGGTTCGAGCGGCATGAACAGGTCCTCGGCGTCGGGGCTGTGCAGCCAGAGGGCGACGAGGTTGAGCGCCGGCGCGCGCAGCGTGCGGAGCTCGAAGGTGGCTTTCTCGACGGACGGGTGCGCCTCCGCGGCCCGCAGGCCCTCTGCCGTGGATTTCACGAACTGCCCCTCGGTGACCTGCGCCGGCACGGTGGCCCCGGTCTCGTCGTGGACCTCGGCGGCAGCGACCGGCTCGCGCGCCTCCTCGACGAGGAACCGCCATCCGGTCGCATGCGCTGAGTCCTCGATTCTCGACTCGCCCGCCAGCGCGTCGAGGCCGACCGTGAACACGCGCTGCGGTGCGCTTACGCTCGCACCCGGCCCCCGCGCCCGGAGACCGCGGAGCCCGCGCCCCCGCGGCGCGCGCCGCGCGATGCTCGCGCGGACCGCCTCGACGGCGTCTTCGGGTGGCTGCGGGGTTTCGATCGGCATGCCCTAGCTCCGCGTGTAGTAGGTGTGGGTCCACGAGCCCGACCCCTGGTAGCTCGACCGGAAGTTGGCGACGCTGATCTCGGATGTGCCGTAGATCGGGTCCCGCACCTCCAGCACGCCGGTCGCGTCGTCGAGGCAGCCCGAGATCGTCACGAAGTGGCCGCCTCCGCCCGCCCAGCCTATCCGCGCCCCTACGGGGCGTCCCGCGTCCAGTTGGGAGCGGAGCTCGGCCATCGACGCCGGGCCCTTGTGGCGACTGGCGAAGTTGTTCGTCCGCCTGAGAGCTCGATCGAGATACCAGGGCTGGTTGCACGCTCCGCTCGAGCCGTCCTCGCAGCAGCCCGTCTGGGCGAGCTCGGCGTTCGCGACGTCGCACTGGGTCCAAGCGCTCGCGGCGTCGTAGACATGGGAGACGCTCGTGGAGCAGGCGGCCCAGCACCACTCGGACTGGAGCTGCGCCTGCACGGTCAGCGGCACGCGGCGCCAGCGCGGCTTCGTCCGGCGTCCTAACAGGTCGACCAGCCAGCGGTTCCAGGTCGCCGGCAGCTCGATGCGGCTGCGCTCCAGCAGGGTGCTCATCGGGGTTGCCCGCTGCCGATCGCTCGGCGGGCTCGACGGATGGTGATCCGTTCTGCCCTATGGCGTCAACCCGTGGCAGCCATATGCTTGGCGCGCGACGAGCAGGTCGCCGGATTCGCGCCGAAAGGGGAGGACGCTGCATGGCCAACGAGGAGACCGGCCCCGCCTGGGAGCGGCTCGAGGAGCAGCTCAGCTGGTACGAGCGGAAGAGCCAGCACCACAAGCGCTGGTACCAGGCGCTCAAGGTCGCCCAGATCGTGATCGCGGCCGGCATCCCCGTGGTCGCAGCGGCCGGAGCCTCGGCCGCCGTGGCCGGGGCCCTGGGCGCAGTGGTCGTCGTGCTCGAGGGGCTACAGCAGCTGTTCCAGTTCCAGCAGAACTGGATCTCGTACCGCGTAACGGCCGAGGCGCTCAAGCGCGAGAAGTTCCTCTACCTCGCCGGCGCCGGGCCCTTCGCGGGCGTCGAGCGCCCCGGGGCGGTGCTGGCTCAGCGTGTCGAGCGCGTCGTCTCCCAGGAGTACGGCGCCTGGGCCGAGTCTCAGCGCGACACGGGGGCTGGAGGAGCCGGAGGTGACACGAGCTCCGATGCCTGACGACGCCGGAGGAGAGCGTCCCGCCTCCTCAAGAGCCGCGATCTTCATCAGCTACCGGCGGCGGGAGACCGCTGGCTATGCGGGCCGGCTGTGTGACGCGCTGGTCGAGCACTTCGGCGCCGAGCGGGTGTTCATGGACATCACCATGGAGCCAGGGGTCGACTTCGCGGCGACGATCCAGGCCGCCGTGGGCTCGTGCGGCGCGCTCGTCGCCCTGATCGGCGAGGAGTGGCTGACGGTGGTCGACGCGCAGGGTCACCGTCGCATCGACGACCCCGCGGATGTCCACCGGATGGAGCTCCAGGCCGCGCTCGACCGGGGCGTGCGCCTGATCCCCGCTCTCGTCCAGGACGCCGACATGCCGACGCCGGCCGAGCTTCCGGACGCGCTGCGGCCCCTGGTCGGACGGCAGGCGGTCGAGCTGAGCGACCAGCGCTGGGACTACGACGTCGGACGCCTGGTCAGCGTGCTCGAGCGTGTTCTCTCGGACGCTGCGGACGAGGGACGGCCGCGTGGCCGCGCTGCGGCTCTTCGCAGGCGGGCGCGCCGTTCGGGCGAGCGCGTCCGGCGGCTGATCCACCGCTATCGCGGGCGCGCGGGCTTCGCGCTGGGCGCCCTCACGGCCGTCGTCGTGATGGGCGTGATCCTCGCGGCGACCGGCTACTTCGACTCGCCGCTGCTCCGGGTCAGCTCGTTCGAGTACACGCCACCGGGCCCGAACGAGTCGGTGGCCCGGAAATGCGTCGTGCGGGTGCAGTCCGACTACCGGGTCAGCCGGGCGCGCTTCGTCGTGGACGGCGACGAGCGCAATTCGCTCGAGGAGCAGACGAGCGCGCCCTGGCAGTGCAACAACCGCGGCAACCGGAACGAGTGGGACACCTGCGAGGGCCACAGCCGCGGATTCCCCCTCGACGACAGCCGCCCGCACAGGCTCACCGCGACCGTGACGGACACGCAGGGCAATACCGCGACGAAGACGCGGACGGTGGACACGAACTGCCCGCCATAGACTTGGGCGGTGCCGCGGGAGTCGGACGCCAATGATCGCTCCCGGCTGGGGAGGCTGCCACTGTGCTTCGTGGTGATGCCGTTCGGGACCAAGCCGGACGGCCAGGGCGGGTCGGTCAACTTCGACGCGGTGTACGAGAAGCTGCTCGCGCCGGCCATCCGCGACGCCGGGCTTGAGCCGCTGCGCGCCGACCAGGAGCTGGTCGGCGGGCTCATCCACAAGCCTATGTTCGAGCGGCTGATTCTCGCGGACTACGCGATCGCCGACCTCACGACGGCCAACGCGAACGTCTTCTACGAGCTCGGGGTGCGACACGCGGCGCGGCCCTACTCGACGGTGCTCGTCAGCGCCGACGTGAAGAAGGCGCCCTTCGACCTCGCACCCGACCGAGTGCTGCCGTACAGGCTGGACTCGCAGGGATGCCCGGCCCAGCCGGACGACGACCGCGGGGCGATCGCGACCGCGCTCGACGCGGCGCGCGCGGCGACGACGGACAGCCCGGTCTTCCAGCTCATCTCGGACCTGCCGCAGCCGCAGATCGATCGCCTGAAGACGGACGTGTTCCGCGAGCAGGCGGCGTACTCAGCCGAGCTGAAACAGCGCTTGGCCGAGGCGCGGGGCCAGGGGGCCGAGGCGCTGCGCGCGGTCGAGCACGATCTCGGCTCGCTCGAGGACGTCGAGGCCGGCGTCCAGGTCGACCTGCTTCTCTCCTACCGGGCCGTGAAGGAGTGGAAGGACATGATCCGGCTCGTGGAGGCAATGCCCGAGCCTGTGCGCCGGACGGTGCTCGTGCGCGAGCAGTACGGCTTCGCGCTCAACCGCGACGACCGCAGCGAGGACGCCGAGCGCGTGCTCTTGAAGGTCATCGAGGAGCACGGCGAGAGCAGCGAGACGCTCGGCCTGCTGGGTCGGGTCTACAAGGATCGCTGGGAGGCCACCAGAGAGGGCTCGGCGCTGCTGGCCGGGGGCCACCTCGACCAGGCCATCGACGCCTACCGGCGCGGCTTCCAGGCCGACTGGCGGGACGCCTATCCCGGGATCAACGCGGTGACGCTGATGGAGATCCGCGATCCGGGCGGCGCGGAGCAGCAGGCCCTGGTGCCGGTCGTCGCGTACGCGAACCGCCGCCGCGTGGACGCCGGTGGCCCCGACTACTGGGATCACGCCACGAGGCTCGAGCTCGGGGTCATCGCCCGGGATCGCGACGAGGCGGTGGCCGGCGCGCGCGCTGCGCTTGCGGCCGTGCGCGAGAGCTGGGAGCCTGAGAGCACCGCCAACAATCTGGCGCTGATCCGCGACTCCCGCGCCCAGCGTGGCGAGACGGTCGACTGGGCGGACGAGCTCGAGCGCGAGCTGCTGGACGCGGCGGGGAAGGGCTGACCGCCGCGCGAGTTTTCGTGAGCGCCTACGCCGCGTAGCGGGCCGCGCTGCGCGCCTTGGCCTTCGCCGCCTCGACCTCGCGGTCCTTCGGCGGCGCGTTCGTCACCAGCTCACCCAGGAGGCGCGCCGTCGCGGCGGCCACGTCGTCCACCGCGCGCTCGAACGCTTCGGCGTTGGCCTGCGAGGGCTTCGTGAACCCGCTGATCTTCCGCACGTACTGAAGCGACGACGCGCGGATCTCCTCGTCGGTCGCCTGCGGCTCGAAGTTGTGGAGCGTTCGAATGTTGCGGCACATACTTCGAGGCTAGCTCACGCCGCGAACTCCATGGAGTCGTCCACCGGGCCGCGCTTCAGGAGCCGCACGTCACGGAAGTAGTTCTGGTGGAGCCGCCAGGGCGAGGTCGCGCCCTGGTGCGGCAGCGTGTCGACCGCGCGCAGCACATAGCCCGAGTTGAAGTCGATGAACGGCTCGAGCGGGACGGAGGAGTCCGGCGCCGCGGGCGTGCACACGGTGTGCCCCTGTTCGTCCATGTGGTTCAGAAGGCGGCAGACGTAGTGCGAGACGAGGTCGCACTTGAGCGTCCACGAGGCGTTCGTGTAGCCGAGCGTCACCGCCAGGTTCGGCACGCCGCAGATCATCATTCCCTTGTAGGCGACCGCCTTCGAGAAGTCGACCGGCTCGCCGTCGAGCGACACCTCGATCCCGCCGAGCAGCAGCAGGTTGAGCCCGGTGGCTGTGACGACGACGTCGGCCTCGAGCTCCTCACCCGAGGCGAGCCTGATGCCGGTCTCGGTGAAGGTCTCCACGGCGTCGGTGACTACCGAGGCGCTGCCGTCCGCGAGCGCCTCGAAGAGGTCGCTGTCCGGCACGAGGCACATGCGCTGCTGCCAGGGGTTGTAACGGGGGTTGAAGTGGGTGTCGACGTCGTAGCCCTCGGGGAGGTTCTTCACGACGCCCCTGCGGATCACCCTGCGCATGAAGTCCGGCTTCCAGCGGCTGAGGTTGAAGCTGCCCATCATCAGCAGGACGTTCTTCCAGCGGACGAGCGCGTAGGCGGCCTTCGGGGGAAGCACGCGCTGGAGGAACCTGGCGATCGGATCCTCGGCTGGGAGCGTCACGACGTAGCTCGGCGAGCGCTGGAGCATCGTCACGTGAGCCGCTCGCTCCGCCATTGCGGGCACGAGCGTCACGGCCGTCGCGCCGCTGCCGATCACGACCACGCGCTTCCCGTCGTAGTCGAGGTCCTCGGGCCAGTGCTGCGGGTGGATGATCGGGCCCGGGAAGCGCTCGCGGCCCTCGAAGTGAGGCAGGTAGCCCTCGTCGTAGCGGTAGTAGCCCGTGCAGCCGAACAGGAACGAGCACGTGAGCGTGACGGCCTCACCCGTGTCGGTGCGCTCGGCGTGGACCGTCCAGCGGGCGTCCTCGGACGACCAGTCGGCCCGCGCGACCCGGTGGTTGAAGCGGATCCTGTCCTCCACGCCGTGGTCGCTCGCCGTCGCGCGGACGTAGTTCCGGATCGCCGGCCCGTCGGCGATCGCCTGGCCCTCGTTCCAGGGCCGGAACGAGTAGCCGAGCGTGAACATGTCCGAGTCCGAGCGGATGCCGGGGTAACGGAACAGGTCCCAGGTGCCGCCGATGGCGTCGCGCGCCTCGAGGATCGCGAACGTCTTGCCCGGGCAGTTCCGCGTGAGATGGCACGCCGCGCCGACACCTGAGAGTCCGGCGCCGACGATGAGGACGTCGACGTGTTCCTGGGCCATTGGCGAAGTATCGCCGCTGGCGCGCCTGTCCTCCAAACCGGGGACCAGGGACGAACGGCAGCGGTGAGGGTGGTAGATCGACGGCGAGCTACCCTTCGATGCCCGTCGTTCGCCGGCGGGACCTGCGCGTTGGGGCCTGCATTCGCCCGATCGTGCGGCCAGCTCCCGCTCGTGCCGTACGGTCACGGCGTGAAGAACGCGGAGATCGCCGATCGCCTGGAGGCGTTCGCGGCGCTGCTCGAGCTCGCCGACGCGAACCCCTACACGGTGCGCGCGTACCGCCGCGCGGCCGAGACGATCCGTGGCTCCGCGGCTCCCGTGGCGGAGCTGGTCCGGTCGCGGCGGGTGCGGGAGCTCCGCGGCATCGGCCCGGGGATCGAGGCTCGGCTACGCGAGCTGGTCGATACGGGCACGATCGCCGAGCTCGAGGAGCTGGAGCGCGACATCGCACCGGACCTCGTCGGGCTCGGGCGCTACCTCGGGCTCGGCGCGAAGCGCTCGGTGGAGGTGGCGCGGGCGCTCGGGGTGCGGACCGCGGACGAGTTCCGGGAGGCCGCTGCCGCTGGGCGCCTCGCCGCCGTGCCGGGTGTCGGGCCGAAGACGGAGGCGAGGCTGCTCGAGGCGCTCGCGAGCGGGGCCGAGCCGCGGGCGCGGCACGGACTGCTGCTGAACCGCGCGAGGGACTTGGTGGGCGGCCTTGCCGCGGCGGTCGAGGGCGAGGCGGCGGGCGACGTGAGGCGCTGGCGCGACTCGTGCGAGCAGCTCGCCGTGGTCTGCGCGGCCGAGAACCCGGCGCCGGCGCTCGCGCGCTTCGCAGAGCTCCCTCAGATAGTCGCGGTGATAGAGGAGGCCGAGCGGCATGCGGTCGGCGTGACCGTCGAGGGCGTGCCGGTCGAGCTGGTCGCCGCCGAGCCTGAGCGGTTCGGGACCGCGCTCGTGCGAGCGACCGGGTCGGCCTCATACGTCGAGGCGCTGGAGCCGCTGCCGGACGCGCCCGACGAGGAGGGCGTCTACCGGGCGCTCGCGATTCCCTGGTGCCCGCCGGAGCTGCGCGAGCAGCCCTTCCGCGGCGAGCCGCCGCCGCTCCTCGAGCTCGCCGACATCCGCGGCGACCTCCACAGCCACACCACATGGTCCGACGGGCGCGCCAGCGTCGAGGAGATGGGCCGCGCGGCGCGCGACCACGGCTACGAGTACCTCGCGATCTGCGACCACACCCCGGCCGTGGGCGCGGTCCAGGGGCTGACCGCCGACGACGTCCGTCGTCAGGGCGAGGAGATCGCCGCGGCGAACGAGGTCCTGGCGCCGTTCCGCGTGCTGCGCGGAATCGAGTGCGACATCCTCCCCGACGGCCGGCTCGACCTCCCCGACGACGCGCTCGCCGAGCTCGACTGGGTGCAGGCGAGCGTGCACGGCGGCCAGCGAATGCCGCGGCGCGAGATGACCAAGCGCGTCGAGGAGGCGCTCCTCAACCCGTACGTGCGCTGCCTCAGCCATCCGAAGGGCCGCTACATCAACCGGCGCCCCGAGAACGCACTCGACCTGGAGCGGATCTTCGAGGTCGCGCTGGAGCAGCGGGTCGCGGTCGAGGTGAACGGGCTGCCCGACCGCCTCGACCTGAGCGGCGAGCACGTGCGCGAGGCGCTGAAGGCGGGCCTTCCGATCGTCTGCTCGACCGACTCTCACTCGGTGCGCGGACTCGACAACATGGTCTTCTCGGTCGCGACGGCGCGCCGCGGCTTGGCGACGGCCGCCGACGTGCTGAACACGCGCCCGCTGGAGGCGGTTCTCGAGGGGCGGCGCTGATTACCCTACGCAGGGCCTGAAAGGAGGCACGACATGTACGCGCGAGTAGCGACGTTCGAGAGCGATCCGTCGACGGTCGACGACGCGATCAGCATGGTCCGCGGGGAGGTGGAGTCCGGCGAGACGCCGCAGGGGCTCGAGGGGGCGAAGATGCTGATGCTGGTCAACCGCGAGACCGGCAAGGGCCTTGGCGTCACGCTCTTCGAAAGCGAGGACGCGATGCGCCGCGGCGACGAGGCGCTCAACGCCATGAGTCCCGGTGCGAGCGAGCAGCGCACGTCGGTCGAGTTCTACGAGGTGCCGGTTCAGACCGTCCACTGACGATCCGGGCCCGCGCTAATGCACCAGCGCCTTGAGCGCGATCAGCGCGCCGCCGATCAGCGCGACGGCGGACCCCTGGATCAGCGAGGCGAGCACGCCCGCGCCGGATACGCGCGCGCCCAGGATGCCGTAGAGGGCAATCAGCCCTAGGCCGGTCCACTTGGCGACCGTGAAGGCCGTGTCCTGCTCCAGGGCGCCTGCCGCCGCCAGGATGAAGAACACCGACGGGAAGGCCACGCCGAAGGTCACGGCGGCGATGTCGGCCAGGAGCTCTCGTCGCTCGGCGCCTCTGGCCCTGCGGTGTCCCCGCACCTGGAGGCCGACCAGCTCGCTGTAGAGCTCCGCGAGGGCCACGGCGATGGCCGTCCCGATCAGCGTCGCGATGACGGCCGCCGAGCTGGGTGGATGCGCCTCGAGCGCCACAACCAGCGCCAGGCCGATGATCGACCCGTAGATGACGCGCGAGACCTGGTGCGAGTCGAGGTGGCTCGCGAGGAAGCGGCCCAGCACGCCGCCCTGGGGCGGCCCGACCGGAGCCTCGGTGTGATCAGGGGGGTACACCGAAGAACAAGTCTCCCCGTTCGCGCCGGGATACTCCGTCCTCATGGCATCCCCGCTCACCCACCGTGTGGCACGGATGACGGGGCGGGACCCCGGCGAGAGCCACCGGACGGCAACGCCGCTTGAGCTCCTCTTCGACCTGACCTTCGTGGTGGCGTTCGGCACCGCCGCCGACCAGCTCGCGCACTACCTTGCCGAGGACCACATCAGGACGAGCCTGCTCGGCTTCAGCTTCGTCGCCTTCGCGATCAGCTGGGCCTGGATCAACTTCTCCTGGTTCGCCTCGGCGTACGACACCGACGACTGGGTGTTCCGCCTGCTGACCCTTCTGCAGATGGTGGGCGTGCTGGTGCTCGCGCTGGGGATCGCCGACGTGTTCGCCTCGATCGACGAGGGCGCGTACGTGGACAACGGCGTGATGGTCGCCGGCTACGTCGTGATGCGGGTGGCGATGGTCGCTCAGTGGACGCGAGCGGCGCGGCAGGACCCGGCGCGGCGGCGCGTGGCAATGACCTACGTGGTGACGATCCTCGTCGCCCAGGCGGGCTGGGTGGCGCTCGCGATCGCGAAGACCTCGGTCGGCACGATGTTCGCGTGGGCGGCGGTCCTCATCCTGATCGAGCTGGGTGGGCCGTTTCTGGCAGAGAGGCGCAAGGGGGGGACGCCCTGGCACCCGCATCACATCGCCGAGCGCTACGGGCTGATGGTGATCATCGCGCTCGGCGAGGCGATCCTGGGCACCATCGCCGCGCTGGGAGCGATCGTGGGTCCGGAGGGGGAGGGGTGGTCGGTCGAGGCGGCCGTGGTGGGCGTCGCCGGAGTGTCGCTCACCTTCGGTATGTGGTGGATCTACTTCGTGATGCCGGGCGGGGAGATCCTCACGCGGCGGCGCGAGCGCTCGTTCGGCTGGGGCTACGGCCACATCCCGCTGTTCGCCTCGGTGGTCGCTGCCGGCGCCGGCCTGCACGTGGCCGCCTACCTGGTGGAGGGCAAGACCGAGCTCGACGTGCTCGACACGCTGCTCACGACGGCGATCCCGGTCGCGATCTACGTCGTCGGCCTGTTCCTCCTCTACGCGTACCTGACCCAGGCCACGGACCCGTTCCACTTCCTGCTCATGGGGATGTCGGCCGCAGTGTTCGGCGCGGCGGTGGCGATGGCCGCGGCCGGCGTGTCGATCGAGTGGTGCCTGCTCGTGCTCTCACTCGTGCCCTGGATCACGGTGGTCGGCTACGAGCTGGTGGGCCACCGCCACAACGCACAGGTGCTGGCGGAGCTGGACGACTACTGACATGGAGGCCGGATGAACTGGACGCTCGAGGTCGTGGTGGTGCCCGTGTCAGACGTGGAGCGCGCCAAGGATTTCTACGCCCGGCAGCTCGGCTTCGCGGTCGACCACGACACGAAGATCAGCGAGGCCCGACATGCCACCTGGCTCGCTGAAGGGGCTCCAGCTCGTGGTGCCAGACATCAGGGCGGCGCGGAACGAGCTGGTGGAGAGCGGGGTGGACGTGAGCGAAGTCCGGGTGGTCGGCGAAAACCCTCGCCCACAGCCGGACCCGCTCGACAACGTCGGCTTCGTTTTCTTCAGCGACCCCGACGGCAACGGGTGGGCGGTGCAGCAGATCTCTGCCCGGGGATGACCTTTCCGCCCGGACGGACGACATCGCTTGACATGTGGATGGGTAAGTGCGAACTTACCGTTCGTGCAGACTTACCGAACGGATGGGTTGACGGCGCTCGGCGACCCCACGCGGCGGGAGATCTTCGAGCGGCTCGCCGGCCGGCCGCGTGCCGTGGGCGAGCTCGCCAGTGAGCTGCCGGTCAGCCGCCCGGCCGTCTCGCAGCACCTGAAGGTGCTTAAGGAGGCTCGGCTGGTCGTCGATCAGCAGGTCGGGACCAGGCGCATCTATCAGGTTGATCCCGACGGGCTCGAAAGGCTGCGCGCGTACCTCGACCACTTCTGGGACCAGGCGCTGGCCGGCTACCGGTCGGCTGTGGAACAGCGAATGAAGGAGAGCTCATGAGCACGCAGGCAGCAGCGACGTCCATCCGGCACTCGATCGTTGTGGACGCGCCGATCGAGATCGCATTCTCCGTCTTCATCGAGGACTTCGACCGCACCAAGCCGCGGGAGCACAACCTGCTCGACGTCGACATCGCCGAGTCCGTGTTCGAGCCGCGCGCCGGCGGGCACATCTACGACCGCGGCGTCGACGGCAGTGAGTGTCGCTGGGCCCGCGTGCTCGCCTACGAGCCGCCGAACCGAGTCGTGTTCAGCTGGGACATCAGTCCGACCTGGCAGGTCGAGACCGACCACGATAGGACAAGCGAGGTGGAGGTCCGCTTCATCGCCGAGTCGCCCGAGCGCACCCGCGTGGAGCTCGAGCACCGCAACCTCGACCGCCACGGCGACGGTTGGGAAGGCATGCGCGAGGGCGTCGCCGGCGACCAGGGCTGGCCGCTCTACCTCGGCCGATTCGCCGAGAGCGTCCCGGGGTAGGGCGACGGGGGGCGCGCGATCGGCACGGCCGACCGTGCGGCGTCTACGTGGGCTCGGCCACCGCCGGGCCGCCGTTCCTGGCTTCGACGGCCTTGATGCTGTTGACGAACGCCGTCTCGAGGCGGCCCTTGCCTACGCTCCCGAGGACGAGCCCGAGGAATCGTCCCTTGAGGTTCTTGCCTTCGCGGACGACGACGTAGTCGATTTCGGTGGTGCCGTCGGGGTTGCGCTTGAAGGTGTAGGTGTGGCCTGAGTTGCCGCCCCAGGTGTTCGAGTCGGTCGTCTTGATGACGACGCGGTTGGGGTCGGACCAGTCGTAGTGCTCGCGCTCCCAGACGCCGCCCGAGCCCTCGGTGACGTCGGCCTCGGTGGTGCCCTGGGAGTGGACCTCGAGGTCCGCGTCGGCGCTGTTGCCGAACAGCTCCGAGCGGCCCGGCCCGAAGTCGGTCAGGCCGGCGACGTACTGCTCCGGCGTCGCGGTCGTCGCCTCGTGGAAGTGGAGGGTTGCCATGGCTGCTCCTTCGTGGAGTCGTGTCTCCGCAGCATCATCCCACCGGCCACCAAAAGCGCCCGTGGGATCACTGGAGCGCCCCCCGGGATTGGGCTTTGAAATCCTGTCGTCCGTGCCAGGCCTGACCGCGCTCCGTCTGATCTTGGGCTTCAGCATCCTCTCGACGGCGCTGCACTACACCCACAACTTCGTCGCGATCGAGGACTACCCGGGCGGCGGGGCGGGGATCCAGGCCGCCATCGTGGTGTCGTGGCCCGCGCTGACTGCGATCGGGCTCTACGGGTATCGGCTCTACACCCAGGGCAGATACCGCGACGCCCACATCTGCCTGCTCCTCTACGCCCCGCTGGGGCTCCTCACGCCCGCCCACTTCCTCTACGGCGAGCCCGACATCCCGCCGGTCTTCTACGTCACGCTGTTCACGGACCCACTGGCCGGGCTGGCGGTGGTGGGCTTCGTGGCATGGTCCGCCGGGCGCGTTGCCGCGATCAACCAGCTCTGACCGCTGCGTCCGGCTGGCCCTTTCATCGCATCTCCAAGTATGGGAGCATCTCGCATCCCTGCTCGCCTGGCCCAGGCATTGACGATGCTGGTGTTGGCATCGCTCGTCGCGATGGCCGTCGGCGCGTGCGGTTCGAGTGACTCGGACGATGGCCAGTCCTCTGGCGAGAGCGCCGCCAAGGGCGATCCGGCGAAGGACAAGCTCGCGCAGATTCAGGCGCGCGGCACGCTCGTCGAATACTTCGAGGACGACTATCCGCCTCAGTCGATCAGCGTGAAGGGCGCGACCCGGCCTGCGGGGACCAAGTGCGCAGACAACCAGCTCACGGCCGCAGAGGTCACGGGCTACGACAACGAGGTCCCGAAGCTCGTCGCGAAGAAGCTCGGCGTCGAGCCCTGTTTCGTCGCGCCGACCTGGACCGAGGTGACCGCCGGGAACTGGGGCGACCGCTGGGACATCGCCTACGGCTCCGGCTCGATCAACGCGGACCGGATGCAGCGGCTCTACATGACCCAGCCCTACTACGCCGTGCCCAACATGTACTTCGTCCGGAAGGACTCGGCGTACCGAAAGCCGGCTGACCTCAACGGCAAGGAGATCGGCGCCTGTGCCGACTGTTCGCACGAGCTCTATCTGAACGGCGAGCTCGAGATTCCGACCGTGGACGTCAAGCTGGACGTCAAGCACCCGAAGGTGGTCACCTTCGAGACCGAGGAGCCAGGGCTGGCCGCAGCCGCGAAGGGGAAGATCGACGCGTTCCTGGCGGCCGATCCCGTCGGTCGCGCGCGCATCAAAGAGGGCGAGCCGCTGAGGGAGATCCCCGACGTGGCCTTCACCTACTACCCCTCGGGATTCGTGGACAAGAGCTCCGGGTTGGACGCCAAGGCCTTCGTGCAGCGGGTGAACGAGATAGTCCAGGGCTTCCAGGCCGACGGCACGCTGAAGCGGCTGTCGATGAAGTGGTTCGGCAAGGACTACGCCTCGGAAGCAGCGAACTACGACATCGACGCGATCGGCCAGACGGTTAAGTGAAGGACCGCGTGCGGTTGCTGCTGGGGCGACGCAGCCTGGTCGCACGGCTGGTCCTCACCTTCCTGGCCCTGTCCGTCCTGATGGTGGGCATCGTGGGCACCGTGTCGTACCTGCGGGCCCGGGACGCGCTCAAGGCGTCGGTGTTCGACCGGCTCGACACGGCCGCCGAGCAGAAGGCCGATTCGCTCGACCGCTGGATCGACGAGCAGCAGCGCAGCGTCGTGTTCGCGGGCGGCCTCCTCGGGGGCTACAAGTCCGGCTCCGTCGAGCTCGGCCGCTACCTCCAAGCGGTGCTGGCGGGCCGCGGAGGCGCGGCCGGCCGCAGGGCGCACGAGCGCGTGGCGGCGGTGCTGAGCTACAGCGTCGACCAGACAGCGGACGCGCAAGAGCTCCTCGTGCTCGATCTCGACGGCCGGGTGGCGGCCGCGACGGTGCCGGCACACGTGTCCCGCCCGCAGTCGACCGAGGCGTACTTCCGGCGCGGCAGCTCCAAGACCGCGGTGCAGCCGGTTGGAGCGTTTGGCCTGACCGGCGAGCCGACGATCACGATCTCGACGCCTCTGTTCGATCCGGACGGGGCGCGGATCGGGGTGATCGCGGCAAACCTCAACCCGCAGCGGATCGACCGGATCGTGCTCCAGAGCACCGGGCTGGGCGACACCGGCGAGACATACGTCGTCGGACGGGACCATCGCTTCGTGCACGCCAGCCTCAATCGCGGAGCGTTTGCGAAGGGCGTGTCCTCGACCGGCATCGACCGCGGGCTCGACGGCGTGGGTGGCAGGGGGCTCTACGAGAACTACGCCGGAGTTCCCGTAATCGGCGTCTACCGATGGCTCCCGGAGATCGGCGCCACACTGGTCGCGGAGCAGAGCCAGGAGGAGGCCTTCGCTCCCGCGCGCCGGCTCGCGCTGACCATCGGCGCCATCGGCCTCGGCGTCGTCGCACTTCTGGGCTTCGGCATCTACGCGGCGTCGCGCCGCATCGCCCGGCCCATCCTGGCGATCACCGACACGGCGAGCGCGGTCGCGGCCGGCGACCTCACGCGGGAGGCGCCCGTCATGACCGACGACGAGGTCGGGGCTCTCGCAGGCACCTTCAACGACATGACCTCGCAGTTGCGGGAGACACTCGAGGGGCTCGAGCAACGCGTCGAGGAACGCACGGAGGAGCTCCGCAAGCAAAACGTCGAGCTCGAGGCCCTGCACGACACGACGCTCGGCGTGATGCATCGGCTGGACCTGGACGATCTGCTGCACGAGCTGATCGAGCGGGCTGGCGGGCTGCTCGAGACTCCACACGGCTACGTGTACCTGGGGGAGCCCGGTCGCACCGAGATCGAATGCCGGCTCGCGACGGGTTTCTTCCAGCGCGAGCTCGGCAAGCGGATGGTGCCCGGGCAGGGCCTCGCGGGGCGAGTCTGGCAATCCGGGGAGCCGCTGGTCGTCGGCGACTACGACTCCTGGGACGGGCGCGACGAGACGGTCGAGCGCGGCCACCTACGGGCCATGATGGGCGTTCCGCTTTCTTCGGGCGGCCTAACCGTCGGCGCGATCGGCATCGGCCGGGGCATTGACGACGAGCGCGGCTTCGGCGACTCGGACATCGAATTGCTCCAGCGTCTCGCACAGCTCGCGTCAATCGCGCTGGACAACGCTCGCCTGTACGGCGCGGCGCAGGAGGCTCGCGCGGCGGCTGACTCCGCCAACGCCGCGAAGGGCGCGTTCCTGGCCACGATGAGCCACGAGATCCGCACGCCGATGAACGCGATCATCGGCATGAGCGGTCTGCTCAGGGAGACCGGGCTCAGCGACGAGCAGCGCGAGTTCACGGAGATCATCCGCTCGAGCGGCGACGCCCTGCTGGGCATCATCAACGACATCCTCGACTTCTCGAAGATCGAGGCGGGGAAGATGGAGCTCGAGGTGGCGCCCTTCTCGCTGCGCGAGTGCGCGGAGGCGGTGCTGGACCTGCTGGCGCCCCTGGCGGCGGGGAAGGGAATCGACCTCGCCTACCGGTTTGGGCCGGGGGTCCCGGATGGCGTGCGCGGCGACACGACGCGCCTGCGGCAGATCCTGCTGAACCTCTTCAACAATGCCCTCAAGTTCACCGACGCGGGCGAGATCGTGCTCGACGTCGAGCGCGAGGGCGACGACCGCCTGCGGCTGTCGGTCAGCGACACCGGCATCGGGATTCCCCCGGAGCGGGCGGATCGCCTGTTCCGGTCGTTCTCCCAGGTCGACGCCTCGACGACTCGCCGCTACGGCGGCACGGGCCTTGGCCTTGCGATTTCGAAGCGGCTCGCCGAGCTGATGGGCGGCACGATGTGGGTGGAGAGCTCAGGGGTGCCTGGCGAGGGCAGCGTCTTCCGTTTCACGATCGAGGCCGCGCCCGCGCCCGACGGCGACGGCGCGGCGGTGCCCGCCGGGGAGCAGGCCGAGCTGGCGGAAAAGGCGCTCCTGGTCATGCTTCGCCACGAGACATCGCGGCGGCTGGTGGCCGCGCTCGCACGCGACTGGGGGCTCGAGGTGCGCGAGGCGGGCTCGCCGGCCGAGCTGCGCGGGCGCCTGCGCGAGGCGGAGCGGGTCGACGTGGCGGTGGTCGAAGTGGATCTGGCCGGCGAGGCCGGCCTGGACGCGGCGCTGCGCGAGCGCATCGGGCCGCACGCGCTGCTGACCGTCTCGACCATGGGCGGCGGCGGCCGCCTCACCACGCCGCTCAAGCCGGCGCGTCTCTATGCCGCGCTGCTCGCGGCTGTGACCGGGAGGGAGGACCGGACGGACACGGCCGACACCCGGCCGGCACTGGATCCGGGGATGGGCGAGCGGTTGCCGATGCGGATCCTGCTCGCCGAGGACAACTCGGTCAACCAGATGCTGGCAGTCCGGCTCCTCCGCGGCCTGGGCTACACGGCGGACGTGGCCGGCACCGGCGTCGAGGCGGTGGATGCCGTCGACGCCGGTCAGTACGACCTCGTCCTGATGGACGTCCACATGCCTGACATGGACGGCCTGGAGGCCACTCGCGAGATCCGCGCCCGGCAGGGGTCCCGCGGCCCGCACATCGTCGCGATGACCGCCAGCGCGATGGCCGAGGACCGCGACGAGTGCCTCGCTGCCGGGATGAACGACTACGTCGGCAAACCGATCCGAGTCGAGGAGCTGATGTCGGCGCTCGAGCGCGCGGCCGCGGCACCTGCCTAACGCGCATTTCCTTAGCATCCTTGCGATGGACCGCCATACGCCCACGGTCGCCGAGCTGGTCCGCCGCGCGGCGGAGACGGCAGACCCTGCCGGGACCGATCCCTCCGTCGCGCGTCTGCAGGTGCAGCTGGAGGACGACGACGAGCCGGTGACCGCCGTGGACAACCTCGAGGAGCGTCTGGCGCTGGCGGCCGAGGGCGCCGACTACGACGCGGATGAGCCCGGTGTCGCCGTCGCGACGGCGGTCGTGCTCTATCTCGCGCACAGGGGCGGGCAGCCCGATTACGACCGGGACCCGGATGAGCTGATTCAGCTGGCAGTCCGGAATCAGTGGCATGGCGACCCGCCGGACTACGTCGCCGACTGGCTGGCGGCCCGTTAGGGCCGCAGCATGGAGGCTCGACCCTCCAAGCGAGCCGCGATTGCCGATCCTGAGGCGCGCGAGTTCCTTCGGAAGGCGGACCCGGTGCTTGCGCGGCTGATCGACGCGCGGCCGGACTTCCGTCCGCGAGCCTGGCTGGACGAGCTTCCTCCGCTCGATGCCTTCGCGACGCTCGTCTTCCAGGTCGCAGGCCAGCAGCTGTCGGTCAGCTCGACCCGGGCGATCATCTCGCATCTGCAGGAGCGATTCGGAGGGAGGATGCCTTCGGCAGCCGAGCTGCTGGC
>Ga0105249_10000409_pt1 | contig 41145 bp, 61 predicted proteins | sample KBSS44metaG_FD_81522 | JGI IMG/M metagenome (GOLD analysis project Ga0105249, IMG submission 81522) | Switchgrass rhizosphere microbial communities from Kellogg Biological Station, Michigan, USA - KBS S4-4 metaG | ecosystem: Host-associated > Plants > Roots > Rhizosphere > Soil | place...
GCGGTACTTCTTCGTGCCCTGCCCTAAGTGCAGTTATTTCCAGACCTTGAAATGGTGCAATGTCCTGTTTTCCTTTCCAATCCTGGGTGGAACGGGTGACCCGCCTGGAAGCTCCCCGGCCACAGTCCTCGAACGTCGCCCTGCCGACGCCGTCCTTGTCTGCGACAACCCAGAGTGCCGCGCGCATCTCACCGACGCCGACCGCCTCGCCATGATTTACGATGCGCGATCGCACTGGCGCGCCACCGCGCCATTCACCGGCGTTCGCGGGTTTCATCTGAACGGGCTGTACACGCCCTTCAAACCCAAGCGCGGCTATCGGAATCGACTTCACCAAGCCGCCGCCGAATTCCTGGCCGCCAAAAAAAAGGGCCACTTCGACATCATGGTTTGGGTCAACACCTTCCTGGCGGAGACCTACGAAGAGATCGGCGACCGAAGCGAAACCAAGGATCTGCTCAAGCGTCGCGAGAATTACGGGCCCGAACTCCCGCCGGAGGTCCTCGTGCTCACGATGGCTGTGGACGTCCAAGGCGACCGGCTCGAGCTCGAGGTCACTGGGTGGGGCGCGGACTTCGAGAGTTGGGCTGTTCAGTATTTGATCATCCCAGGAAACCCGTTGCAGCCGCAGGTTTGGCGCGAACTCGACGCCGTCTTAGAGCGCACCTGGCGTGCGCGCACAGAGCAAAGCGCAGAGAGCAAAGCGCAAGACACCCCTTCCCCCTTAGCTCCTGGCTCTTTGCCCGCTCCGCGTGAATTGCACATCCTTTGCACAACCATCGATTCCAGCGCCTACACCGACGAGGTGTTGGGTTACACCAAGCCGCGATTTGCGCGGCGCGTTTTTGCGGTGCGCGGCAGCAACATCCCAGGCCAGCCACTTGTCGGGACAATCAGCCGGAACAACCGGCGTCGCGCACCCGTTTATCGTATTGGGACAGACACAGCCAAGAGCATCGTCCACGGCCGATTGAAGCTGGAGGCGTCAGGACCTGGCTACATGCATTACCCGCGGGGCGACGAGTATGGGTTTGACGACGTGTACTTCAGCGGCCTGACAGCGGAAGAGCCGCGCGTTGTGTACACCAAAGGCATTCCCAAGCGCGTTTGGGTGAAGACACGGCCGCGCAACGAACCGTTGGACATCCGCGTGTACGCGGCCGCGGCCATCGCCATCCTGCAGCCTGATTGGAATGTGCTAACTAAGCGGCTCGCTGCGAAAATCCGGACTTATACATTGCAACCGTACAGCGACGCGTCCCCGACGCCTGCTGATTCAAATGCGACACTGGACCCAAATCAAATTGCAGCAGCACGCGCGAATCCGCAGGCGTCCAAAACCGTCCGCCCCTCAAAACCTCCTGGCAGCTCCAAAAAAAACTTTGTGACCGGCTGGAAGAAATACTGATTCCCATGCACTACAGAAACGGCAGAGAAGCAAAAAACGGTGACAAGATAATCCAACTCCAAACGGATGGACCTGTCATCACTGCGGTTGGAGTCCTCTACGATGCGACTCCTGGAAACGACTACTGCAACGGTTACATCGCGCCAACCCAGCAGCAACCGCATGGAGCGTGTATGTGTGACTGCCTGCATGTGGACGACCTCGCGGCCATCCTCGCTGAGAAGGGGCTGGATAAACGACCGAAAGGCAAGTGATCATGGCTCAACCCGTCAACCTTTGCGAAAAACTCGCTGGCGAATGCTACGAGGCGTACTGCGTTGCGGTCGGCGGCCGCGCCTTCAACGGCGATGTGCTTCCGAGTTGGCTGATCTTCCGCGCGGATCCCACCAAGCGAAAACAGAGTGACGCCTGGCTGCAAGTTGCGATCGTCGCTGCGGAAGGCGTCATTAGAGTTCTCACTGGCACCGACGACCCTCTTTTCCCACGCTCCACGCTCCACGCTCCCACGCTCTAACGACCCCCGATGGAACCCTCCGCCCTTACCGCCAACACAAACGTCATCTGGAACGAGACCGTCTCGTTTGATCCAGGGGACGGTCGCACAATTGGTAGTCCGGTGGACGGCTGGACATTGAAATACCGTTTTCGCGGACCGGCGAACTACACCATCGTCGCGGGGCCCAACGGCGCGTCGCACACCGTCACCTTGGCCGCGGCCGTCACCAACACGTACGCACCTGGTGATTACTGGTGGTTCAGTTACGTCGAGAAAGGCGCAGAGCGTTTCGACTACAAGAGCGGTCGCATCACCATCAAAGCGGATCCCGTCGCGGCGACGGCCGCATTTGACGGCCGCACCAACGCGCAAAAGATGATCACGGCCATCGAGGCCATGATGCAAGGCACCGCGTCGCGAGAAGAGCAGTCGTACACGATCAACGCTCCTGGCGGTGGTGGACGCAGTTTGAGTTTCTTCCCGCGCGAGGACCTCATCAAATTCCTGCAATTTTTCCAACGTGCCCGCGAGGCAGAAGTCGCCGCCGAAAACGCGGCAGCCGGCCGCGGCACCGGTCGCCGAATCCTGACACGGTTCACCCGCTCCTGATGATCGCATTTTCCATCGGACAAATCGTCTATTTGAAGATCAAGGCTGAAGTGCCCGGGATGGTCACTGGAATTCTCGTCCGCCCAACCGGCCCCCTCTTTCTCGTCACATGGTCCTCGGACATGACCGAGCGGTATCACTACGCAGTCGAACTCACGGCGGAGAAGAGCTTCGCAACAGTCGAATGAAGGCCTTCCAAAGTCTCAACTCCGTGGCCCGGCCGTATCCCAGCCAGACATTGACCAGCGCCGAACCCAGCGAGCTCGTCGGCGCCCTCGGCCATTTGGTGGACCTGTACAAATGCCGCAACGACCGGTATATCGCAGCCGACGACAGTTCTCTCCCCGATCCCATTCTCCTCCGCATTCAGCAGCTCACTGATCTGATCATCGCTAAAAACGGAATTCGGCCCACTCTCGCATGAACAAAATCGCCCTTATCATCGGACTCCTATTTTCCGCCCCGCAAACAGCCGGAGAAAAACGCGCGGCAGACAAAGCACGCATTTCACAGCTCTGCGTCCCCAAAACATTTGCTATCCGCAGCTCGCCTTTTCGCCTTCCGAACCAGCGTCAACGCCGGCGCGACGCCCGTCGCCGCGGCGAGCCCGTCGCCTGCTAGAGTGGCACGGGCGCTCCGCCCGTCCTTCCGTGCGACCCGCGCGGAAGCCCCTTTCCCATCCGTCTCATCCGTCTCATTCGTCCCATGTCCATTCTCGACACCCTTTTGTCCCGCATCGGCTACAGCCCCACGCCGCCCAAGCGCGCCCAGCGCGACTTCACTGCCGCGTCGCAGAACCGTTTATTCAACGACTGGATCATCAACGGGGCCTCGCGCAACGAGAAGATCCGGCGCGGGCTGGTCACCATGCGCGCGCGCTCGCGCGACCTGTGTGAGAACGACGACTACGCGCGGAAATTCGTCGGCCTTTGTAAGACCAACATCAGCGGACCATTTGGCGTGAAGAACGTCATGGACATTGTTGATCCCAACGGCAAACCCGACACCGTCGCGAACAAAATCGTTCAGGACGCCTGGCTGACCTGGTGCAAGAAAGAGAACTGCACAGTCACCGGCCAACTATCGATGGCAGACGTGCAGCACGTCATCATTGAGACCTTGCCGCAGGACGGCGAATTCCTCGTGCGCAAAGTCCGCGGGTTCGACAACCCGTTCCGATTCGCGTTGCAGCTCCTGCCCGTGGATTGTCTGAACGAAGAGCTGAACAAGGATCTGCCCAACGGCAACAAGATCCGGATGGGCGTCGAGCGCGACGTGTGGAAACGGCCCGTGGCGTATCACATCCGCACCGAAGACACCTCCGACATTTTCTACTCGCTGCAGGCCGACACAAAAAACGAACGCCTCCCAGCCAGCGACGTGATACACGGCTTCATTCCGACGAGCATCAATCAGCTTCGCGGCATACCGTGGTTCCACACCGCGGCGCCAGGCATGCATATGCTTGGGGGATACGAAGAGGCGGCCGTCGTCGCCGCGCGGTCCGGCGCAGCCAATATGGGTTTTCTTGAAAAGACCCCTGACGCCAACGGCAGCTACGTGGCTGACGACGAAGACGAGAGCGGCAACAAGATCAACGATTTTTCACCTGGCACAATCGAGGCGCTCCCAGCCGGCTACAAATTCAGCGCGTCAGACTTCGATTATCCCCACGCGCAATTCCCGAGCTTTTGCAAACACGTGTTACGCCGGATCTCTGCGGGCCTGCAAGTGTCGTACAACTCACTCAGCGGCGACCTGGAGTCCGTAAACTACTCATCGATCCGCGCTGGCCTCCTGGAAGAGCGCGACGTTTGGATCCTTTTGCAGAACTGGTTCATCGGTCATTTCCTCGCGGACGTATTCAAAGATTGGCTCACCATGTCCATTGCCACGCGACAAGTGGCACTGCCCCAGGCCAAGTTTGAGAAATTCAATCGCCCATGTTTTGTGGGTCGTCGCTGGCCCTGGGTCGATCCGATGAAAGACATAATGGCGAAGAAAGAGGCGATCGCTGCCGGGCTCGACACCCGCACCGACACCATTGCTGAGATGGGCGGCGACCGCCGCGAAGTCGATCGGACATTGAAGGAAGAAAACGACGAAGCCGCCAAAGCCGGCCTGAAATTCGACGTCGCCACCGACCCATCCTTGTTGATCGAAGACCCGAACCCACCCGCGCCAGGCGAAGCATAGGAGCGCAGCGTTTACGCTGCTTCACGCTCCGGCCAACACCGCAATCCATGAAAAACACACCAGACCCTTATCACGCCGGCGCCCGCGCTGAGCGTGTCGCTTTTCTCCGCCACTTACGCCGCGAGCTGCCCATCCTGGAGCGCTCCCGAGTCATCGCCTGGGTCAAGGACCGCGCCAAGCGGTATCGCGCCCGCGCTGGCGGATTGTGAGGAGCGCGGCTCTGCGAGCCGCAGCAAGCCCGGCAGCCGGCCAGATTACCCTTTAACCTAAAGGTGAACTCGTGCATTAACGGCCGTCAGCAATGCAGACTGCGGACCTTGAAGCCGAAGACGGCACCATTCGGATCCCTTGGGTTATAGACGACCGCGCTGATTCGTCAGCTTTAGGCGGCCGGCTGTTCGATCTGTTGCCGCAGATGCACGAGCTGAGCGTGTCACCCCGTTGGCGGATGTATCTGGACACGTTGCCGCTCGCTGAGCGGCTGCGTAAGAGAGCAGCCATGCAAACCATCGAGACCCATTGCCACACGTGAACCTCTTTCGATACGCAGTTGAAGACAGCGCCGGCGCAGGTCGCTTTTACACTGACCATCTTGAGAAAGCGCAGATCTTCGCCCGCGAGTACAGCAAGCCAGGCCTGCATTGCAGCATCACCGATCGCGACTTCCCTGGACTGGTGAAATGGTACTTTGCCGGCAAAGACACCAGCCGGTTCAAACCCGTGGTCTGATTTCCCTCTCTCTGCGTTTCTGCGCCTCTGCGCCTCTGCGGTTTTTCCCTCTCAGCCCGGCTTTGTGCAAATCAGTTCCTTTGTCATTGGAGGCGCTGTCGCGCATTTAACACGTAGTGACTGCACCAGCGTTGCCATACAAAACCCTCCCGGCTTTCGACAAGCCACAATCCCGCTCATTTAGCCTCACCAAAGACTGCATCGACATCGAGAACCGCACAGTGGATGTCGCCTTCAGCAGTGAAACTCCAGTCGAACGTTGGTTCGGTTTCGAGATCCTCGATCACAGCAGCGGCGCCGTCGATCTGTCCCGCCTTAACAGTGGCGGCGCCGTACTTGTTGACCACAACACACGCGACCAGGTCGGCGTAGTGCAAACGGCCGTGATCAGCGCAGACCGCATCGGGCGCGCAAAGTTAAAGTTTGGTCAAAGCGCACGAGCCAAAGAGATTTTCCAAGACGTGGTGGACGGAATCCGCCCCAACGTCAGTGTCCAATACGAGATTAAGAAGATGGTCCGTGAGAGCGAGGCGGCCGGTGTGGAAACCTTCCGCGCGACCTCATGGACCCCTTTCGAGATATCGTTCACCCCTATCCCAGCCGACCACAAAGTCGGCGTCGGCCGTTCGGCCGATTTATCCGTCCCAGAAGTCCCATCAGTCCCACCCATCGCCCCCCTCACCCCAACACCCCCTCAAATGATCCTCAATCGCACAATTTTGTTAGACCCATTGGCTCCCGCAGGCCTGCCCGCCGCGCCCGTCACCATCAACGTTCAAGAAATCACGAACAACACGCGCACCGCTGAGGTGACACGCGTCCGTGAGATCCGCCCCCTTGCCAAAGCCCACAACACTTTGGACATCGTTGACGAAGCCATCGAAAAAGGCACAGAAGTTGACACGTTCAAGGAAACGATCCTGAAGCGCTACGGCGCCAAGCCCATCGCCGTTGCTGATTCGTTGATTGGCCTGAGCGACAAAGAAATCAAGCAGTACAGCCTGTTGCGCGCGCTGAACTCCCTCGCCAACCAGCGCCCGCTGGACGGCCTCGAGCTCGAAGCCAGTAACGCCGTCGCCAAGAGCACCCGCCGCGAAGCCGCAGGGTTCTTCATCCCGCACGATGTCTCGAGCCGTGGATTTTCCTCGAGCAAAGATTTGAGTAACCGCGAACTACTGGCCGCCTTCGCTGGCATCCAGAACCGCGCATTGAACGTCACCACAGCCACCGCTGGTGGATTCACCGTTGGCACAGACCTGTTGACCGGCTCCATGATCGAGCTGTTGAGAAACAACATGGTCGTTTCCCAGCTCGGCGCACGCAGCCTGAGCGGGCTCGTCGGCAACATCGCCATCCCCAAGCATACCGGCGGCGCCACGGCGTACTGGTTAGCGGAAGGCGCGACGATTACGCCATCGCAGCAAACGTTCGGTCAATTGGGCCTTACGCCACGATCGCTGAACGCGTACACCGCGTACACCAAGCAACTCCTCGCGCAGAGCAGCATTGATATGGAAGCGTTCGTCCGCGGCGACCTCATGGCAGTCCTGGCCATCGCCAAGGATTTGGCCGCCATCAACGGTGCAGGCGGCGCCGAGCCCGTCGGCATTTTGAACACCACCGGCGTCGGTACCATCACGTATTCCGGCGCGGCCACATGGGCCAAGGTTGTCGAGAGCGAAACCACATTGGCGACAGCCAACGCACACCGCGGCAACATTGCCTGGCTCAGCTCACCGGCCACGCGCGGCAAATGGAAGACAGTCCCGAAGGTCACCGCGCAACCGATTTACCTGATCGAAGGCGGCCTGGCCAACGGCTACCGCTTCGAAGCGACGACACAGATGCCCACCTCGCCCACGGCGAACCAAACCATCCTTGGAAATTGGTCGGATCTTATTTTGGCCGACTGGGCTGGAATCGACATCACCGTTGACCCGTATTCATTGTCCACATCCGGCCAGGTCCGCATAGTCGTGAACTTGCTTTGCGACATCGGCGTCCGGAACCCGCTGTCATTCGTCGTCAGCACCGACACCGCCGCGGCGTAAGCACAGCACCGCAAAGTTTCTGAGAGCGCAAAGATTTCCCCCTTTGCGTGCCTTCAGAACTTTGCGGTGAAAACAGTTTTCCCCAATGACGCGAATAATCATCAAGCAGTCCACGATCATCAAAGGCGTACCTGCTTACGAGGGTGATCGCGTCGAGACCGACGATTCGACTGCTCGGTTACTGATCGGCCTGAAGCGCGCCGTCCTCTTCACTGAAACTCCCGTCACCTTTCCGGCAGTCAGTGAACCGGCCGCTCAGGCCCCCCAAAAACAAAAACGCAACTAGTTCCGCTCTGCGCCTCTGCGTCTCTGCGGTTCAAACCAACACCCTTCCTTTTCCATGACAATCGATCTCAAAAACAACTTGGTCGTCAGCCGCACCTTTGCGCCGCTGTCGCGAGTCGCGAGCGCCAACGGCGCATCACTCGATCTCAAAGATTACGTCGGCGACGTCCTCGCCGTCATTGACAGCGGCCTCGCTACGGCCGGCACATTGCCCACCGCAGATTTCACCATTGAGGATTCCGCGAACAACTCGAGCTGGACTGCGAACACAGCAGCACTGAGCGCCGCCTTCACTCAAGTCACTGACGCGGCGGCCGTGTTGCAGACCCGCAACATTGATACCCGCGCTTGCCGTCGGTATGTCCGCGTTGTCTTTACGCTCGGCGGCACAGACGCCCCCGCGTTTCCCTTCAGCGCCCATTTCCTGGGTCAAACCAAAGTCCAATAGAAAGACCACTGACCACTGACCAAAAGACCACGAGACCTTCGGAGGTCCAGTAGTCCGTAGTCCAGTAGTCCCCCCAAAAAAAGCCATGTTACCCATCGATCTCAAAAACAACTTTATCGTCAGCGAAACGTTCGCGCCCGTATCCCGCACCGCGAGCGGCAACGGCACAGCGATCGATCTCAAAGATTACGTCGGCCAGGTATTGGCCGTTGTTGACTGCGGCGCCAAGACAGCCGGCACCAACCCCACCGCTGATTTCACCCTTGAGGACAGCGCGAACAACAGTTCATGGGCCGCGAACACAACCGCTTTGAGCGCCGTGTTCACGCAGACCACAACCGTTGCTGCCCTCCAAACGCGCAACCTCGATACCCGCGCGTGTCGTCGATACGCCCGCCTCGTCTTTACGATCGGCGGCACAGTCAGCCCTGCGTTTCCGTGCGGCGCCTTTTTCGTCGGCCAGAAAAACGTCCAATAAACTCCCTGGGTAGCACAGGCGACCTTGCCTGTGCTGGCCCGGCGACCCGCCGTCCAGTTCCCAAAATCCGCCGCATGACCGTCGCCGCGCGAATCACTGCTGACCTCGCGAAATTCTTCAACACAGGAGATTTCGCGACCGCAGTTTCGTACACGCCGGCGTCCGCTGCAGCTCGCAGCATCAACGTTCAGTGGTACGAGCCGTATGAGTATTCGGCGCCGGCGGAGATCCCATTTGAGAACAGCGGTCCGGCTGTGCTCGCGCGCACATCGGATGTGAGCGCGGCCAAACAACGCGAGACCATCGTCAAGACCGCCGTCACGTACTACGTCATCGCCGTCCACCCGACTGGCGACGGCACAACGTTCCTGTTGCTCAGCAAACAGTGACCATTTCCGCTTTTCCGCTTTTCCGCTTTTCAGAATGTCAGACAGCCGCCGCCAACTTCTAGTCGATGCCGTCCGCACCCGATTCGCCACGATCCTCGTGAGCGGCGGATACGAGACCAACATCGGCGCAAAGCTGTTCGAGTGGCGCGTCACGGAGTTGGAGACCGCTGATCTGCCCGCGTTGAACTTTCGCGACACGAGAAATGTCACCGAGCAAAAGCTCAGTCACATCCACCAGCACGCCTTGGAATTCGAAGCCGACGTTTTAACGGCCGGCGTCAGTGAGACCCCCAAGCAGATCCGCAAAATGATTGCTGACGTGGTCAAGTGCATCGGCGTCGATCGCACCTGGGGCGGCATCGCGTACGACACCGATCCTAAAGAGGACGTGTTGGGCATGGACCAAGCTGGCCTGATCGCAGGCGGCGCCCGGATCAAATTCGTCATCAAGTACCGCACCCGCTCCTTTAACCCGTACTCACCGCAGTAACCCACCGCCCAATCCTCAATCCGCAATCCGCAATCCGCAATTCTTATGGCCACATCCGTCACCTACACCGGTCCGCTACCAGGCGGCTACATTATCGACAGCACAGGCGCCAGTTTCGCTTTCACCCGCAACGTTGCAGTCAGCCTGGCTGACGGCTTAGCCACGGCCATCCTCGCGCAGAACGCGAGTTTATGGACGGCAGGCGCAGTCGTCCTGAACACCGCCGTCACATTGACCGCGGCTGCTGGCATCACAGCCCTGGATTTGTCCGGGTTGATCCTCGTGCCCGGTTCCGGCGTCGTCACCATCACGGACAACACCGCACTGGCCAGCCTCGATATTTCCGACATCACCACTTTTGCCGGCGCATTGGATTGCCACGGCAACGCGTTGTTGACCGTCGTGACCATTACGTCGGCCGTCAGTTTCGGCGGGAACATCAACTTTAGCGGCTGCGCCCTTTTGGCCGCCAGCATCAACAGCATCTTGGCCCGAGCCGTCGCAGCCAGCATGACCTCGCACACCATCAACTTGAGTGGCGGGACGAACGCAGCTCCGACAGGCCAAGGCGTGACCGACAAAGCCACACTCATCGCCGCCGGCGTCACCGTCACCACCAACTAAGTCGCCCCCACACCAATCCAATAATCCACCAATCCCCTTAGAACCACATGAGCCAAGCCTTCGGACACAACAGTTGGATCGGCGTCGGCGCCGAATCCACGTACGGCACAGCCGTATCACCCACCACCTTTATTGAGATTCAGAAAGAATCGCTCAAAGGAAAACACAGCGCGCTCTCGAAGCCCAACCTGCGTTCCCCGAGCGCACGGTACTACGTCAAAAGCAAAAAGGACGTGGGCGGCGCCGTTGACTTTCAATTGCCCTTCGAAGGCGCGGAGCTGCTGTTGAAGCACGCCTTCGGCGCAGTCACCACGACCACGCCAGAAGTCGGCCGCAAACAGCACGTCTTTTCCTTGGCCAGCAACTTGCCCACGGGCCTGACGTTCCACATCAACCGCGACGCCTTGAACATTGGCGGCTCGAGCGCGTTTCAGTACGTCGGTTGCCAGATCAACAAGCTGACCATCAAGCAAAGCCTCGAAGACATGCTCATGTGCACAGCGGACGTGTTGGGCCGCGACTGGTCCAACGTGGCAGTAGCCACGCCCACATTCCCCACGTTCAAGCAAATTGACTGGGAAATGCCGATCTTCCAGATCGACAGCGTGGACGTCCCCATCAGCGATTTGGAACTCACCATTGAGAACGCGTTGGCCAGCGATCGCTACAAACTCGGCAGCCGCGTGCGCAAGGGACTTGGTCGAAACGGCCCGCGCAAAGTCAGTGGGAAGTTCAACCTCGAGTTCGACTCGTTGACCTTTTACAACTACTACAAGAATTTGACGGCCGGTGTGTACAACATCACCTGGACCGGCGGCACCTTGGTCACTGGCAACTACAAATTCCAGCTCGACCTGCCCAAGTCACTTTGCACCGATGGCGAACCCAGCGCTGAGAATGCTGGTCCTATCATCCTGCCCATCGCTTTCGATGCTTTCGCATCGGCAGCCGACAACGACGAAGTCGTGTTGACCCTGCACAACACCGTTGCCTCGGTGTAATCCCTGTAGCGGCGGTCGTAGATGACCGCCGCCCTTGATGGGAGAGCGCGATCCGCTCCGGTCGCCCGTTCTGGTGTCTCACTGGAACGGATCTTCCAGCCTGGCCCTCTGCAGTCGCACATCTGCGGAGGGCTTTTTTACTTTTATGACACGCAAACAACTCACCCTACCGAGCGGCGCCACGTGTTGGATCCGCAAAGTGTGTGCGCAGGACTACATCGCGCACGGCAACGCGGACATCCCGACGTTGTTCGCCGACGCCGCGCTAGTGAAAGCCCGCGCCCAGAAAAACGAACTCACGCCCAAGGAGATCCAGAGCCTTCTCCGCATGACGCGGATCGTTCTTTTGTGCTGCGTCTCCCCGCTGCAGTTCCCCCCGCCCGGGAGTGCGAGCGTCCCCGCCGGGAGTGCGAGCGTCCCCGCGAGCACTGAAATAATTCCCCCTCCCGCTCCGCGCAAGATTGTGGACAAACCCTTTTGGGACCGCGCCGAGAACGAGATCACCATCGAGGAGTTAGATCCCGAGGACGCCCAAAAAATCGTTGAAGAGATTGCGATTCTCTCGCGCATGACAAAGGAGGCCGCATTAGCGGCCCGTCCATTTCCTGCGGAACAAGAAACTCCTGGTTCAACTGCACCGAGTAGCGAAGCAGTACGGCCGGCTCCCGACGGAGCTGCTGAACCTGCCGCTTGATGAATTGTCGCTAAACGCGCACATCGCCCGGATCGGCGCCGAGGCCGATGAAGAAGAGCGTAAAGAGCGTTAGAGCGTAAAGCGTCAGACTCATTCGCCCCATCCGTCCCATAAGTCACATCCCCACCAGCACGTGGCCAACATCGTTGAAATAGTCATACGCGGAATCGACAAGACCAAGGACGGCTTCACCGGCCCCATCAAGAACCTTGGCGATCTCGAAGCCAAACTGGCGAAGGTTCAGCCAGTGTTGATTGCCCTGGCTGCCACGGCGGCGGCCGCGTTTGCGTCTATGGTCACTCATCAGATCAACGTTGCTGATGAGACCGGCAAGATGGCGCAGAAAGTTGGCGTTGCCACCGAAGCGCTGAGCACGATGCGCTTTGCAGCCGGTTTATCCGACGTCACAAACGAGACTCTCGCCACAAGCTTCAAAAAACTCTCCCAGGAAGTAGTCAACGGCTCGACCGCGTTGAATCAGCTCGGCGTCCAAACGACCGACGCCGGCGGCAAGTTCCGCGACAACGATCAGATCATGCTCGACGTGGCCGATCGCTTCTCGCGCATGGAGGACGGCGCGCAAAAATCCGCTTTGGCCGTGCAGCTCTTCGGCAGATCCGGGCTTGAGATGATTCCTTTCCTTAACCAAGGCCGGGCTGGGATCGAGGCGTTGCAGGAAAAAGCCAGGGCGCTTGGCTTGGAGATCTCTGGAGCAACGGCAGCCGCCGCTGAGGAATTCAATGACAATTTATTTCGGCTGAAGATGTCTGCGGTTGGCGTTGCCAATAAGGTCGCAGCCGAACTGCTTCCAACGCTCGCCAAGTTAAGCCAGGTCTTCGTCAAGAACGCCGAGGACGCCAATGCAGCCGCTGATTCTTGTGGAACGCTAACCACAATTTTCCAGATCCTCGGGACTGCAGCGCTTAGCACGTGGCTCGCACTTAAACAAATCGCCAACCTCATCGATGGCGTCCTGTTTGCGGCATTCGACAGCTTGATGATAGGAATCAAAGCTGGCGTTAGCGTGTTGGATGGCTTCGCCGGGGCGGCCGTGAAGGCGCGTGAAGCGCTGGGTGATTTCTTTGGAGATTGGACAAACCTGATCTCACTCGCGGCATCGATCGCGAGAGGCGACATCATTGGTGCTTGGCAGAAAATCAGCGAGCCGGTTAAGAAATCTGCCGACGCGCTCGCTGGAGCTATCGGGGATTCGTTCGACGCTGCTAGCACCGCCGCGCAGGCGCAACTCGACAACCTTCGGAACTACGGGAAGATCACCTGGGCTGAGATGCAGAAGGACGCCGACGCGTGGGGCCAGCAAATGGTCGCCATCTGGTCTGGCTTTCCGGTTCTGCTTCCGCCGCGCAAAAAAACTCCGCCCGAAAAAGACGATCCCGACAAGGTGGCCAAAGAAATCGCCGCCCTGAAAAGGATTTCCGATCTCCGAGCAGAGCTCACTGCTGAGGGACTGCGCGGAACTGCAGCGCTGATGGCCCAAGAGGATTTGCGGTATGGCAAGCAGCTCGAGCAAGTCGAGAAAAGCGCGCAGGATTACGAGCAGTACATCGCGTTGCGGGAGCAAGCTGAGTCCAATCACCAGCTCAAGATTTCCGAGATCAGCGAAACTGCCAGCCAGAAGATCCTGGACGACCAGCGCAAAACCTTCAGCGCCGTCAGTGAACTCGAATCGAAACTTCGGAGCGAGCACGCGCGCGGCGTCGAGCAAGAGATCACGCGCGAGAACGAAGCATATCGCCAGCGCGTCGAGCAAATTGCCCAGCTCAACATCGAAGAAGAAAAGTCGATCGAACTCGGCAACCAGGCGTTTGAAGTCCACCAGCAAAACTTGGTGGACATCGAGACCAAAGCCACGGACCAACGCACTGAGTTACGCAACCAGGTCGATCTAGCTACGGCGGACAGTTACGCTGCCATTCGGATTCAAGCGGACATCAGCCACAGCGAACGGCTGAAGCAGATTGAAAAGCTGAACCTGAGCGAGATCCAATCCGCTGACATGGTTGCGGCATCGATGCAAAAGCGTGCGCGCGATTTATCCGAGATCCAGATTGCCATCAGCGGCCATTTATCCAGCACCTTGGGGAACATGGCTGAGGCTGCGAAAGCTTTTGGGAAAAAGGGAGCGGCCGCGTACAAGGCCTTTGCCAGCGCGCAAGCCATCGTCAACACGTATTCGAGCGCCGTGGCTGCGTACAACGCGATGGCTGGCATACCCGTAGTTGGACCCGCGTTAGCTGTCGTCGCCGCGGCAGCCGCGATCGCGGCAGGCCTGGCGAACGTCGCCAAGATCAATTCAACGAACGTGGCGCACGGCGGCCTTGATTACGTCCCGAGCGAGCAAACGTATTTACTCGATCGCGGCGAGCGCGTGTTAAGTCCGCGCCAGAACTTAGACCTGACGCGTTTCCTCCAATCCGCCGGCGGATTATTGCCCGGGAGCGTCCACGCCGGGAGTGAGAGCGTCCACGCGAGCACTGATATTTCGGCCGACACGCACGCAACCGAATCCACGGAACGCGATCGCACATCGTCATCCAGTACGTCCACGTCCACAGCGGACCGCCAAATCTGGCGCACGTTTGAGAGCACGATCGCTCGCGAGATCGAGCGTCTCGCTGACATTTCCATAGTCTTCAATCGCGCGGCCGCCTCGTTATCGTCCTCGTCGTCGTCCACCAGCGTTCACGATTCCGCCAGCTCTGTTCACACAACGGAGCACGCCGGCGTGCAAATGTCGTTACAATCGAGCCTCGAGCGCATCCTTGAAAGCACGAGCGCGATAGTCACGGGAGTGCGCCCGCCCTCCATAGGCCAGGCGAAGGAGGGAGATTCCCCGCGAGCACTGACATTAGTTTCCACGCGCAGCGCAACCGAATCCTCAGCGGCATCCACGTCCACCGAGCCCGTCGGCGTCGCGCAAATCTCGCAGCCGGCCGCCGCGGCGAGCGTTCCGGAATCCGGAACGCACAAATCGTCCACGTCGTCCACGTCGTCCACCGAACTCGCCTCCGATAAGTCCCAGTCGTCCCATGCGTCCCAGTCCGAGCGCGACTTGTCTGCGACGTCCACGTCCACCGACAGCATTGTTTCCGCTTCCGTCACTCGGTTCCTCGAGAGCGCGATCGCGTTGGTCACGCGCGAGAGCGCTCGCACCGATTCCACGCAGATCACACGCGAACAACTTGAGAGCTTCATCACCAGCTCAAGCGAGCTCGTCCGGGTCACGACCGCTAGTGCCACGCTCTCACGCTCAGACGCTCTGACGACCCCCTTCTCCCGTCTCGCCACGCAGCTCGCTCCCGAAGCCTTCGCGGCGCCGTCCGGCAGTTCGCCTATTCCTGCGGGCACTGATCGCCGGTCGCCGCCCAACAATCCGCAATCTGCAAGCCCCAATCCGCAATTGGTAGATTTGTTGACTGGCCGCCCTGCCGGGTCCACCGGCGCCTCTGCAGATCGCGATCGCGATCGCAATTACCAAATCGACATTCACCTGGACGGTCAGGTATTGGCGCGCGGCGTCGGCGAGATGAGCCGCGACGGCCGTCTTGAGATTCACGCCCGCAGCATCATTTAACTTAGCCCCACAACCCTTAGCCCTTAGCCCAACACATGAGCAAATCCAACGCACTCGAAAACGAACTCCTTTTACACCTGCTGCAGAACGCTGACATCGCCTTGATTGGCGACGCCACTGGCGTCCGCGGTTCATCCACTGCTGGCAGTCTCTACGTGAGCTTGCACACAGCGGACCCTGGCGAAGCTGGGGACCAAACAACCAGCGAAGCCACATACACCAGTTACGCGCGCGTGGCTGTTGTGCGATCGGCAGGCGGCTGGACAGTCTCGACCAACACAGGCACGAACGCGGCTCTCGTGACATTTCCGGCGGCGACGGCGGGCACCAACACCGTCACGTATTTCGCTGTCGGCACGAGCATCAGCGGTGCTGGCAAGCTGCTGTTTAGCGGCGCGCTCACGGCGAGTTTGGCAGTCAGCGCTGGCATCACGCCAGTGTTCGCCATCGGCGCTTTGAGCATCAGCGAAGATTGAGCTGCCCTTTTGCTCTTCCCTCTTTGCTCTTAGCCCCTAGCCCTTAGCCCCCGACACATGGCCACATTTTATCTGGATTACGAAGGCGGCTCCGACGCCGCTGACGGCACGACATTCGCCAACCGTTGGAAGACGATTACTAGCGGCGCCACTGCCGCGCGCATCGCGCCTGGCGACACCATTCGGATCATGGCCAGTCCGGATCAAACTTCGCTCGGGCAATCCGCCACGTGGACCAACTTGTCGAAGACCGTCGCGCTGACGACGGCCGTCACCGCCAACGTTGACGACGGCGAAGCCGCGTGGACCGCCAGCGCGAGCGTCACCAGCACAGCGGACACCACGTTCTTTAAAGAAAACACCAAGAGCGCCAAGCACGTCATCGCTGCTGGATTCGTCACCGGCCTGGCGGCGTACAAAGCATTTTCCGCAACGGATTACTCAGCCAAGAAACAGATCAGCTTTTGGATCCGAAACAGTGTGGCAGTCCCGGCCAGCTCGCTCTCGATCAAACTTTGTTCAGACAACGCCGGCGTCACCAGCGTCAACACCATTGCCATCCCCGCGATTCCGAGCATTAACCAATGGGTCCCCATCACCGTGGACACCGCCGGCGCTCTCGGCGCCTCCATTCAATCGGTTGCTCTCTACGTGGATTCCGATTTCGGCGCGGTTGATATTTACCTGGACAACATCATTGCGTGCAAAGACAGCACCGCGGCGGATTCGCTCACCCTCACCAGTCTGATCGGTAAAAACACCGGCACCGAAACGTGGTACGGCATCCAGAGCATCAATGGCACCACCGTTAAGCTTGATAATGGAGTCAACGCCTTGGGCAGCGCTGGGCGTGGGTACTACGGGACCACTGAATCAGTGACCACGTGGAAACGAGAGACCATCAAAACCACGATGATGTCGGCCGCTACAACGAACGTTCAGACCACACAGGATTCAGGCACCGCTGGGAATTTAATTACCTACGCAGGGGGCTGGGACAGGACCGCAATGACAAGCCAGTCCGGAGAGACGTGGTTTGACGGGCAAAACTGTTTTGGGCGTGGCTTGGCAGTCAACCAGACGTTTGTCTCGATTAACAACCTCCATTTATGCCGGTACCAAGATGGGTTTTTCATCACGAACAGCCATCTCTGGTTCGACAACATCTCAGCGAATAATTGTGAGATTAACGGGATTTTTTCAAACAACGCCCTCGGCCAACTGTTCTTCGTGACCATTAAATCCATCAACAACAACTCAGGCAACGGAGCGCGATTCCAAGGCCAGGGGCACTTTGTGACTTCCATCGTGCAAGCCAACAACAACCTAGTTGCAGGGCTTACGATGAATCAAGGGGACTACTCAGTTGGGTCGGCTCTGGCAGCCAATAATCAGCTCCAAGGGATTTACTCCGACACTCGGAGCATTGGTAAGGCTGTGATCCGAAACACTGTCACAACAGGAAATTCAGGCGGCATCTTGGCCTTAGGTGGAAACTTTTATTTGAAAGATTGCTCGATCTCCGAATCGACGGAAGTGTCTTTCAACAGCACCGCCAACGCCCGCGTCACATCCATCAACCACGATCAAACCGCCAACAACCATTTGATTTTTACAGACGGCGGCCAGATCAATTCCACCGCCAGCGTCCGGCACACCGCCAGCGGCATTGCCTGGCAACTCTCTCCGACTAGCACAAACCGTTCGGCCACGTACCCGCTAGACACACTCGTCACCGCCATCGCCGTCGCGGCCAACGCCCTCGTCACCGTGAACCTCTGGATGCGCCGCACCAACACAGGCATCACTGGAAAGCTTATCTGTCGCGGTGGCCAGCTCGCGGGCGTCGCGGCTGACGTAGTCGATACCATGACCGCCGCGGCGGACACGTGGGAACAGCGCACCATCACATTCACGCCCACCGAAGCCGGCGTCATCGAGATCGAGGCGTGGGCTTACGGCGGCACAACGTACAGCCTCTACATCGATGACCTCACAGTGACCCAAGCCTAACCGGGCGCCTGTCCTCCATAGCTCGCGTAGGAGGAAGGCTCCTGACTAGACCCAAATATAAAATGTTCACCTTCGACCATGTTGACCGAGTTGACCGAGACGTTTCCGGCCGCTTCCGCGTTTGGATCGTCCTCGTTGACGGTTCAGTCTTTGAGAGCTTCGCGTTGAAGTTCGATCACAGTCCCACCGTTGCTGAGCGCAACGCGGCCGTCACAAATCTAATCGCAGGCGTGAATGCAAACCGCTATCCACCGCCGCCCGTCGCATGGACGACCGTCATGGGCCAAGCCGCTCACGACAACCTCGTCAGTAAAAACGTGGAGCGCCTGCAATTGAACGACGGCACCATCATCCGGCTCTGAGCATGCCAATTCGCAATCCGCAATCCGCACTCCGCAATTGATGTCCCTGCCGCTCACCAACTCTCTCGATCTGGCCTATTACAAAACAGGCCCGTTCGCGCGCATCGATGCCAAGAGCACTGTCAACAGTTTGTCCCTGGACGTCCCGTACTATCAGACCGGGATCTTTGTTGGGCAGCTCATCACCAGCCCCATTGCAGGATCGAGCGCCGGCGTCGCCACTGTTACCGGCACACTCACGGCCTCCGGCGCATTAGCCGGGTCAAGCGCTGGGGTCGCTACTGTCACTGCGACCGTCACCGCCTCCGGCGCATTGGCTGGATCAAGCGCTGGGGTCGCGACTGTCAGCGCCACAATAAGCGCATCCGCTGCCGTTTCCGGATCCAGTGCTGGCGTCGCCACCGTTACAGCCACACTCACGGCCTCCGGCGCGCTGGCCGGATCGATCGCCGGCCTGGCGACCATCAGCGCCACAGTCACGGCGTCCGGCGCATTAGCCGGATCGAGCGACGGCGTCGCCACCGTCACGGCCACACTCACCCTTCAGGGGGCTATCGCTGGCACCTGTGCTGGGACCAGCACCTGCAGCGCGACGCTGATCGGCGTAGTCGCTCCCTACACCATCCATCTGAATCTTACGCCTGTGCAGACGTTATCTGCATTTGTGAGCCAACGCGCGATCGCCAGCACAACCGTCAGTTACACCGGAAGCACCGCATTCATCAGCTCTCGCGCCCGGTCGAGCACATTCACTCCTGATCGCGCCGTATCCAGCAACTTTGCCCTTACCCCTTAAAAACAAATGGCCACCCACTACATCAAACGCAACGACATTGCCCGGAAAGTCACAGACATTCTCACGCTCAACGGCGCCGCCATCAATCTGACTGGGTGCACACTGAGTTGGATCATGCGCAACCGCGCGACTGGTGTTGCCATCAAACAGACCGCCACCATCGTCACCGCCGCCACCGGCTCAGTCGAATATCAGTTCGTGACAGGCGACACCGCCACTGCTGGCGTTTACGATTGCGAATGGGAGATTGTTTACACAACCGGCTCGAAACCCCTGACCGTCCCTGACGACGGATACATCGTCCTCGAGATCCTCGAAGACCTCGGATGAGCAAAGCGCGAAGAGCAAAGCGCAGAGCGCTAGGACCGTGGCTCTGCGAGCCGCAGCTCCTTCCCCTTGGCCCTTTGCCCTTAGCTCTTAGCCCCCCGCCCCATGCGTTTGTTTTACTCTAACTTGATCGACCTCGGCGTCGGCACCATCACTGGCAGCTCCGCCGTGGCCACGTTACCGGCTGCCAACGTCGCGCACGAATTCCGCGCCAAAGTTTGGCGGACCGGCACGAGCACGGCTGCCGAGTCCATCGTATTCGATCTTGCCAGCGCGCAAACCGTCACAGCATTCATCGCCCTCGATCACACCCTGACGGCGTCCGACACCCTCATTAAAATCCAAGGGCACACATCGGACAGTTGGGGATCCCCGGCCTTCACGCAGGTCCTTGGATACGCTGCTGGCCCCATCGCCGCGGTATTCCTGGCCCGAACGTACCGGTACTGGCGTTTCACCTTCACGAAGTCCAGCGCCGGCGTGAGCCGCGACATCGGCCGCATTTTCCTTGGGACGCATTACGAAACCGCTGAGCAGCCTGATTACGCTGGTTATGGCGAGACCGTCGAAGACAACACCCAGCTCGTTAAGTCGGTCGGGGGCCAGACGTACGCTGATGCGCAGGCCAGTTACCGCGTCATCAAGGTCGATTTCAGTGATACACCGCAAGCGCAGAGCGCTGCATTGGCCGCGCTCATCGCGTACGTCGGCCGGAGCAAAAGCTTTTTCGTGCAAATCGATACGAGTGCCCCGCTCGACGAGATCCTGTATGTGAAGCTGAGCCACGCATTCGCGCGGAAGGTGAGCGCCTGGGACGCCGAATTCCACTGGGACATCAAAGGCCTCGAATTCGAAGAGCAGCTATGAGCTGCCGCAAAAGCGCTAAGAGCAAAGCGCCAAGCGCCTTTTACCCCTTTGCTCCTAGCCCTTAGCCCTTTCGCCCTTAGCGCCATTTATGGCAACAAAGAATTTCGCCAAAGCCACCGTCAGCACCGGGTACAACGCCACCGCCTTAGTCATCGCAGTTAGCGCTGGGCACGGCGCAAAGTTCACCGGCATCACACTCCCATTTTTGGCGGTCTGGTGGAACTTCACTGACTACGCCGATCCCAGCGACGACCCCGGCGTCGAGGTTATCAGCGTCACCGGCATCACCGGCGACATCCTCACGATCGCCCGCGCTCAGGAGAGCACGAGCGCCAGCGTAAAAAACGTCGCAGCCAAAACGTACAAGCTCCACGCCGGCTTAACCGCTGGCATGTGGGATGGCGTCTCTGGCAGTGCTGTTGTGGCGGACAATCCCTCCGCTCCAGTTGGCCTGACGGCCGTCAACGGCAGCGCGGTCACGTACATGCGTAGCGACGCGGCTCCAGCATTGAGTCAGGCGATCGCGCCCGCGTGGACCGCTCAGCACGCTTTCGGCAACGGCATTTTCATCGGACCCAACTCGGCGGCAGATCACGGCGGCGCTTTGAATGATGGAATGATTCTCTATTCGCACTCTGATGTTGGTGCTGGGGACCTTTCGCCACAGGAAATCTATACGGACATTTACGACGGGTCTGACGCTTCCTGGTTCAACCTGGTGCTTTATCCGACTGGCGGTAATGGTGCGCGTCTAGGAGTCGGCAACATCACCGGCGCCACTGAAAGAGCAGTGGAGCTTCATGCAACTCCAACTCGAAGCATGGTCCGATTCAATGGCGGCAATGGCAATTGGTTCATCACCCCCGGAACTGGCAGTCCGGAAACAGTCGTAACGGCTGATGAAGGTTCGATTTATTTGAGAACGGACGGCGGCGCTGGAACAACTTTGTACGTGAAGGAGTCCGGCGGCGGAAACACAGGATGGCGGGCTGTTGTCAGCATCGATCTCACCGCGGTTTACACCTGGCTGGCCGATCACAAATGGACCAAGAGCAGCCCTTCTACAATCCTTGAGATCGAGAATACGAACGCCGGCGGGTTCAGCGAGCTGCTCCTCGATGCCAACGGCACTACCGGTTTTTTACGGCGCGAACTCACCGCACTTTATTTGAGCGGCACAGCCGGCGGAAAAATAGCGATCAAAGACAGTGGCGCAACCGAGCTTTGGGACGCCACCGGCCAGCGCTACATCCACTACAAGAAAACTCTTACCGACGCCGCCACAGGAATGTTTCGCGTTGCTCTACCCACGTTGAAGATGTGTGGCGGAGTAGTTGATTGGACAATCATCGCCAGCGACGGGACGGATGTGCAGGCCTTGACCGGCACAACCAAGTACAGCGCCATCAACAAAGGCGGCGTTTACACAAGCACCATCAACACTGTGGACGACGCGCCGGGCGTCTGCTCGAGCGGAACACTCAGCGCGGTCTTCGCGATCACGACTGGCGTCAACATCATCACCCTGCAAGTCACCCCGGCCGGTTCCCTCACCGAAACCGTGTACGAGATTTACTACACCCTGCGGAACAACAGCCCCCAAGCCATCACGCTTTTGTAATCTCTGCGCCTCTGCGGTAAAAAATGCCCTTTTCCTCTCAACCCTTCGGTTCCGTCCCCTTCGGGTCGCTCCCCGCCGGCGTTGCCGGCAGCGCGATCGTCCCCGCTGTGGATCCGGACGCCAGCTCGCAGAATCTTTTCCTCCTGGAGATCACGGCTGGCCAGGCCTTCACTGGCTGGGTCCTCGAGACCGGCGCAGTTTATAGCGTCCCCATTCGTCTCATCAGTCCCACAGGTCCCAGCCTCAACTTCATCGTCGTTCGCGAAAACTTTTCCACCATCCTGGTCCGCGTCGCATCGATCGAGGCGTGCCGGCTGAACGCTGGCTCCTGGTTTAGTGACGGCTCATTCGTGTACGTCCGGCCGTCCGCAGGCCTCGTCGGCGGCATTTGGGCGCAGACCTATCAAGGCATCGCGCAATTTCTGTTTGGCGACGTTGCCCAAACTGTCAACGACCAGTTCTACGACCCCCGCATTAAAAGCACGCCGCGGCTGTCGCTTCGCATCGAGCCACGGTTCAGCGGCATCAGTCAGATTGGCGGCGGCAACTGCACCTTGATCAACGCAGACGGTTTCTTCGACGCGTTGGACGATCTTCAATGGGACGCTGGCACCGCGACATTTCGGCAAGGCATCAACATTGGGACCATCAACGCGCCCTACGCCGGCGCGTATCAGACCTTGGGCACCTGGAACATTGAATCCTGGGACATCGATGACGAGAAATTCACGCTCAAATTGAAAGAGCGGAAGAACAACCTGCAGACCAAGATCCCGATCGACGTTTACACCCGCGAAGAATTCCCGGCCATGCGTCGTGAGGACATTGGCAAGCCCATCCCCATCGCTTACGGCCGTAACTACGGCGTCAAGCCGATGCTCATCGATCCGACGCTGTATAAATTCAAAGTGGCCGGCCACGCCATCGGCGGCTTTTTCGAAATCAGAATTCAGCGCACACTCGAGCACACCATTGACCTGGTCCCAGAGACCTGGGTGTTGCAAGCCGCGAACGTGTATCGAACGGCCGCGGCGGAGACCGTCAAAAACGTGCTGTTCAATACGACCGACCTGGTCGAAGTCAATTCCATCGAGACCGTCGCGTCCACCGATGGCAGTTGGCATCAGCGCAACAACCAGCTTTACATCCATCCGCCGACCGCCGAGACCATCACCAGCGGCATATACACCGTCACAAAAGCTGGGAATACGCAGACCTGGCAAACCGCGAACTTCGCCACGACTGACAAAAGCCGCGCTGAGTTCACATTGGGATCCGATTACGACGGCCAGGCGGCCGTCAGTGTTGACTTCATCGGCAAGAGCGTGGCCGGCGTTGCGATCGAGAACTGCGCCGACATCGTCCGCGACATCCTTGGTTTGATCGGCGAGACCGACATCGATGCTGCCAGCTTCACCGCGGCGCACGATTATTTTACGATCGGCATCGATGCCTTCGGCGCCCCCGTGTACGTGCTGCGTCCCTCCCTTTATCTCGACAAAGCCGACGCCGCTGGCAATGCGATCGCAAAAATCAACGAAGTCTGCGGGACATCCCTCTACGTTGACTATGCGGGCCTCTGGCATTTCGAGGCGTTCGACGTCACCGATGGGAGTGCGACCGTCCCCGGGAGCACCATTCGAGAAATCTTCACCCAGCTCGACTTCACCAGTTTCCTGAAGTCCACTGCCAACGACAAACTCGCGTCGAAGCTCGTGCTCACGTATGCGAAGCGCGAAGCAGACGGCTGGGGTGAACTCCTCGAGCTCGAGCAACTGCCCAATCAGCATCTGCACAACCGCCTTGCTCCCGTCCTCATCGAAAAGACGATCGCGCTCTGGAACATCAGAGACGTCCGCTATTTTGCCGAGCGCTTCCTCAACACAGACGGCCAACCACTGCGCGAGCTGCGGACATCCATCCCTTGGCAAGCGTTCGTGTTAGTGCCCGGGCAAAAGATCAAACTCACGTACGCGCGGCGTCACAATGTCAGCGCAGTATTTGAAGTGCTCGAAGTCGCGCACGATTTACAGAAACGTCTCGTGACACTCGTGCTCGGCAACCTCCGATCGTGGGGCGACACGTTTGGCTTCTGGAGTTCCGACGCCCAGGCCGATTGGGATCCAGGTTGGGGCATCGACGAGAAAATCATTGCCCGCGAAGAGAGCGGTTACTGGACCGACGACAACCAAATGATCGGCAGCACCGACCCCGCCAGCGCGAACCTCTCACGCTGGTGGTAACGGAGCGCGGCTCTATGAGCCGCAGCAAGCCAGCCCCGAAGCCATCGTCCACCAAAAACCAAAAACCAAATGATCACTGAACTTGAGCAACTACGAAGCGCCAACGCGCTACTCCGGCGACAGAACGCCAGCTTACAGACACGCCTGTCAACTTTGCAGAACGACGTTGATTTCCAACTGCAGGCGATGAAAGAGATCGCCGCGATCGTCCGTCTGCCCACCGACAAAACGATGGCTTCCTTGCCCGCCTGGATTCGCGAGCACTTCAGCCCTTAGCGCTTAGCCCTTAGCCCCCTTTATGCCATTCGTAAGCATCACCAAACCGCCCCAAGGCACCTCGACAAAAAAGAGTTTGATCGACGCCATCATCGACAACCTTGGCGCCTTGAACTCGAGCGTCCAAGTCGGCCGCTCCGAGAACCTATTGAACGGTTCATTCGAAGACGACCTCGATGCCGAGGGCATACCTGACAACTGGGAAGTGACCCTGTTGAGCGGCGGGACAAGTGCGATCGTCGGGGGCATACACGGGTTGTATGCGTACAAGTTTAATTTCCCTGGCGGCGGCGGGAACGGTGGCGGGTACATTCAAACGGCCGACTTCCTGCCCGTCTCACCGAACCGAACTGTAGTGCTTTCGTGGGAACAACAAAGCACCGCGGCCGGCGTGGACAACTCCGTTGAGATCCGCTGGTATTCCAGCGCCACGGAAGGCGACTACATCTCGACAGACGTCATCTTCGCCGACGCCGCGACGAACCCCGTCGTATGGACAACGCAAGGCGGCTCTGCTGTTCCTCCAAGCACCGCTCGATTCGCCAAGATTCGCTTCATCGGCGGCAATCTGGCGAGCATCGCTGGCAGCACATGGTTCGACGACGTCGTCTTATATCCTGGTACCGCCGCGATCCCCGTCATGGAAGTCATCAGCACAACGCAATCGTGGACCGTGCCGAGCGGCGTCACAAAGATTCGTGTGCGCGCGTGGGGAGCTGGCGGCGGCGGCAAAAGTCTAGTTGGGTCCGGAACAGTCGGCGGCGGCGGCGGCGGCGGCTACGGCGAAGCCGTCTTCGACGTTGTTCCGTCCACCGTTTACACCGCGACAGTTGGTGCAGGCGGCGCGGCCGGCACTGGGCCAGGCGTCGGCAGCGCAGGCGGCTCGAGCAGCCTTGGCGTTTTGATTACTAGCACAGGAGGCGGCGGCGGAACTGCGAGCGTCGGCGGAGCTGGGGGCACGAGCGATGGCGCCAACGCCTTCACCGGGCAAGTTGCTGCATTCAACGCTGGCACAGCCATTGGTGGCCAAGCGGCCGGCGCTGGCGGCTGGGGCGGTACCTCACTCAGTGCTGGCGGCGTATCACCAGGCGGGGGAGGCCGCGGACGCGACGGCAACAACGGAGCCGGCGCTGGTGCAGCCGGCCGCATCATCATCGAATACTAAACATTTGTTTAGTGCCGGAGCGCGGCTCTGTGAGCCGCAGCACACCCACCAGCCCATGAAAAAACTCCTCAGCATTTTCTTACTCGCGATACTGCTCCCTGTGGCGTTCGGTCTTCGACCGGACTCCGCTGCCGAAGCCCTCGATCTCGATTGCTTCCCGCGCGGCAGTTTCCCTTCAACGTTGGAAGCCTCCTGGATCAAAAAACCCTTTCACGCCGCGCTGATCCATTGGGGACCGCTGATGTTCGTCTCGTACGACATTTGGATTTGCCGCGAACGATTGAACGCTGACGGTGGGATGATCGAAGCCATTTGGTTTATTGGATTCCCGCCCGACGCCATAGGTTTGGTTGACGGCACCGCCAAGCAGAACGGCTGGTATCGGTATTGGTTTTTCCCTGTGGCGCCCTTTTGCGCCAGTTGGCCCGACCCCATCAGTGTCGAGCTCGCCCCTGCGCATGGACCTTTGAGCCGCTAGGGCTCGTCCTCGTCCTTCGTCCTCGTTCTCGAAGTGTGCAAACCCGCGCACTAGCGATCCCTTGTCAGCGCCCGACACTACGGGCAGCGAAGGAGCGCGGCGTTCACGCCGCTTCGCCATCCGCCCGCATGAACGACACGACATTACCAGCCGCCAGCGCCCCAACCGGCGATCGCGAGCCATCCCACTTCCGCATACGCATCACCCCGAACATTGACACCGGTCATTTGCTGCAAGCCGTCATCCTTGTCAGCACCGTTGTCTGGTTCAGCGCCGGCCTCGATAAACGGATCGCGCTCCTGGAAGCGCAGAACCAACGCAACGCCGGCGTCCTTGAGAACCTGGTCCGGACCCAGGAAGTCCTGACGCAAAACAACACTCGATTGACCACCTTGATCGAAGAGCGCTTCCGCCGGCCATGATCACGCTTCACGCTTCACGCTTCACGCTCCTGGCCCTTTGCCCCTTGCTCTTTGCCCTCTGCGCGTCGGGCTGCACACGTTTCGCCGCGCGGCAGAAAGCTGCTGTCACACGGGTAGCCGTCACCGAGACAAAGCTGACCGAAGAGATCCGCGCCAATACGACCGCTGCGGTGGACACGTTAGTCCTCGCTCCGACCAACCGTCACACGACCCTCGCGCTCGATTTCACCAAGCGCTCTCAGCTCATGTTAGGGATGCCTGTTGAGCGCATCGATGTCGAAGCCATCTTACGCGACGAACGCGCCGCCCTCACGCTTCACCAGGTCCGCGCCGAACACCAAGCCGAGCTGGTTAAAGAACGGGTTAATGCTGCCAACGAACTTGCCAAGGCAAATGACAAGCTCGCTGAACTCGGCCGCCAGGCGGAGGCCGCGAACAACGCCAGCCTGGTCAAACGCATTTACGTGCGGCTTGGGCTTTTGGGATCCATTGCGGCTGTGGTGGCTGCGTGCGTCTTTTTTCCAGTCCTCATCCCTATCTTTGGCCAGCTCCTGGGCTGGCTTGTGAGCAAAGTTCCCAAGCTCGCCGGCGCGCTCGGTGTTGTGAGCAAGAGCGCTTTTGACTCCGTCGTCAAAGGAGTCGGCGCCGTGCGGACCTCCCTTAAAGAGCGAGCTTCGACCAGCGATCGACTTTTGGGCGACACAGAAATGCTCAAGCTTGTTGACGACGAACTGTTGAAATCCACCGACGCCAGCGATCGGAAGCTCATCGAATCCCGTCGCGCGGTCCTTGCGGTATGAAGTCCACGCCCGGGAGTGCGAGCGTCCCCGCGAGCACTAATATTCCGTGCGCTTGGGTCCTCGCACTCCCTGAGACCACGGCGGCCGTCATAGACAACGCTGAGAGCCGCGGCCAGCTCCCGCAGCTCAAGGCCCTGTGTCACTCGATTCTAGCGATGCTCGGCGCCCGTTATCCGGGCAATCCGCAATCCGCAATCCGCAATCCGAAATAGAAGAATGATCACCAAACAGCTCACGCCAGACATGGCCAAAAAGGTTGAAGAACTCGCAGCCGTCCGCGCCGACACCAAAGCCCTCGAGGCCCGCGAGAAAATCCTGAAGACCGAGATACTCGACTACTGCGACAACGCGGCCGCCGCATTAAAGTTCGGCGCCGAGATCCGGTGCATGATCGAGCAGAAAAGCAGCGTCCGGATCGACACCACCGCGTTGCGCGCAAAATTCCCCGAGGCCGCCACCGCGTGCGAAGCCAGCACGACATTCCTGCAGATCAAGTGCGTCTGAGATAAGTGACATCCCGCCCCATCCGTCCGGTCCGGTCGCTAATCCATCAGACACCCGCGCTGAACAGCGGGCTGCTCCATTGGTTCCGTCTCCATCAGATCTTGCAGTTTGAACAGCCACTGGACGCCAGGCGTCCTACGTTTTTTCACGCACGGCTGACAGACCACGCACCGGGCGAGAGTAGCCAGGTCATCCTTTGGGCAATCCTCGGAGGCGCGTAAGTTGAGACGACGGCCGCAGCGCGAGCATTCCCCGTGGACAGTGATCATTTGTGCGTAAAATGCATAAATTATGCACTTTGGGGAATTTCACCCATTTGCACAAACCGGCCGGATCTGCGCCCTCGGTATCATTTGATACCAATCCCCAGCCCCCCAATCCGCGTTCCGCACTCCCCGCTCCGCATTTCAGGGCTTGTTCCACGTGGGACGGTTTTGGGACGATTTTCACCCTCAACTCGGCTTTTTCCCCCTTCTTCAGTGCCCTCGTTTGACCGGGCAAAAATGCACATCAGCCTGTAAGCACAGCCATTTGCGTGATTTACGGAGAATTGGAGTTGGAGCGAGCGAAGGGATTCGAACCCTTCGCTCGCTCCAACTTTTGATTGGTTTTCCTACCGAAATTTCAAAGGGAGCACGTTTTGTGTGACGGTTTTGGGACGAATTTCGAACCACTTTAACGCCTCGCCAGGCGTCGTCAGCTCCAGGTAGTAGCGATGGATCATCCCGGGGCTGTTGCCCGCTTCCAGAGCCACTTGCGCCACATTCTGCGTTGCTGCCACGCGATAGCTGATGAACGAGTCTCGGAGCGCGTTCCGGCTCCAACGCAGCCCCAGGCGCCGCGCCAGGTTGCACTTCCCCATCGAGAGATTCGCATAATCGCACACCCGGCCGCTCGCCTGGCTCCATGGCTTGAGCCAGTCCACCAGGTTATCGAGGATAGGGACAGTCCGTTGCCTTCGCGTCTTTGTGACTTCTTCGCGTAAGTAGATGTACCCCTTCTCCCATTTGAAATCCGTCCAATTGAGCCGCAACACTTCCTCGCTCCGCAACCCGGCAAACGCGGAGATCGCCAGCGCCGGCAACAACCGCTCACTCGCCCCGGAAAGGATCATCGACATTTGGTGCGGAGTGAAAATCGTGATCGCTCGATGGCGCAGTTTGACCAGCTCGATCCCAGCCACGCAATCTTCCGTCACGTACTTCCGGCCCAGCGCGAATTTGTAGAGCGCGGCCAGTGCCCCCCTGAAATTGTTGCGCGTCCGCGCGTTGCCATTCAGCGTGCCGAGCCACTCTTGCAGATCGGCCGTCGTCAACCGGTTGATCGGGCAATGGAACGCCTTTACCAGGCGGGCCAGGCGCAACCGAAAATCACGCACGTAATACGGGCTCAGCTCCTGTTGTGCTTTATCCGCGAGGAATTCCGTCACTACATCCGCCAGCAACGGGCTGTTAGCCGGCGCGAGCTTTTGCGCCGCGGTCCACCGGGCGCGCTCTTCGTACGCCACCTCGATCAGCGTCTTGCCCGTCGGCTGCAATACCAAAAGCGCCTGCTCGAGCTCGATCGCTTGGGCTTCCGTGAGCCGATGCTTGGCGCTCGCTCCATTGCACATGGCCACCGCGCGTTCGTTCGCCCAGAGCAACGCCTTAACCTTTTTCGTGAACTTTTTGCGGTGAATCTTGCCCCCGAAACGGTCCCGCACTTCCCATCGCTTCTTCCCCCCCCATGGCACGCAATACATCTTCACCCGCACATTGCCCACGCGAATGACAACAGGGCTTGTGGCTTGCGTAGCGGGTGGCTTCATGGCGCTGGAATCATTTCGCGGACACCAGTTCCAAGATGCCGGCCAGCGAGTGCCAGAAGCATCGTCTCATCGCTCGTCTGCGCGTGCCTCATTAGAGGTTTCGCCGTATCTAGCCAGAGATCGGGCGCCATCCCTTTTGCGCCACACGAACAATCCCATCCGACCGCGCACTCTTTTCGGCAGTACGGACAAAGCCAGTTGCCATTCAGAACCGGGCTCGGGCCTTTCGTAGCGTCTGGCTTCATTTTGAAGCTGTCTTGCAGCGCTTGCATCTCCGCCCGGTTGCGTCGTTGAACCAATCAGCCATCCGAAGTCCGCACATCGTCGTTACCTCGGAATTCCTGTGCATCGACCGAACGTTGTGTGAGATCCCTCCCATCGTTCTTGCTGCAGCGACGTAGCGAAGGTTTGGGTATTTGTCCGTGGTCGTCATGGGAAGATTATTTTGAAAGGCACATCCGATCCCGGTTTGTCCACCACACCCGCCATCTTTGGCTGGCTTTTGGTCGCTGCGCCTGGATCGGCCGCCTCGTGCAGGACGCAGCCGAACTGTTCACCCGTCAGCAGCGACGCCGTATAATTGCTGCCATCGACAACGGCCGCGGCGTTGATCTCTGGCCGTTGGTAAAAGACAATCTTTGGGTGTTTGCAGTGACGCACGACGTGCCCCCACTTCGCCCTGATCATCTCCTCGGTGGCGTCGTAGTCTTTATCGAAAGTTGCCGGGTCTGGCGGATTTACGATGTCGTCGTAACCATCGTCTTTTTCGCGCTGCCAGTGCTTGCAGGTTTTGCAGAGGCGCTCGTAGCTCATTCCGTTCCTCTCCTTCAGCCGCTTCGTCTCGCTGGCCTAGCCCTCCACTTTCCCGCCCACAGCTTTTGCCACTCGCTCCGCGACGCCGCGAAACTCCGCTTTGATCTTGGGGATCTCATTTGCTGGCGGCCAAGCGCCATAGGTCAGTTCAGGCCCGAGCTGGAAATCGAGCGAGATTGTGTCGGAAACGACGAGGATTTTGAGAGTGCATTCGGCGTATTGGAGCACCCCAGCCACGCGATACGTCACAAGCGGCTTCAAAAGGAACGTTCCACTCTCCGGCTGCCGCAATTTGAGAACCCGTGGCAAATCCCACGGAGCCTCAGCCAAGGCCAGCTCGACATGATTAAAAGCGTCTGCCTTGGGCTCGGTGTGCTTGACCATCGCGTGATAATTCCTTTCCGCCGGCGTGATACTCAGACGATTTGCCGAGGCACAGCCCGTCAGAGCGGCAGCGAGCAATGCCAGTTGCAGATATTTGGTGATTTTCACGGTTTTATGGTGGAACTGTTTTTTGGAGCGACTCGGTAAGTTACCGGCGGGTCGGTGGCAAAGCCTTGCTCTTGGCTTTCTTTTGCTTCAGAGGATTCTGGCGGTAAATGCAGCGCGTGAGGGTTGCAGCCAGTCACATCGCCCTCGATAAGGGCCTGCACATAGTGCGAAAACTTCTTATACTTCAATTTGCGCCATCGCACGTCGGCTTTTTGTAGAAGTTCCGTCTCGGCACTGATCGTTCTCCTCATCGCCTTCAAGCTCTAGCTTGCTCCTGTTGGGTGTCTTTACGAATCAGTAACTGCACGTAGTCCGAGAACGTCGTCAGCTTGTACTGACGCTGCCGTGTTCTGGCTTCGCCGAGCATCATTCCAGGCATGCTCACCGTCTTCCGTACAGCCCTCTCACCGTCCTTTTTATCCGGGTTAGTCATATAGCTTTCTTACTTTTTCCTACTCTTTATGCAGACGCAAGTAAATTATAGGATTGACAGCTTTGTTACAAAATCATACTTTTTAAGAGAACGTATGAAATCAAACTCCAAACCCGTCAGGATCAAGGGGACCGAAAAGCGCACTATCAGCGGTTCGCCCGAATTGTTCGCCAAGGCCGATGACAAAATGAATCGCCTCAGCATTGGCAATTTTTCGGAATATGTTCGCCAATTGATCATCCGCGACGTTGACCAATCCAAGCAAGCCGCCTGAAGCCCCTCCCCCGATGAAGCCCTATCTCACCATTGACGACGCGGTCGAGATGCTGAGGCCTGAATCGGAGCGAGAGCGCGCGAGTTTGAAGCGCGAGTTAACACGAGCCATCGCGGCCGGCGCGCTGGCGTATATGAACCCCACCGGCAAACTGGTCCGAATCCACACCGAGGATTTTGACGACTATTGTCGGCGTCACACCATCAAAGCCTGGTCCCACGAGAAAGCCGCCTGATGGGTGCTCCCGCCCTAGCTAACGTTTCAAACCACTTTGTCATCGACCTTGCTTCGATGTCCAGGGACGAGCTGGTTTGCCGCATCCTTAACCAGGCCGGCACTATCGCCGCGTATGAACGCTGTCTGGACGGCCTCTCGCTTTACGGCATGGATGGCCATCGGCGGCCCGAGGACATCCGCAACATCGTCACCAATCTGCTCAAGTGAACGCTCTCTCAATTTCTCCGCCGAAAGGCAATGGAGACGCCAAAGCACCCGCGCCGGCAGCATTCCTCGGATGGCAAGAGGACACTGACGGCGCGGCGTTTGAATTGTTCGTGCTGACGGCCGGCGTGGGCGCGCATCCGGCCGGGTCCACAGTCTGCCGCTTTACGCTCGAGCGCTTCGGCTACTTCGTGCCGGCGTCGGCGGTCATAGACCGCACGCTACAGGAGCACGTCGAAGCCGACGCCATCGAAAAATCCGAACACGCCCTTTGGGGTCTGATGGGCCGGTAAATGAAAGGCCATATGACCAAGCTCGATGTCATCGTCACGTTTTCTATAGTCGTCAGTTTCCTGAGCGGGTTTTGTGTCGGCGCAACCTGGATGCACGCCAAGTACGCCGCGCTGCTTTTGAAAGTCATTCGCGCTCACAATTACGACGACCAAGTGGCGCGCGAACTCGCTCGAACTGGTCTGGTGACCAAACACGAACCGACCCAAGGCACGCCCACGGGCAAGACGCCGCCGTTCAAAATCCTCAAATGATCTCCGACCGCAAAAGGCGGTGGAAAAAACAAACCAATGCGCCGTGTGGCGCGATAACAATGAAAGGAAAGCGATGAAGACAGCAAAAGAGGCTGGCCCCCACGATGAAAGCCAGCCGCACCCTAATATGAACGATGAGGGCAAAAGCGTAGCAGGCCCGCCGTTTATTGCAACATCAGTGCTCGCGGGGACGCTCGCACTGCCGCCGGCGCCCTCGCAGCTCACATTTTTCCAGCCCGTGTTATCCAGGCCGAAACTGCCCATCGTCTGGTTCGAGCATATGCTCGAGCACGTGGAGTTGAGCACTCAACGCGTCCGTTGCGTGCGCTGCGGGACCGGCTTCAGCTTCAACGGCGCCGAGATCCCGCCGCTCCCCTTGCGCGTCTGGGCACCGGTGGACAACAAGTCGCCTGGACAAGTTCTCCAGGCGTTACCCAAATCGCGCTTCATCACCAGGTGCGGCGCATTCACCACGAATTAAACTTTTAAGGACCGCGGCCAAAACACGAACCGAAAGCGAGGTGAAGTCATGAGACTCTCTCTAGCAAAACAGCTCGCCTTCCGAGTGGCTACGGACGGCGGGAACAAAGCGGCTCGGTCCTTAAAAACCATCTGCGGCGTTGCCAGGCTGCCACTGTGAGAAACATCAACAATCAAACACTTGATGGGAAAGCCTCGCAGCGGAGCTTTACGAATGGAGCCTGGCGCGCCGCTACCTCACCCGATGAAACTGCTGATTGTAGCGACTGAGACGATTACCGAGATCGATGGCGTGCCGGTCCGACTCTGGAAAGGCGCAACCGAACATGGCGTCCGCTGCCTTGTGTTTGTCCATCGGATAGCGGTTCACAACGAGTACGACTCGTCACAATTCCACGCCGAGTTACATGAGCAGATGCCGCCCGGCGTGAAAGTCGATCTGCGCCAGGTGTTATGAAAGTCCCCACCACAGAAGCTGAGTTCCGGAAAATCACGGCGCAGGTCAAATCCATGCCGATGTTTTGTCTGACCATCTCGCCAGGCGTCGCGTTCCAGGTCATCGCCACCATTCAACTCGCGTGCCGGCATGAGAAGTACACCAGCACGAGCCGCAAAACGGCCGAGGCGTTCGCGCGGACGTTAATCGAGCAATTCTCGGGTGACGCCCGCGCGCTCCTCGAGCTCGGCTGGAATCCGGATTTAGATACGCCTCCGGCCTCATTTGTTGATCACCAACGTTGTCGCGTGTGCGGCTGCACAGACGACGATTGCACCCGCTGTTACGAAAGAACCGGCGAGGAATGTTACTGGGTCGAGCCCGATCTGTGCAGCGCGTGTGTTCCTGGAGGTGGCAGATGAGCGACGACGTGGAAATCCTCAAGTGCTGCATTTGCACTCAGCCGATTCGGATCTATCCGAAGCGCCGCAAGAAAGTTATCGAAGCCACCAAAGTCAACGGGGACGGGCCTTACTGCAATCTCTGTCTGCACTTTGAAATGGCTTCACGCTACGCAGCCGCACGCGGATACGTGTCGCTCCCGCACGCAGTCCGGGATTTCGTACGCAAAAAGGAAACGCGGATCTACGCCACGTCATGAATCGGCCAGAACCATCTCTACGCTCCGACGCTGACAACGCTGATACGCTCCAACGCTCCCTAACCGGCCGCTGGCGAATTCCCGTCACCATTGCTGACAACCATTTCGTTTACAAATCCCTGTCCAACTGGTCCTGCAACATCGCTGTTGGATGTGTGCACGGCTGCCGCTTCTGTTATGTGCCCAGCAGCTCCACGAACAAAATGCGCCATCCCCTCGCTGATCTCGGCGTTTCGGATCCCGACGCGCAATGGGGCGATTACGCGTTTGTGCGCGAATGGGACGAACACGCTTTCCTGCTGTCATTGCAGCGCGCCGAGCACACGCCCGTTGAGAATCTGCGGCCGCTCGGTGGCAATCGCGCCGTAATCTTTTGCTCCACGACAGACCCGTACCAGGTCACGAACGACACCGCGTGGAATTTCCATCGCAAACTGATCGTCCGACGCGCGCTCGAATTGATCCGCGATCGCTCCACCCTCAACGTCCGCATCCTCACGCGCGGACCGCTGGCCCGGCAAGACTTCGAATTGTTCGGCACGTTCGGTCATCGGCTGATGTTCGGGATGAGCTTGCCCACGCTCTCGAACAGACTCGCCAAGATTTACGAGCCTGGCGCGCCGTCACCATTCAAGCGGTTCGAGACCTTGCAGCTCGCCCGCGACTGCGGCCTCAACATTTTCGTGGCTATGGCGCCGACGTATCCGGAGTGCGACATGGACGATCTGCGCAACACGCTCCAGAAAATCGCTGAGCTGGATCCACTCACAGTATTTCACGAGCCCATCAACATCCGCGCGGACAACGTCGAGCGCATCCGCAGTCACGCCGCGGCGCTCGGAGAGAAGGTCCACACGGAGGTGTTTCGCACGCACGAATCGTGGCGCGGTTACGCGCTTGGACAGATGGGCATGGTGCAACTATTGGCCGCGCAGTGTGGGCTAAGCGCGCGCTTGCATCTCTGGCCGGACAAGTCCCTCGAGCGCGGCGCCACGCCGGCGTTCCGCTATTGGCTCAACGACTGTTGGTCGCGCGTCAGTGAATGGCCACAAGAATGCCACAAGAATGCCACAAGAATGTGAGCACGCCCATCATCCTCGTTATCTCCGTCGCCGAAGCTGAGAAAGCCTCGTACCGCTGTTGTGTCACGCACCGCTTGTTCACGGGTGATCTCGAAGGCAAATGCTCGCGTTGCAACTGCCCGATCTTTTTCCGGCCTGGCCCGCCCTTTTCTCCGCGGAAGGTTTGCCCGAACTGCATGGCCATGATCGTTGACGAAAAGAGTTTTAGCGAATGAGCACGCCCCGTCGCAAAAAACCAAAAGCAGTTAAGTGCCCCAAGTGCGGCTTTGCCCTCATCGGTCACAGCGCACGTGGCCCAAGGGTAGCCTGCGTGATTTGGAGCAAGAAGAAATGAGCGCCGACCTCGAGATCGATCTTCGCGGCATCGAGCACAAATTCTCGGCGAAGGGCGAGCGCGTCTGCGCTGATTGCGGCTTCGACTTTGACGCTAGTGATGCTGCTTTCGAGGATGAAGGCGAAGAACTCAAGATCCCGCTCCTTCTCTGGAAAGACGACGGCAGACTGATGCTCACGCTGTGCTTTCCGTGCGCTCAAAAGCGGACGAAAAACCCGAACGTATGACACCCCACACTTGCGAGGCTGACGGCTGCACGGCCGTGACGATGCCTGACCATCTCATGTGCCGGCCGCATTGGCATTTGGTTCCGCCGGCGCTGAAGAAACAAATCGAGACCGCGCGGCGCGTCGGACATCTCAGGGCCTACGCCAGCGCCAAATCTGAGGCCATTACCGCGGTCAAACTTGCGGAAGAAAAACAACGGTCGCTGGAAGTATTTCGCCAAGGCTTGTGAGCACTCCCGATCAACCTGGGGACGCTGGGGATGAAACCATCGGCGCCGAGTTGCGTTCGACGGCCGCGTACTTCGATGCGATTGAATCGGTGCTAACCGGCCTGCTCATGTTCGATCTGCCCGAGCGCCCGATGAAATTCGTTCTAGCCGTGCTCAGGGAATCATTCCTCACCAAAAGCCGGTGGGTAGTTTTTGAGCGCGGCGACCTGGCGCGAGCCACCGGCATCGAGATCAAGCATCTCAAAGGCATTGTCAGCGATCTTAAGCAATGGGGCGTCATCGCTGGCAGACCGGTCAAAGTCGGCCCGGATCTGGATAGCGTGCGGGATGCGTACATCATCGACGTTGATCTGAAACATTGGCGGGTTTCCACACGCGTTGAAGCCAGCGTGCTCATCGATGTCAGCCGGCGCGCCAAGCATCATTACGACCCGCATCAGGCAGAATTTGATTTTCCGGTGTGCGATCCGGATCAACTGGCGAGCGAGATCGCCGAGGCTAGTTTTGCCAAACTTCTGAATGTACCCGAAGAAGGTACATTTGGCCTTCCCACACCCTTGGAGGGCGATCAGCGTTCAAATGTACCCGAAAAAGGTACATTTGCCCCTCCGCCCCCGCATGAATCGAACGCCAATGTACCCGAAAAAGGTACATCGCACGGCGATTCCAGCGCGGTTTCAAATGTACCCGAAAAAGGTACTGGTGCGTCTTTGGCACCAGTTTTCGACGTAAAGTCGCACCTTTCGAGCTGGCGGGAGCAGCTCAAAACCGGGACGGAAATCCCCGATCCGCCCCCAGCTACAGCTCAAGCTCTAAAGCTAAGCTTAAGCTCTACTTCAAAAGCTCAAGCTGAGCTTTATAGCTCAGCTCAAGCTGAGGAAGTCTGGCAACGCTGGTTGAAGCTCGGTGGGAGGCACGCAAACGACACGAGGATGGTCAGGCAATGGCGCGAGCTGTTCGAGCGCGATCCAGAAGCATTGCGGGCGTTGATTGTCGATTTCGAACGGAACCACGGCAAGACGGCCAACGGCAGACCGATCAGCGATGCGTGGGCATTTTGCTCGAGGCGCGCACGGGAGCGCTTTGGATTGAAGGATCTGAAGGGAGTATGACTTTCGAGATCTGCGAGGAGGACAGGCAATTGCTGCTTTTAGGCCTTGCGGTCCTGGCGATCCAACGGCCTGGGTTTAAGTACGCGTGCGGCGAGGTAGCCAAGAAATATCACGGCGAGCAAATGTTCGAGGATTTCATTCGGTACAACACGCCGGTGAAAAAACAAGAGGGTGTAGGGTGAACTGTGCTAACAGTGCTCATGTGAGCAGCACAGCGAGGGCTATAGGCTGGTTTGTTGAAAAATCATGACGCGGCGGCTAATTCGACACTTGATTCAGTGCGGCTCTTGTCTTCTGGCGGAAAGAAGGCAACGTCGCCCATGCGAGCGCCATTGCCTGCATTTGCCCAAGCCAGACAACAACCCCTCGTCAGTCTAAAGAACGTTCGCGCCCCAGCCGCTTGGGCCTTTCAAAAGTGGTGTTACAAAAAGGCCGCGTCACTGAACCTCACCATCGAGCAGTTCAAAAAGCTACGAGCAGAAAAGCGCATGAAATCGTACTACAAAATCAAACGCGCGGCACAAAAGGCAGGCACAGCGTGAGCATCGAAGCCATTGGCCTGGACAAAGCCATCAGTCTCCTCACAGGGCTACCCAAGCAGATCCGGTACGCCACAGCCCAAGCCCTGAACGACACAGCCAAGGACGTTCAGACATTCACCACGCAGCATTTGCTTCCCGAGAAGTTCACCCTCCGCGGCCGCGGCCGTCGCTGGTTCGAGCCAGGCCAACGATTCGGCTTCAACGTTCAGTTCGCGAACAAAGACCAGCTCGTATCAGTCATAGGCAGCCGCGCTGATTGGCTAGCGCTCCAAGAGCACGGCGGCACCAAACAAGTCAGCGGCCATCGTCTCGCCATCCCCAGGCCCTTTTGGAAAGCCAAGGAGGACATCATCCGTCACGACAAAAAGCCGCGTCAGATCCTCATCGCCAAACTCCGTGCAGATCTTCAGCGCGCGACGGCAAACGTCGCGGCCAGGCGGCAGAGCGGGGCTAAGGGAGAGCTTTTGGCTGCACAGCGTGAAGCCCGCAAGATCAAACGCAGCCTCGCAGCCCACGCAGGGGCAGAGCCGGCATTCGAAGCCAAGATGAAGAGCGGCCGCACTGGCATCTTCGTTCGCGACCAGGCTAAGCACATCCATTTGCTGTTCTCCTACGAGACATCAGCCCACGTCAAGGCCCGCCTGCAATTCGAGCAGCAAGGCCAGCAGGTCGTCGAGCGGACGTACCAAGCTCACTTCACCCATCGCCTCGCGATCGCCATCGCCACGGCCAAATAGCGCACGCTCCCCACGTGTTACCAATACGCTTCCCAGCCCACCCTATTATGCGTCAGGGTCCTTCCCACGGGTGTCAGAGGGGGGATACGCGCAACCCCACTGTTCCGCTAGTCACAGGTTTTTAAAACGCATTTCGTTTCGCAATGAAAGTCCGGGGCGAAATATTTGGAACCCAGCTCTTATGAATGTAAAAAGGCGAACCGCCAAAGCTTCCGAGTGTTTCAAAAACGCCACGGAGTCGCTTGGGACACTGGAAAAGGGTTTTTCCCTTTTTGGTCTGACCCGCGGGCAATTCTCAATGATAGATTTAGTCCTGGCGTGCCTGGATCAGGTCGGGCCAGCCCGCGTGTCGCTCTGGACGTGGTGTATCGCTGAGTACGAAGTCGAATGTTTCGAGCGGCTGCTGATGGACGATAGAATCACCAGCGCGCTGCTGGTGATAGATTCGCAGGCCCGCACGCACAATCGGGAGCTTCTGAAAAAGTGGCAATCTGTACACGGCCCGGACTCAATAAAGTGGGTGGTGAATCACGCCAAAGTCTGCACGGTGCAAACGGCCGCGTTCAAACTGCTGCTGCGCGGCTCGATGAATTTGAATTACAATCCCCGGTTTGAACAATTCGACGTGGACGAAGGGGCATCCCGGCTTCGATCTGATTCGCAAAACTGAGTCCGAACTACCGACGCTCCGCTTTGACCATCCGAACGGAGAGGCGCGCATCGCCACCGGAATAGACAAAGCATTCACGGCGGAGAAACTCAAACCGTTCGCGCAACTGAAAACATGGGCGAAATAAAAACAGCCGCGCTGACTGTCTCTGAACTCGCAGAGCTTAATCCGTGCATCCATCCGGACGTGATAACTGTTTTTGTGGACGCGCTGACTGTGTACCGCGAGGCCTCTGAGAACATCCTTAAGAATGGTGCGGTGACTGGACACCCAAAGACGGGAGCGCCGATAACAAACCCATATATGCCAATCCGCGAGAAGGCGTCGAAAAGCATTTGCCGCTTTCACAGAGACAATCCGCAATTCTACTCGGGCGGGCCGAAGCCAGTCGTTGCGAGTGACGACTTCGATTTGCAGATCGGCTCTTTGCTTGGTGAAACCGCCAGGCCAAAGAAACCACGCACGCGCTCGAAGTGACGCGGCGCGGATCGAGTGAGCCGACGCTCCACGCGCCTGGCTCGCCTGGCTGGTGTGCAAACCCGGCTCGTTGACATCGATATTGCTTCTGTGCTCAATCCCATCCGGTTCTCGCCCGATAAAATCTTCAGGCCTTTGTCCCTCTGTTTTCGGGGACTGTGCAAACCCCCCGCCTCGCTTAGCCAGGTCCGCTCCCATCAAGTAGTCGCCCATGAGCGACGCCGGCACATTCCCCATTGCGATCATCGCCAAAGTTCTCGACCTGGACGATCGTCGCATCCAGCAACTCACGAAAGAAGGGATGCCCAAGGCGTCACGCGGCCGTTACAACCTGGTCGCGTGCGCGAACTGGTACATCCGGTATCTGCGCGCTCGGTCTGTCAATCCCGACTCCAACGCATCCGGCGATGTGAAGGCCTCCCGCAAGCGCCTCCTCGATGCGAATGCTGTGATAGCAGAGATCGACGCTGACGAACGCCGCGGGATACTTGTTCCCGTCGAAGACGTATTGAGCTTCATCGGTGCGTGCTTCGTGTTGATCAAGACCCAGATCGAGGCCTCGGCATTGGCGCCGGCAGAGCAGCGCAAAATTCTCGTGCAGCTCGCCACCCTCGAACATCACGACTTCCGCAGCTCCCAGGCTTCACCGTCCGCTCCCACGCCGGCGCCCGCATAAGCTCCACGCTCCACGGCCTTCACGCTTCACGCTCCCCACGCTTTGACGCTTTCAAAACTCTTCCGTCTCTTCGAGCCACGCGAACAGCTCACCGTCACGCAATGGGCCGATCGTTACCGCTGGTTATCCAAAGAAGCCCACAGCACCGGCGGCAAATACGACAGCGCCTTCGCGCCATTCCAACGCGAGCCGATGGATAGCGCCAACGACTGCACCGTTACGAAGACCGTCCTCATGTTTGCCAGCCAGCTCACCGGCAAAACAGAAATCGCCAACAACGTTATTGGGTTTCACATCGATTGGCGGCCGTCCCCGATCCTTGTAGTCCAGCCCACGCAGAAACCGATGGGCGAGGCCTGGAGCAAAGACCGGCTCGTGCCAATGATCCGCGACACGCCGCGGTTAAAAGGATTGGTGGCCGGCGCCAAGAGTCGCGACAGCGGAAATACCATCTTCCACAAAAGCTTTCCTGGCGGACACGTCTCGATCGGCGGAGCCAACTCCCCGAGCAACCTGGCATCGCGCCCGATCCGCGTTGTGATACTGGATGAAGTAGATCGTTACCCCGTGACCGCCGGCAAAGAAGGCAACCCGTGTGAATTGGCCATCAAGCGGACCGAGACATTTCCAGACGCCGTCGTTTTCGAAATCGGATCGCCAACTATCAAAGGCGCCTCGCGCATCGCTTCCAGTTTCGAGGCCAGCGACAAGCGGTACTTCTTCGTGCCCTGCCCTAAGTGCAGTTATTTCCAGACCTTGAAATGGTGCAATGTCCTGTTTTCCTTTCCAATCCTGGGTGGAACGGGTGACCCGCCTGGAAGCTCCCCGGCCAC
>Ga0105249_10000412_pt1 | contig 40954 bp, 45 predicted proteins | sample KBSS44metaG_FD_81522 | JGI IMG/M metagenome (GOLD analysis project Ga0105249, IMG submission 81522) | Switchgrass rhizosphere microbial communities from Kellogg Biological Station, Michigan, USA - KBS S4-4 metaG | ecosystem: Host-associated > Plants > Roots > Rhizosphere > Soil | place...
AGGACGAAGCCAAAACGCTCCACCGTCAGCTCGAAGCCATCCTTTACCCCGGTCGGTTTTAACTCACGGAATATGACGAACCCAACGCAAAGGCACACGAAAACACTTGACACGTCGCGACGTCGGTGCGACCTTACGCCATGACAAAAACACAATTTGGTGAAGCAGTAAGAATCGCGCAGGCGGACCGCATCGACCTTTCGGGCGTCGACGACAGCTTGCTTCATGGTTGCGGTCTGCCAGACTTCAAGCCGGTGTATTGCACCGTGGAGCAGGTCGCCAAGCTCGTTCGCTGGAACTGTATGCAGTTGAACGGAGAGCTCGACGCGGAAGAGCTGAACAACGTGGCGCACATCGCCCGCAGGAAATTCCTGTGTCTCAACAACCGAACCTAACCATGGAAACCTTACTCATCGTCCCGAACCTGTCCAAGAACCTTTGGTTTCTGAAGGATGCCAAGGGCCACGTTATCTCGGTTTTCCATTCCGCCGAACAGCCCGAAGAGTGGGCCCGGGAAAACGGCTACCGAACCCGCCGGGTTTAATTTGACAAGTTGGAACCCCCGTGCTACATTTCACCATGAAAAAATTCGATGTTGTTTTCCAGCCCCGAGCGGGCGGGCGTGTTATCCTTCGCACCACGGCGACGACGGCAACTGCCGCTGATGCCCAGGCGTCAATCGAGCGGCAGTTCCCGGGTTGCAACGTGATGACGGTGGAAGAGATTCTCCCGTTCCGCGCGCCCGCGACGGTGCAGATGTCGCTTTTACCTCCTCCGGGCGAAATGCCGCTCTGGGGCACCTTGGGGACCTAATCGACGCCATGAAGACGCGACGAATTTTCACCGTGATTCGGGAGTATGACGAATCCAACGCCAAGGCGGCGCAGGAATCCTTCGGGCCTCTCCACGACGAGGCCGGCGAGTTTTTGTATGGTGGCTCCGCTGACAAGGAGACCATCCAAGTGGAACTGCAAGTGAAGATTGGCAACCGATGGTCAACTATAGCACGAACTGAACCGCAATGAGATGCCGACTCCATCGGCCCATCGTTTAAACGACTGGCTTGAGGAGCGAATTGAGAATCCGACCCTGCCCAGGTGCCGGGCCGCTTGTCGGGCTTCCGGGCTGCAGGTTGGTAACTCGTTCGGCAGTCAGCGCCCGTTGAGCGGCTGGAGCTGCTGGGGCCCCGCCAGACGCTGCGGCAGTCGTCACCCCCGCCGATACCCCTCCGCCCGCCTCCGACGCCGGGGCGGCCCCACCGGCTTCGGTGGCACCGGCAGCAAATTCGCTTCGTAGTTGCTCATACGGGGTCGCAATCTGGTCGAGCGTGCCGGCCTCGTCGGCGGCTTTGACCTCGTCGGGCGTCACCAGGAGTCCGTTGAAAACGACGACGTTGGCTTTGTCCTTTGTCTGATAGACGCCGAAACCTGCTCTGCCTAAGTCCTTTATATGTTTTCCGACCGTGTCCAATTCGGGGAATTTGGCGTCCTTAGACGCAATGGTGGCCGGGGGACTTCCCTGCATAAGAAGTTGCAGGGCGGGGACTTCCTTCAAAAGGGCGTCGGGGAGTTCGTGCGCGCCGTCTTCGGAAGGCTTGGCGGCGGGTTCGGCGGGAGCGGCGGGAGCGGCGGCAGCGGGTGCGGCGGCTTGAATTTCGTCAGGACTGATTTCGGGCATTTTCGTCTTTCGCCGGGGTCGGCGCGGGTTCAGGTTCGGGTCCGGCCTCGCGCGGGCCAGCAAAAATCTGGCTGCCCAGGACGAGGATTTTCATGTCGTTTGGACTGAGTCCAAAGTCGGAAACGGTCAGAGGTTTAAATTCTTTTCCCATTACTCAATGTCGTTTGCGGAAAGGGTTTTGTCAACTGGCTTTTTCGCGGCGATGTCCTCGGCCTTGACTTTCTTCACCTTGGCGGGCTTCTCGAAAATCAGCTTGCCTTCATCGTTCTTCTTGGTCAGCTGCAGCAGGACATTGTAATCCGCTTTCGCGGCACCGGTCGTAGTCGTCCATCCGTTCTTATCCCAGTGCTGTTTTTCCATGAACCAGAGGATGGCCTGTAAGGCATCAGGGCTTACCCCGAGCGCATCGCCCGCCTTACGGAAGGCCTTCTGCGCGGTGAAAAAATCCCGGTCTGCCACGCCGGTCTCTGCAGGTGGCAGGATGCGCCACGGTTTTCCTTCGGTCAACCCTTCGTTGCTCAGCCGGTGAACGAGCCGCGCCGCCCACTTATCAATCGTCGCCTCGAACGAAGCGCCGGACAGGTTGCCGGTGAAGTTGGGCGTCTTCGGGCCTTCCACGGTCTGAAGCCAGGAGCGGTCCAGCACGCGCAGGACGCCGCCGGTATGCATGCCAAACTTGATGTAGCTGCCGTCGGGCTTCTGCCGATTGCTCGTGGGATTCAGGTCATGTTTGTCCGCCCACCAGGAAAGGAACGCGCGCTCGGTAACCTTCTTGCCCGTCTTGCCGGTCTCCTTGGAAAATTCCTCGGTCTCTCCGGCCTCGAATTTGGTTTTGCCCTCTCGGTATTTTTCCAAAATCTTGTCGTAAAATCCTTGCTTGAAAAGATTGTAAGCCTCGAGCGCATAGCCGAAGTTCACGTCGACGGCAGTATTGGGACTTGTAGCCCCAAGCAATTCCGCGAACAGCTGTGCGTCTTTGCCGAGCAGCGTCTGCAGTTTCTCGCGCGCGACAGAATACCACGTCTCACCGGCTTCGACTCCGGGGTCTTTTTTTGCCTCGTGGTAAGAAGCCTCGAGCTTCTTGGCGAGCGCGTCGGTGTATTTGTTCTCCGAGGCTACGGCGTCGCCCTCCACGCGATTGGCCTTGGCCAATGGCGTGTCGTTGAACGCCCACGGCGGGTTGACCCAGTTTGGCTCGTCCTTATAGCCGGCCTTGAAATTTCCTTCGGCGTCTTTGTTGACCTCTAGGGGCAGAGCTTCAGGAAACTTTTTCTTCGACTCTTCAATGCGGTCGGTGACGTAGGCATTATATTCGGGCGTTCCCGGCTTCGGAAGGAAGGCCCGTTGCCCAGGGTAGCTGTTCGGTGCAGCCTCAATGGCTTCGCCGTTGAAAAAGAACTCGACCGAATCCCCGCGGGGGGATGTCGTGGTCAAAACCCATCCCGGCGGTTCTCCCGCATAGTCACGAACGGAGTCGTTATGAATCGTCCAGCCATTTTTCTCCAGAGCGGGAACTACTTTGTGGTAGAAATGCCCCATTTCTGATTCAATGACTCCCGTCCCATAATTCACCGAAAAGTCGATGTCTTTAGCTCCGGTCTTACCCTTGGCCACCGAACCCACCAGTTTAAAGTTTCCGTCTGGGGAGGCCGCTTGAATCTCTTTGAGGATTGTGTCTGCTTCCCCTTTCGTTGGCAGGAACGCGAAGTCTTCGCGATTGCCGTAGACCGGGTTCTTGACGTAGACCGTGTTGCCAGCGCTGACCGCTTGGTCGCCACTGACAACCGGCTTCTCGGTGCCCTTCTCGTAAAAATAGGAGTGCTTGGTCGGGTTGAATCCGACTTTTGTCCACTCTTTTCCTTCGGGGATTTCCCGGGCCGGATTGAACTCCCCTTCGACCGTTGCAATCGCAAATTTCGCCGCGCCCTCACGAATTTTCTCCGCGCCCTTTTCGTTGCTGAAAAAGGTCGGGTTGTCCACGGTGGCGATGGAATCGTAACCGATGCGCTTGCCCACCGCGCCGCCTTTGGCTTTATCGTGGACCGTGATGACGAATGTTCCGGTGCGATTGTAAGCCGGGATGTCGATGCGAAGTCCGACCGGTGTGCCGGGTTCCAGGTCGCGCGCCTTTCCAACAAATTCTTTTTTATCCGCGCTGAGCGCGTCGGTGATGGCTTTGTCGGAGGGGAGGAAAGACATCTCCGGCGTGATTCGGCTCCGCGCCTCAAATCCGAGCGCGCCTTCTCCGAGCTCTTGAATAGCTTGGTCAATCGGAACTTGTCCGCGTTCGTCAGAGACGGTCGTGTTCTCGTCGCCGAAAATTTTCCGACGGATTCCGAGCGGCTGCTGCGCGACGACGTCGCCGACCACTTCTTTGACTCCGTCTTCCTTTAGCTGAGTGAGAAGCTCCCGGTAGGCGGCTTCGGCCACGCCCTTACCGCGATGCTCTCGCTTAAGGCTGGCGGACTTGATATACGCCTCTCCGGGCGCGGTAGAGGTCGAAACGAGCTCGCCCACGACAACTCCGTCCTTCTTGATGGAGATAGCGCGCCGCCCCACGGGGCCGGTGAGCTCGGTGTCATATCCCTTTTCCAGAGCTTCGCGACCTTTTTCTGTGCGTGGGAGAAAAGGTTTCGATTCGGCCTCGGTCGGGAGGCCGAATTTTTCGGAGTCCGTGAACCCGCGCTCCATGCCTCCGTATCGGGCCTGAAGCGTTTTGGCCAACGCTTCTGAAAATGGGGGGCTGGCCTCGGGAAAGTATTTCCGCCAGCCCATGCGAGGATTGCCCGCGCTCCCGGTATCCGTGGCGGCCTCGACGGCCTCCCGGAAAAATTGTGTCTTGGTGGCGAGTGAGCCGACTTCATCCAGAGCAGCCATATCGCCCGCGCGAACGCGTTCCATGGCGGCTTTAGACAGGTCCGAAGCCTGTTGCTGCGCCGTTTTCAACGCCTGCAAATCTTCCGGCGTCTTGAGCTTAAGCCCGAGCTCATACGCGGACTTGGTGAGCGTGGCCTGCGGTCCGAACGCCTTCGCCCAGTCTTCGGCGGATTTCTGGAAGACGTCGTTGACGACGTCCGAAACGGGCCGGTCCACCGGAAGAAAACCTCCGCGGATGACATCGGTAACGGGTGCTTTGAAACTGATGTCCGTGCGCGGCTTGACGCTCGCGATATCGGGCGCGGCAATCCGCTCCGTCACCTCGGTCAGGTTCCGGACTTTGACACCGCGCGCCGCCAACTCGTTTCGGAGCGGGTTCGTTTCCTTAACCGTGCGGCCAAGGCCTTTGAATTCCTGTTTGCCGATGTGCTCAGGCTTGATGACAGACAACGGCTGCGGCTTGCGCGCGTTAATCTCCGCGACAATCTGCCCCTTCACGTTGCCGGGAATCTGTCCCTTGATGATACGCGCCGTCTCCGGCGGGTTCAATCCCTGGACAAGATTCGCAAAATCCGACGCCTCCGGCGAGAGAGTCTTCGGAGAAAAATTCGGGTTCTCCGCCGGGATGCTGACGCCCACTTCCGCTTCAGGCCGCACAAGCTTCCCACCGTCGCCACGATAACCATTCGACTGATTCTCAGCATACGCCTGCAAATCTGCAATCGCGTCGTTCCAACCTTTTTCCGTCAGCTGGCCGTTCTCCGTCTCATACGGAATCAATGACTCAGCCTTTTTTGACGCGGCGTCCGCGACCACGCGGCGGATATTGGAGATGACCTTGTCGAGCGACATGGCGATGAGCGTAGGCTTTCCGCCCTGCTCGACCCAGCGCACGGGGACGAAAGTTTTCTGGTGAACGTCGACGATTCCGGCGGGGACGTTCTCCCGATTCTCGGCCTGGATTCGGGCGAGCTCTTCGTAGCCCTTCGCCTGTTCCGCACGTCGCACCGTCCGGCCAGTTTCGCGCGGTTGACCCGGCTCGCTGATGATGCCGCGATGCTCAATCTCCAGCACCGGATTGCCGGCCTGCATTGAGTCAGAAATAGTCTTGATGGTCCCCTGGATTTCCGGGGAGTAGCTCGTGGCAAGCTGCGTCGCGACGTCGATGCCGGTGACGGCGGCGCGTTGTGCGGCAGCGTTGGGAGCTGCAGCGGGTTTACTCTCAGGCACGATTTCACCGCGCGGTGAAACTGGCGTTTCCGGTGAAACAATGTCTGTCGGCTTAACCGGTTCCGCCGGCTTCGCCGGTTCAATCGGAAGCTCGCCCTGCTTCAGAAAGGGCGCAGCTTTTGGCGATTCGGGTGCGTTGAGCACGTCCCGCGCGGCGTTACGGAGCACGCCCTGGAGACGATACGACGGCGCGACGTTAAGGTCCGGCGTCGTGCGGCCTGCGGACAGGTCAATTCCGAGCGTCTCTGCGACGTTCAAAGCCGTTTGCTTGAGTGAGTCGAGGAATCCCTTCGGCGCTTTTAGACCGGACAGATTTGTGTTACCAAAAATCTGGCTGAAGTTTTCCGCGATGATTTCGTCCGCGATTTTTTGCTTCGAGGCCGCCTCACCGAGGCGAGAAAAATACGTCTTGTCTCCGAGCAGATTCGCGTAGGCGTTGGCGAATTGATTCAGCTGCTCCGGCGTGTAGTTACTCAACACCGAATCGCGCAGGGCTTGCTGGCGCTCCGGAGAAAGCAGGGCTTGGAAAAGGTGCCCGGCGTCGTGTGGCAATCCTTTGGCATCGGAGTTCAGGAAGACGACGCGGCGCGGCTGCCCGTTGGCGTCGACAATAGTGCCGTCGAACTGCGCATGCGTGTCCGCATACGCTTGCGCGCGTTGCTGGTCTTCCGGGGACAGCTCCGTGACGCCCCTATCCGCCTTGAGCTGGTCGGTGATGCGCTGTAAATAACTTTGCGCGTCTTGGACGTAGATTTCCCCGCCCACACCACGCAAAGCCTCCCGAAAGTTATTTACTGCGGCTGCCTGCTCGGGCGCGAGGTTCTGGATGGCCGCCGCGTGCTGGGCGTCCAGGTTGGCGTCCACGCCATAGCCCGGAGACTCAACCGGAGAAAAAGGAATCTTGTTCGGGTCCAGGTAGTTTTTCGCCACTGTCTCGGCTACCGCGCGCTTGGCCGCGGGAAGCGCCTCCGAGACACCGCCGTGAACTGCTCCGAGGATTGCGCCGCCACCGAGAAGTGCGCCGGCAGTCTGGGATTCGTCCGTGGCCGCCGCCAGTGGGGCCGCTGTTACCACGCCCTGCACTGCTCCGCGAGCTGCCGCACCTGCTACCTGCCCAACCGGACTGGCCGCAATCTGAGAAATTCGTTGAACGCCGGCAGACACCGGACCGACAAACCCGGGCTGCAGAGCTTCGCCCGCACCTTTGATGGCTTGGCCTGCGGCTTCGAGTGCGCGGCCTCCCGCTTTGACCGCGGCAGGCGCGACAGCAGAAACGACTGCGCCGCCGACATTGCCAGCTGCGAGTTGACCGCCGATGCCGACTGCGCTGGCCGTGCGAAGGGGGACGTTCTGAACGCCCTTGCCCGTGAGCTCGATACCACGACCTGCGACCTGAATGCTTTTTGCAGCTGCCGTCTTGAGAGCGTTGACGACGGCTTCCCCGCCCGCGCGCGTGGCCGCAGTCGCGAGGATTTTTCCGCCGACACCGACCACCTTGAAAGCGCCCGCCGTGGCGAGGAGCGTGACGGGGTCGACGAGAGAAAGGTTTTCGATGGCGCTCGGGTCGAGGTTCACGCCGTTCTTCGCCAAGAATTCAGAGTCGAGGCCCGCCGCTTTCGCAACGTCGCCTTTACCGGACGCGACGTCCTGTAGTGTCTGATGAAACTGACTGTCGACATAGAGCTCGTTCAGGAGCTCGGAATCGGTGAGCTTGTCGACGGGCTTTCCGAAAAGATGGGAGATTTTCCGCCCGCCTTGCTGCGCGAGCTGAGCGAGTCCGGTGATGGCCGATTCGGTGCCGGCGGTGATTTCCGCGGCGGCCTTGAGCTGCTCCTTGCCTTGTTCCGCGGAGATGGCGGCCTGTTGTTCCTCCGTATCGCCCGTGAGCTTGTTGGCGATGGCGTTGACTGCCGGCTGAATGCCGAGTTCAATCGCCCGCTCGGCTAAGTCTCGCGCGCCTTTGGCCGTCTTGGCCAGAATACCGGGAGCAGCGCTGACGGCTTCCTTCGCCACCTTTCCGACCTGCAGCCCACGCGCGCGTCGCGCGCGATAGACGTCGAGCAGCTTCTGGATTTTTTCCGGGTCTTGGGCCACGCCGGGATTTTCCGAAAGATACTGGCCGGGGTGAAAAGTCTCGTCGTCCAACAGAGATTTGCTGTCCCCGACGTCGAGCTTGTCCGCCTCTTTGAGGCCTTCAAATCCGGGTTCCGCGCCGCCTTTAACTTCCTGCAGCCCCTCGAATCCCGCTTCCGCCGCTGCTCCCTTCACCTCTTCGAGGCCCTCGAAGCCGGCCTCCGCCGTCGCCGCTTTCGGTTGACGGCCCTTGATAATACCGACCGCTGCCGGGTTAATCGGCTTGGTCGATGGAGTAGCCACGAGCACCGTCGGCGGATTCGCCGCGGCTTCTTTGGCCACGTCAATGGTCGGCTCTCCAGGTGGGAGAATGCCGCCCGGTAGCAGAGGGGAGGGCATAGATTACTGTCCGGTGTATTTCGGGTTCCGATAAACCCGACCGCTAGGGGAGCGGATGAACTTCGCCGTAGGCGGCGCTTCAGCGGCAGACTTCACGTCGACCGTTTCCGGCTGCGCAGCTGGGGCGGAAGCTCCAGGTGCGGCAGGAGCGGCAGCTCCGACAGAAGGCTGATGCGGTCCGATGGCTTCGCGCATCTGAGTTTGAGCGAGCTCACGGAGTTGCTGCTTCTGTTGAACAACGGAAGGAGCATCGCCGTCTTGGGGAAAATACTGTTTGTCGGCGTCGGAGTATTCTTTCGCCGAGATGGCCGCACCAGATTCTTTCCGGAGCACTGCTGCAATCCAATTGTTTTTCGCCGCGTTGTATGCTTGAACATCCTCCGATTTGAACCGGTTGGGGAGGAATTTTTGCATAGTGGTGCCGAGCGCAGTGGGGCTGAACCCTCGCGACTCGATACTTTTCAGCAAGTCGTTGTTCGACTGCATGCGCGTTGAAAACATCTTGGCGTTGGCCTGAGATTCCGTGAGCGGCTTCTGGTTTTCCGACAGGAGCGTCTCGCCGAGCTTTTGCCCGGTGATTTTGTCCAGCCGGACCATATACTCTTCGTCCTTGCCCGTCTGCGGGTTGGTCCGCGTCACCTTCTGTTCAACGATGTTGTGCGCTCCGGTCTTCGCGGCCTCGAGCTTTTTGCGTCGGTCCGTCTCGACGTCGATGTCGTCAGCGCCGCCTTTGTAGTCAATCCCGCCTTCGGGAGTGCGCGGCAACGGACGGCCCGGGAAGTAAACGCGCCACGTCTGTTTAAACGCTTCGGGGTCGCCTTCTCCGAGTTCGTTCTGCAATGCGCCTTGCGCTTGCTTCTCGACAATCTGTTCCTTGGCCGGCTGAGTGCGAAGCGCGAGGTTCACGCCACGACGCTGGAGCTCGTTGAGCGCGTCTTGCACGAGGAGCTTGCCCTTGTCCTCTTTCAGCTTGAGCTGGCGCGCGACGTCCCGTGGGCTGGAAAAGTCTGGGGCCGGCATCGCGCCTGGAGCCACCTGGGGCACCGGCTGAATGTCGGCTGGCTGCGGAGCAGGCGCAGGCGCGGAAGCGACTGGGGCAGGCTGCGGAGCGACGTTGACGCCGCGCCGTTTGAGTTCTTCTACCGTTGCGCTGAGATTGAGTGGCATGATTATGCGAGCACCGAATAGCCCGCCTCGCCGACGAGGTTCAACAAGTCGTCAGTCGATTCGTGGGCCGGGTTGAAATCAGGGGCCTCTTGCGCGCGCTGCAGGTATGGCGTCGGAATCGCCGGGCCCTTGTCGGGCATGTCGACACCAAAACCGGAAGCTCCGGCGGGGGCAGCACCGCTGGGCAATGCGCCCGAGCCAGACGCACCTTGGGGCGTCAGAGCGGGCTTCGGGACGGCGGCCTTGGGCGCGGTGCCAATACCGGTGAGCCGAGAAAACATGCTGGGCTTGGTGTAACCTTTCCCGCCTTCCTGGTCTTTGCGGTCCTGCTCGGCTTTCGCCTTCGCAGCTTCGTTCTGCTTCCGTTGCGCTTCCGCGTCGGTGTTACCAATTTCGGTTCGCTTCTGGATATCCTGTGCGTTGATGAATCCCTCCCGGAACGCGTTGTGCAGTCGGTCAAGCGCCGGCTGCAGGTCCACGGGCTTCACCAATGTCGGCGGGGCTGCCTGCATGCCGAGAGGTGGGGGTGTAACAGTGAGGGCCATACTTATTTCTTCTCCAATCGCTCAACCTTGTCGGCGAGGGCCTGCACAGAGGCGAGCAAAACTCCAATGATGTCCACGAGACCGATTACCTTGTCGTCGTCTCCGAGGTGAAAGGCTCGATAGAACTCTTGCGCCATAGGTCCAATGTGCTCGCCTTCGAGCGCCGGATTCGTGTAGCGCCATTTTCGCACTGGCAAGGATTTGACCTTAGCCAAAATCTCTTCGGGATTGATGTCCCGGATGTCTTTCTTGATGTTGACGTCGCAAGCGAGCGCCGCAATAGATGCAATCTGGCCGATGTTGATTCCACCGCCACCGCCACCGCCGCCTCCGCCCATCAAGCCGCCCATGCCTCCGCCGCCACCTCCGCCTTGCTGCGGGATGACCTGTCCGGCGTTTCCACCGAAGCCCGTGTCATACTGCTGCGGCTGGTAAAGCAGTCCGCCGAAGGACGAAATCTGACCGATGGCGTTGTTGAGAAACGCAGCATCGCGTAGCGTTTTCTGTGCCTTCGCGTCGAATCGTTGGCCAACGAGCTGACGTCCGCCTTCCTTGCCCTGAATGTCGAAGCTGGCCGCTTCACGACCCGTGAGGCCGCCCGACGGCAGGTTCTCGTTGCCGATAGCAAACGCCGTCGCGCCACGCGCCGCAGCCACCTGTTCGGCAGTCTGCACCGTGGGGAAAATGCTCTGGAGAATCCGGGCGCGCGCATCCTGCAGACCCGAGGCCGCTTGCCCCAATTGCATCGCTTGATTCTGTCGCAGCTGTTTCAGCCGGACTGCTTCGCTTCCGATGGCGTGCGCGACTGTCCCGCCAATTGCGTTTTTGTCAATCGCAAATCCGCTGCCCGCGGCACCGGAGACGCCGGCCCGAACCAGCTCCGCCTGAAGTTCCGGCGGAAGGGTTGCCCCCGCCTGAAGCTCCGCGTTTGCCTCGCTGAAAAGTTTGTCCTTGAGTCGTTCCTGCGCCTCGTTCGGCTTGACGTTCTCGTTGAACAGCGCGTTGGCAACCTGCTGAGACTGCCGCGTCGAATTGTCTTGACCTAGCTCCGAGAGCAGGCTTTCTTTGCCCCGCTGCCGAAGCTGCGCCAGCTCCGGGTCAAGCTCCTTCTGAAGCTCGAGCCGTTTCTGGAGGAAGCCTTTGTCGTATTTGTTGACGAGGACGTTGATTCGGTTCGGGTCATACTCGTCCTTGAGCAGGGCCTCTTGCCGTTGAATGCCCTTCTTCTGCGTTTGATACGCGCGGTCCGCCGCGTCTTTTTCAATAAGACCCGTGACGACCGAACTGCCCCCGCTTAAAACTTGACCCATACTTAAAGCACTTTCTCGTAACCCGACTCAATGTGGGCGAATCCCTGCGACTTGAAAAATTGTTCGTAACCGATGGGATGTCCCATCAGGATTCGTTTGCAGCCTGCGGCTCGCGCAAGGCTCTCCATGTCCGCCAGAAGTTCCCGGCCCACCTTTTTTCCGCGGTGCTCGGGCAAAACAAACCACCAGTTAGAGGCGCACACAAGGTCGCCACTGAATTGGTCTGGGGCGACGGTGAATCCCAGAATTCCTCGAGGCTCCCCGTCATACGAAGCCAGCACGTGCCCCAAGCCGGAGCTGACCAAAGTCGTCCAAAGATTCAAGAACACCGTGGGGTTAAATGCGCCCGGGTATTTGAACTCCGCGAAACATTTCGCCGCCAGCGGCAGGATGCACTTCAAATCTTCGACTTCGAGCAGGAAAGACATTAGGTTTTTTGTAGGGCCCACAGCCAAATCGTTGGCTGAATGTTGTTGTGCGCGGCAGCCGCAGACGTGTAGTTGTCCGCATCCGCCAGCTTGAACTGCCGAGACGTGACGAGCATACAGCCGAGACCTGGGTCAGGCATCGTTCCGTTCTTCGTTCCGTTAGTCGTCCCGTCGCCTTTCACTTCAAAATAATTCGGCGGCTTGGTGCTCGGAACCACCAACGGAGTCGCAGCAGACGGCCCTTCGCCGTCGTCCACTCGCTGCAGGTAAATGTTGTTGTCCGAGTTGAGCGCCGTCGACGTGCCGACCACGTGCGAGTGTGACTCGATTTGCTCCGAGGTGAGAACTACCGTCTCAGCTCCGGCCACGTCGCCTTGCGCGCGCGAGCTGACGCCAGAGTCCGTGATATACGACACCGACGGAGATGCTCCGGGGTCTTTCGTCGCCAGACCAATGACGCGACCACGACCGGCCTGCAAATTCTCTCCGGCGTAAATCCAGCCGGGATTCTGCGTGAGCGCGTCGCCAAGATTCGCGGTGGAGACGAATTTCAAATCGCCCGGCGTTCCTGAAACAGTGCGCCACGCGCCGCGCTCCCAGTGGATGAGGCAATTGATGTCCGTATCCCAGAAAGTCTCGAGTTCGACCGGAGATGCCGGGCGTGAGGCCGTTGGTCCGCTCGGGGGCGTATTGCCGCCGGGCCGCCACTGGCTGCCGTCCCAAAAATACCATGCGATTACCCGCGTGCCGACTGTCCGAAGCCAGATGCTCGGGTCGTTGTCGGTCGGAGCGTCCGGGGTTGCCTCTTGCGTGACGAAAACCTGGGTGACGCTGTCGTCAATGTTCAGCGGAACGTAAGTTCCGAGCGTGTCGTCGAAAACATACCACCGGTCTCCGCCCTTCAACCACGGTCCGACATTAGACGTCGGCATGGCGTCGCCAACCACGAAGAAATTCGTGCCCGTTGGGGCTTGAATCTCCATGTTTTCAATCATGGCGTCGTAGAGTTCCTGGGGCCCGCCGTTAAAGGTCGGGTCCAGGGGCGCGGCGACGATTACGAAGTTGGTTTTGAACAAATCACTCATGGGACGGTCACGGAGACGAGGTTGGAAGCGGTCGTTTCTCCGAAATTGGGCTCCAAGCCCGTTACCTTATAAAAGAAGGTGCCAGAACCCGGATTGTCAATGAAAATCTGGCCGATAACGCCAGATGCGCGGACCGAAAACGGCCCCTCCGGGCTGGCAGACCGATAAATCACGTATGAAAAGGCATTTTCCACCGCCGACCAGCTCAATTGCACCGTTCCAGCGTCTGTAAGCGCCGCCGACAGCGTCGGGCCCGCCTCTTGGAACGTCGGCAGGATGTTTAAGACGTCGACAGAGCTCGAACCGGACCCCGAGGCGTTCTCCGCGAGCTCGCAAATCAGCGGCGACACGTAAGGAATGGCCAGCGCGCGCTTGGTGATGGGGTGCAGCGAGAAAAAGGAGTTCACGCGCCACCTCGACTTACCCGAAGGGGCGTCACCAGCGACAGCGCGCGGGCGGCTTTCTTCTGCGCCACCGTGGACGCCACCTTGTCGGCGTCCGCCATGGAGATTACGCTCGTGTGTTCCCCGATTCCTACCTCGGTGAAGCCGTCGGCGCTTACCGTTTCGGTGCGGTGGGCGAAAAATTGCTCCGGTTGCGTGTCCGGATTCGCCGCGAAGTCCGCTTTCGCCGATTCGACCGAATCGCCTTCCGAGGCCGCGCCGTCGAAGCGAACGAAATTCTCTTCCGTCTCGTCCTCCTCACATTTGCCGGCGTCGTCCAACTTGTCCGGAGAGTCAAAATAGAGCACCGCACTGCGGATTGCGCCTGGACCGGAGCCGACAACGAGTAGCTGGAAGCTGTCGTCCTTGAACTCGGCGTAATCGCACTCGATATGACACGAGGAGAGCGATTCTTTCGTCGCCAGGGCTCGGATGTCCTGTGTCCGGACATACCGAGACTGTTTCTTGAGCGCGTAAATCTTGTCCTCCGTCGTGATGTTTACGCCCGTGCGAAGGATTCCACGCGCGGCTCGGATGCGCTTCGTGAGAACGCGCTTGAATTTTCCACGTCGTCCGCCGGCCCAAAAGGCCGCAACGTCGACGTCACCCGAAAGTTCCGTGAGGAAAAGGTCCGCGTATCGGAATTCCTTGAATTTGCTCGGAGCGTTAGCCGCGAACGCCCGGCTTTCAGCCCACCACGTGATGGGACAACCGTCGTCGAGTCGGTCCGGCGTGAAAGCCTCCCACAATCGGTTCATGCCGTCGGTATCCGCAGAGATGTAGAAGACTCGCTCCTTGCCCTGGATACGACCAGAGAACCATTCGACGGGACGCGTGCCCGTCCAGAAGCTGTTCCAAGATGGGACCGCTTTTTCGAGCGAGGTGATTGCGGAGTTGTCCATCACCCAGGTGTGCCGATTGAACTTGCTGGCGTAGGGGACGCTCAAGAGCAGGTAATTCTCGAAAGTGCAGGCCGCTACGCCCTCGAGGTCTTCCGAGAGATAGCCTTTGCTGTCGGTCATCTGCTCGTCGAGATACGGCAACGCCGAGCTCACAAACGCCTGGGCCGCGCTGTCATACGACACGAGGCCATAACGTGAGAACCACCAGAGGAAGCCCATGTGCGACACGACGGAGCGGTGAGACACCGCGCCGATGTTGGGGAGGATTTCCCGCTGGAAGTCGGCAGTCGACGACCACTGAGAGCGGTCTCGGATTCCAGATTGCAAAATCGACGTCGTGTCCGCAGTGAAAACAAGGAGCTGCGGAAGGGCGCTTCCGGGCATGGGCACCAGAGCCGTGACGTTTGATTTGAAAATGAATGAGGACGTGCCCGTGATGTATTGCGTCTCGGTGAACGAGGACGGGTTCGCAAGGTCCGACGCAAAGACGCGAGAATCTCGCGCGACCCAGAGCCGGTTACCGCTGAAGGCCATCGGTCCGCCGATGGGGACCGTCCCCGTGCCGCGTTGATGCGTGCCACGATTCCCGTCAAAGACCACTGCGGAGGTGAATCCTCCGTCCTGAATGACGAGAATATTCCGAGGGGTAATCAACTGCAAGCTTCCGTCGGCGTTGCGTTCGATTCCTTTCTCCGCCTGGGCGAAGTAGATATTGCGAGCGGAATCGGAAAACTGCACGCCCTGCATTTGTGAGAAGGACCGAAAAGGAAACTGGCTCGTGTAGATTAAACCCGCGACAGCGAAGACAAGAATCGGCGTGCCGAACTTTGGACGAAAAACAAAGAAGCCTTGAAGGCGGCCCTCGGGGAGTGCCATCATGCACCGGTATCCCGGGCGACATTGCAACACGCCGCCGCGGTTCACCATGTTCATGGCTCGAGAATAGGACGTCGGCTGGAGAAAAGACTCCTCCAGGCTCGAGTTCATCCCGCCGATGAACAGCCCGTCGCCTTCCTGAATTTTGTTGATGGCCATTAGTCGATGTCGTCTTCTCCGCGGAGTTGCATGCCATTTCGGTCTTCGACCTGAACTGGATTGCCCACGGGGGACGTCAAAACGGATTCTCGCTCGGTCAGCAAGCGCGTGGCCTGGGCTTCAAATTGAAGCGCGAGGCCCAAGTCAAACTCCCGATACTTTTTCACGGCCTGCATCGCAAGGATGAGCGCGAGGCGTTTGTGAATCATGATGCGGTCGTTCTGGCTGAATACGTCGGCGGTTCGCTTGCGGTAGCACAGGCGGACCCATTCACTGCTGCGAGAAATTCGGATTCGGCGATAGCGAGGATGCGTTTCGTCCGGCTCATACACTCCCAGGAGTGTGCCGGAGCTGGTCGAACTGTCGATGGAGCTCAGCCGGATGTTTCCCGCGGTGCGAGACTTCACAACGTCCGTGATTCGCGAGACGACCGGGTCAGTAGACGCCGGTAAAGCGTAACCGAAAATGGTTGGAACCAGCAGTCCATCTTCCCAAACGCCGTTGACTTGCGTGCGCAGGGGCCGGTTCTGGTCGTCGAACCCGAACACACGGAGTGTTGCGCCCTCGTCTTCTTCCTTGTCGAGGAATGCAATCAGCTTGGCCGGGCATCGCAGGTCCCGGTAGGTGGGAAAACTTCCGGTGTTGAACCAGTCGAAATGACAGCTCTGCTGGAAGTCCCCCGGGCCGTTCAGATGGAAGCTGAAAAGCTCGTCGTGACCGAGCGAGGGATGCCCGCCGATGTTGACTGCGAGCACCGTCTCCACTTCGCGCGGAAGTGTGATGCAGGATTCCGTCGCGCAGATGTCGACGTAACCCACGAGCGTATCGATTTCGCCCTTGTCCGTCAGCAAAAGCACGGCCTCCGAAATCTGCCGGAGCAGTTTCGGTTCGTCACAGTGACCGAAGATTTCCTTGGCTTCGTCCCAGATTTCGCTGACAGTGAGCATGGCTTAGTATTCGCCTTCGTCTTCCGCGGGAGACTCCTTGTCGTCGGCGCTGTCGCCTTCGGCTTCGACTTCCTTGCGGAGCTTGTCGAGATGGTCTCCGGTGCTTTTTTCCTCCTTGGGGCCGCCGCCCTTGACGCTCGTGATTTCCAGAATGTCGAGGCTGACTTCCTGCGTTTCCTTGTCCTTCGTCTTCCGGTTGGTCTCGGAGTTCTTCTTGAACTTGATGACCATCGTCCCGGAATCCGGAAGGTCATACTTATCGTCCCACTCGAGGTAAATCGAGGGGTAGTGCATTTCGTCTGCCATGTCCTTTTCCATCGTGACCGACATGGGCATGTGGTCGCTCATTTTGCGACCGAGTTTGAGAGGGAATTTTGCCATAGAGTTACCAGGAGATGACCACCTGTCCGCCGCTTACGTTAGGCGTGACCGTGTAGCCGAGGTTTACCAAAAAATTTCGGACCTGCGACAGCGCAGGGTTCCCGAGAATGACGGGGTCAATGCGAATCGTCACCGAAGTCGGGGCCTCCCGACGTCGGAGGAGGGCGTCGTCCAACTCGTCCTCCAAAGATTTTAAAATTCCCGTCAGGACGGTGAACGCCAGCTCCGGGTTGCCCGTGCCGTTGGCCGCGGTGAGGATGGCGCGCTTCGCGTCCATCTTGATTTTATATTCTGCTGCTGACGTAATCATATTACCAACATTTTCGGACTCCGAGCGCGGCGATTTCAAGGCCGAACGCTTCGACCCAAGAGACGTTGAGGGTATCGAGTTCTCCGGTGCTTTCATCGAAGGAGTAGGCCACTGAATTGTTCGCCCCGCCGCAGATGAAAGCTACCATGCTGCCACCACCTACCGTCGTCAGAGTTTCTTGATGCAAGACGTCCATGAGAACCGTTTTTGCCAGCGACATTTCCACCTGTCCCGCGGTATCCGACAGAAGTCGCCCGAAGGAGTAAGTAATCGAGGATGCGGAATTCGCATACTTCGGTCGACCGATTTCAAGAAAATGAAGCGACAGATATCCTTCGTCCGACGCGATTCCCCGCCCCGCGGAGCCGGAGCCGCTGGTCCGGTCGGTGGTCGTCGTTCCCCGTCGACTCACAAATCGAAACGTCGGGTTGTGGTCGAAGTAGTTCATCCGAGTCCCCGCCGTGAACGTGAAGTCGTTGGCGTTTTCTCCCGTCTTGACGCCGATGAAATTGTCCGTCGATGAACTCGCCACCATGTTCATGGTTCCGGAGCAGACCCCAAAAAAGCTCGCGCCGCCCGTGAACGTGGAGGCTCGGTTAATCCGCAGGAGCAGCGCAATTTGAATTCGGCCCCAATCATTTCCCCATGGGAATCGCCGGCCATACTGTCCTGCCGTGATGGAGAGACGATTTTGCGTCTGTCCCGAAATCATCGTCCGAGATACGATGGAGCATCCGGTGCCGACGCCGTTGGCCTCAAAGCCGAGGCCTTGGTCGAAAGTCGAAATCGCACCCGCCGCGTAGTCGTCGAAAAACTCAACTGCGCGCCCGTCCGAAACAGAAAACTCCGTCGGGGTTGGTCCGGCTGGTCCGGTTGCACCTGTCGCTCCGGTCGCTCCGGTTGCGCCTGTGGCTCCGGTTGCACCCGTCGCGCCAGTTGGACCTGTTGGGCCGGCTGGTCCGGTTGGACCGGCTGGGCCTGTCGCCCCCGTCGCTCCGGTTGGGCCGGCTGGACCGGTGGGTCCGGCAGGGCCGTCGGCACCTTGCGGCCCGACGGGGCCTTGCGTGCCGATGTTGTTCGTGTCGATTTTGAACGTCTGATACTCCGGGTCTCCGTTGGAGTCAAATGTCCCGAGCGGGACGGCAACGAAAAGCAGGCTGCCCGTGGGGAGCGGGGTTGTAAACTCGGTGTATTTTGATACTTTAGCCATTTTGGCCGTCCTTCCAGTCGTCGAAAATTGTTACGCCGGTTTGCTCGTCGAGGATGGGAATCCCTGCTTCGTCGAGCAGGACGTCTTCGACCTCGCTACTCGTGGGCCGCGCCGGCAGCGTCCGATGCACTTTGTGAAGCTCTTTCGTGCCGCCCGGTCGAGGACAGCAAGGAGCAACAAAATCACCATTGGGGTCACGAATAATTGGGAGCTTGTTCACGAAAGTTTGATATACGCCATTCGCGAATTCAGTTGGTAGATAGTCTGCGTGGCGGTGGCCGCGCTGCTTCGGGTGTAAATCTGGATGAGATTGTTGTCCGTCGTGGTAACCACGCGGCACCAGAATTGTCGATTTTCCACCAATACTCCGGCCACGTCGAGAAGCGCGTGGCTGGTCTCGCTCTCCGGAACGTCCGCGGAAGTCGTGAAATTGAAAAGCTTGAAGTCCCATTGCCGATGGTTGCCCGAGTTGTTGAGCATCTCGAGGTTCGTCAGAACTAGATACTCGCCAGCCGTGGGCAAGGTGATTTCCAGGTCCGTCGCGCCGAAATTCAGCTGCGCGTAGGTTGCCGTCATGGTGTAGTCGGTCCCACCTGAGACTGACACCACTGAATTCGCACTCGTCGCCGCAATTCCGTTCGCACCCGTTGGGCCGGTTGCCCCCGTTGCTCCCGTGTCGCCTTTGACACCTTGGATGCCTTGCGGGCCCGTTAATCCGGTCGCACCCGTTGGGCCGACAATCGTCGCTCCGCGCGGTCCGGTCGGCAGCACTACCGTGCCAGCCGGGATTGTCGCCACCGTTGTGCTCGCTTGCTGAATCAACGTGGCGAAGACCGTTTGATTCTGAAACACCTGAGTGATTTCCAACCAGCCGCACCCGGCCAGAAAAATGGACAGCCCCGAAGTCAGAATCGGGTTCGGAATCACGTTAAACTGCACGTTCGGCGATAGAGTCGTCGGAAGCGTGAAGGAACTCGTGGTGACCGTGTAGGCGTTACGCCCGTCGGTTCCCTGCGCGCCCGTTTCTCCTTGCGGGCCGACCAGTCCGACGATGCCCTCCGAAAAGAGCCGCAGGAAATAGCACGCGAGGCCCTCGTTTGCTCCGCGAGGGTTGTTCTTCAATCCGACGTCAAGAGAACACGGAAGCGTCCACGTGACGACCCCGTTCACCTCAGTCTTTGTGACGGAACCGAAAAAGGCATCGATGAAATTCTGCAGAGCGCTGGGCAGTGTTTCGCAGTCGGCGCTATTCGTCTGGCACGTCGTGCAGGGGCTGCACCCCGACCCAACGCCTTGCCCGCACTCCGAGCAATCTGAGCAATTACCATTTCCGTTGCAGGACATTATTTCTCCTCCCCTGAGTCGAGCACGTGCTCTTTCAGAGTTTTCAATTCCGAGTGAACCGAGCCGTGCCGGTGCGCGAAAAAGTATAGCGCTGCCGCTCCGGCTGCCACGCCGAGAATCAAAAGCTCGTGCCCGACGATGAGCGTCGGAAGAACAATCATGGCAAGCCCCGCCGCGGCAATTACTGCGCTGGTCGTCACGCTGCCGCCAACCAAGGCCTTGACGTAAGGATGGACCGCGCTGACGACGCCGAACAGAAACACCAGAATTCCAATCCAAACGACGCCGCGCATTGAGCCGAGTTTGGCAGAGATTTCGCGCGCCACGTCCTTCTGCGCCGCACCGATTTTCGTGTGAACTTCCTCCGTGGTCACCTTGTTCTCCGGGTCAGTCACCCGCTTGTAGTCCTGCACCGTTTCGGTGAGCGGATTCTGCGACTGACGGACCTGGATTACCTTGCCATTGTCGGTGGAAACGGACGCTCGACCGGGCCGAAGTGGAATCGAGGAGCATCCGCAGAAAGCCGCAACTACTAAAAGGCTGGCGATTAGTTTTTTCATTCCTGGTCTCCATTCTGACTGTTTTTCCACTTGCTGTAGACGTAGAGAATCGTCACGACGGCGACGCCGAATTGCCCGAGCAGAACGAGGTCCTTGAGAATTGGTTCCCAATTCTGAAGAAGCAAATTGATGCTGGGGAGGCCAAATCCGACCGTCGCCGCCGAATATACTTTGATGTCCTTCATTATGACATACGAACTGCGGTGATGCTGGCCGCAGAGATTTGAATTGAACCCGCGGACGGAAGCGTGCTGATGTCCGCGAAAAGTGTGATGGTGTCCGTTGTCAGAGCCGTCGTGTAGAAAACATCCGGAAGGCTGATGACTGCGAGCGTGTTCGTGATGGTCGTGACGATGGGCACCGTGTAGGCGACCGAAGAACTGGTCACGTCCGCCGCCGTGTTGTTCGTCCGACGAAGCTTGACGGTGAGCGTGCGGTTGGCCGCGAATGTCGCGCCGACCAGTTCCACTTGCACCTTTCCTCGCAGCAGATAAGTCCCCGCGGCGGTTACAGTGATGATGGGGTCCGTGGTTCCGAAGTCAACGGCAGCTGACGCATTCGTCAGAGTGTAAGCTGTGCCTGCGGCGTAGACAGAAAGTTGGTTGTGATACGCGACTCCGTTCAGCTGTAGGGCAGCCGTATTTCGGATGTCGACGGCATCGACTGAAATTCGGAGAGATTCCGTCGAGGTTCCGTTTTTTGTCGGGGCGACTCGAAGGTTCGACGTTCGCGTGGCGTGCGTCGCGTCGCTCCAAATTGTGGTGAGACGGCATTGCAACTGCCGGTCGGTCGTGTCCGAATCCGCGCGCATGTCCAGAGACACCCCACCGTTGAGCGCGCCGCCACCAGCTCCGCCGGAGGTTTCGTGATACAGCTCCGCGCTGACCGGGGTCGTATTGCTGCCGGCGTCGACAAATTTCAACCAAGTGAAGCCAACGTTGGTGATGGCCGGCGCGGTTATGGTGATGAAACCATTTTTGTCGTAAGTAAAGTGCGACGTTCCGCCGACCTGAAAATCCCAGTAATTCGAGCCGGAGGCGGAAGACGTGTCCGTGACGTTCAGCTTGAGGCCGGTGTGCGTGGCTCCGTCTGTCCAGATGGGCGAGACAGAAAAATCGCCGGAGGAGTTGGTGCCGGAAGCGCCGCTCGCAGCGGTGTTCAGCGCCGTAAGGAGCTTCGCCAACAGAGTGGCCTGATTGTCATTCGCCGAGCCGAGTGTGCCGAGGCGTTGCAGAATTTTCCGAAGGAGGACCTGAATGGAATCCGTGCCGTCCGGATTCAGGTTGACGTATGACAAGCTCATAATGAATCAGAATCAAAAAGGCCGAGCTGGATTTCAGGTCCAGCCCGGCCTCGCTACCTACAGACCGGCGTTAGCAGACGCCGACAGTCGTGAACGTGTCAGCCCCCGTGTAGCTCGAAGAGCTCGGGACATCGCAAGCAGCCAAGCCCAGGTCGGCGCGGCAACGCTTGTAGAGGATGGGGATGACGAACTGCGGGCGCTCGGGCTGATACGCACGCGTAATCTGATACTTGTGCCAACCGAAGTCGCCCCAGGCGTTACAATCGTTGTCCATCAAGTAGTGCCAGTCGAGCTCACCCATGGCGAGCTGGGGCGCGAACCGGAAGCTGGATTCGCCCACGTATTTCTCGGGGACGAGGCGCTTGAAGGAGCTCTTGAAGAACAAGAAGCCCACTTCGTAGTTCGCAGCCGCCCAAGCCGGATTCAGCTTGGCGTAGGCCGTGTTTTTGGTGGCGTTAACCACCGTGGTCAGCGGGTCGACAAGGTTCAGCAAACCAGAGGCCGCGAAGCCCGTGGAACGCAGCGGACGCTGGTCAATACCAAAAGCGACGCCCCGGTAAGCACCCGCGGTTTCCCACGAGTAGCCACGGAGAGACTCTTCACCAAACTTGTAGCTGCCGTTGACGAACGAGAGCAGGACGTCTTTCACGTCGGCTTCATTCCGCAGGCTCTCGATAATGTCGGAGCTGCCGATGAAACGCGCGTGCATCTGGCCTTCGCCGTTCGCATCAAACATGTCGCCGAAAAGATTCTCGGTGACGTAACGCACGATAGCGTGGATGGCCTTGAAGGAAATCGGGCCAGTGGGGAGGAGGTTCGCGAACTTGACGCCGAGGTCAGTTTCCTGACCGCCAGTGAACAAGGAGTCGAAGTCGTAGCCGGCAACGGCGTTGAACTTCGAGGCCGAGCGCAAGTAGAGCTGCGCGCGGATGTCCGCGTTGATGTATTGAGTGACGAGCTTCTTCAGCGAGTCTTCCGCAGCGGCATACGCCGTCTTGTAGGAAGAATAGCCTTTCTTCATACAAACGCGGGGACCCTTGCCGCGCTTCGATTCGAGGCGGGCAGTGAAGTCGATGGCGTCCGTCAGGTCTTGCAACCCTTGGGTTCCGCACAGGTCGGTATCACAAACGAACGTCGGAATGGCCAACGAATCGCCGGGAGCGGCCTGCATCTGAACCGACTGACGAATTTCGTCAGAGGTGCCGGAGGGGAAAACCCCGCCGTCGAGGACGTTAACAAATGGAGCATTGGCGGCAAGCGTCTTCGCGACGGAGCCAACAAGGCGGGAGGTGTCTTTCCGAGAGATGTCGGAAAGAGTTGAGGGAGCTACACAATCAGCCACAAAAGTGGGTCTTTCTTTGGAACCGACCGGGGTTGGCCGGCGTCCGGGTTTCTTTGATGCCTGCTACAACGTGTAACCGGCGTTGGTTCAGTCACTTAGACTGAGTCAGCTTCGCGAGCCGCCGAAGCGGATAGGCTCAAAGTCCACCCGGAACTTAGGTGGGAGATAGTTCCAAGGGAAAGATTGTCGGAAGAAGGGAAAACGTCAAGAAGAAAAGGTGACCGGCGGCGGGACTCGAACCCGCTTCTCTCTGCCTTACCAGTAGCTAGCTGGCATATTGGCAAAGCGAGAAGTGCCGTGCGCTTACTCGCGAGGCTCGCGCCACGTTTCCTCCCCGTCGGTCATAGATTGGTGGGCAAGCCGTGGTTCTCGCACCCACGGACATCAACCCGAGTATGGTGGCCACCTGCACTCGAGGACGGCCTTGTTTCGCCGCGTGTTTTATTTCACCACTCGCCCATAAAATTGGTGCGTCAGGCAGGAATCCCACCTGCTGACCCGCATTCGAGCCGTTTCTGGGGGCCGGTGACCCATTCAAGGGCCGTCCGTTAGGGGCGCTCCGGTCCAGTTCTGACGCGCCGATAGTCTATCACGCTTCAGATGGAAGTCAACCGATACTTTTCCCGAACAAGCTTGATGACGGAGTCGTCCTTCACGCCGTGGAGAAAACACACCTGCTCTCGCAAGAGTTGCTCGAATCGTTCCGGAGCGAGCGTGGCGGTCTGCCACCAAGAGCGGAAAAGGTTCGAGTTCTTCCAGCCCCAGGTCTTGAACTGCGGCGCGAGGACGAAATCCCATCCGCCGTGCGGGCTGCATCCGCCGACGCGGCGCGCAATCCATTCCAGGAATTTCTGGTCGCAGGAAAACATCGCGTTGCCGTTGATGTGCGGCTTTGGATATTGCTGCAGCGCGCCCATGATGTTGGCGGGCCGGCACGTGTCCCATTCCTCCGAGAGCATCTGAATCCAATTTGGACAGAGCGGGAACGCGTCGGCCTCGAACGTGAGCACGGCCTTGTAGTCGGCCATACGCTTCGCTTCGACTCCGTAGGTAAAAACATAATCCATGCCACCAAACCAAAGCTCGTTCGGTCCGAAGGGCCAGCCGGTCGCGCGTCGACGATTGACAAAAGAATGCACGTTGAATTTTCTCGAAACATACCGGATTGTGTCCTGGTCGTGCTCGCAATCAAAGCGGCTCAAAAATAAAAAATCGGCTTGATGAGAGTGTCGAGGCTCCAGGTCGGCAATTAGCCGTGCAACCTCCATAGCTTGCGCGCGGTCTTTTTCCCAAAACTGGAGCATCAACAAAATTTTTCGCGTATCGTTCATTCGTGCCTTCGTAGATATTTAATTGCCCGTTCCAAAACTTCGACTTGGTCGTCGGCCATTCCTAGGATTGTGTTGCATTTCAGACACAACATTTCTCGAATTTTTTGGGTTCTATGGGAGTGGTCTATATGAGTGGCCTCCGCACGTCCACAAACGCCACAGAGATTCCCCTGAGCGGATTTCAATTTTTCTGCGTCCGCCAGAGTGATTCCATACAGACGTCGGAGGTGTTCGTTTTTACGTTTTCGTTTGAAGTCAAAATTTTCGTTTTGGCTTGAATACCATTTAGAATTGCATTCCTTACAATACCGTTGTCTCCCGTCCGAACGAGAAGAATCTTTTGAGAAGGATTCAACTGGTTTGGGGATGTGACATCTACTGCAGGTCTTCATTTCAAAATGGGGTAAACGCAACCCCCGACGTGGCCGCACCAGAGGCCGATATCGACATAAGGCTGGTGCCCGCTTTGAGTTGCTCGAACGCAAAGCTGAACATCCTCGCCCATGCCAAGGCTGGAGTGAACGGATGACCGATGCTTTGCTTCCTTCAAGATTCGTCCGGCTTCTTCGATGGACATGTCGGCTTCGTCAAGAACGCGCGCGATGGCTTTGTGCATGTCGTGCTCCGAGCTCGTGAACCACTGACCCACGCCGTTATTAGCTTCACGGCTGAGATGAGGAAACTCGCGCTCAATGTCCAGAAAAACCGTGCGGTGGAATAGACAGACTCCAGTCCCGACCCATTTAGTAGGGCGGAGCTCGTCGCGAGGGCCATCACGGCGAAGCAACTTCTCCATCGCCTGCCCTTCCGCGAACACCGGATGGCCTGCACGCCAGCGGCCAAAATAAGTCGCCCCAACCAATGTTTTCCCATGCGACAAAAGTCGATTGATGGTGTGCTGTCCCGCGAATTTCTCGGGGAGATTGAATCCCGTGTTTCCGTTGAACCACGCAGCATCGCCGAACGGCATCACCATGTCGTCGTCGACCATAATCATCCAGTCGAGCGAGGAGTTGACGAACTGCGTGGCCAGCTTGTTCCGAGAGTGCGCAATGAATGCGTCTCCGAAGCCCAAGGCATAGGCCATCTTGGTCCGGTCAGACATCGCCAACAACGCGAACGTTGTCAGAGGCGATGCCGACTTATACCAAGGAAGGGCAACAAGAACCTTGCGCCCCTCCCGCAGTGAATCCGGGTCGACCGTCACGAACGCGCCTCCGCCTCGGCTTCAGCCTCCTTGCGGAGTCGGTCGAGGGCTTCGCCCGTCGTTTCGTTGAGATTGATTTTTCCTGCCGGTTTCGCCGAAGGCGTAATCGGGGCCGAGGAAGCGAGTCGCCCAGAGGAAGACTTTTTAATTCGGTCAATCATGGCCTTCGCGTCCGCGAGTTCTTTCTCCAGGCTCGTGATTTTGGCCGCGCTCGTGGTCTTCAAAAGCTCGAACTCAAACTGCAGCTTCTGCGAGATGGCGTAGCCACCCATCAGGAGCGCCTTCATCCCGGGCGTGTTGTCCTCCATGGCGTCCTTGAGGTCCGCGTTGATTCGGTCCACGAGGCTGTTGTGCTCCTCCGCAATTTTTCGCTTGTCGGCGGGCGCGTCTTTCGGAATTTCCTGCTTCACGAGCCATGGGATTTTTGGAACGACGGTCTTAGTCCATTCGTCGTTGGTCTTCGTGGCGAATTGCGCGTCGTCGTGAGAGAGCTCGCCTTCGCGGCTCTTCAAATACTCCGTGGCGTTTGCCTTCGCCGTTTCAATGGCCTTCTTCCGCTTCTCCGCCAAGTCCTCATTTTCCACGAGCTTCGCGTCGACGTAGCGACGCAGGCTGGCCGGAATCTTATCCGCCAGGGCGTCCCAGTTCACGTTCTCAGGCCCACCAAGCTCCTTGATTTTCTTGATGCTGTCCTCAGAAAATCCGTTGGCCGAGAGGCGCGAATAGATTGACTCCACGTTCGAGGTGATGGTCGCGTCGTATTCCTTGAACTTCGGGTCCGCCTCCACGTCCACCTTGGCGCGGAATTCGCGCAACTCTTCGAGCTCTTTCTTGGCCTCCGCGGGGAGACCGTCCTTCGCGGTCTTCTCGAGCTCAGCCATCTTGGCCTTCAGCTCTTCGCGCTCTTTCTCAACCGCGGCGATTTTCTGGCGCGCGATGGTCTTGACCTGAGCGAAAGACTCCGCGGTCTTCGGCTTGGTGTAAGGCGGCAACTCGACGGCGTCGAGGTCGTCTTTCTTGGCGGCAGCCGCCTCGGCGGCAGCTTTCTCGTCGGCGGCTTTCTTATCCGCGGCGGCCTTCTCGTCGGGAGTAGGCTGTCCGCTTGGAGGCGTGGCGGCCTTCTCGGCGGCAGCTTTCTCAGCGGCGGCCTTTTTGTCGGCTTCCGCTTTCTCGGCTGCCGCGCGCTCCTCCGCCGTCGGTTCGTCCGCGGCACGGCGCTCATCTAGCGGCTGACCGTCGGGAGAAAAACCGGCCTCGGCAAGCATCTTGTCGAGGGCTGCAGAGGTGTCGGGGTCGTTGGTAGTCCCACCGGCAAGGTGGCCGTCGGCGGTTGTGGCTGCGTCAATCTCGTCTGGCATAGGTTAGCTGGGTCGTTGGTTCTGTGATTCGTCCCACTTACTGTCGTCTTCCAAGTCAGGAAATTCCTCCTGCGCCGGTTTTGACGGTTGTGGGGCCTCACGCGTGAGCGCGAGTAAATTGCTGAGAGCGGCTGTGTATCCTTTTACCTCGCCGCTGGCAACCAGTGTGCGGTTGACATCAGACCCGTCCAGGAGGGCGGGGGCGAAGTAGGAGACCCAGGCGAGCGCGAGCTGGCCGGAGTCAGAGTTGAGGAACGTCCGAAGGTTCTCCGCATGCACGGAGTCCCAGTCGGCGGGTTGTGAGCTGCTAAGGTTGGGCGAGGTAGCCATAAAAAATTATGCGGGCGGCGCGACACCGGGAGGCGCAGCCGGAGCGGGAACAACGGCGTCTTCAGGAGTGCCCGCGGCGTGGCCGGCAGCGGTAGCCGCCGCTTCCTGCGTCTGAGCTTGCGCCTGCGCGAGCTGCTCGATTTGCTGCATGGAGGACGTCAGTTTGTTGATGATGTCCGCGGCTTGCTTGAGCTGGTCTTTCGGGGCCCCGCTTTGCTCCGCGCCTTGAAGATGTCCTTGCGCGTGCTTGAGCATTGAGCCAAGAATCGCGACGCCGCCGGGGTCTTGCGCCGCCACCTGCGCGGCCTGCTCCATCGCGGGGATGAGCACCCCGAGGTGAATCAGATGGTTATCGCGCGGAGAAATAGGAACGTCGGTGCCTTGGCCGGCGATGAGCATGAGCTCGAGCTGCTGCAGCCGAGTTTGCTCGGCCTGGACGGTCGGGTCGTTGTCGGGCAGCAACACGGCGTCGGCAAATTCTTCGTCGACTTGCGCGGTGAGCTTTCGGCGCTCGAGCTCTTTCTGATTGTAGAGCGGGTTGCCACGGCCTTCAGCAGCGATAACCACGATTTTCTGGCGCTCGATTTCCGTGTAGTCTGCCACCGTCTCGGCGACCGGCTGCTCGGAGAGCTGGGTGAGCTCTTCGCGCGTCATGAACTCCAGCATCTTTTTCTGAAAAGCCTTCGCATCTTCGTCGACGACGTCCGGGCTGCAAATACGCTTCTGCATTGTCGACATCATCGTGGCGAACTGCCCGAGAGCGCGCGCGGTGATGTTGTCGCGGGATTCTTCTTCGCGACCCGCAAGGAGGTTGACGGCGGCAGCGGTGACGCGTTCGCCTTCGAGCGCTTTCGGCGTGACGGCACCCGCGAGCTGGTCGAGCAACGAGGTCAGGAACTGGTCGAGCTGGAGAAAATTCTCGATGCCGGGGTCAATCTTGCGTTCAGTGATTTGATACCCTTGGCCGATGAGAATAGCATTGCCGACCACGGACATCTTGAACCGACGAAGCGCTTTGTCATCTCCTTGGATGATGATTTTTCCAGCGAGATTCAGGCGGTCAACGATTTCGTTGCGCGCGCGGTCGAGCATGGCGGCCATGCTGTAAATCTGGCGACCGATTCCCTTCGAGCCGTGCAGCGTGCCGTTGCCATACTCGAACGAGAAAAAGGCGGAGGCATCGGCCATGCTCGGATACTGGTCTTCCCGCTCGAAGAGCATGTCGTTCTTCGGCTCCTTGCTTTCCTTGCCGGTGCCGCAGTCGAGGAGGATGTAATGCGAAACCTTGCCGTCAATTTCCTGCGCGAGCACGTGCCACACCGGAACGATAAGCGAACCGTTTTCGTGCGACAACCCGACGTTCGCTTCGCGGACCAAATCTTCATAGATGCGCTCCCAGCTTGACTGCTGCGAGCGGCGCGTATCGGGGATGGCGTTGTTGATGGCCGTGACAGTGTTCGGAACATTCCAACCGGCGGCTTTCGCGGCTTCTTTGTCTTCAATGAGGCTGAAGAGCTCGTGGATGAGATACTTCTTGCGAAGCGTGAGCACCTGCGCGCCGCTGGCCTCTTGCTTCGTCCCTGTCGGAACAAAGCCCATGTCTTGACGAAAAAATTCCGGCATCCATCCGAACTCGTCCAGCCACGCCACGATGGCGTAACCATAGAGGACGTCTTCCATGAATACCTCGGTCAGGAAGGAATCCCAACCGGGCCGGGAACGAACGAGCTTCGTGATTTCGCGGCGGAACATCTCGCTCTTCACGGCGTTGCCCGGCACGTTGTCGGGCAGCATGGAGTTGGTGAGATACTTGACCGCCTCCAGTGCTTTGCGAAGCCGGGGCGTCACCTTGTTCACCAACATTGACAGCGGCTGCGTGGTGAAGTTACTCTTCCAGCCGAGGCCGTCCGCTTCGAGCGAAACCTGTTTAAACGGTTTTTCAGAGTTGACCTTGGCCGCAATACGAGCGTTGCGAACGTTTCGCTCCTTGGCAGCGAACTCCAGGCTCACCGTGAGTGCGCGCGCTTGCTTGGCGTCCGAGATGGCGCGGCGTTGTGGCTTCAGCGCAGATGTAAGTCCGGGCGTGTTGATGGTCCCAGTAGTGGAGCCATCGGAGGCCGGATTGCCGAAGCGTTCAGAAGGGCGGGGCATGTTAACGTTAGAAAGATGTGAACCAGCGCCACTTTGTCAACCCCTGATGGGGCCAGAGCCCCTTCGGGCATTTTTCTGTTCGGAGCTGGGTCTTCAATGGGACGTAGCACGTGCAGACCTTGCACTGCTCCCATTCTGGGTCGAAAAATTCACAGGACGCGCACACCCGGCGGCGGTCTTCAATAGTGCCGGCGTCCGCCAGCGGGTTACCCCGCAAGCCCGCCCAAGCTGCCCGGCAAGCCGCCGCGATAGCGCGCAGCGGGTTCGGAAATCTCAAGAACGCCTCCAGCACTCTGGGGGCACCATGGATGGGTCAACCGGCGGAAGGCCAATGTGGACAGTGGTTTGGCAGTCCTCCCCGAGAGCGGCGCACGCGTGCAGATTCTGATGCTGGCTGGCCGCGCCGTCGAGAATTACCTTACGCCCCGACCGCACAGCGTTTAAACACGATTCGCAGGCAGACGACAACGCCTGCTGCCGCGGGCACCGCGCGCAGATTGCAGCCCGTTGAGCCGCAACATCATCGGGCACGCGCCCGAAGGCGCGGGGATTCAGCCGGCGAATCTCGAGCATGTTGCTGAACCATTGCAACACCCTCTGGTTAAAAGACATGGAGTGGGGCTGCGACGGCTGTGGGGCGGAAGTCCGGCAGTGACTGGGCATCCGGGCGCAATACTGGTTGAAAACGTCCACCTCCGGGTCGCGCACTGGCAATCCGTTGCGGACGCGATAGTCGCGCACAAGTTGAATGAGGTTCCTCCACCCGTCCCCGCGGAACCGCGTGCCGTCGGCCTCGACGTAGAAATATCCACCATCTGGGTAGAGATTAGGGTTCGGTCGAGTATCCACAAAAAGAAAGATTCTAGTCCCGGACGTCAACGTCAAGGTCTTCCCACCGGTTATCCACGGAGATGCGCGGGCCCTCGTGCTCTTCCTCGTCTCGGTCAAGCGCCGGATTCTCCACCGAATTCTCCGGACTCATGCCCGGGACGAAGCCGAAAGATTTCCGAGCCGCCTGCACCAGGAGGCACATTCCGTCGGCTTCGTCTGGCGACTTGCCGGCGTTGCGCGACTTGTAGTCGGGCTTGCTTTCGACGTGAGCGCGCTTGCCTTGCTGCCGGAAGCGTCGACCCGTCATTTGTGTGAAAAGTTCCCCGGTCTCGATTCCGCTCGAGAGCTTCAGGTAACCGAACTCAATGAACTTTCGGAGCGCGAACCAAAGCTCGCTATTCGCGCGCGAATACAGTTCCTTGGCAATGTCGTGGTCTTCCACCATGATGCGCGTCTCGCTCGCGCTTTCAGAAAAATTGACGCCGATGACTTCACCCCACTCGAAGCGCAGCAGGTCGTAGACACCTTGGCCGTTGCCCGTCCGGTCCACGCACAGGTTGTCTGGACGAATGCCGAAGCTGCGCGATACGCGGATAATTTCGTCCTTCATCGCGACGGTATCTCCGCGCGGGAGCTTGAGCGTCGTCTCCGCAAAGAGCACGTAACGCGGGCGCTTCTCGCCTTTGTGATTTTTGAACATCACCACGTTGCCGTTCGGAAATTCTAGCGACGGCGGGTAACGAAAACCCGTGGCCATGCCGAAGCAGCCTTTTTGGAAGACCGCGACGTCTCCGCCCTCGAGCGCCAAGTCCACGGCACCCACGGGAGTGGGATTGTCATACCAGATGGGTTCCGCCTTGATTTTGAGCAGCAGCCCCGGCGGAATGATTGAGAGCGAAGTTCCCGTGGGCGGAAAACAACCGCGGCCCATCGACCAGTAGCCGGGCGAATCCGTGCCGCCGGAGTTCTGAATGAGGAGCTGGAAGCCGGCGTATGTCTGCAGGCCTGGGAAAACGACTTTCTGCTGAACCACGTTTTCGCACTTCGCTGCGTCCAGTCGCACAACGCGCCAGCCGCGCGTAGAAATCCAATCGTAGTCGGCATCCGGGTCGAACTTGCCCCAGCCTTCGGGCGGCTCGCACCGCTTGCCGACTTCGTCCTGCTGGTCCGTCGGGTTGAACGCACCAATGATTTTGAGCGTGCTGTCTCCGGCCATGCCGGTGATGACGTTGTCGATGTCGCGCCAGATGCCCATCGGGATGTTCGCGATTTCGTCCAGGAAGACGAACATGCGCGTCATGGCCCCAAAGACCGGATGCGCCTTTTTCCGGCTCACGCGTTTCACGCCTTGCAATCGGCCTGCGCCGGTCTTGCCGAGCGGGATGACCGTGCCCGCGATTGCGCCCTTACGGGCCTTGCTGTCGGTGCCGATGAAAAGCTCCTTCGGCTCTCCCGGAAGCGGGATGGCCGAGTTCTTGTGCAGCGTGACCAGATGCGTGAAGAGATTGTCCTTGAGATGTTCCTCGGAGGGCCCGACCACTTTCACGTTCGTATATTCCGGGTCGCGGACCCATTCGAGAAAGAGCCGCACGCCCATGCTGTAGGATTTCGACATGGAGCCTGCGCCCATGAGCAAAATCATGTTCGATTCCTCGAAGGCTTTCCACACGCGTTGCGTTGACTCGGGCCGGGAATCGAAAAGAGCGGGGCCCCACAAAAGCTGGGCCGCCTCTTCATAGCCGTCGTTCTCGAGCAGCCAATGCAACAGCGTCGTGAGCACCGCGGTGGCCTGTGGCTTGGTTTCAACCGGCGGGAGGATTCCCGTCAAGCGTTTGACGAACTGCGCGTAGATGCGCGCGCCGCCGAAGTAGTCGTCGGAGTGCAGCTTTGCGGAAACTGCATCGACGAGAGCTTTCTGTGGGCAATCCGCGGGGAGCATTAGAAAGAAGAGATGACCAGCGGGAGCGTCGCGCCGCAGCTGGCGACTACGAGCGTGGGCGGGGAGTATGCGCGCATGACGTGATACTCAAGCCCGGCCAGTAGAGGTTCGATGCACTCCACGTTTTCTTGTTCGTAGTCGTGCACCACGAGATAGCGGCTGAACGGAAGAAGTGTGGCGAAGTCCTGCGCGCGCCGCATTCCGCCGGGGGAGTTGTCGATGAAGGACAATCCGAATGGCAGCGGCTGAAAAGTCTTGGTGAGCTTAGTGAGCTCGGCGTAGTAGTCTCCGAGGATGAACTCGTGCCCGGGATTCAGATACTTGTCTTTGAATGGCTGCCCCCATTCCGAGTCGGCCTCGACCGAGATGAGCGTTCGCCCCGCAGGGAGGCAGAGCGCGTGCAAGAACGGCGTGGAGAAATGACCTACGCCGACTTCCAGGACGGGCCCGATGGATTGAGAGAAGCACGCCGCAATGGCCGGGAGATGACTGCCCCACTTGAGGCCGGCTGCGAGTTCGGGGTGAATGTTCACGAACGCCGCCCCTCCGCCCAAGCCTTTTTTAGGCTTTCACTTCGCTTTTTGCGAGTCTCATCTGAGATGACCCGAATCTTGTTAGCCCGGGACACGGCGGCTCGCATGGATTCTGTCACGATTCGATTTGTGCTCATTTTCTCACAGGTCTCTTTTGATTTTTTCTTCCCCAGATTAGCTGCAGCAATTTTTTCTCGAGTTTCTTTTGAGTGTTTTCGCCCTTTAAATGTCGGACCGCCTTCTCCGCCGTCCAATTGATTTGTAAGCTCTACCCCAATCGCCCGAAAAACTCGAATGTATTCCCGCTCCCAAAATTGCCACTGAGATTCCGGAACCTCATCTAAAATCTCCATTATTGGGCGGAGCCCAATCCGTTCTAGGGACCGAACCCATGCTCCACGATGAGAATTTTCTTTCCGCCTTTCCCAATGATTCTCTGCTCGTTTAGCCGGGAAATCCGATTTTCCCACATACCGGATTCTCCCAGTCCGAGGGTCTGACAGCGTGTAGATGAAAGTGGTCTTCATCCCAGCACGTCGCGGATTATTTCTCGCGGAGTTTTTCCATGTGTATTTTTTCCGGGGGCGTAATCCAATGCCAGCGTCTGAGGATGGTCCAGGCCCCCATGACTCCAGAATTGCGCGATGGAATCGGAGAGCGGCGTGCGATACTCCACGTAGCTCGGGTCGCTCGGCGAAGCGTGCAGCCACGTGTAGCGCTCCGGCATGAACTTGAGTGCGTAGCAGCCGAGGATGTTCGACTCGCTCAACGGGTGGCCCTTCTTGTAGATGTAGTCCTCGAACGCCATGCCGTGTCGGTCCTCGATGTGCTTGCGCACAGCGGGAAAAAGCTCGCGTGGATAGACGAGCGGAAGCCGGCGCATCGTCTCGTTAGGACAGGAGAAGCCCAGCACCTGCTCTGTCGAGCCTTGCCACATGCCGACGGCGTCCATGTTGCCGAGCTCCGCATAGCTGTTGTAAAGCATGACGGGCTTGTCCCGGAACCAGTAGACGTCCGGAGCGAATCGACGGAAGGCCATGCAGTCAGAGCCGAGCAGGTAGATGTAATCGGCGCTGGGGCACATGATGTCCGCGCACATCATCGCAATTTGCGCGCGCAGGAATCCGGTGCCGGGGCCACGTCCGTCTTTAGCGCACAAGTGAGCGCCGTCCGTGTATTGCTTCGCGCTGCGCACCTCGTGACGCTCGACGCACACGACCGGCGGCAGGAAGCCTTCGCTGAACCTGCGGAGGCTTCGGAGATTCACGTCGAGCCATGGGAAATCTTTCTCGTAGCTGGCGATGAAAACTTCATGCGTGCTCATAGGATGCCGAGGGATTGAAAATACTGACGCGGAGACTGGTGAATGCCGCCGATGATTTGTGGACGGTCCTGCTCAAAGGTCGCGTCCAACCCGCCGTGGCTCCACGTCTGCGTCACCGCGCACGGCGGAAATCCGTGCGTTGTCAGATGATGCCAGTGATACCGGTCGCGGAAAAACTTGTCGGCTACACCACCGAGCGTCTCGAACTCGCAGAACTGCTGGGGCCATTCGTTTCGACCGGCCACGACATGTGAGATGATGTCGGTCTGGAAGCGCGCCTCGATAATCTCGCGCGCTTTCGGATACACCTCGCGTAGGTGGACGATAGGCATGCGCGTCATGGTCTGCCGGATGACCGGCCAGCCGAGCGCGAAATCAGCGGCGAACTTCCACAGATAGGCCCCGCGCTGGAAGTCGATGGAGCGCCCGGTGAATCCCATGAACGTCTGCACCTCGTCGCGTTCAACGGGACGCGTGAGCAGCTCGTCAAAGTCACGGAAGGTGACGACGGGTTTTTCATCGACCAGGAAGGAGTGCGGGTTGCACGGAGCGTTGAAAACGCAGTCGGCGTCGATGTGAAAAATATGGGAGGCGTCCGAGGGGAAGTGGGTGTCCCCGAGCATCTGCATCGCCATGTGCATGACCATGCCTTTGCCCGGCGGTTCGTCAATTCCAACGACGTCGACACAAGCGCATAGCTTCTGAAACGCCGGAACGTCCGCGCGCGGGACAATCACCTTTGCATACGAGAAACCACTCGTGAACTTCACGAACGAGTTGAGACTCGCCTCGAAGAACGGGAGGTCTTTGGCGTAGGTGACCCAGAGCAGCGCAGCCTTCACTTGAAACAATACCAGCTTGTGCAGCCGCCGCCTGTGACGTGAACCCGCTTGTGATGGATAGTAGACCACCGGTCAACCGCGGACTTGGCATAGCAGAACTTGCCGTCGAGTTCCGTGTCGTAGTAATCATGACCGGAGAAGAGCCCGCCCGCCTTGACTTTGGGCCACCAGAGTTCCAGGTCCTGCGTGACGGCCTCGAACGAGTGGTTGCCGTCGATGTAGACGAAATCAAGGGAACCGTCGGGGAAAAGGGGCGCGGCCTCGTGAGAAAACATCCGGTGGAGCTGGGCGCGGTCGCCGAAGCGCTCCGTGTTCTTCTTGGCTAAAGCCAACCAGTCTTCCCACGGCGCGGCGGTGTTCGTGATTTCCCGATAGACTGAGGAGTCCTGCTGCACCCACGGGTCGACGAGGTGAAGCATGCCCGGCCACTGCTCGAGGATGCGTTCGGAAAAGCCGCCGAAAGCGCAGCCAATTTCAACGCCTTCCGTCTCGAGCTCGAGGTCGCAGAGGAACTGGCCGAAGCCGTGCCGGTGGTAGAGCTTAGGTAGCATAAAGCAAGCGGGGGATGGTTGCTCCCGCGTAACGTGTGGGTTCCGGGTCGCCGATGACCATTCCGGTGTGACGCCTACGATGTTCCCCGCTTCGCCCGCACTTATCTCCGACAAGCGGAGTGGCTGGGCCTGTTGTCTCGTTTCGCGTCAAATTGGCGACCGGGCAAACCGTTAGGTCTGACTGGCGTTGGCGGCCCGCATCGGTTGCGACCCGACTCTCACCGTTCCAACACTCGTTCCGGCCAGAAAATGGCACCACCGGCAGGGATTGAACCTGCCCACCGGGATTTGGAGTTCCAGTCGGCCCCAGGCATCACGGTGGCGCACGAGCCGAGGCGGAAACCGTCTTCGCCGCGAGGGCTCAAAATTGGTGCCCCGAGAGGAATTGAACCTCCATTCGACTTCGTTACTCTTCGCGAGCCTCCGTTGGGTTTACTTAAGGCACCCGACGTCACATCCGTTACTTTCACGTTGCGGACTTCTACCGCGGACCTACCTAGGGCAAATTGGTGGGTCCACTATCGTGACCCTATCCGCCGGGTTCTTACCGGAGCGAACGGAAGCACCGTTGCTTGCTTTTGGTCTCACGGTTCTGGAATGTTCCGCCCCGTCCGCCGTCGCGGGCTGCCTTGCGTCCCAAATTGCACGGCTCTCATTACGCAGGAGCCGTCTGCGTGGCCTTCTAGCTGGCCTGCGTTCAAGTAGGACCATTTGCTCAGTTACCCGAGCAGCTTCCTCTTGTCGTTCCGGTCACCCCTCTAGGATGACAAGTTTGGTTGCGGGGGGAGGAATCGAACCTCCGACCTTCAGCTTATGAGGCTGACGAGCTGCCACCGCTCTACCCCGCAAATTATTACACAGAAAGATTCCCCACGAAACCGAATTTGTCAACTCTTAGCCTTCGGTGGAAAAGACATGACCTGCAAGTCGTTCCCGATTTCGTCCACGCGAAGCAGATACCCCTGCTTGCAGAACGCCGCGACGCCCTTCGTAAGGCTCTCCGGACAGTTCTTTTTGAGCAGGAGGTTACTAAGGCCGAGCTCGTGTAAACGGTCGACGATGGTTTCCGAGTTGGCGGGGACAATCAAGGCACTCATTCGATATTCTGTCCGAGGATGCGCCCGGTGTTGCGCTCGACGCACACGCAGCGGTCGTCCCAAAGTTGGAACATCGACATGTCCTTCTCGTGTGTCACCGGGAGAACCCAGTTGAAATGCTTCCAGCACCACTGCTCGATAAACTGGCGGGCTGCCTCGCCCGACACCGGATGCGCCACGCGCGCCGTGAAGATGCGAACGTTCTTGCCTTCCGCGAGCCATTTCTTCACCCGCTCGGCCATGGCCGGAATGGGGTCACCGATATGCTCGATGCCATGCCAGCCGTCGTAATGCGCAAGCGTGCCGTCGAGGTCCACGCCAATCCATCCCTTCGCCACGACGTAGGTCATCATGGCTGGTCCCTCCGGATGACGGTAAGCTCCGCGTTCATCCCCTGGGCGGAGAGAAACGCCGTCGCGATGCGCATCCATCGGAATGCGCAGGACGAGAAAAAGCGGTCGCCATACCGCAGCGTGCGGTAGCCGGCCACGAAGGGCACGGCGAGCGTGATTAGCCCCAGCGACACGAAGTAGAGAAACACTAGGGTCAGGTTGTGACGGATTTTGTTCATAGGCCTTCGACTTGGATGATGCAGCTCTTGTTGTTTAAACAAACAGGATTGCTTGTCAGCACCGCGGCGGCTGCCTCCGCCGTGTGGAAAACTGCTATCGCGCCTTGCCCGGCCTTCGGGTTCATGAGCGCATGCAACGTGCCGCGCGGCGACTTAATGAGAATGATGAACGACTCCCCGTTCTGCTCCTCCGTCGATTTAACCGGCGCTTGAGCTGCCGGTCGCTTCAGCGCTGGCAGCGTCGGACCCGGCTTCAGGCCAAGGTCCATCGCCGGAATTTTTGCTGGCGGCGTCGGCGCGGCCAGCGATTCGGATTGCGGCGACGTAATAACGCTGGCCGCAGGCGGGACATTCGGCGTCGATGTGATGATGGGAGCAGGCGTCGCAGCCGGCGAGGGCTCGGAACGGTTTTTCTTTTGTTGGCTCATAACGGCAACTAGGCCTGGGGCAGGCCACGGAGTTGATTGTGCAAAACTGTATCCCTGACGGGACGCGAACGACAAGCGGAAACGCGGCCATAAATCATGAAAACGGCGGACTTGTTCCAATACGTTCCCCCGTTCGGCGCGGGGATTCTCTGCGCGTTCATCCAATTGGCGATTTCCTGAAATCGGGCCCCGCGTTCGCGCATCTCGAAAATTGCCCGGCCAAGGTCCGCGTTCTCCGGCTTCGCTTCCCACGGCAGACGCGCGCAGCAATTGCGTCCCAGTTCTTGGGACTTCCTGTCCCGGGCCGCCTTCAGCTTCTTGACGAGGTTGTTCTTCTCCCACTGGGCGAGAACGCCCATCATCTGGCGTATCATCACGCGGCTCGGGTCGTCGCTATTGGTCAAGTCGATGTCGCCTGCGGCCTCGAAAATCTGCAGCCCCGCCTTGCGGGCATTATCAATCAACACCTCGCTCACCATCAGGTCGCGCGCCAGCCGGTCCGTGCGTTCCACGATAATCGCCTCGACTCCCGTGCCGGGGCCAATCATTGCCAGCATCTCAGAAAAAGCTGGCCGGTCCGCGCCGTCCGCGTCGCCGCTGACGGCCTTCTCCTCGAACCATCGCATAACCGCGTAGCCCTTGGTCTCGCAATACGCGTTGATGGTCTCGCGCTGACGGTCGAATCCGTCCCCAGCAATCTGGCTTTTGCCCGACACCCGCAAATATCCGAAGACTCTCTTCATGTCCTGAAGCTACACCCGCCGGGCTGCGGTGTCAAATTCTTTCGCCTGGGTCCACTGCTCAATCGCGCGGAAATACATCTGGCGTGTTTCCTCGATGCACTGCTTCTCCGAAACGTTGGCACGCGACGCCGTGAAAAATTCATGCACCTGCCCGCCAATTAGGTCGACCTCGAACACTAAGGTGCCGCGGTCCGGGCATTCCCTCAGCGGAGTGATGCAAGCGATGGCGTCCACCGCAAAAATCGTTCCGTCGATTTGAATGGTCGCCTTCATTTCCAGGTGAACGAGACAGCCCCGTTGGTCGGATTGACGGACCAGTAAGCCGCGCCGTGCGTGACCGCGTCCTTCCTCCAAGAGCTGCTAGCCAGAACCATCCCGAGAACTGTGCCGAGCACTGCCCCGATGATGAAAGAAATAAGTTGTCCGTCGCCTTCAGATTTCATGGCGTTGAGTAGAGTGCTTTGGGTTCGTTGAGGTCGATTCTCCAGCGCCCCTTCTCTTGCATGCTGTGTCTCATCGCCTCTTCAAAACCGTCAAACCTGCCGACTAGCTCCCACTGGCGGGGAGCCACTTCTTTGTAAAGCGAATATGTCGTCTTGTAATATTGGTCCATGCCTACTTATCGCACAGTTCCCGCATTCTGTCAAACACACCTTCGTGTGCCATCGCGTGCAGGAGGACGGAGTAGAGCTTGAACCAGCCGCGCTTGTGGTTTTGAAAAGGCAGGTGAGCCAGCTCATGCGCCATCGTGTCCACAATTTCCCACGCCCGCAGCCGCTTGCCGTTCTTCCGGCGGATGGTGATACGGACCCTGCCGTGCTTCGAGCAGGAGCCGTCATATAGGTCCCGGTTTCGCCGGGACATGTGAGAGACAGAAGTGAGACGGAGATGGAACCTGCGGGCGTAAAATTGTAGAGACGCCTCGACGTAACGCCACAGCTCCGTGTCGGCGGATTTCACCAGGAGATGGAAAAGCGGATGTCGGAGGAAGTCTCGAGGAAGGTCCAGGTAACCGTGAAGTTCCTGGGCGGCTTGCCGTAAGCGTCGGAGATGGCTCGGATGACGGCGTCCTGCACAATCGGCACCAGGAACCCGATGCGCGTCGCAATCGCGGCGATTTCTGTGCCGGATACGACGACGGAGACGGACCGGACGGTGGAGACGGAGTCGTCCTGGAGAAGCTGGAAAAGCTTCTCGTCGAGAGAATTCGAGGCCGACTGAAGGAGAGTGGCAGCGGCTTCCTGCGCGCGTGTTCGCAGGGCGGTCACTTTTTCGTCGGTTTTTTGTGCCAGTTGGTTCGCTGTCGATTTAGGTCTTGCCATGCCGGAAAGATGTGCCTCGGGGTCGTTTTGTCAAGCGGGGAAAAAGTGGTGTCTTTTTCTTACAGTGTCTTTGGCGGGACACTCGTGTAAACGCTTAATGCCGCCCGCGGTAGGAATTTTATGCCGCGCGCGGGAGTCTACGAGCGGAGTCCCACCCTCGCGCGATTCCCCCGTGGGGGAGGGGGGTCGGCGCGCGTTAACGATAACGTGGGCCTCAGAATCGACCGGCAAGTCTTGCCTACCCCTGGCTGTCCAATTGCCTTTAGACTTTTGCACACCCAAACCACTTGCAGCCAAGCACGTTAACGATAGTGGGACATTTTGGCACACCTAACTGTGCCGTCTTGTCACACCTCCGCGGACGTTTGATTGTCGACCTCTTTGGTAGATTTTCGCTCGGTTGACTCGGCAAGAACTGCCTGGGTCTGCTCTGCGACAAGGAGATGTGTCGGAGTTTGAGACACGGCGGGAGAGTTCAAGGCGGCGAGGAGCGCGGCGTGAATCTGGGCTGCGCTTACCTCGGTGCCATCGGTCTCTGCCCGGTCACGGCGCTCTCCTGCGCTATCGCCGAGGGCGTAGTAGGACAACGTCTGCGCCTTCTCTGCGGCGGCCAGCAAATCAGCGAAGAACCGGGCGGAAGGATGCGCGTCGCCTTTCTTGTCCACGACGCTGATGCGGGCCATGAGCTTCTCGGGCGTGTCCTTGCTGAGCTCGAGTAAGAGCTTGTCGATAAGCAGCCGGATGCGATGCGCCTGACAGAAGTTCAACGCTCGATTAGTAGCCCGTTCAAAATCTCCTGGTTTTTCGCTGCGGCTCATCAGGCTGATTCGCTTGACCTTCTCAACCCAGCCCTCCTGTTCTGCCAACCACTGGACGAAATCTGGGTCCAAATCCAAAGCAGCCGTAGTGCGAGGGCCATCCCCCACAAGCGACATGTAGCACAAAAAGACTTGCGCTACATCCGTGCGCTGTTTGCGTTTCAAAAATTCGTCATTGCGACTCACGGACTTTTCCCTTCAGGGTTTGAGAAATTTTTTGACGCGTAGATTCCGGCAGGGCTCGTCCACTCAAAGCAGCCCTAATTTTCGCCCGCGTCTCTTCAGACTTCGGGGTTCCTTTGTGCGGATTCGGACGTCCTTTTCTTGCCCTTGAACAGGCCGCTCGAAAAGCCTCGTCTCGCAGATACCCTTTGCCGACTCCACGTCCTCCGTCGTTCAGATTTAATAGGGGCATTCCCACTGCACGAAAACCGGCTATTGCTTTGCGTTCTGACTCGTCTGCCTGTTCTGCCGGGACGACCGCGTATAAACGCATGCGGGCCCGGACCCCCGGTTGACGCATCCATTGATACAACGGGCGATGCGATTCCTTCTCTTTTCCCTTCATGCAACGAACGTGTTGACGCCACCGGCAACCCTCCGAAACACATAGCCCCACGTATCGAATCTCACCGGGGCGAGCCTCGTCTTCGAGGACGTAAAGAAACCGAGGAAAAGTCACTTCGAGCCTCCGTGCTTGTCCCACCAAGCCTTGCGGTCGCTTGCGCGCTTGGCCTTCTTGCCCGCGGCGTAGGTGCGCAGCGTGTCCGAGCTGGCGTCGCGCATCAGGAAGGCTTCCGCGCGGCGTCGACGCGTCGTAGCGTCGTCACGGCGTGCCGTCTGGCCATCCGACGCGTCCTTTACCAATTTCTTACTCACGGTCGGATGGCGGGTATTTAACGCTTTCGACGATGAGCGCCACGATGGTAGCAATTGCGGCGAGCATGATGATGGTATTGAGCATAACGCAGAAAAGGTTCCCGAAAGGGGGCAGAATGTCAATGCGCCGA
>Ga0105249_10000415_pt1 | contig 40776 bp, 35 predicted proteins | sample KBSS44metaG_FD_81522 | JGI IMG/M metagenome (GOLD analysis project Ga0105249, IMG submission 81522) | Switchgrass rhizosphere microbial communities from Kellogg Biological Station, Michigan, USA - KBS S4-4 metaG | ecosystem: Host-associated > Plants > Roots > Rhizosphere > Soil | place...
ATCGTCCGGCCGAACGGACGTCCGCGGACGCAGGCCGAGCTCAAGGAGATGGTCGACAAGATGCTGGGGTTCGCGGGGTCGACGACGGGCTTCCCGGTGATCGGACATGGGCGTGAGTCGGTGAGCACGGCGGCCTGGATGGCGCGCAACTTCTTCGCGAATCCAACGATTCGTCCCAGGGGTACGCTTCCACCGAATGCGCGCGTGACGGAGTACGACATGCCGGAGCCGGGCGACCTCCCGCACGACGTGGCCGTCGGACGCGACGGACGCATCGTTGTGACGGGTATGTTCTCGCATCGGATGTGGGTGCTCGATCCGACGCGCGGCGCGTTCGACGGTGTGGACATTCCCATCGAGAAGGCGAATCCGCGCGCGCTCGAAATCGACGCGGCGGGCGACTGGTGGGTCGTGTTCGGCGCGCGGCACATGATTGGACGCTTCAGCCCGACATCACGCACGTGGCGCACATGGCCGGGCGGCTTCTATCCGCACAGCCTCGCCCTCGCGCCAGACGGCGGCGTGTGGATCAACGGGCACTTCACGCACTCGCCGGAGCTGATTGCGCGGGTCGACACGACGGCGCGCGACTCGTCCCGGGCCTTGGCACGGTTCGAGGTGCCCGCGCATCCGACGTTAGGCACGGGGCCGGGGGGACCGATCCCGTACGAGATCCGGGTCGCGCGCGATGGCCGCGTGTGGACCTCGGAGCTCCAGGGCAACCGCCTGTTCGCTTACGACCCAAAGAAGGGTTCGTTCGACGTGTTCACGATGCCCGAGACGTGGAGCGGACCGCGGCGCTTCGACATCGACCGACGCGGGATTCTGTGGATCCCGGCTTATGCGACGAACGAGCTCGTGCGACTGGACCCGGCGACCCGTCGATTCACGCGGTTTCCGCTGCCGGAGCCTGACGCGGTGCCCTACGTCGTGAAGGTCGATGACGCGACCGGCCGGATCTGGATCGGCAGCTCGGCGTCGGATGCGATCTACGCGTACGACGCGGCGGCCAACCGGTTCACGACGTACCCGCTGCCGAGTCGCGGCGCGATGGTCCGTCACCTGGCGATCGATCCGCGCACGCACGACCTCTGGATCGCGTACGGCGCGTCGCCGGGTCGGATTCCGGCGAAGATCGCGAGGCTACAGATCAAATAGCCGCTCATTCCGAGCGGAGCACCGAAGGTGCGGAGGCGAGGAATCGCCATCCTCCCGGTAGAGGGGTATTCCGGCCGGGACGAGTGCGATTCCTCGCCTCCGGGCCTGCGGCCCTACGCTCGGAATGACAGGCGGTCAGTGCTCCCGACGCGACCGCCGCCAGGCGGCGGGCGGGATGCCGTAGTGGCGGCGGAACATCCGCGAGAAATGGCTCTGATCGTAGAAGCCCGCGCGCAGCGCCACTTCCGCCACGCTCACCTCTCCAGCGCCGAGCTCACGCGCCGCCCATTCCAGACGAAGGCATCGTACGTATTCACCGGGGCTCACACCGAGGCGAGCACGGAACTCGTGCGCGAGCCGTGACGGGTGCACGCCCACGCCCCGAGCCAGCGCGCCGAGGTCGATGCGGTCGAGGTGATGGGCGTGGAGGTACTCGACAGCGAGCGTGAGAAAGCGTGGCTCGCGCTCGCAATGCAGGCGCGATCGGTAGAGGCGCGCCGCACGGGCGAGCATCGCGAGCGCACTCCCTTCGGCAACGAGCGGCGAGAGATCGTCCTGCACCGCACACTCCGTCGCGAGTCGCGCCGCGTCGGCCCGTAGCTCCGCGGACTGGACGTACACGACCTCGCCCAGGAGATGACGACACTCGTCGGCGAGCTCGACATCGGCCGCATTCGGCTGGACGACGATCACGTGCGCTCCGCGATTGCCGGCCAGGTTCGAGTGACGTTCCTCCGTGGGCTCGGTCCACGCGCCCGATGCGAGGTACTCGACGTCGCGTCCGAGGATCTGCGTGCGAAACTGACCGTCGAGCATGATGCCGAAGACGGCGCGCGCGTGCGTATGGGTGTCGAGCCGGCTGTGCGGTGGGAACCACGCCTCGACGACGTCGAGGGAGGGCGACTGGATGTGACGGAAGCGCGGACTCCCCAGGGTCACGGGAGCGTGCCGGACTCTCGCGGTCACGGCTGCACCACGCCGCAGCAAACGCGTACCGTGCCTTCAAAGCGATACAAGACGGTCTCCGTCCAGCGAAACATGATTGGCCTCCTCGCGAACATTCGACCTTCTTCTGGAGACTCGCATGCTCATCCGGCGTCCGATCCTGCGAACCCTGGCTCTCTGCAGTGTGGCATCGTGCACATCACAAAGCGAGCCGACCATGCCTCGCGACCCTCGCGTCTCGCGCAACGCGAGCGAGGCAGTGCAGTCCTCGGCAAGTGGCGGTGGAATCGTCGGCTTCAGTGCGATCGCAGGGGCGACCGACGGCCACTTCACGTTCACCGCGTCGGTCACGGGCGATGGGAAAGTGCATGGTCGTTTTCACCAGACCCGCTCTCGCGATGGACTGCTGGTCGAATTCTCGGGCGACGTCACGTGCCTCACGATCGACCCCGTGCGGAAGCGCGCGCGGATCGGCGGCGTGATCACGGAGAACAACTCCACCGATCCCGCGTTTCTGACGACGAACCACGAGATCGGCGACGACGTGTGGTTCCGCGTCCAGGACGGCGGCGAGGGCAACGGCGCGGTGGATGCGTCGACCACGTACGGTTTCAAGCCGACCCTCGTCAACACGTCGGCCGAGTACTGCGCGCTCCCATTCGATGGGCTGCCGGCGTGGAATCCGGCGTCGATCTTCCCGCTCGTGGCCGGCAACATACAGGTCAGGCCCTAGCTGTCATTCCGAGCGGAGGCCCGAGGGCCGGAGGCGAGGAATCGCCGTAGTCCCGACCGAGCGGCCCCTCTACCGGGATGATCGCGATTCCTCGCCTCCGCACCTTCGGTGCTCCGCTCGGAATGACACCCTCGTCACGCCAACGTGTGTGGAACGAAGCCGTGACCCACCGAGCTTCGCGTCGATTCGTAATCGCTCGGCGAGATGCCCGTCAGCAGACGGAAGTCGTTGATGAGATGCGACTGGTCGAAATACCCGCAGCGGTGTGCGATCGCCGTCCACGTCGGCCGCGGCGTCTCGTGCGCGAGCCGGAGGACCCGTCGCAGCCGACGCACGCGCTGATAGACCTTTGGCTTGAGCCCGACTGCCCGGTCGAAGACCTCGATGACCCGGCGATGCGTGAGGCCGTGAACGGCAGCCAGGGCACCGACTGTTGTCTGCGCGTCGCGTTCCGCGGCACGGCAGAGTTGCTCGACTGCTCGCACGTCGTCCGTCATGCCACGGCGAGCTCGCGCAGCCACCGCTCCCTCGACGATGGCGAGGCGCGCCACCGGATCACCAGACCGATGCAGCTCGTTCCGAAGCGAGTCGACGTCGCTGCCCCAGAACTCGTCGAGATCCACCATCGACCCGCGAAGGTCGCTCGCGGGTGCGCCTAACACGCACTCGGCCATCCAGGGGTGAAGGCGTATCGCAACGATGTCGCAGTCGCGCGTCTCCTTCACGACGTGGAGTGGCTGGTCGCGTGGCCCGACGACCCATGCGGCACGATGAACGAGCCCCAGCCCTGACGCCGATCCGCGCAGGTGGCGGCCGAACGGACCGAGGTTGAAGTAGAGCTCGACCGACGCGTCAGGCAGCGCCGACTCCACGGCCATCCGGCATCGCTCGGCCTCGATCGTCCACGATTCTCTGGCGGCGCTGACCGCCGAGCCGGCCGGAGTGCGGCGTACGTGTCGGAAGAAAGACGAATCGGACATGTCGCCAATCTGGAGCTACGCGCGGCGGCTCACCGCCCGGCGGCGTGATTCCGAACGAAATGCGGACGATCGGGCGGAACATCGGCGACGAGGCCGCAGGCGACCGGTCAGGCGTCGAAGATCCGCGCCATCATCACGTTGTCGTCGTACGCACCGTCGATCTTGCGCGCGCGATGCCGCACACCCTCGTGCACGAAGCCGAGCCGCTCGTAGAGGCGGATCGCCCGCGTGTTGCTCGCGAACACCTCGAGCTCGACGCGCTCGACGCCGCGCGCGCGGGCGGCATCGATCGCGACTTCTGCGAGACGCCGTCCGACGCCGCGGCCCTGAACATGAGGAAGCAGCCCCATGCCGAGTCGCCCGCAATGGCGAAATCCATCGAGTGGCGGTCGCGCGATGTCGCACCACCCGACGACTTCGCCGTCAGCGTCGAGCGCCACGAAGTGGGCGCCGTGTCCCTCGATGACACTACGGACGAACGCGCGTGTGGACTCGATCGGCGGGGAATCCACGAGTGCGATGTACTTCCGCTCTCGTGCGACGAGGCCGACGCATCGATGGAATCCATTGATGTGCTGCTCGGCCGTTTCGACAATGGTGATGTCGTCCATGGAACGTGGGCTGGAGGCAATCAGTCCGCCTTCAATGCGATGGCCGGATCGGTGACGCTCGCGCGACGTGCCGGGATCCACGTCCCGGCGATGACGACCAGAGCCAGCACGATCACTGCGGCGGCGACCGATGCCGGATCGGTCGTCTGGATACCGTACACGAGCGAACGAAGCATGCGACCTCCGGCCCGCGCGACGAGCACGCCAATCACGCCGCCAACGATCGCGACACGAAGTTCCTCGGCGAGCACGCGCCTGACGAGTCGCCCCGGATCGGCGCCAAGCGCGAGGCGGATTGCCAGCTCGCGTGTGCGCTGCGCGACCGAGTAGGCCATCGACGCATACACACCGATCGCCGCGAGTAGGAGCGCAAGGCCGGCGAACGCCTGGAGCATCACGGCATAGAGCCGCGTGGGGCGGAGGAATGCCGCCTCATCGGAGGCAAGCGTGAGAAGATCCTCGAGACAAGAGGTGGGGAATGTGGTTGGAGGCGTTAGTGCGCCAACCGATGCCGGGCGGACGGAACCAGCGTCACTCGGTCCGGAGCGTCGTGGCCGGATCGACACGCGCGGCACGCCACGCCGGTATCGCACACGCTACGGCCGCCGTCAGCGCAAGCAGCACGATGACCCCGGTGTATGTGACGGGATCGAGCCGCGAGATGCCGAAGAGCAGCGTGACGAGCGCCTGCGTCGCAATGGTTGCTGCCGCGAGCCCAAGCACGATGCCGAGCGCGGTGAGCCGCAGCCCCTGACCAAGCACGAGCGAAACGATGTCCGCGCGTGACGCACCTAACGCCGCGCGCACGCCGATTTCGCGCGTCCGCTCGACGACGCTGCCGGCGAGCACGCCGTAGATGCCCGCCGCGGCGAGCACGAGTGCGGCGAGCGCGAACGCCTCGAACAGCGTGAGCGCGAAGCGTCGGCTTGCCGCCGAAGCGGCAAGTAGATCGTCCATGCTCGCGACGCGCACGATCGGCTGGTCCTTGTCCACCGACCAGACTGCATCGCGAACGACAGGAGTGAGGGCAGCGCCACCATCGCGCGTGCGGACCACGAGCGACATGACATTGTCGGCCCAGTGCCACTGCGTCGGCGTGATGTACACGGCCTCGGCCTGGCTCAGCGCCAGCGACAGCTGCTTCACGTCCCCGACGACGCCGACAATCGTGAACGGCAGTCCATCATTCGGACCGATGTGAATCCGCTGACCAACCGGGTCGACCCCAGGCAGCGCGACCCTCGCCAGCGATTCGCTGATGAGGACGACTCGCGGAGCGTCGGCGCGGTCGCGCTCGTCGAGCAGGCGGCCGCGGCGCAGCGGGATGCGCACCGTCTCCAGATATCCCGGGCTCACCGCGTAGCGAAACACGCTGTAGCTGCGCGCCGGCCGATCGGGGCCAGCCTCGAAGTGGGCGCCGTACTCGTCCAGGTCGCCGCTGAGTGGCAGCTGACTCGTAAATGCGGCCGCCGTGACGCCGGGGACACGCCTTACACTCTCCAGCGCGTCCTCGAAGAACCGGATCCTGGCGTCGCTCTCGGCGAACCGCGGACCGGACGTCTGCACCTGCATGGTAAGCACGCGGGAGGAGTCGAAGCCCACGCTGACGGCGAAGAGCCGCTCGATGCTCCGGAGCAGCAACCCCGAGCCCACGAGCAGCACGAGGGCGAGCGCCACTTCAGCCACCACCAATAGCGCGCGAACACGCTCGCGACCGCCCACGGTGCGCCGCGTTCCAAGCTGTAAATCGTGGTGCGGGCCATTGCGCGCTGCCTGCAGCGCCGGAATCATGCCGAACGCGAGCCCCACGACCGTCGTTAGGCCGAGCGCGAAAGCGAACACGGTGGCATCGATACCGATCGAGCCGATACGCGGCAGCTCGGGAGGGCTGAGTGCAACGAGCGCGCGCACTCCGAGCGTCGCCACGAGCATGCCGAGCACTCCTCCGATTGCGGCGAGGAGGAGGCTCTCGGTGAGCAGCTGCCGAATCAGCCGGCCACGCCGGGCTCCAAGGGCGGTACGGAGCGCGAACTCGCCGCGCCGCTGTGCTCCTCGCGCGAGAAGCAGGTTCGTCACGTTCACGGCCGCGATCACGAGCACGAGCATGACCGCGCCGACGATGGCAAGCAGCGCCGGCTTCACGCTGCGGGTCACATCATCCTGGAGACGAGTAGCGGTGAATCGGGTCGCGGGGTCGTACGTCTCGGGGTGCTGCTCGGCCAGCACGGCGCGCCCGATCGCGTCGACGTCTCGCGACGCGTGGTCGATGCTGACACCCGGGTGAAGCCGAGCCACGGTCTGGAGGTGATGCCCCCACGCGCGTCCCTGCGCGATGTCGTATTGCAGCGGTGCCCACAGCTGAACTGATGGCGCGAGGACGCTCTCGAACCCGCTCGGCATTATTCCGATGACGATGAAGCCCGTGCCGTCGAGCGTAACCTGCCGGCCAATGATCGCGCGATCGCCGCCGAACCGGCGGCGCCAGAGCGCGTCGCTGAGGATGATGACGTTAGGCCCGTTCGCCCGGTCGTCTGCCGCCTCGAAGTCGCGACCAACAGCTGGTGGAACACCAATCACACGAAAGTAGCTGGCGTTGACACGTTGCCCCTCGAGCCGTTCCGGCTGCTCCGGGCCGGTCAGCGTCGGTTGCCACGGCTTGAAGGTGGCGATCGCGTCGAACGCGCGAGCGCGCGCCGCGAGCTCCCGGTACATGCCGAACGTTCCGGGGCTGCGCGAGCCGTCGCTATAGAACTCGGTGATCGCCGCGATGCGGTTGGCGTCGGGGTAGGGGAGCGGCTCGAGCAGGATCGGGTTCACCACGCTGAAGATCGCCGTGGTCGCACCGAGGCCGAGTGCGAGCGTAAGCGTGGCGGTGGCCGTGAAGACCGGTGCGGCGCGCAGACGACGTGCGGCGTAGCGAAGATCCGCGATGATCGTGTCGGCCGCATTCTCCCAGCCGGACTCGCGCACCTGCTCGCTGACGGTCGTCACATTGCCAAGCTCGAGTCGCGCAGCGCGCAGCGCCTCTGCCTCGGAAAGGCCTCGCGCTCTATGCGCGGCCGTTGCCTCGTCGAGGTAGTGGTGTACTTCGTCGCCGATGTCACGGTCGGCGGCGGACGGATTGATGAGCGCCCGAACGCCGCGCGTCAGTTGTCTCAGGAGTTGCATGGATCACGCCTCGGTCTTGAGCAGACGTGCGACGGCGGACACGCGCCGCGTCCAGTCGGCAGTCTCGGCCTCGAGCTGTTTTCGCCCCGCGCGCGTGAGCTCGTAGAACTTCGCGCGTCGCGAGTTCTCCGTCTGCCGCCACTCCGCGTCGAGCCATCCGGCACGCTCGAGACGTTGCAGGGCGGTGAGGAGCGAACCCGGGTTCACCTTGAACACGCCGCGCGAGATCTGCTCGATGCGGCGCGCGATGCCAAACCCGTGCATGGGCTGGAGGCTGAGCGTCTTGAGGATCAGCATGTCCAGCGTGCCTTGAATGACGTCAGTATTCGGAGAGTCGTCCACGAGAGCGGGTAGCGGGTAGCGGGTAGCGGGTAGCGTTTGCCGCTTCGGACGATATGACGTTCACATCTTGATTGTCAAGATGTAGGCCTTCCGGGACTGACCCCTCGATAAATCGAACGGCAGACGCGTTCCGCATCCGCCGTTCCGCAAACACCGATGCGTCGGCTGCGGCTGGTGGCAGGAGCGAGCAGCCAGCAGCACCAGCACGCGGCCGTCGGCGAGCGGCTAGCAGCTGCTCGCAGCTCGCAGCCCTTCAAACGATGATATCGTCGAAGGTCTGGATGGTGGTCTCATCCTCGCGCGGCGGCTCGGCGTTACCGGGACGCACGCAGAGCAGCGCCTTGAAGCCTGCTGCGCGCGCCGCCGAGAGCTCCGCGTGCACATCCGACAGGAAGAGCAGCTCGTCCGGCGAGCGGTGCAGCTCCGACGCAATGTGCCGGTAGCTGTCGGCCTCGCGCTTCGGGCCGATCGTCGCGTCGAAGAACTGACTGATGCGCGGCGTCAGGTCGCCGTCCGGCGTGTGGCCAAAGATCAACCGCTGGGCAAGCACGCTGCCTGACGAGTAGATCGCGACGTCGATCGACTCGTCCTGCCAGCGCTGCAGGGCAGGGGCGACGTCCGGAAAGACCTCGCCGCGGAGCGTGCCGTCCGAAAAGCCGCGCTGCCAGATGAGTCCCTGCAGCAGCTTGAGGCCTGGCGACTTGCGGTCGCGATCCATGAGCCAGACCGCATACGGCTCGAGGTCGCTCGCGTTGCCACTGCTGACGTCGGCCGGAAGCGGCGGCGGCGAGTCACCACGCGCGACGTCCGCCGCGTGCTCCTCGCGCAGATTGCGGTCGACCTCGGCGAGCAGTCCGGTCGGGCCATGCGTCGCGAGGAACTCGCGCAGGTTCGTGCGCGCGTACGGGAACAGCACGTCGTACACGAACGAGATCGGGGTCGTGGTGCCCTCGATGTCGAGCACGACCGCGCCGACGCCAAGCGAACCTAGCGCGATGGTCACACGCGGATCCCCGGAGCCACGCGCGCGGCCGGAATGTAGGCCGGCCCGAAGCACAGCGGCTGGAACTTCGCGTCCTCGCCGCTCTCGGTATAGTGCGGTGTCCACCCTGTCGGGTCCTGGAACAGGCGAATGGCTCGAATACGGCGCTCGCCACAGAGATCGAACCAGTGATGCGTGCCGCGCGGTACGCGAATGAGGTCGCCCGCCTCGACCTCGAGCGCGAAAACGGGCCGGCCCTGGGGATGGATGTGGAAGAGGCCGCGCCCCTCGACGATGAGGCGCACCTCGTCCTCGTCGTGCCAGTGCTCGCTCGAGAAGCGCTTGAGCATGGCGTCGAGGTTCGGCGTCTCCGGCTTCACGTCGATGACATCGGCAACGACGTAGCCGCCGCGGGCCTTGAGCGCGTCGATCTTGGGCGCCCACGCCGCGAGGATCTCGTCGGACGTGGACGCGCTCGACACACCCGGCGCGTCTCCGGTCCGCTCGTACTCGATGCCGTACTCGGCGAGAAAGGCGCGGACCGCGTCGACGTCGGTGATCGTACGATCTTCGTCAGGAATCCTGAGCAGTGCCATGCTGTCCTCCCCGTGACCTGTACATCCCGTACGTCGCCGTGCGCCCGATCGTCTCGAACAGGAATTCCAGAATCTCGGTATGCCGTACCGCCTCGGGCAGGGACGCGCCCCAGGTATAGAGCCCGTGCCGCTGCAGCAGAATGCCATGTGCGTCCGGGTACCGGTCGAGCGTGCTGCCGACGACGCGGGCGAGCCGCGTCATGTCCTGGTCGTTCGGAACGATCGGGACCCATTCACGATGCTCGTGCGTACGCACGCCGTCGAGTCCCTTGAGCATCTCATAGCCCTCGACCGCGATCCCACCGTCGAGCCCGTGACTGTCGGATAGGAGCGTGCTCCACACGGAGTGCGTGTGCAGCACCGACCTCGCACCGCGGCGCCGCACGATCTCGAAGTGCAGCAAAGTCTCGGCCGAGGGGTTGCCGTGGCCCCCGTGGACCGCGCAGGTGTCATCGATGTCGAGGATATGCGACGGTTCCAGGGCGCCCTTGTCGACCGAGCTGCCGGTGATCGAGAGGCGCAGCGGGTCGGGGCACGTGACGACGCTGAAGTTGCCACTGGTGCCGAGCACCCAGCCGCGCGCGTGGAACCGGCGGCCGATGGCGCAGAGCGAATCGGCGGCCTGTTCAGGCGTGAGAGATGCTTCGTTAGGCATGGCCGAGCTAGGTGACTGGATGCTACTGCTGGTTGCTGGCTGGCGGTGGCGGCGCGTCCGGTCGGGCATACTCGTGCAGAAAGCGCTCGATCTCGTCAGGCATGGGTCCGTCCATGGTAGGCGCCTGGGCGGCCAGCTCGGTTGCGATCTCCGTGAGGAACGTCGGCGGTACCTCCGAGCTGTGCTGCGGATCGTCGCGCGCCGCGAGCACCAGGCGCACGTTCTCGACGACGTCGTCCCACGACCGCGACTCGGCAAACACCGGCGGCTCCTCGCTTCTATCGAGGAACGCGATGTGCTCCCGGGGGTTTGCGGGTGGGCGCGGCGGGTGTGGTGCCACGTACGTCGACCGGACCCGACGCCAGCACGCCGCGCAGAATCGCGTGGTGCGCGGTGGGTCCGATGCCACCGTCACTCGAGCGACCGTGCCAAGGGCATGGCACTCATCGCAGACGCCTTCGGGGTCGAGCGCCGGCCGACGCACGGACGGCTCCGATGACGTGCCGAAGACCGCGCTCGCACGCGGTCGACGCGGCCTGTTCGGAAGCGGATTACGAATGACGATCTCGCGCAGCCGCGCGGCGAGGTACCGGCGGTGAACGAGCGGCGAGGGCCGCAAGCCGAGCTGTCGCTGCTCGATCGACCCGATCATCGCCGACACGTTGTCGAGTGGATCACCGTGCCGCCACCGGTCGAGCAAGGGCCCGAACAGGTAAAAAGCGTATTCGCCGATGTCCTCGACCGGTACACCACCGAGTCGTGTGCCGATCGGGTCCCATTCCTCGGTGAGGAGCGTGATGCCGGCGTCGAGCATCTCGGTCGTCGGCCACCACCGCTCCATGGAAGTCGACCGAGGATCCCTGGGCTGAAAGTCCGGCGCTGCGAAGTCCGTCTCGCGCTCGAGCGTTGCGAGCGTCTCGATCGCGTGTTCGTCCAGCAGGCGGATCAGCGCATCCAGGCCCGTGCCCGCCGGGATGCCACGCAGCCAATCGAGCAGCGACGCGCGCGTGAACCCCGTCGCGACCAGCGGTTCCGCGACGCGATCCAGCTCTACGCCGATGCGGCGAAGCTCCTCGAGGATGGCGACGGTGAAGTGCTCGGTCATGGACACCAAGGGGCCGGCCTGGCTCGTTCAACATACCCTGCATCCCGGTCTCTGGTCGACTCGCTCCACCCACGCGACCGTTCGCAGCACTTTGCCGGCAGTCCAGTGTGTCCGGACCGACCGACACCATCTGGCTCAGGGTTGCCTGTGACGAGAACACGTCCGCACTGTACTTCTTCTCGATGGTGGCACGAATCGGCTTACCCGGGGAGTTCGATGGCGCCACGTGGACGCAGCGCTGATCGGGCGATACCGATCGATCGACGCCCCCGGTGGCGTGTGACCGTTTCCGCCGCGCTGGCGGCCCTGGTCGCGCTCGCGTGCGGCCGCGATCCGGCCGCGGCCCCGGTCGAGCAGCTCGGGCAGGACGCCGCCACATACTGGCCGGGCGTTACCTGGCGCTCGGCCACCCCCGCCGAGGTCGGCGTCGACGGTCCGGCGCTCGCGTCGCTCGTATCGCGGCTCCGCAGCGGCGCGTTAGGCGCCGAGCATGCGCTGGTGATCGTGCGGAAGGGGTATGTGATAGCGGACGAGTACTTCGGCGGGTGGACGGCGGACTCCATTCACACCGAGCAGTCGGTGACCAAGAGTGTCGCGTCGCTGGTCACCGGGATCGCGATCGCGCGCGGCGACATCCACGGGGTGGACCAACCGCTGGTGGAGCTGCTATCGCGTTATGCGCCCATCGCGAACCTGGACGACCGCAAGCGCGCGCTCACCGTGCGGGATGTGCTGACGATGCGGACGGGGCTGGACTGGAACGAGGACTCGTACCCAGGCTCCCCGCTCGAGCGTCTCAACAATCTGCAGACGGATTGGCTGCGATTCGTGGTGGACTGGCCGATGCGCGAGCAGCCCGGCACGCGATGGCAGTACAACAGCGGCGGCGTCATCGCGCTGGGCGGCGCGATCGGGATTGCCGGCGGGATGAACACCGCGGACTACGCGCGCACGCATCTGCTGCGGCCGATCGGCATCACGGGTGACAAGTGGTACCGCGGCTTCCCGGATGCGCTCCCGCATACGGGTGGTGGCCTGTTCGTGAGCACCCGCGACCTCGCACGCGTGGGGTATCTCGTGCTGCGTCGGGGGAAGTGGAACACGACGCAGGTGGTACCGGAGTCATGGATCACGGAGTCGACCCGCCCGATCGTGACGCCGACGTACCGGCTGGGTGGTCGGCAATCGAGCTACGGATATCTGTGGTGGCTGTACACGCTCTCGGGCGGGACGCCTGACGCGAGCGCGGTGGACATGGTCATTGCGGCGTCGGGGGCGCAGGGCCAGTGGCTCTTCATCGTGCCGAAGCACGACCTGGTGGTCGCGATCAATGCCGGGATCACGAGCGGGCCGGATCCGGCGCTCGACATGATGTTTGCGACGATCATCCCGGCTATGCGATAAAGGGAGACGGGAGACGGGAGACGGGAGACGGGAGACGGGTAGCAGGGAAACGGCGGGTGTCATTCCGAGCGGAGGCGCGAAGCGCCGGAGGCGAGGAATCGCACTCGTCCCGCTAGAGGGACAAGCCCCCGGTCGGGATGACGGCGATTCCTCGCCTGCGCCGCTGGCGCGGCTCCTCTCGGAATGACAACGCCCCGGCGCTTCGCGCCTCCGCTCGGAATGACAAGGGAGCGGCAATACTCGCCAGTCGCACCAGGCGTTCTTACGTTCCGGAATGGAACAGGTTCTCACCCGCGGTCAGGTAGAGCTCGTCGCGCTCGAGCGGCGGCTCGTGCTCCACGTGCGCGACGCGCTCGCGCGTGCCGACGGATCGCGGGCCGACCTCGAGCGGCTCGCGGCGCTCGTGCACCAGATGGACGAGCTCTTCCTGCTGGTCGTCGTCGGCGAATACAACACCGGCAAGAGCACGTTCATCAACTCGCTCCTCGGCGACGAAGTCTTCGCCATGGGCGACCTCCCGACCACCCGGGTGATCTCCATCCTTCGCTACGGCGACCCGGGTCCGCCGGAGGCGCTGAGCCCGCATCTGCTCGTCTACCGCTACCCGCTCGACGTGCTCCACGACCTCGAGATCGTGGACACGCCAGGCACCAACTCCATCGAGCGGATGGAGGAGGACATCACACGCGGGTTCGTTCCGCGCGCGGACCTCGTGCTGTTCGTGACCAGCCTGCTCCAGCCGCTCACCGCGAGCGAGCTCGACTTCCTCGGCCACATCCGCGAGTGGGGGAAGAAGGTCGTGTTCGTGGTGAACGGTGCCGACCGGCGCAACTCCGACGACCAGCTCGACCGAGTGCGCGAGTACCTCACGCGCGAGATCCAGGCACGACTGGGCGGCCCTCCACCGACGCTCTACTTCGTGAGCGCGTTGCGGGCGCTGCGCGCGAAACTCGCCGCCAAACACGGTGGGGCGACCGATCCTCGGTCGGATGGCGCGCCGGTCGCCGCCGTCGCTTCGGACCCGCGCGACGAGTACGCCGCGCTCGAGCGCTACCTGCTCGAGACCCTCCGTGAGACGGAGCGCATTCGGCTCAAGCTCCTCTCCCCGTTAGGCGTGCTCCGCCACCTGCTCGATGGCAACGTCGACACGCTGGAGCGGCGGCTCGTGGTGGTGGACGAAGACGGCCGCGTCTTTCGCTCGATTCGCGAGCAGCTGGCGGCGTACACGGCCGAGATGCGCGCGGACTCCGAGCGCTATCAGCTGGGCGTGCGTGCCGTGCTCCACGAGGTGGAGCGCCGCGGGCGCGCGTGGTTCGAGCGAACGATCCGGGTCGGGAACTTCAACCTCCTCCGCAACAAGGATGCGGTGGAGAACCGGTTCCGGGCGGAGGTCGTGGCCGACGCGGCCCGTGATATCGAGGCGGTGGTCCACCAGATGGTCGACTGGACGGTCCGCCGGAATCTCAAGCTGTGGACGACGGTGTTCGCGGAGCTCGACGCGCACAGCGCTCGGTTGCGCGAGTCCGGAGCCCTCTCGTCGCGCGCCGACACCGAATTCCTGTACAACCGCGAGGAGCTGTTCGCGCGCATCCGCGTACCGGTCGAGCGCCGCCTCGAGGATTTCCATCCGGATCAGGAAGCGCAGCGGATCGTCGACTCGGTCCGCGAGGCCATGACGGCCGCGTTAGGCGTCAACGTCTTCGCCCTGGGGCTCGGCGCCGTTCTCGTGACCGCCTTCACGACGGCCGCGCTCGACGTGACCGGCGTGCTCGCGGCCACGCTGTTCGCCGTGGCTGGTTGGCTGATCATCCCGGCGCGGCGGCGGAAGCTGATGCAGCAGTTCGAGGCGCGCATTGCGAAGCTCAGCGCCGATCTGACCGCGCTCCTCGCGGCCAGCTTCGCCGAGCAGCTCGCGCGGTACGAGCAGCAGCTGCTGGAGGTCGTGCAGCCGTACGAGCGGTTCCTCGAGACGGAGCGATCGAAGGTGGAGGCGGGTCTCGCCGAGCTGCGTCAGGCCCAACGCGATGTCGCGGGGCTCGAGCAGCGAGTGGAAACGACGTTCCCCGAGCCCACGGTGGCGCGTTCCTGACCCGTCGAGTTGCACGGTGAGCGCCCTGAGATGCCGGCCCCCATGCCCGGAATCGGCCACAGCATCACGTGCTCGACGCCAGCGGGAACATGATCTGCCAGCCAATCGACGACGAGACCATGCGCGGCTTGCGAGCTGGCGTCAAGGAAACGAACAAAGAACGACCAAAACTCGACAGGATGGCAGGATGGACAGGATGGCAGGATTCCTTGGGAGATTTTCGGTTGTGGCGGCCGTAAACGGTTTCGGCTGCGGGCTTTTCATCCTGTCCAATCCTGCCATCCTGTCCGCGCAGTTGTAGTTGAACCGGCACGAGGACGAGCCCTCCGGCCGGTGAGAACATGCGTTGCCGAGGCGGCATCGCTGCTCGATCGGCGCTCAGCCGGATGACAGGCGCGCGAGCAAGCCCAACGCGTTAGGTGCCGCCGCGCCGAGCGCGGTGTTGTCGAAGATGCACCAGATCTCTCTCGCGCGCGTGGCCGCGTCGCGCAGTCGCTCCGCGAGCCGATCGAGATACGACTCCTCGTACGCGGAGTAGTACATCCGCGGCGAGCCGTGCAGCCGGGTGTACACGAGCTCGGGCCATCCCCCCGGTTCGGCGGCAAGCGGCACGGGTGCCGGGTCGGCCGCGACGCGCGCGACGCGGTAGCCGCTGAGCAGCGCCGCGACGTCTCCCGTAAACCAGCTCGGGTGCCGCGGCTCCAGCGCGACGCCGCCATGGTATCGCTCCCGCAGGTCGTCGAAGAACAGCTCCACCATTAGCGCTTCGTACGGGAGGCTCGGCGGCAGCTGTACGAGCAGACACCCGAGCTTCTCTCCCAGGCGCGTTGCGTCTTCGAGAAAGACGTCGAGCAGCACGTCGGCAGCCACGAGCCGCTGGTCGTGCGTGATGGCCTTCGGGAGCTTCACCGCGAATCGGAAGGTGGCCGGGACGCTCGCGGCCCATTGCTCGTACGTGGCCAGCCGGTGCGGACGGTAGAAGCTCGAGTTGATTTCGACGGCATTGAGCCGGCCCGCGTACCGCTGGAGGTGTGTGCCCTCGGCCGGAAACGCGGCCTGATTCGCCTTCGTCAATGCCCAGCCGGCGCAGCCAACCCGATACTCGGCCATCGCCGCCCGAACCTCCTACCCGGTCACCGGCAGCAGGACCCCGGCGACGGAGCCATTGCCGCCGGGATCGACGCACAATGTGGACGAGACGTCGGCGCCGCAGTGGGCACGCGGGCGCTCATGTGTGGACACGAGGAGGCGCCTAACACCGCGCCGAGCGACGGGCTCGTCGTGTACGATCGCCATTCCGAGCGCGCGTTCCATGCCGTGTCCGGTCCCGGTCGTCACCGCCAGGCGGCGAGTATGATGCCGGCCACGACGAACGAAACGAGATTGTACCCCGAGTCGATGAGCCACAACGCCTTCGGCTTGCCGGAGAACAGCGCGGTGCCGAAGCTCGTCGCGCCGGCGAAGCCGAGCCACGAGAGCGCCCCAACGAGTGCCCCGTCCAGGGCGGTGCCCGGCGCGAAGTTGCCGACGACGAGCGCCATCACCCATGCGGTGACGATCCCGCAGAGGAGCACATAGAGATAGCTCATGGGCATCGACCCCGTGCTGGCCTTGAGCTCCGCCTCGGTTTTCCCGATCAGCGCGACCCATCGCTTCGCGAACAGGAGCGGTGAATACCACAGTCCGCCGAGCGCGAAGATCACGGCGCCGGTGACGAGAACGGCGACGTTGTTGACGATGGGCAGCGTCATGAGATTCTCCAAAAGAAATGAAGTGTGTCGTTCCTCGCCTGCCGGCTCGGAATGACATGGGCGGGGCTCACTGGTCCACTACTTTAATTGTTCGAGCGCGCGTTCAGCGTGCTTCCGCGTCCCGCCAACCACTTGCTTCGTGTCACCAATTCGCTATGCCGGCGGTCACCTCGACCGCGCCGCGCGGCTACGCCAGGATGACGATTGGGTCTCGGCCGCGTTTGTCAGTGACGCCGCGGTTGCCGTGCTCATCCTCAAGGACCGGAATCTGGTGGCGGGTCTCGCAGGTGGCGAGGACGCGCCGCGCGCCGCCATCGTTCCTTTCGCGGTCGTGCGCGACCGCATCCCATCCGAGGCCATTACGTGGGCGTTCCTCGGGCTCGATGGTGAGGTACCGGTGTTCGCGGTGGATCTGCCGGCGGACGCCCTCACGCTGGTGCCGGAGATCGTCGACGCTGGTGAGTTCGTGGATCTGCGACGGGCCGGGTGGCTCGTCTCGGAGAACGACGCCGCGATCCTCGCGTATGCGCGCGCGATGATGGCGTGGCATCGCCGCCACCATTTCTGCAGCGTGTGCGGCTCACCGGCGGAGAGCCAGCGCGCGGGTCACGTACGGCACTGCTGCAACGCGGCGTGTGGCGTGGAGCTGTTCCCACGCACCGATCCGGTGGTGATCATGCTCGTCACGCGCCCCGCGACCACCGAACGCCCGGCTCGCTGCCTCCTCGGCCGCCACGGCCGTCTGCCGCGCGGCGCGTACTCGATTCTCGCAGGTTTCGTCGAGCCCGGCGAGAGTCTGGAAGACGCGGTCGCGCGCGAGGTGTGGGAGGAAACCGGGATCCGCGTGCGCGACGCGCGCTACGTCGCTGCGCAGCCGTGGCCGTTCCCCCACTCGATGATGATCGGCTTCACGGCGACGGCAGAGACAGAAGACATCACGATCGACGCGGACGAGCTCGAGGATGCGCAGTGGTTCACGGCATCCGAGCTGTCGTCGTTCGGCGAGTGGGAAGACGAAACGGCGACCTTCCGACTGCCGAGGAAGGACAGCATCGCCCGCGCGCTGCTCGATCAGTGGATATCCGAGCAACGGCGTTAGGGCGCGCCGCTTACTCCAGCTGAGCTGGAACTGGGACAGAAGAAACTGCACTGCTTACTGTTAACTGGAACTGGTTAGTGCAGGGTGCAGAACCGAGAACCCTCGGGATGCTCTTCTGTGCAAGAGAAGCGTCCCGAGGGTTCTTACGTTGCAGCAACCAGTTCCAGCTAACAGTAAGCGTTGTTGGTCATGCGGTAGCGGGTTCCAGCTAACAGTAACCAGCGCTGCTGTCGTTGACTGGCCTTACCGTCTTGGCCAGACGACTCCCTGATTCGCTCGCGACACGGAACCGATGCCCTTGTACGCGAACTTCTGGAGTCGTTTGCCCTCGTACGTCTCCGTCGTGTAGATGTTGCCCTTCGAGTCCGTCGCGATGCTGTGCACCGCGAAGAACTGGCCCGGTTGACGGCCGCCGTCGCCGAAGCTCGTCACGATCTCGAGTGACTGCCGGTCCATCACATACACGCGCTCGTTCTTGCCGTCGGCGAGGTAGATGTACTTCTGCTGCGCATCGCGGGAGAACGCGATGTCCCACACCGAGCCGTCGCCGCGCGTGAGCGGCGCGATGCGCTGCTCCTTCACGAACGAGCCATCCTTGCGGAACACCTGGATGCGGTCGTTCACGCGGTCGCACACGTACACCAGGCCGTCCGTCGTGGGCTCCGCGCAGTGCACCGGCGTGCGGAACTGCTTGTCCGGCGGCGCGCTCGGGTCGTACGGGGGAAGTCGCGTGTCGTCGGGCTTGTTGCCGTACGCGCCCCAGTAGCGCTTGAGCTTTCCGCTCGCCATGTCGATGACGGCGACGCGCCGGTTCGCATAGCCATCCGACACGTACGCTTCGCCCGCGCGCACATCGAACGAGATCTTCGCAACGCGCCCGTAGTGCGTGCTGTCGTTGCTGTTCGGGGTCTGCCCGGGAATGCCGTACTGCGCGATGAACTTGCCGTCGTGGGTGAACTTCAGGATGTGCGAGTCGCCAGTCCCGTTTCCGCCGATCCAGACGTTGTCCTTGTCGTCAATCGTGATGCCGTGGTTCGAGCTCGGCCAGGCGTAGCCCTCGCCCGGCCCGCCCCACGCCTTCACGAGGTTGCCCTCGGGGTCGAACTCCAGGATCGGCGGCGCTGAGCGACAGCACTCGCCGATGGGCGGCGTCGCGTTCGCGCCGACCTCGGTGCGCTGATTGAGTGTCGAGTCGCCGCGGTGGATGATGAAGACGTGATCCCGCGCGTCCACGCCGACGCCGATCGTGGATCCGAGGACCCAGTGGTTCGGCAGCGGCTTGGGCCACATGGGGTCGACCTCGAATCGAGGCGCCTGCACGGTCTGCAACCGGACTTTGGCGACGAGCGCCCGCTGGCCGATGCCGAGGGCGGCGAACGCCGCGACGAGCGTGCCAGCGATGGCGAGAGTACGCCGACGTGTCATCGATTGCTCCGAGAGGAAGACGATACGGGCCGGTCATCGGCCTGGGTGGCGCGCGCGGACTCGAGGGAGCCGGCGTCGCGGGATTCTATCGTTCCGCCGGCGCGTCCGTCCAGAGCGGCGAGGCCGGGATGATCGCGATCCTCGCGAACTGCTGACATCGCCGACAGGCTCGCGTCTGAGGAGAGGCACGCAATCGGCAGCAATTGACGGATAAGGAGCAGGTCGGCCATTCGCTGGCTACTTCGTGCTCGAGCTCGCAGCGGAATGTCATGATCGTCCCGGACCGGTCATCTCCCTCGGCTCCTCGTCGCGTTCTGTCGACGTTCGACGGCATCGTGCTCGTCGTCGGGCTGATCGTGGGTGCCGGGATCTTCCGCTCGCCACCCATCGTCGCCGCGAACGTCGCCGACATCTGGAGCTTCTTCGCCGTGTGGGTCGCCGGTGGGCTCGTCGCGCTTACCGGCGCGCTGTGCTACGCGGAGCTGGCGAGTGCGTACCCGCACCCCGGCGGCGAGTACCACGTGCTGCGCTACACGTTCGGGAATTCGACGGGTTTCATGCTCGGCTGGGCGCGCATGACCGTCATGCAGACCGGCTCGATCGCGCTCCTGGCGTTCGTGTTCGCGGACTACGCCGTGCGCCTGTTTCCTGGCGATGCTTCCGCCGGCTCGTCGGCGTCAGGTCCCGTCGTCGCTGCTGGTGTCGTGGTCGGCCTGACGCTCGTGAACATGGCCGGGCTACGACCCGGTCGTCGAGCGCAGTATCTGCTCACCGCCGCGGAGGTGGGTGGCCTGTGTGCGGTCACCGCCGCCGGGTTCACGATCGCCCTCGGTGGCGCGGAGCCTACCGTCGCACCAGCCGCCGCCCGGTCCGCGGCGACGGCGTCCAACCTGCCGCTGGCGCTCGTGTTCGTCCTCCTCACCTATGGCGGCTGGAGCGAGGCGGCGTACCTCTCCGCGGAGCTGCGAGACCGCGCCCACGGCGTTCGCCGCACACTCACGTGGGCCGTCGCCATCGTCACGGTGCTGTACCTCCTTGCCAACGTGGCGTACGCGGCCGCGTTAGGGCTCGACGGCGTGTCCGCGTCGCCGGCCGTCGCGGTGGACGTCATGCTCCCGGTCGCGGGACCATGGGGCGGCGTCGTGGTGGGGCTCATCGTCATGGCGGCGGCGCTCTCGTCTGTCAATGCGTCGATGATCACGGGCGCACGGGGCAGCTTCGCTGTCGGGAAAGCGGTGTCGCCGTTAGGCGCCCTGGGGGTATGGCGTGAGACCGCCGCTGACGACAGCGGCACGCCGCGGCGTGCGCTCATGGTTCAGGCGCTCATCTCGCTGATCCTCGTCGCGTTCGGTGCGGCGACACGGGCCGGGTTCGAGACCATGGTCGCGTACACCGCGCCCGTCTTCTGGCTCACGCTCCTGCTCATGGGCATCGCGCTGATCGTGCTGCGGCGGCGCGAGCCCGACCGCGAGCGGCCGTTTCGCGTGCCGCTCTATCCGGTGACGCCGCTCCTGTTCTGCGCGGCGTCGGCCGGAATGCTGTACTCGAGCGTGGCGTACGCCGGGCGCGGCGCGCTGCTCGGCGTCGCCGTCATGCTCGCCGGACTGCCACTGCTTCTGGTCGGACGATCGCGCGTCTCGCCCGCCGACCAGTCGCTGGGTTCAGTGGAATCGACACCGTGAGGTTCGCATGACCAGCCTAACGCTGTTCCCACGTTTCGATCGCCGCGGACATCGAGCCGACGCTTGGCTCCCTCGCCGCACACGCCCACGCACCGCTGTCGCCGTGTTGGCTGCTTTCGCGCTGGGCCTCGTTCCCTCGGCCGCGCGGACACAGCCGACGCGCACGCCCGATGTCCAGTTCGTGCCGACGCCGATGCCCGTGGTCGACACCATGCTCGGCGTCGCCCGAGTGACGAAAGACGACCGGCTCTACGACCTCGGCTCCGGAGACGGTCGCATCGTGATCACCGCGGCGAAGCGCTACGGCACGCGCGGTATTGGGATCGACATCGATCCGCAGCGGATCACCGAGAGCCGTCGAAACGCCGACACGGCTGGCGTGACACAGCTCGTGGAATTCCGGCAGGCCGACCTTTTCGAGACGGATCTGCGCGACGCAACCGTGGTGACGCTCTATCTGCTCCCTCAACTCAACGTCAAGCTGCGCCCGAAACTTTTCGCCGAGCTGCGACCCGGCACGCGGGTGGTCTCGCACGCCTTCGACATGGGCGATTGGCCGGCGGACAGCGTCATATTCGTGGGCGGGCGCACGGTGTACTTCTGGGTCATGCCCTCGAATGTCCACGGGACGTGGACCGTGACGGCACCGGCAGGCGGAGCGGATCGCACGTACGAGCTGCGGCTCGAGCAGAAGTACCAGCGCGTCACCGGTTCGGCGACCTCGGGTGGCCGCGCAGTGTCGGTCGAAGGGGCTCGTGTGGTCGGCGACAGCGTGATGTTCACGCTGATCGGCGACGGTGCTACGAGACCCGAGGAGCAGCGCATACGATTCGCCGGTCGCCTGAATGCAGGCGCGATGACCGGCGCGGTTACTGGCGCCGCGTCCGGAAACGCCGGTCAATGGCGTGCAACGCGGAGGCCGAACCGATAACCCGGAGCCGTGTAGCGGCGCGGGCGAGGAATGACAACCAGGTGCGCGGTCGGTATACTCCGCCACGATGTCTCCACCTGTGATGACGCGCGCATGGCGCACCGCGATGATCGCGGTCGGGCTCACCATCGCGTTCCCGTCCCGCCCGTTCGCGCACGAGATCCCGCCATCGGTCACGCTCTACGCGTTCGTGAAGCCCGAGGGCGACCGACTGCGGCTGCTGATCCGGCTGCCGCTGGAGTCGATCCGCGACGTCGACTTCCCGCTCCGCGGTCCGGCGACGCTGGACATTGGCCGGACGACGTCGCTGCTCCGGGATGCGGCGAAGCTCTGGGTCGCCGACTATGTCGAGGTGTACGAGGCTGACCGCAGACTCGACCGAGGCGCGATCGTCGCGACACGCGTGTCGGTGCCGTCGGACTTCGCGTTCGGGACGTACGCCGGTGCGCTCGCGCAGGTGCTCGGGCCGCCGCTCGCGGACACCGTCGCGATTCCGTGGCAGCAGGCCATGATGGACGTCCTGCTCGAGTATCCCATCACATCCGAGGCGTCGAAGTTCTCGATCCGCCCGGCGCTGGCGCACCTTGGCGTCCGCACCACGACGGTCCTTCGCTTCCTCCCGCCTAACGGTGCCGAGCGTGCGTTCGAGTACCTGGGCGATCCGGGGCTCGTTCGACTCGATCCGCGATGGCATCAGGCCGTGCTGCGGTTCGTGCGCCTCGGCTTCGGCCACATCCTCGACGGGCTTGACCATCTCCTGTTCGTGCTCTGTCTGGTCATTCCGTTCCGTCGCGTCCGGCCGCTGGTCGCGGTCGTGACGTCGTTCACCGTCGCGCACTCCATTACGCTGATTGCGTCCACGAGCGGGCTCGCGCCGGACGCGCTCTGGTTTCCCCCGCTCATCGAGGTTCTGGTCGCGCTCTCGATCGTCTACATGGCGTTCGAGAACATCGTCGGCGCGAAGGTCGAGCGACGGTGGATCATTGCGTTCGCGTTCGGGCTCGTGCACGGGTTCGGCTTCTCGTTCATCCTCCGCCAGTCGCTGCAGTTCGCGGGCTCGCACCTGACGACGTCACTGGTGGCGTTCAATATCGGAGTCGAACTCGGGCAACTCTTCGTGCTGGCGATCGCGATCCCCGCGCTGGCGGTGCTGTTCCGGTATGTCGTGGCCGAGCGTGTGGGGACGATCCTGCTCTCGGCGCTCGTGGCGCACACGGCGTGGCACTGGATGCTCGAGCGCGGGGCGGTGTTGCGCGGGTATCGATTCGACTGGCCGGCGTTGGACGCGGCCTTTCTGCTCGCCGCGACCCGTTGGGCGATGTTGGCGCTGCTGCTCGCCGCCGCGGTCTGGGCGCTGTACGGATTGCTCGGACGCTACGTGCTGCCGCGACGCCCGGAGTCCGACGCGTCGGTCAAGTCCTGAAAAAGACGAGACAGGATGGACAGGATGCACAGGATGACGGCGCTTTCATGCTCCCATCCTGTCTTGTCGGCCTCCCTCACCGCGCCGAGCCTGGAGAATTTTGGGAAAGACCTCGGAAGGCATTGGGTTGCCGAGGTCGTTCCCATTTAGTTGACTCGTTGCGGTTGCCGAGCGTCCCGACCGCGGTCGATCCGTCAACTCCGTGGTTTCCGCCCAATCGGGTCCCCCTCGGGTCGCTGATGCCTCCCCATAGGGGCCGAGCCCTTCTCGGCCGCGACCTTTGCGTCGACCACGCGCTGCATGGCGAACGACGCGAGCACCGTAGGGCGGACGCGTCCGCCGAGCGCGTTGCGCAGGACGATGACGCCGACCTGGTGGGCACGATCGAACGTCACCATCGCTGAGAACCCCGCGACGGCGCCGCCGTGACCGTACCACGTGTCCGCGCCGTGCGGCTCGATGGAAAACCCGATGCCGTACTCGCGTTTCGGGTTGGCGCCGCCGAGCAGAGCGCCGCTGTACGCGCTGTCGAGCCGTGCGGGCGAGACGACTTCCTTCGGTCCGTGCCCCAGCTGCAGCGAGACGAACCGGCTCAGGTCATCGACCGTGGTGTACAGTGCGCCGTTCGGCACCTTGTACCCACGTCCCGACAGCGCCTCGCGATCGGACTGTGTGCTGTAGAAGTCTCCAGCCTGTGAGATGTCGTAGCCGCGCGTGAGATCGGCGGTGATGGCGCGATCGATCTCGAACACCGTATGGCGCATGCCTAACGGGTCGAGGACGTGCTCGCGCTGCCACTGGACGTAGGGCACACCTGCGGCGCGGCTCAGGGACGCGCCCAGAATCGCGTAGCCGATGTTGGAGTAGAGGTATTGCGTGCCCGGCGCCAGCTCCATCGCCGTATGCGGCAGTGCGAGATGCAGGGTGGAGTCCCATCGGCTCACCGGACCTGTCCAGAACGGGCCTTCCTCCTTGGGCTCACGCGCGATCCCTGACGTCATCGACGCCAACTGAACGAACGTGATCGGCGCCTTCAGCGCCGCGTACCCCTGAATCGCTCTGATTTCCGGGTAATAGCGCTCCACCGGGTCCGACAGGCGGATCTTTCCGGCGACGGCGAGCTGATGGAGCATGAGCGCGGTGAACATCTTGGTTACCGATCCGATGCGGTACACGGACTGGCGACTTGCCAGACGACGCGTGCCCATGTCGGCGAAGCCGTAGCTCTTCGTCCAGACGAGGCCCTGATCTGTGACGACGCCGATCGTCAGGCTCGCGATGCTGTCGCGCGCGAACTCGGCGGCGGCGGTCGAGTCGACGGCTCGCAGAACGTCCGGCGCGAGCGACTGTGCGCGGATCTCGGTCGTCGCCGGGGCGCAAGCCAGCACGACGGTCAGCACCGCCACGATGCAACGAATGCATTTGATCAGGTGCATAACGCCTCTTGGTAGCCGATTGACCACTCGAACGTGTGAAGGTTTCGAGCCTATCTCTGCGTGGCGCGATTTCGCGTCAATCCCTCCTGGGCGACGGACGCGACGAGCTGACCGTCTCGTGTGAAGAAGGTGCCGCGCGCGAATCCTCGCGCGCCGGCTGCCGCCGGACTGTCCATCGCGTACAGCAGCCATTCATCCGCGCGGAACGGACGGTGCGCCCAGAAGGCGTGGTCGAGCGTGGCAATCTGGATCGACGCCGACCGGGGCGCCACGCCGTGCGGCAGCAGCGCCGTGCCTAACAATCCGTAGTCGGACGCGTACGCCAGCACCGCCTGGTGCGTGAGTTGATCGTCCGGCAACCGCTCGATGGCGCGTAGCCACATGTATCGCACGGGGAGGCGCTTGTCGGGATGAAACGGATCGATCGGCGCCACCGGTCGGAAGTCGATCGGCCGATCCTGCGTCAGGATCTGTCGCAGCGCATCCGGAATGCGATCGGCCATGCCGCGAATGAGGTCGAGCTCGTTCGCAAGCTCCTCCGGCGGTGGGACGTCCGGCATCGGCGTCTGATGCTCGAACCCGCGCTCCTCGATCTGGAACGACGCCGAGAGGCTGAAGATCGCGCGCCCGTGCTGGATCGCCGTGACCTGCCGCGTCGAGAAGCTGGATCCGTCGCGCAGGCGATCGACGAAGTAGACGATGGGCGCGGCGAGATCGCCGGGGAGAATGAAGTAGCCGTGCAGCGAGTGTGCCTCACGCGGCTCGTCCACGGTGCGGCGCGCGGCGACGAGCGCCTGCGCGAGCACCTGTCCACCGAACACACGGCCGGTCCCGATGTCGCGATTCCGCCCACGATAGATGTTGACCTCGAGCGGCTCGAGGTCGAGGAGGTCGAGAAGCTCAGGAACGGGAAAAGACATGGAACAGAGAAACCGGGAACCGGGAACAGGGAACAGGGAACAGGGAACAGGGAACGGCAAACAGCGAACGGCAAACAGCGAAGGCCGTTTTGAAGATCTTCTGACATTGCGCGCACGCGCGCCTTCCATCGTGGAGACGAGCGCGGTCGCTGCGGGGAGTCTACGACGATCTCCCGCCGCGCGACCGGCCTGACTTTCATCCACGACGGAAGGTAGCAGATCGTGACGTCCGTCCGCGCAGTCTATTGGTGTTTGCGCGTCGCCGCAGCGGCATGCTTCATCGGGCACGGCGCCTTCGGCATCATCACGAAGGCGGCATGGGTGCCGTACTTCGGCGTCGTCGGAATTCCAGCGGACTGGGCGTGGAAGCTCATGCCCGTCATCGGTACCGTGGACATCGCCGCCGGCATCAGCGTGCTCCTGTCGCCTCGGCCCTTCGTGCTGCTCTACATGGCCGTGTGGGCGACGTGGACGGCGCTCCTGCGACCGTTGTCCGGCGACAGTTCGTTCGAGGCCATCGAGCGGGCGGGGAACTATGGCGTGCCACTGGCGCTGCTGCTGCTGTGCGGTTGGCCGCGCGACCTGAAAGCGTGGTTTCGGCATCTGACGCCTCCTCTCGCCACCGCGCAGCCGGCGACGATCGGGCGAGTTCTGGTGTGGACAACCGCTCTGCTTCTGTTCGGCCACGGTGCTCTCGCGGCGATCGCCGCCAAGCCCGTGCTGGCCTCTCATTTCGCGCTCGTCGGGCTTCCGACTAACGCCATGGCTATCGCAGGCTGGGGCGAGATGGTCGCTGCCGCCGCCGTGGTCGCTCGTCCGACGCCCATGCCATTCCTCGCGATCGCCGCCTGGAAGATGGCTACCGAGGCGCTCTATCCAATGTCCGGCACCCCGATCTGGGAGTTCGTCGAGCGCGCCGGGAGCTACGCCGCGCCGCTCGCGCTTGCCCTGATCCTGATCGATGCGAGATCGACGGTCCTCACACTTCGACGGAGCTCCCAATGATCCTGGGCAACGCTGCACTTGCGGTCTGGCTCACGCTGACGCCGCCGCCTAACGGTCTCCTGTCCCCGGACTCGATGATGGTCGAGCTCCGGAAGGGCGGCTACACGATCCTGTGGAGGCACGCCGCCACCGACTACACCACGCGTGACGTGCCTGGCGCCACCGAGCGCTCGCTGCAGCGCAACCTCACCACGCAGGGTGCCCTCGACGCCGAGATCATCGGCCGCGTGCTCAAGCTCCGCGGTGTCCCCATCGGCGAGGTGCTCGCGAGTCCGATGTTCCGCACGCGCGAGACCGCGGAACGGGCGTTCGGCCGCACCGGCGTCACGATGCTGCTCCGCACCCTCGAGCCGTCCGCTGAGGAGCGACAGCTGATGCTGACTCCGCCGGCCAACGGCACCAACCGGGTCCTGGTCACGCACCACTTCATCATCGAGCGCAACGTGCCAGGCGTCAGACCCGGCGACGTCCTCGAGGGTGAAGCCGCCGTCGTCCGCCTGAACGGCGAGGCGCTCGAGACGGTCGGCATCTTCAGGATGGCCGACTGGCGCCGCCTGGCCGAAGCGACCACTGGGTCGGGGGTGACGCCTAACGCATTGGGAACGCCCGTCCCAGTCGCCGTGACAGCACCCGCGCCCGCCGGTCCGCCCGCGGCACCTCCCGCCCCGTCGACGACGCCGCTCGTCCTGCCGGAGCTGCTGCAGACGCATCGCAACGCCATCATCGCGAACTATCTGCAGACGTTCAACGCCGGCGACCCACAGCGCATGCGGACGTTCCTCGAGCAGTTCTCGGTCCCGAATCCAGCGCGCACGATGGAGCAGCGCCTCGAGACGTACGCTCGGCTCCGCGGCGATCTCGGGAACGTGACCATCACGTCGGCCGAGGTCGGCGGCGCCAACCAGGTCGTGGTGAAAGTCGCCGGGAGCACCGGACGGTCGGGGACGTACACGTTCACGCTGGAAGCCGACCATCCGGGCCGGATCGTAACCATCAACGTGCGGTACCCCCACCCGTAGAAGACGGGGCGGGCGGACGTCAGGGCGACACGTTCATGACGACGGCACCGAGTGCCGGACCGGCCGCGGCGCGGGGCTCGAGGCGGAGCGTTCCGGGCGCGCGCGGCGTGATCTCCACGTCGACCGTCTGGCCGATGCTCAGCCCCGTATCGGCCGGTCCTGTCAGGCGCCGTGGCTCGTCGAGCTCCGCTCCGTCGCGCGCCACGATGCGCCAGGTCGCGACCGACGAGTCACGGAACAACGACACGGCGAGCCCGGGTCGGGCCGTCGTGATGTTGATCATCCGCAATCGGTAAGTCGTGCCGACCTTGAGCGCCACCGATGGCGGCTTCAACGCGCCGTTGATGAACACCGCGTGCGCTTCCGTGGCACGGTCCGGTGGCGTCGAGAAGACGGCGAGCAGATCGGTCGCAGGATCGTAGCGCTGTCCCGGCGCGAGGACGATGATGGCGCCAACGAGTCCCATCGGCTGTTGCCGTCCCTCGTCGATGTGGCTGTGATAGATGAACGTGCCGGCGCGCGGCGGCGTGAACCTCGCCTCGAACGAGTCGCGTGGCGCGACGACCGGCGAAAGCTTCGCGGGCGTGCCGCTGAAGCCCGCGATGCCGTCGAAGTAGCTCTCGAGCTCGATGCCGTGCCAGTGCACGGCCGTCGGATACTGCGACGCGTTGACGACCGTGACCGAGACCGGCTCGCCGACCTTCACCACGATCGGAGGCCCCATCCGCGTGAGCGAGTCGCGACGGGGCACCGCGGATCCTTCTCCGAGCGCGAACCGGAGATCCTCGCTCTCCTGCACCACGAGCCGGAAGCGCCGCCGACCAGGCTCGCCGCGGAGAGCGGTCGAGGCTTCACCGCGCCGAGGGCTCACATGGATGCCCGTAACGAGCCCGCTCATTCCCTGCAGCGCGTGGTTCGTGACGTGCGCGTGCTCCTTCGGCAGCACCATGCCGAGTGGCGCGCGGGCCATGATGTGCTCGGGGATGTGGCAGTGGAACGCCCAGTTGCCGTCGCGATCCGGGACCCAGGTCATTCGCATCGTGTGCCCTTGCACCACGAGCTCCGTCACGAGCCTGTCGCGCTGCGACTCGGCGTACGTCGTGTCGGTCTCGCCGTCGCCGCGGCTGTCCACGCGAAAGTAGAAGCCGTGCAGGTGCATCGGATGCAGGTCGGCGGAGGCGTTGATGACGCGCCACCGCACCGTGTCGCCGACCGTGTACGACAGCCGCTCGGTGTTCGGCCACGAGCGTCCGTTCATGACCGTGAGGATCCGCTCGCGGCCGTGGGGCACCGCGCCTCCGATCGTGTCCGACCACATGCCGATGACGAACACGCGGTCTGGCTGCGGTCTCGCGCCGGCCTCGTCGACGACGATTGCGCCCGAGAGCTGCGCGTCCTCGCGGACCCGGAACTTGATGCCGCGCTTCGTGGTCGTTGCCCAGTACAGGTACGTGCCGGGCGCATCGAGCTGGAAGTCCAGGCGCTGCGACTCGCCTGGCGCGAGCCGGAGTGGGGCTGGCGCGGCCCCGGCGATGGGACGGGCGTGCAGGCCGTACACGAGCATCGTGTCGTTAGGCAGCGCGTTGCGCAGCGTACCGGTGATCCGCGTGCCGGCGACGACCCGAAGCAGCGGCCCCGGGATCTGTGCCGCCTTGCCCGTCTCCCCGAACGCCATCATCGCGGCGCCCGGCGCATTGTCGCCGTCGGGATGCCAGTTGGCGACGCGGGCCTCGAGTCGCACGGTGAGTGCCCCGTTCCGGAGCGTACCGGCCGGCCGGCGGTTGTCGTTAGGGACCACCCGGTCGTCGCGGGGGATGAAGCTGGTCGTGACCGTGACGAGCGAGAGCGAGGCGAGCGAGCGGAGCATGGCGAACCCTCCGGTTCCTCGGGAGTGATTCGAGGAAGATGAGGGCGGCCTGAAACGCCAGCCCCATGTCCGGAATCGGCCTGAGCATCACGTGCTCGACGCCAGCCGGAACTTGGTCCTGCCAGCCAATCGACAGCGAAACCATGCGCGGCTTGGGCGCTCGGCGTCAAGACCGAGCGGAGTCACGTGGGCCGCGAACAACGAAAGACCAAAAGCTCGACAGGATGGCACAGGATGAACAGGATGCAGATCAGTTCGAGATTTTCGGCTGTGGTGGCGGCAAACAGTGTCGGCTGCAGGGTTTTACCCTGTTCAATCCTGCCATCCTGCCCGTGCAGTTGTAGTTGCGGGGGCGGACCAATCGGTCCATCCAACCCCAACGCGAACCTGCACGTGCGCCACTGGTGTCAGCCTTGCGCAGCCCACTAAATACCGTCCATGCGATTGTCCGAGGCCGAGCCAGCTGATGCGTAGCGCCGAGGTGTGGTTCGCGGCGCTCGTCGCCGTTGCTGCTGTGTCGCGAAGCGCAGGGGCTCAGTCCGCTGGGCCGAATGGCACGCGGTCGACCTCCGCGGGCGTGTATACCGACGAACAGGCGTCGCGCGGGCGCGACATGTATGCGATGCAGTGCAAGAGCTGCCACACGCCGGCCTCGCATACGGGCGTGGTATTCGCCAATTCCTGGGATCGCCGGCCGCTGTCGGATCTCTATCAGTTCATCGTCACGCGGATGCCGAAGAACGAGCCCGGCAGCCTTCAGCCCGACGAGTATGCCGACGTGCTCGCCTATCTCCTCAAGCTGAACGACTTCCCCAGCGGCAGCGAGGCGCTCCCGGCGGACTCGCTGGCGCTGAAGAAGATCCGGATCGAGGTGGGGAAGAAGGATCCCTAGGACAACGAGGGGCTGGTGTCGAGGCGGCTGCGGCGGCTAAATAAGGCAGCCCAGACACCCGAAAACTCACGAGGGACAACGACGATGGCGCAGCTCTCGACCCGCCGAGCGACGAAAGTCGCAGGCCCCGCGATCCTGTTGGCCGCCACGATCGTCGGCGCGCTTCTGCTCCGGACCACCGAATCGAGCGCCGTGCAGGGCGCAGGGCTCGTCCGGGGCAACAAGCCCGGCGAGTGGCGCTACTGGGGCGGCGACGCGTGGAGCTCACGCTACTCCTCGCTCGACCAGATCAACGCCTCGAACTTCAACTCGCTCCAGGTCGCGTGGCAGTGGAACGCCGGCACGTTCGGCAGCGACGAGTATTATCGCACGACGCCCATCTACGCGAACGGTCGCCTCTTCACCGTGGCCACCACGCGCCGCGTCGCGACAGCCATCGATCCCGACAACGGGGAGACGCTCTGGATGTGGCGCCTCGATGAAGGCATTCGCTGGCAGAAGGCGCCGCGGCAGTTCGCGGGGCGCGGGCTCTCGTACTGGAGCGGCGGCAACGACGAGCGTGTCATCGTAGTCACGCCGGGGTACCACATGGCGTCGCTCGATGCGAAGACCGGCATCCCGGACCCCAAGTTCGGCAAGAATGGCGTCGTCGATCTGCAGGACGGACTTGGCCTGCCGCTCGTTCCGCTCGCGGTCGATGACTCCGGTCCGCTCATCATCAGCGACGCCGCACCGGCCCGGAAGGCGAAGCCCGGCGAGAAATGGGACCCGGTCACGAAGACGGGCGCGGATGGCACCGTCGGCATCGACCCGTCCTACGGGCAGATCGCGAACAGCTCGCCGGCGATCATCGTCGGCGACGTGATCGTCGTCGGCAATTCGTCGATCCACGGCTACTACCCGATCCGCAAGCGGAACATTCCGGGCTTCGTGCGCGGCTTCGACATCCGCACCGGTAGGCAGCTCTGGAAGTTCAACCTCGTGCCGCAACCGGGAGAGTTCGGGGCGGAGACGTGGAAGAACGGGTCGAAGATCGGCACGGAGGGCGTCGGCAAGAACGACCCGTGGGCCACGTATGCCGCGGATCCGGAGCTCGGTCTCGTCTACATCCCGGTCGGCATGCCGCTGCTCGACGAGTACGGCGGCCATCGTCCGGGCGACAACCTGTACGGCAACAGCCTCGTCGCGATCGACGTGAAGACCGGCAAGCGGAAGTGGCATTTCCAGATGGTGCACCACGACGTCTGGGACTACGACACGCCGATGTCGCCTAACGTCATGGACGTCACCGTCAACGGACGGCGTCGCAAGGCGATCGCGCAGACGACGAAGCAGGGGTGGGTCTACACGTTCGATCGCGAGACGGGCGAGCCGATCTGGCCGATCGTGGAGACGCCGGTGCTGCAGAGCGACGTTCCCGGGGAGCAGACCTCGAAGACCCAGCCCATTCCGTCGAAGCCCGCGCCGTACTCGCAGCAGGGACTCGTCGAGGCCGACATCATCGACTTCACGCCGGCCATCAAGGATTCGGCGATGAAGATGGCGAAGAAGTGTCGCATGGGGCCGTACTACATCCCGGCGCCGCTCTCGGACGGAAGCGTCTCGGGTGGACTCAAGTGCTCGTGGTACGCCCCGGGCGCCAGCGGCGGCGTGAACATCGATGGCGGCGCGGCGTGGGACCCGGAGACGGGGATGATGTACGTCGGGTCACAGACGGGCATGAGCACGATTCAGCTGCAGAAGGACCCGTGCTCGGAGTTCCGCTACAGCTCCCCGCGCGACAACTGCGGCCTGATCGGCGCGCTGCCGCCGCCCGCAGGCTATACGCCGCCGAAGGCCGGAGAACGCGGTGGCGGATTCGAGGGGCGCGGCAATGCGTCGACGCTCGGCGGCATTTCCATCGTGAAGGCCAAGGAGTACGGCGGCATCACCGCGTACGACATGAACTCCGGTGACAAGAAGTGGTGGGTGCCTAACGTCGGCATGATCCCGCAGACGAGTACGGATCCGTTGTTCTCGGGCGTGACCCTGCCGCCGGTCGGCGGCCGCGGACAGGCACAGCTGATCACGACGAAGTCGCTGCTGATCTACGGTGCAGGCCGGAACGGCGGCGTGCCGGGGAAGGGGCCGGAGCTCTACGCAGTCGACAAGGGAACGGGCAAGCAGGTGGGTGCGGTGAAGATCCCGGCGAAGACCACGGCGGTGCCGATGACGTTCCTGCACGAGGGACGGCAGTACATCGTCTTCGCGATCGGCGCCGGCGCGAACACGTCGCTCGTGGCGCTCACCTTACCGAAGCCGGGAGCGGCGGGGACGGGCGCGGCGCGTTAGGCTCGCCGGCTCGGCCGAACTCGCTCGAAGCCGGAGGGCGCGATGGTGCCCTCCGGCAGTCGTTTCGTTATGCCCAGTTCTAGCGTCGGGACGCGGGTCGGCGAGGGTATCGCGCGTCGGCGGCTTCCGCGCTACACGCCTCGAGCCAGCGGCACCGAGCTCCGTGTTCGGACAGTGGCTCGGCCCCGCTGTCTCGGGGCTACGCGCTCACGCCGCCTGTGCGCGACACCCTCGCCTCCTCGGGCCGTAGCTGACCGTCAGCAACTCGCAGCCTCGCGCCCGAGACCCGGGCGCCGTGGCGCGAGACGTACGAGCTGGTTTCCGGGATCATGCGCCGCGTGGCGGCCCGCGTGCTGACGCCCTGCTCCACGACCGAACGTGCCCTATGACGCAATCACTCGCACTCGGGCTTGTCGCACCCCGCTTTGATGCGGAACGTGCCAGCGATGACTGATCGGCGCGCGCTCTGCTATGGGTCGAACGGCTATACCGGTCGGCTCATCGTCGACCGCGCGCTGGAGCGAGGGCTCAGGCCCGTGCTGGCCGGCCGGAACGCCAAGGCGATAGAGCGACAGGCCGCGAGCCTGGGCCTCGAGCATCGTGTCTTTCCGCTCGACGAGCCCAGCGCGGTCGATGCGGGGCTCGCCGGCATCGAGGTCGTTATGCACTGCGCCGGCCCGTTCGCTCGCACGTCACGCCCAATGGCCGACGCCTGCCTCCGTGCGGGCGCGCACTATCTCGACATCACCGGCGAGATCGCGGTGTTCGAGGCCCTCGCGGCGCGTGACGCTGAGGCGAGGGGGAAAGGAGTGATGCTTCTGCCGGGCGTCGGCTTCGACGTCGTGCCATCCGACTGCCTGGCCGCGCACCTCGCGCGACGACTGCCGACCGCCACGCGCCTGGCGTTAGGCTTCCAGGCATTGGGCGGCCTGTCGCGCGGGACCGCGACGACGATGATCGAATCGGGAGGGCAGGGCGGCATGGTCCGGCGCGGTGGGGTGCTCGTTCCCGTTCCGGCGGCGTGGAAGACGCGACGGATCGACTTCGGGGCGGGCCCGCGCCTGGCGACGACCATCCCGTGGGGCGACGTCGCGACCGCGTTCTACAGCACGGGAATAGGCGACGTCGAGGTGTACGTCGCGGTTCCTGCGAGCGCGCGGCGGACGATGATCGCCTCGCGCTACGTGGGTTGGCTGCTCGGTACGGCCCCGGTTCGCGCCCTCTTGCTTCGCGCGGTGCGGCGTCGGCCTCCCGGTCCCGACAGCGCAGTGCGAGCGCGTGGCGTGAGCCGTCTGTGGGGCGAAGCCACAGACGCCGAGGGGCGGCGGGTCGTGTCGCGGCTGACGGGCCCCGAGGGCTACACCCTCACGGCGCTCACCGCGGTTGCGGCCGTCGAAAGAGTGCTCGACGGCCGTGTACGCCCCGGCTTCCAGACTCCCTCACTCGCGTTCGGCGCCGATTTCGTGATGGAGATCGACGGGATAACGCGAGAGGACCTCGATTGAACCACCACACTACGCGCCGAAGAGAACTGTCGAGCCCGACCCGGCGCGCGTTCAACGAGGCGTGTCCACCGCCGGAACAATGGCGCTGTCGAGGATGCTGTAAATCGCCTCGAGATGGCCGCGCTCCCTCATCGTGGCGTTCGGATTCGACGTGGTCACGACGACCAGATCCAGCGCGGGAACGACGAAGATGAACTGCCCGCCGTAGCCCCACGCGAAGTAGACGTCGTGCGCGCCCGAGCGCCGGATCCACCACCCGTACCCATACTCCTGACCGCTCCACCCCGAGCGCGTGCGGCGCACCCACGCGCTATCGATCCACGCCTTCGCGATCACCTGCGCCCCGTTAGGCGCTCGGCCGCCGCGCAGATGGAGAACGCCGAACGCGACCATCTCGCGCGGCGTCATCCGCATCTCGTTCCCGCCGAAGTAGATCCCCTGTGGATCCCGCGTCCACGGCCGAAGCGGAATGCCGAGCGGGCGCGCGAGTACGCGTTGGGCGTACGCATGCGTGCTCGCGCGAGTCACCCGCGTGAGAATCGCGGACAGCAGATGCGTGCTGCCAGTGCTGTAGATCATCTCCCCGCCCGGCTCGGCCACGAGTGGACGCCGGAGCGCGTCATGAACCCAGTTGCGACTCGTCACCCACGCGGCGTAGTTCTCGAAGCTGGTGCTCTGGAGCCCCGACCGCATGGTGAGCAGGTCCTCCACCGTGATGGCCTGCTTCCGCACATCGGGGTCGCGCGCGAGCTCGGGCGCCAGCTCGACGATCGGCTGATGTACGCTGCGTATCTCGTGGCGCGCGATCGCGATGCCCACGAGGCTCGAGATGATGCTCTTCGATGCGCTCTTGATGTTCGCCGGCTGCGCTCTCGTGGCGCCGCGAAAGTAGTGCTCGCGAATCAGCGAGCCGCGCCAGTGCACGAGCAGGCTTCGCAACCTCGGCAGCTCGCGCGCGCGGGCGTACGCGTCGGCGAGCAGGGCCGAATCCGGAACGAGCCCCGGCCGTGCCGCGTCACGTGGCGCCTGGCTGGCCGATTGCGCCGCGACAGTGCCCGAAGCCGCGACCAGGAGAATGGCGACGACGCAGGCGTCCAGAGACGACGTCATCCCGATCTGTCGAACGCGCTTCACTGGGTCGGAGCTCTCGCTTCGGTCAGAGATGGACGGGCACTCACAGCGGTCGACTTCGATAACATATCGCCCGGGCAATCCGCACCAGCATCCCGAAAGTGCGTGTGGCGCGCGCGCTGGCTCGATTTGATGACGCTTTCCGCCAATAGGCGTGGGGCGGACGAGAGGACCGACATGCGGTCGCCGACATGGCTCCGGCCCCCTCTGTCATCAAAAGGGAGACTCCAATGCTGCGCTCAGTCATATACTCGTTGACCGTGGCTGTCACGGTCGCTGCATGCTCCGATCGACCTACTGCGGTCGAACCAGTTGCGCCGCCACAAGCCGCGCGATCCAACGCCGTGCACTTCTCGGAGAGCAACGCCCCCGTCTACTGGACGGGCGTCGCTCGTCAGCTCGTCGGCAGCTACCGCTTCAACGCGCTTCAGGCCATTCGTGGCTACGCCATCGTCTCGGTGGCGCAGTACAACGCGGCAATTGCCGCGGAGAAGGGAAAGGAGCGAGGCCGTCACCCGTCGGTTCACGCCGCCGTCAGTGCCGCCTCAGTCGTCGCGCTGAGCTACCTCCACCCTGCAGACGCTCAGGCGCTCGAGTCGCGCCTCGATCAGTATCTCGCCCAGGACGGCTGGCCGGGCGAGAAGAACACCGACGATGCAGCCGGCGAAGCGATTGGCCGAGCCATCGCCGCCCAGGTCGTGGCGCGCGCCCAGACCGATGGCTTCTTCGCGCCGTGGATGGGAACCGTTCCGACAGGCCCAGGGAAATGGGTGACCACGTCACCGCCCGTGGGCCCGATGGTCGGTCAGGCGAGGCCGTTCTTTCTCACGTCGGGAAGTCAGTTTCGTCCGGAGCCGCCGCCGGCGTTCGGGTCGCCGGAGTTCCTCGAGGCGCTCGCCGAGGTGCGACATATGTCCGATACACGCACGCCGGAGCAGGAGGCGAGCGCGAAGTTCTGGAACCTTCCCGCCGGAACGCACCAGCCGCCCGGCTACTGGAATGAGGAGGCGACGACGCTCTCCGTGCGGTACCGGCTCGATGAGCGCAAGACGGCGCACACCCTCGCTCTCCTGAACATGGTCGCGTACGACGCGATCGTCGCGTCGCACGAGGCGAAGTACTTCTACTGGCTCATCCGCCCGTCGCAGGCGGATGCGGGCATCGTGCTGCCCATCGGGCTACCGAACTTCCCGTCGTACCCGTCGAATCACGCGACGATCTCGGCCGGCATGGCTCGCGTGCTCGGCGCGCGGTTCCCATCGGAAGGCAGGCGGCTCGACGCGCTGGCCGAGGAGGCCGCACTGTCGCGGGTGTACGGTGGCATTCACTACCGCTTCGACGGCGAAGCGGGGCTCGCGCTCGGCCGCAAGGTCGCTGCGTGGGCGCTCGAGCACGACGTGAACGGGCACGAGCCGTTCGTGCTGCGCTAGCCAGGAGCCGAGAGCGCTTCTCGAGGACTTCCTTCCCCTTCTACCGTGACTCGGCCGCTGCCACTGCAGTGGCCGATTCAACGGCTCAAGCGGTAACATGTCGATAGGCCGGCCTAACGATGGCGTGCCGCGTCACCGTTTCGCAGCGTGCTACGAAGGCGCAAGGCCACGGCGAGCACGTCCCCCTGGCACGCGCTACCGGAGCACGTCCAGGAGCAGGCACGAGAAACCGGGCAGGACGGTCTCGCCGTCGAGAACGCCGTCTGCCGGGACGATCGTTAGGCTCCCGTCGGCCCGGTAGACCCGCGCCTCCGCGCGTTGCGGCTCGATGACCCAGACGAGCACGGTTCCCGCGTCGAGCCATTGAGCGACTTTCGCGAGGTATTCACCCGGGCGATCGCCCGGCGACACGATCTCTGCCACCAGATCGGGTGCCAGGGCGGCGTAGCCTCGAGTTGGAATCGCTGACGCGCGCTCCTGCCGCAGAAACGCGACAACGGGCGCACGAACGGTGTCGGGGTTGGACTCGATCCGGAAGCCCGTGTCCTGGCCGAACACCACGCCCAGGCTGTGGTGCCGGACGTGATCGGTGATGAAGTAGGCCAGATTCGCCTGGATGCGCCCATGTTCCGTGCTTGGCGGCTCGCGAACGACCAGGTGCCCCCGCACGAGCTCTGCGGATTTATCCGGCAGCCGGACGTGCTCGAGCTCCTCTGCCGTCAGAACATTCGACTCCGAGAATGAAGACATGACCATAGAATCCCATCCTGTGGTCGCAGGGAGCAAGATGCCAACATACCGATGAGCCGGCCCGCCATCCCATCGAAATCGTGCCGGCCGAAGCATTCGGTTGGGCACCGAGCGCGTGGTCTAACGCCGCCCGCCTATAGAAGCCACTGCGAGGGGCGTCGCAGGATGGTGCCGAGGCGAGCCGCCCTCACGATGAGGCGAAAGTGTAATGGTCCCCGCGCCGCCCCGGATACGAGCTTTGGCGCGACGGGACCAAGTCTTCCCTTTCGCCCCGTGAGGCATGCGCACTCGAGCGCCACGCCACAAAACGACGCGAGTGCTCGGACGCACCGCGGCCGTCGTCACGCTGTGCACGGTCACGATCTCCGCGCCGGCCCACGGGCAGGTGCTGATCGGAATGCTGTTCGGCAGCGCGCTCGCGTCCGAGGACTTCAACATCGGCTTCGAGATCGGGATGAACCTGGCCACCGTCGACGGGCTGGACGGCGCGTCATTGGCCCGCGGCTCACTCGTCGGTCTCTTCGGATCGTGGCGGTTCAGCGACCGTTATCATCTCTACACGGCGATCCTGCCGCTCTCGAACAAGGGCGCGAAGGACGCCGACCCACTCCCGCTGAGCGACCCGACGCTCGATCCGATCGTCGCCACGGGCACGATGGCGCGGGATCTCAGCTACGTGGACATCCCGGTGCTGCTGCAGCTCGCGCAGCGACGCGACGGCGGCTTGCGGATCGGCGCTGGTCCGCAATTTGGCATCCTGCTCTCGGCCAACGATCGATACGCAGGCACGACGCCGCAGGGCACACATGTGGTCATCGAGAATGACATCGAAGACGCCGTCGAACGGTTCGATGCGGGCGTCGCATTCGATGCGGAATACCGTTTCGATGCAATCCCCCTCGCGATCGGGGTCCGATACTACTACGGGCTGACGGACGCCATGCGCGGCGCGGGACCCGAGCTGCACAATCAGGTGCTGAGCGGATCGGGACGGATCGCACTGGGCGTCAGTCGCCAGAAACCGACGGAGCCGAAGAAGTGAGGTACTCTGTTCTCCCCGCCGCGCTCCTCGCGCTCGCCGCACACGCTGCCGTCGCGCAGAACCCCGATCTCATTCTGAGCAAGGCGCAACGCGACAGCATCCTCAAGACCTATAAGAATCGATTTCCGATCTGGGGCCGCAAGGCGATCGAGAAGGGGTTCGACCTGCCGGCCCCCGTGGGGCTCGGCGTCAACATCGTCTACGCCGATCAGGACATCAAGCTCTCGCAGCTCGGGCTCAGCACCGGAAGCAACCCGACGGTGCCGACGGAGTTCATCCAGTTCGGGCGCGTTCAGGCGCCGGTTTTCACCGGCAACCTGCGCGGCGATCTCTGGCTGTTCCCGTTTCTCAACGTCTACGCTATGGTCGGCGCTGCCAGGGTGTCGACCGATGTCACGGTCGTCGAGCCCCTGACGTTCCAGACGAAGGTCGATCAGAACGGGCAGTACGCCGGTCTCGGGATGACGGGCACGATGGGCATCAAGCACAACTGGCTGGCCTTGGACGTGAACTGGGCATGGACGCAGACCGAGAAGCTCGATGAGCCGGTGAACACGCGCATTTTCGGCATCCGGTATGGGCGCGCGCAGAAGCTGCGTGGCTCGCAGCGCCTGGCGTTCTGGCTTGGCGCGATGCATCAGAAGCTCAACTCGGGCACGAAAGGCAGCATCAACCTGAGCGAAGTCATCGCCGGGGGTGGAGGTGACCTGGGGGATTACCAGGATAGTCCCTGGTACGAGGATCTGACTCCCGCGCAGAAGCAGGTCGTCGACGCGATCGCCGAGCGTCTGGCCGGGCGCGATCCGAGCGATGTGATCGTCAACTACTCGCTCCAAAAAAAGGTCGCCGACCCGTGGAACATGCTCGCGGGCGTCTCCTACGATTTCTCGAGGCGATGGCAGGCTCGCGTCGAGAGCGGTTTCATCGGACGCTTCCAGGTGCTCGGCCAGCTCAACTACCGGTTCGATTGGTAGCCTAACGAGCGAGCGCCCCCGTGCGCGCGTTTTCGTTGTTTTCTGCGGAGCGATACGGGATGGGGCGGTTTGAGTGAGCCGCGCTCGCCGCCCGGGCTGACCGACCATCCCGTCTCCCGTCTCCCGCTACCCGTCTACCACTCGCCCCACCTCGGCGCTACCATCCCGGCGACCCGAGGAGGAACCCGAATGTTCCAGTCGCCTGTCCGCGTCGCGATCGCGGTATCCGCGCTCGTGGTGGCCACGACGGCCGTCCCGAGCGCCATTGATTCCACCCGAGCCCCTGCCAGGTCACCACTCCCGGCAGCGCCGCTCGACTCCGCCCTGTTGAAGAGCTACCGATGGCGAGGCATTGGCCCGGACCGCGGCGGGCGCTCGATCGCCGTGAGCGGGGTCAAGGGCCGACCGCGCGAGGCGTATTTCGGCGCGACCGGCGGGGGGCTCTGGAAGACCACCGACGGCGGCGCGAGCTGGAGCCCCATCACCGACGGCCTGATCAAGAGCGCGTCCGTCGGTGCCGTGGCGGTGTCGGAGTCCAATCCCGACGTCGTCTACATCGGGCTGGGCGAGACGTGCATTCGTGGCAACATCATGGCCGGGGACGGCATCTACAAGTCGACCGACGCCGGCAAGACGTGGACGCAGGTCGGCTTCGATGGCGGCGGCAAGCAGAACATCTCGAAGATCCGCGTGCACCCCACGAACCCGGACATCGTGTGGGCAGCCGTGTTCGGCTTCCACGGCGCGCCTAACGACGAGCGCGGCGTCTTCAAGACCACGGACGGCGGCAAGACGTGGAAGAAGGTGCTCTACCGGGACGACAGGACCGGCGCGATCGACATCTCCGTCGACCGTACGAACCCGAACGTCCTCTACGCCGCGCTGTGGGAGGCCTATCGCGTCGAGTACCAGATGTCGTCGGGCGGCCCGGGCTCCGGCCTGTACAAATCGACGGATGGCGGCGACACGTGGACGGAGATTACGCGCAACAAGGGCCTGCCCGCCGGCGTGGTCGGACGCATCGGCGTGGCCGTGTCGGGTGCGGACCCGAATCGGGTCTACGCGCTCGTCGAGAACGAGAACGGTGGACTCTTCCGCTCCGACGACGCCGGCGCCACGTGGACGCTCGCGAACGGCAATCGCAGCATTCGCCAGCGCGCGTTCTACTACACGCACATCACCGCGGACACGAAGAACAAGGACGTCGTGTACGCGCTCAACACGTCCCTGTTCCGCTCGGCGGATGCCGGGAAGACGCTCACAAGCGTGGGACAGGGGACGCACGGCGACCATCACGACCTGTGGGTCGACCCCGATGACGCGACGCATCTCGTCAACGGCAACGACGGTGGCGGCGCGATCTCGTATGAGACCGGCCGTCGCTGGAGCGGACAG
>Ga0105249_10000416_pt1 | contig 40651 bp, 61 predicted proteins | sample KBSS44metaG_FD_81522 | JGI IMG/M metagenome (GOLD analysis project Ga0105249, IMG submission 81522) | Switchgrass rhizosphere microbial communities from Kellogg Biological Station, Michigan, USA - KBS S4-4 metaG | ecosystem: Host-associated > Plants > Roots > Rhizosphere > Soil | place...
TCAGGCCGCGCGGGCAGCCCGTAGGCCATTTGCAGCCGCACGCAGAGGCTCCAGAGCAGCGCCTCCTCGTATTCCGGCGGCAGCCCCAGCGGGTCCACCAGCGTGGTGTAGATCGGTAGCGCGGCCTTGAGCACCAGCGTCAGTTCCATCTGCTGCGCGGCCGGCGGCACCGGCCAGAAATAGACACGCCCCTGCGGCCAGGAGGTGTTGAGGAACACGGCGCTGGGCAGCGATTTCAGGTTCTTGATGCTGATGGTGGCCCAGTCCTCTTTGGCCACAATGACGGCCAAGGGGATGTCCACGGGGGTCGTGCCTGCCAGCGGCATCAGGCGGCACCATGCGGCGTGGATCTTGGTCGGCCGCACGGCCACGTCGAAGTCCGCGCCGGGGCCTATCGTGTAGTAATCCGCCCCGGTTGCCGTCAGCGATATCTCGGCCTCGTTCCAGACGAGCCAGCGTTTCTGCTGCCACTGGGCCATGACCATCCGCAGCAGATCGAGGCCGGTATTGCTGTCCTCGGCGAGCGGCGTCTGGCCGACGCCGTTGATCCCGCTCGATCTGAGTGCGAAATTAATAAAGTCTCCCGTCGTTTCGATCATTCATGCACCTATGGAGTTGCCCCCCGATCTGCTCGGGACCGACGTTCGGGGGGCGAGACGCCTTGGCTTCAGGTGGGGAGGCACCCGGTCCCGGCAGTCGTCAGGCCGACAGGATGCTGAACCACAGCCCGAGGCCGGGGGAGACGAACTGGGCCTTGCCTGCCGCAGCGACGCTGATGCCGGTTGCGGCGGCCACCCCGTTGATGGTGTCCGACGTGCCGGGGGCTGCGAACACCTGGCAGGCTGCCGCGCCGCTGTTGACCAGCGATATTTCCTGCCCACCCAAGGCGGGCGGCAGGGACACGCTATCGGCGGCGGTGGCGCAGACGCTGAGTCGGTTGTAGCAGGCGGGCAGCGGCAGTGCGGCGGCCCGTGTGCCGCCTGCCGTCGCAGTCAGGGCGGGGGCGAAGCTTTTGCCTCCGCCGCCGACCAACTGCCCCGGATCGAATAGCTGTGGTCCTCGATCGTATGCCATGACTGCCTCCTAGTTCGCGACCAGGCGGACGGCGAGTTGTGGCCGAAGCGGAACGGCGCCCCAAAGCACGTCAATGCGGATCGGGAAGGTGTCGTCGCTGATGCTGTATTGCCGCACGGCCCGCATGCTGATGCCGTCCTTGACGACGCGGCTGGCCATATCGACCCCGCCAGGCATAACCAGATCCGCTGTGGCGAAGGTGAACGCGTCGGGATGGAATGCGAGCGACAGGCCGGTGGCGACCGACGCCGTGTTCATGAACGTGAGTGTGCTTGTCGTGCCGTTCGGGGAGTTGCTGACGTTCTGGTTCGGCCCGCTAGTGACGATTGCGGGAGCGATCGCCATATTGCCCGCGCCGCCGGTGTAAGCCGCAGTCAAAACGAACTGCTGCAACACGCCGGTGTTGACCTTGGTCTCCGGATGGACGCGATAGACGCCCGCGATGGTGAAGACATCGCCGGCAATGCCTGCGCCCGTGCCCGTCGTCACCGCCAGCGTGCTGCCGGTCTGTGCGGCTGGTGCTGCGAGGTAGGTGGCACTCTCGGCCCCGCGCGTCTGGGTGGAGAGGTGGGTATTCTCGGCCCATTCGAAGCCGCCTGACAGCCCCATGACGCCGTCCGTATACTGCCGGGCAATTTGCGTCGAGCTTTGGAAAAGCCCCTTGAGGCTGTCCACAAGGTCGACGTTGTCTTGGGTATTGATACGAAGTAGCCACTGTTTGGACTGCGGCGTCAGATTGTCCAGCAGCAGCTTGCGGGCCTGCAACACGGTCTTGAACGCCATGGGGGAGGCGGCGGTGCCCACCTGGTTCCATACCGCGGGCCACATCATGTTGATGGTGGCGGCCTCGATGCTAGCGGCGAGCTGTGCAATCGCCGGCTCGATGTAGCGGGCGCTGAACTCGTCGATGGACAGCGTGAGTTCGGCCGACGAGAACGAGAAGTCCACATGATACTGGTTCGTAATCGGCAGCGAAACCGACGTTTCCACCGTATTCTGGAGCGACAGCGCGGGCGTCGTGCTGGTGGTGTATTGCACCGGGAGGCGAATGCGGAGCGTGCTGCCGATCTTGGCGCCGCTATTCGCGAAGCTGTCGTCGTATTGACGGTTAATCGCGCCGATGAAATTGCACTTCTGGTGCAAGATCGCCAGTGCCTTGGCGGTAATCATGTTGATAGTCAGCAACGTATTCGTTGCGGGCATGGGATGCCCCTTTCGTCACATGGATTGCGATAAAACGCAGCCCTCACCTTGCGTGTTGGGTCTTGGGCTTCGATTTCATCGCTGTGACGAAAGGGGGGTAGCCGCTATCACGAGCGATCTGCACGCCGCTGCGTTTTTGGGGTCGAACGCGACGACCTTTGGGCACGACGCTGCGTATTTAGAGCCTGACGCGACGGCTTTAAGCGGGATCGCAAGATGCGACCCGGTGGGCACGACGCTGCGTCTTTAAGGTCGGACGCGACGACCCCGGCACGGCTGCACCGGAAGGCGTTAGCCTCGGCGCTGTTGGCGCTCGAGGTTTTGTTTCATATACACATCGACGAGGCTTTGCGCGTCGGCGTTGTATTCGTTGAACTGCGGCGAGGCGCGTCCGGTGACGGTCCTGACCGGCGCGGGGGCGGAAGTGACCGGACGCGGGGTATGCACGGCCCGGCCCGCTCCGTCCTCGATTTGGGCGGCGTATTTGCCCAGCGCGACGGCGCGTCCCTCAAGGGTTTGGATGCTAGCGATACGCTGGACGGCAGCCGGATCGTCGGCGAGGGCGGCGGTCACGCGCACGCCCCCTGGCATGTTCACCAGTAACTGCGCCATTCCGCTATCGGCGCCCAGGTCGATCAGATCCTTGGTCTTCTGGCCCCAGTCGGCGAATTGCGCGTTGCCTTCCTCATGGAAGCGGCGCTGGAGCAGCTTGGCCTCTGCCCGCGCCTCGGCCGCCGCCTCGATCTGGGCGCGCTCTTGCAGCTCTGGGTTCGCCTGCTGCTGCGGGACGTAGCGGCGCAGGACTTCGTTCTCGGCGACCAGGCGGTCGCGTTCGCGCTGCATTGCGGCCTGGCGCGCGGAGAGTTCGGCAAAGCGGCGATCGGCGCGTGACTTGGCCTCGGCCGCCTGTTCCGGCGTTTGTGGGGGTTCATCGGAATCCGGCGCGGGTGCCGGCGCTGGCGTTACTGCCGGCTCGGGTGCGGGCGCGGGTTCGCCTTCGGCCGGGGCCGGTGCGTTGGGCTGGTCGCTCATGGGGTGCCTCTGGGTTAGCGCGGGGCGCTAGGTGCTACGTCGTGGGTGTAGTTGCCCGGCTCGTCGTCCGCCGGGTGGGGTGCCAGGCTGCCGCGCATGGTGGCCTGGGCGGCGTCCTGCCGGATCATCCGGTCGTCAAGCGTGGCGCGCAGGTGCCTGATTTCCTCGCGCAGCCGCTCGATCAACGCCAGCAGTTCGGTGACGTTCTCGCTCATTGGTTGCCCTGGTCCTGTCCTGCGGCTGTGGCAGCGGCGCCGCCGCCGATCAGGCCCGCGATGCCGTAGCGGCGGATGATTTCCATCTTGTCGGGATCGAACACGGCATAGTTGTGGGATGCGTCGGGGGAATCCGGATCACCGCCGCGGCTGTTGCGGTTGAGGTAGCGAACGCCGGGAACGCCCGCGTCGCGCAGGGCGGTCGCAGCGGCAACATCCCCGCCCAGTTGCTTGCTCAGTGCCGCATGCAGTTGGGCGCCGGTGGCATTGGCCGGCAACGCAAAGCTGGGGTTCTTCAGCGCGCTGTCGATCCATGCGTCCGAGAAGCCTTTGGCCGCAAGCTGGCTGCGGATGGCTTGTTCGTAGGCGTCAATGGCTGCCGCGCCGGTTGGCTGATCTGCCAGCTTCTTGTCCCAGTGTAGGAAGTCGCCCGGCTCGGCGTTCAGGTTGACCTCGTATAGATGGCCGGTCGCGCTGCCGCCCGCGCCCTGCTTGAACTTGTCCATGGCCGCTTGCCATTCGGCACCGTCCGATGCGTTGCGCGTATGCGGTTCATAGGTATTCAAGGCATCTCTTGGTCCGTATTTCCCGGCCTGCTCGACTATCTTCCCGAGGCGCCAGTCGTCCTTGCTCACGGAATTGACAATGTCCCAGAAAGCGCGGCCTTCGGGCACTTCCTTCCCGTTCCATTCAAACCTGCCGCTTTGGCCTGCCGTCAGATCCCGGTAGTGCGTTGCCAGTCCTTCGCTCTCGGCCACGTATGGCCCATGCCCGAACGCCTGTGAGCCTTCCCCGGTGCCGATCTTGTCCAGCCTGAACTCGCCGAGCGGGTTCTTCGGGGTCGGCTCAAATAGGTGCGGGCTGCCGTGATACGTTTTGATCGCGCCGATGCCCATGGCGCCGATATCCGCCGGGCCAAACCCGCCAGCGACCGTCTGCGCCTGCGCGCGCCAGCCCTGTGGGGTAAATTGCCCCGTCGCTGGGTCCACGTTCCCCAGTTCGATCTGCCGCTGCCGGTCCCGCGCGATCCAATCGTTGTATAGCCGGATGTTCTCGTCCGTGGCCCCGGCCCAGTCGGGTTGCGGCGGCCCGGCGAGCATGTTGGTCCGCATCTCGGGCGGCGGCTGGATGCGGAGCGCGTTGAAGCGGTCGGGCATGGGCTACTGCATCGGGCCTGGGGGCGATGCGCCGCCGTTGGGTGTGCCTTCTGCCCCTGGCGGCTGTGGCGGCTGCATGCGGGCGGCTAGCTGCCCCTGAAGCTCGGCGTGGCCATACAGCTTCTCCTCCAGTTGCGTGTCGAGCATGTCGGAGACGAGCTGGCGGACCACCAACTGCAGCGCCACCGGATCGATGCTGCCGACAGCGGCCAACCTCTTAGTCTCGGCCTCGTAGTCCTTGATGATGAGTTCCCCGGATTTGTCCTTGGCCTGCGCCTGCATCAGCACGAGCTGCTGCTTCAGGTCCTGGATTTCGGCGTCGGCCTTGCCCAGCAACTCCTGCGCGTGCTGCTGGACCTGTTGCGCCTGCTGGGTGATCGCCATGACCTGCGGATCGGGCGCGTCGGCCTTGTATTGCGGGGGCAGCCCACGCTTGAGCCGGTCGGCGAGTTCATCCGCGCCGGGGAAATCGGAATTTGTCGCCCAAAAATCCCCCACGATCTGAAACGCCTCGGGGTTCTGCGCCATGATCTGGCTAAAGGCGTTGGCCGCCTCCTGGCGCTGGGTGCCGAAGCTCGGCCCGACATCGGCCTCGACATCGTATTGGCCGACCGTGGGATTGAAGATGATCGTCGGGTCCGGCCGATCCGGGTCCTGCATCTGCTTCTGGGCATCGCCTTGCGTGATTTGCTGCGGCTGCCCGTCCGGGCCTTGGCTGATCGCCTGGTGGGCTTCGGGGGCATCGGGTGCCACGACCACCTTTGCCTCGCTGCCATCCTCTCCCAAGGTCATCACCACCCGCTGCACGTCGTAAATCTTCGGTATCAGATCGAGCAGGATGCGGCCGATCTGGCGTATGCCCTTGGCCTGATTATCCACGTAATGATAAGTAGCCTGCTCCGATTGCCGCTGGCGTTGCTGTATCGCAATGCCGCTGCGCTCGTTGGATGGCATGCCCTGTGCGGCCTGGTATTGCCCGGTGACGGCGCGCAGATCCTCGCGGGCGATCTGCATCCCGGTCACGTATGCCTGGGCCATTTGCGGGGGCGGTTCGCGGGCCGGCGGGGCGATCGGCTGGCCGTCCTCGCCGACGCCGTTGTAGATCATCACGCTCCAGTTCTTGATATTCGCCGTCATCCACTGTTCTTCGTGGCCCTGGATGGCTGCGGCGGTGGCGACGTAGGGCGTCTTGGTCTGGAGCGCGACCTGTTCGACGGCCGCTGACGCCCAGTAGTTGTAAATGCGCTGTGCGTCGATCTGGGAGCGTGTGTGGCCCTTGCGGTCCATCTCGCCGTCCATCACCAGCTCTTCGCCGATGAAGGGCACGATGGGGATGTATTTCCCCGGCCATTCCTCGCGGTCGATGATCTTGTTGCCCGCCAATTTGAACCACTCGATTTCGGGTTCGGCGACTTTCCTGCTCTTGACGATGAACGGCTTGATTTGCTCCCGCACCTCGGCCGGGATTTCGCTGTCCCGCACCGTGGTGCCGTCCTGCATGAGGTGGATCGTCTCGTCGTTGACGTTGCGGCGCCAGTATTCGGCTATCCGAACGTGATCCTTGTCGGACCAGTGGTCGTTATTGTCGAAAGTGGCCGGGGCGGGGTTGTCCTCCTTGCCGTATTCCTCCTCGTAGCGGTCCCGCGGCACGTCTTCAAACACGAAGCAGAAGTTCATGTCCGCCTTGTCATACTCTTTCGCATCCGGGTCCATGTAGATCGTGAACGGATCGGCGATGCGGCGCACGAACAGGTCCAGATCGAACGAATTTTGATCCACGTAGTCGGTTTCGACGCGGACGTAGCCGATGCCGGATTCCACCTGGTGGTAAATGGCGGTGGAATACGCGTCCACGGCTTTGCTCTGGTATTCAATGCGGCGGATGATGCCCGCGAATATCTGCGCGGACTCGTAACTAGCCCTGCCACCCGTGGGCGTGACCTTGATCTGCGCTTTGTTCTGTCGCGCGTCGTTGATCACCTGCAAATTGTGCTGTCTCGTTTGGTTATATGTGAGACATGGGCGGGCGCCGCGTTCTTGGCGCACATTGCTGTCCCACTGCCCATGATTTAAGGCGTCTCCGTTGGCAAACTTGATGTCAAACTTCGCCCGATCGCGCCATGCGCTTTCCCACGCCTGGCAGCGGTCAAACCGGGCCTTCGCCTCGGCGATTATCTTGGTGTCTTCTGCTTTGGGGCGTGGCATTTATGTTAGGTCCCGGCACATGAGCGCAGCAGGCCTGTCAGCGCGCCGACGAACGCCAGCAAAAGCGCGCTTCGCAGGATCATTCCCCATAGCTAGCGCCGCGCCCTCCTGCCGAGGGTGGCGAGGCCGAGGAGGCCCATGCCCAGCAGTGCCATGGATGCTGGCTCGGGCACGGGCGAGAGGATTTCGGTCTGGCCGCGGTTAAGCAGCGTGCCGTTGGCGGCGATCGAGCCGGTGATCTGCTCGGTCATCGAGAACGGGGATGTGGCGACGAACGCGCCGCTGCTGCTGTGGCTGTAGGCGTCCGCGATGCTCGCCGCCGTGGTGCTGAAACTGTCGAGCAATGTCCCCGGCGTGTCGTTTACCGCGTCCGCGCCTTGAGCGTTGGCGGTATCGGCCCACCATCGCATCAGTGCGGTAGAGCCGACCGCGTTCTCGAACGTGCCCGCGCCGGACAGGCTGAACTGCCCGACCGGGGCGGCGAAGTTGGTATCGGAGACGGTGACGGTGTAGGTGACGGCCACGCCGAGCGTGTTGATCGCCGAGAGGCTGCTGGTGTTGAGGATGTCGAGCGCGTTCGGGTTCGCGGGCGTCCCCACCGACCCCTGGATGGAGCCGTTGACCTGGATGCCGCCGATATTCTGGTCGGCGATCTGGATGGTGCCGGTGGACAGGTTCGTATCGCAGGCAGCGTTATCGACGCAGAGGAACGTGGTGCCCCCGAAGTCCGCTGCGAGTTGCAGCGTGGCGTGGGCCGGGTGAGGCGAGAGCGCAATCGCGGCACTGAATGCGGCGGCCGCAACGACGCCGGTGATGAGGCAATGGCGCATTATCGTCCTCCGTTGCTGGTGGGGGGTGGCCTATGTGCATCGATGTCCTGCTGCAGCCTGGCGACGGTGGCCTGTAGGTCGGCAACGCGCTGCTGCAAGGCGAGGTATCCGGTGAGCAGACGGTCAACGCGGTCGGCGACGGCCTCGACCTTGGCGGCGTTGGTCTGGACCGGCCCGGAGCCATGCTCCTCAAGCGCGTTGATGCGGAGTTCCTGATTGGCGGTCTGTTGCCGCATCGTGCCGATATCGTTGCCGATGGTGAACACATAGGCGGCAATGCTCGCCGCGCCGCCAATCACGCCGATGGTCAGCCACTTAGGGCGCCGGGTCTCCTGGGGCGGTTCCTCGACCATCGCATCGGATCAGCCTTGTCCCTCGTCCCAGGTGGTGTCCACGACCAGCGTCAGGTCGTCGGCGCTGGCCAGCACGCGCACGGCGGCCCAGGAGTTCGTTGCAACCGCGCCCTTGATGCCGTCCGGGATATGGAGCGGAAACGCCGAGAGCAGTGCATTCGGCGGGATATCGCGGGCCAGTTGCGCCACGGCCTCGCCGATCTGGCCGCCGTCGCGCGGGTATTGCACTCGTGTTGCCCATTTGCCGAGCCACGGGAGGCCGGCGGTGGTCGGGCGGCGGGATAGCAGGAACAGCCGTAATGCCCAGTCGGCCTTGGTGACCATTTCGGCGTGGGTGAGCGGAGGCGGGTGGGTGTAGTAGGTGCCTGGATACGCCGTGCCGCCGTCGTGCCAGTGGTTTTGCGTCGGCGGTGGGCTGCCGTAGGGCGGGATCGTGTATTCGACCGGGTGCTTGAGTTTGAGGCTTTTGCCGGGCGGCACTCCGGCCTTGGCCTTGGCCTCGTGAATTGCCGCCACCTTCGCGGCGTAGTCCCGGCTTCTCCGCTCCTCCTCCAGCATCTCGGCCAGGCGGCGGCGTTCTTGCTCGAACTCGCGTAGCTTGCGGGTGGCCTCCCAGTCCTTCAGCCCGCGCATGTGAGCGAGGAACGCGACCTTGTCGAAGCCTGGCGGGAACGTCTGCGCCGTGGTCTGGAGCGGCGGCACCGTGGTGATCTTCGGCCCGGCGAGCGCGACGCGCATCCTGCGCTCGCCCTTCTCCAGCAACTGCCGAATGCGTTCCTTGCCGACGTTCTCGCGGTTGCCGATCTCCTCCAGCGTCTCGCCGCGGTGGTAGTATTGCGCCATGACGCGGCGCAGCCTGGGTGTCAGCGTCGCCGCCGCCTCGCGGATGGCTATGCGGTCAATCAGGCGTTGCTCGTAGTCCCACGGGGCGGGCGACTGTTCAGCGGGGGGCATTGGCCTTTGCGTCGGCACGCTCCGCCAGCCGGATCGCCTCGTTGAACAGCCGCAGCACGCTCTTGCGGTCGCCGTTGTCGTTGTATTTGTAAATCGCCTCGATCTTGCCCTGGTATTTGGCCTGTGCGGCGGGCGGCAATGCCGGCCAGACGTAGTCCAGCGCGAGTTGGGTTGCCGCCGCCTCATCCCAGTCCGTCGCCACCAGCAGCCACCCAATCGCGCAGTGCTTCTGGTCCTCCTCCAGCCCGAGGTTGCCGGTATTCCATCCCGCCCCGACCCCGTCGCGGGCCACCCGCAGGCGGACGATGTCCTCGGCCTCGCGTTCCGGCATTGCATCGAATGGCATATCCCCCTCCCCAGGGTTGTTTACGTCAGCAAGTCATGTCCGGATCGGACTAAAGCCACAGCCTGCGCGAAACTCTCAGCGTTTGCCGGACAGTCCGGCGGTTTCTCCGGCTCCCAGCTATACCAGTGCATCACGCCTTTCTCCCAATCCACCAGCTTCATAAAGCCACGGTCGCCGAGCCGCACGGTGCAGCGGCGCCCGGTCTGCCGCGATGCCTCCACGCCGAGCCGCCGGGATATGGCTGCCAGGTTCACGGTATTCGCAGCGGCGCCAGCCCGACGAACCGGCCGCCTAGCAGGATGTCCAGCAGGCACAGGACCAGCACCAGCGCCAAGACGACCTGAACAATCAGCGCGAAGGGCGGCGGCAACGGAATCAGCGTGATCACGTAATAGATTACGCCGAATACGAGGCACAATATCAGGATGTAGATGAGAACGCCTATCATCCGCCGCCCTCCGGGTTGCCTTATGCCGCCTTGGCAGTCGGCGCCACCACGACCGGCGCTTGTGCCCCGCTCATGCCCTCGATGCGGGCTTTCGCCTCCTTGCCGTCTTCGCCCAAGTTCTCCAGCAGCCGCAGCGCAGCCGCCCGGATCAGCGCGTAATGATGCTTGTCGCCGATGATGTAGTCCGTGGCCAGCATCGCCAGCAGAAAGTCCGGACGCGGGGCCATGATGCCGGGCCCCGGCTTGGGCACGGTCTTCTCGGTCGCGTGCGTGTCCTCATGCGTTGGTAACGTCGCCATAGCCGTTCCTCCTTTGTGGGATTGCGCGGACGCCGATGCCTTGACCGGCCCGCGAGACGGTAACGGCGGCGGCGCCTTGCGGTTCCGCAACGGAGCCGGGGCCGACTTCGGCTGTGGCTTCGGTCCTCTCATAGATACAGCGCCCCCCTCGCTTCACTGTGCGCCAGGGCGAGCGTGTCGGCGTCCTCTACCGCATGCAGGTATCCACGCAGCCGGGCGATTTCATCCCGCAACTTTGCAATGTGCGCGCGCAGCTTCACTGGGTCGTCCTGTTCAGCCGCCGTCCTCGGATCATGGGCGCTCATGGCCCGGCCGGTATTGCCACGCCGTTGCTCATGGGCGCAGCGGTCGAGCCCAGCGCGTTGGTCGCGGTCACGACACACGCCAGCGTATGCCCGGCGTCCTCTGGCTCGATCGTATGGTCGGCACCCGTCGCGCCGTTGGCCACGCCGTCGCTGTGCCAGGCGTAGGCGTATTCGGTTGGCTCGCCGTCCCAGTTGCCCATTGTGCAGTTGAGCACGTCGGGGCTCGACGCGTGATATACGAGAGGCACGTCGCGGTTGGTCGGCGGGCCGAGCTGGGCCACGATGTCGGCGTAGATGCCGGCGATCTCTGCGGCGTGCGTGCGGTCGTTGTTCAACCAATCCGCCACCAGCAGCATGAGCATGCGCCGCACGTCGTTGGTCGAGGCCTGCGGCTCTGGCGTTTCGGCTGCGGCTTTCGGTGCGGTGGCCATGGTGTGCCCTTTCGGTGGAGTTAGTTCGCCGCCTCGGCCATTAGCGGCAATCGCGGCATCGGGTCCGGCTCGCCCACCCATTCCGCCCAGGCCGCCGTGACTGCCCCACTACCGGGGAACAAATCGTCCAGCGTGTCGCCGGGCATCGCATTGAACGCCCCGAACAACCACCGGCAGAAGCCGCGCGGTTTCATCCCCGGCACGAACCCCTCAGGCTTGTGCTTGCGCGGCGAATGATTGCCCACGTGCCAGTCACGAGCCGTCATCTGATCACGGGCAATCTTGCGACCGCCACGCATTAGCACCGGCTCCCACCCATAGGCTGGCGATATGCCGGGCAGGTATTTCGCCCATGGCTTGCACCACGCCAGCACCCGCACATTCGGCGGGCACATCGGTAACAATGTGTGCAAATGCGTGCTACTGGCCGACAGCGCCCAGCCGTCCGGGTAGTCTGCCACCAGCCGCGCAATCAGCGCCCGATGGGTTTCGGGATCATCCCATGTCAGCGCCTCGGGGTGCATCGCGGCGTAGCGGTAGCCGTTCCCCAAATAGGGCGGATCGGCATATGCGAACTTCATATCCCCATCCAACTGCTCTCAAGCCCGCGCGGCTCGAGGTATTTGCGGGTCGGCAGTTGCCCGCTGATGATGTCCACGACCTTGGGCGTTGCCTCGCGCAGCCCCATGGCGAGGGTTCTGGCGGCATCGCTCGCGTGGCTTGCCCAGTCATGCACCGGCGCCGGCTTGAAGACGCCCATGCGATCGTTGAAATCGCGGTGGTAGTGCGCCAGGCACTCACGCAGCCGCTCGGTGCGGGCCTTGTCCATCCAACACCTGGGCAACAGCAGCTTCACGGCGTTGATGCCGTCGTCGATGTCCTGGCGGGGCAGCACACGGACCTTGCGGCCGTTCTGGCGCAGCAGTTCCTCGCGGGTCTTGCCGGTGCCAAGCTCGCGGGCGCCTGCGTCGTGCGGCAGCAGGTCCACGCCGTATCGGTAGGGTTTAGACTCCAGCCATGCGACGTAATGTGTCAGCGGCTCGCCGGTCGCTTCGTAGTAGTCGATGATGTGGATCTCCCGGCCGACGAGTTGGGCGCAGATTATTGCGGTAGCGTCACCAATGCCCAGGTCCCAAGCTGTCCAGACCGGCACGGCGGGATCGAACGGCACGCCGCAGATGCGGTCGGAGGCGGACATTTCGGCCAGTTCGTCGCGGTAGATGGCGCCGCGGATGGCAGCCTCGAAGCTGCACTCGAGTTCCTGCTGATACTGGTCGTTCGTGAGCATGCGGCGCATGTCGTCCAGTTCGCTCTCGGGCAGCAGCCCGCTCTTGGATGCCCGCAGCACGAACGAGAACCACTCGGGGTTGTCTTGCGCTTCCTTATGCACGCGCCAGAAATCGTTGCGGCCTTTGGGTGTGCCGATGAACACCGCCCAGCCGTTGCGATCGGCGAGGGATGGGCGCAGCACTTCGGGCCAGGCGCGGGGATCGATGTCGCCGTATTCGTCGAGCACGATGCCGTCCGCGTAGGTGCCACGGAGCCGGTCATAGTTCTCCGCGCCGTAGAGCCGGATGCGGGCGCCGTTGGGAAAGCGGACCATGAGGTCGCTCTCGCGCTGCTCGATGCCGGGGATCGATGCGGTGAACCGCTTGAGGTATTCCCATGCGGTGTCCTTGGACTGGGCATAGGTCGGCGCGAGGTATGCGAAGCGTGCGGCCTCGCGTTTGCACTGCAATGCGGCGTCGATGAGGTCCATGATGCAGGCGACGGTTTTTCCGCCGCGGCGATGGACGACGAGGCATGCCCAACGCTGTTTACGAGCGTGGAACGCCTCGAAATGCGGCCGGGCGTAATAGCCGAGATCAATCTGCTTCGCTGGCCGCGCCATTGAGATTGCGTGTGATGCCGGTGATGAGAATGGGGGAGGCGTCGTCGTCGTCGTGGAGTTCACGTCGGACGCCGGTGATGATCATGACGGGGCCACCGCCCTCGCCTGTGAGCGTGGTTGGCAGAACTTTCCCGATCAGGGTGAGGAATGCCGCCGGGTTTTCGTCGGCTTGGCGCATGAGGTATTCTTGCCCGCCGACACCAGCCAGAGCGCCGAGGATCATTCCCTTGAGGTCAGAATTGACCTTGTTGGGCGTTCCTTTGACGCGTCCGCCAGTTTTGGGCATTCCGGGGGGGCGGCCTGATCTCATTCTACGCTATTCCACTGTAGAGATTCATTCTCGCGCTGTGAGACATGCGATTGGCACCGTGAGTTCCCTCAATGCCCCCAGCATTGGGAGCGCGATGCGTGCGGTTCCGCGTCCTGCGGCGATCACCACGGCCTCTCGTCCCTGGAATGGCCCGTAGAGGCACGTGACGGGGGCGCCAGGGCGCAGAAGCGGTGCGTCCGGTAGTGGGAGGCGGCGGAAGGCATCGCCGGCCTGGAGGGCGTGCATAATGGCTGGATCGAGATGGTGGGGTGTCGAGCCGCTCATGAGCACCTGGCGAATGCCGCGATATGACAGGATCGGCGACCAGCGGTCCTCGGTTCCAACGGCCACGAAGACATAGCCGGTGAACAGCGGGCGCTCGACGCGGTGCAGCATCGTCGGCGTGTGGCGGTCACGGCGCTGGACGATGATGAGCGGGAGGTATGTGTGATAGCCGGCGGCGATGAGCTGGGTTGCGGCCCATCGTTCGGCCTGTGGGTGGGTTTGCGCGACGAGCCAATAGCTACCGCACCCGGCGTGGTTGGCGTCAGGTTGGGGCGCTTTTATGCGCGTCAATGGCTTAGGGTCAAGGGTTTGGTGGGCGAGGGCGGTCATGGACCGGCTTGCTCGCGTTCGAGTTGGGCGCGGATGCGGCTGCTGCGTTCGCCGGGGCAGTAGACCTCACACCAGCGTGCCATCTCGAGTTCGTCGCTGAAATCATGCAGGACAATGGGCTTGCGCTGGATGAGTTCGAGCGCCAGTCCGGCGCGGACGTTCTCGGCAAGCTTCTGGTCATGCTTGGCGTTGAGCCGGTCGATGAGCAGTTGGCCCTCCGCGCTTATGGCGCAGGTGATGAAATACCAGCTTCTGGCATCGCTGCCGGGGTCAATGGTCCAGACGACGGGTCCGAGGAGGATGGTTGGCGTTTTGCTGCCGGCGCCGCGCAGGACGTGGTCGGCGAGCCTGGCGGGGCTGAAGCGTGACTTGGCGCGCTTGGTCATTCCGCCACCTTCGGGCCGTTGATCCCGGCGCGCTTGTAGTGCTCGGCGAGTTGTTCGCGGGTAAGCGGCGGCGCGGGCTTGTAGGGGGCGCCCTGCGGCTTTTCGGCGCGGTTGTAGACCTCGGCGTGGTTTGCGTGGAGCTCGGCGGTGAGGTCGGCGACGAGGCTGCGGACGTAGGCGCGTTCTGCGTCGGTGGGTTCGGTGCGCGGTTCGGGGATGCTGGTGTCTCGCCCGAGGATGGCGGTGGGTCGGGGGCGGTTATCGCGCCACCAAGCGGCAAGATGCTCGCGAAGATCAGCGTAGGTTGGCACGCCATAGCGGCAGTTGGCGGCGACATGCTCGAGGCTGGCGATGGTGAATGCGTCGTCCGGGAAGCTGGCCAGCATCGGCGCGTAGGCGGCGAAGGCTTGGGCGGCGGCGGAGCTTTCCATCGGGCTCGTGAGCTTGGCCAGCATGGCGAACCATTGGCCGCGCTTGGTTCCTACGCGGCTCATTGCAGTTGCAATCCGGCAAACAGCCCGGTGGCCATGTCATCGGGGACGAGGCCGAGGGCGCGCAGGACGGGATCGACGGTATCGGGTTCGTCGTGCCAGCGGTCCTGGTTGAGCCACGTGGTGGGGTGTGGCCGGTAGCGTTCGTCGAGGAGTTCCATCTTGGGCCGGGCGCGATCGAGGCCGTCGAGGATGTCGTCGGGGTGAGTGCCGCGTTTGACGGCGGCGGCGAATGCGGTCGATGCGGCTCGCTTGCCGACCTTGCGTGGGTAGCTTGCCCAGAACTCCGCGAAGCCGACCGGCTGGCTCACACACGGCGGCGGCTTGCCGTCGCCAACTGGTGCCGCATGAGGGGTAGGGGTGTTCTTTCCTTTCTGGTGGATTCTTACTGGTGGAGTCTTGGTGTGGCCATTTTGGCCACTCAACTCGGCACTTGAGTGGCCATTTTGGCCGGTCAACGCATCCTTTGAGTCCCCTTTTTGGCCACTCAACTCGGCGTGAGTTTGGGTAGTTGAGTGTTCATTTTGGCCACTCAAGTTCTCGTGTGAGTTCGGGGTGTGACCGTTCGGTTTGGCGTAGTCGCGCTTCATGTGAAACACGCTCGGGCGGCGCTTGTGGCGCTCGACCTCGATGATGCCGTCCGCCTCTAGATGGGCTATCGCGCGCCGCACCGTCCTGAGACCGATTTGCAACTCATCGGCAATGGCCTTGTCCGTCATCCGCCAGAACCGGTGCCCGTTGGCGTGGTTCTCCAGGCACAGCCAGACCAGCCGTTCGCCCGCTGGCCGCTTGGTCCGGGTCGCGTCAAGAATTCCGGCAATGCTCATGCCACAAGCCTCCTGTTGACGACCCAGGCGGCTTTGTGAGAGAACCGGGATAGCGATATCCTTTGGTTCTCCGACTTGGCCTCCAGAGCCGATCGGTTCATCTCAGCGGCCTCCGCGCTTCCAACGCGGGGGCCGTAGCTATTTTGGCCGCGAATCAGCCGGCAGTCCATATCGTTCATTGCATCCTCTCCGGTATTCCCAGGCTTCCCCGCATCCACGCCCCGGCCAGCAGCTTGTCCGACACGCGCTGCGCCATCGCCACGCGCATGCCCTCGTCCTCGTGGCCGTCGATCACCACCGCCAAGGCGAATCCCACCGCGCCGACCATCTCGACCCATGTGCAGTCCGTCTCCGCCAGCACCTCGGCGAGCTGGCGTTGCAGCGCGGTGATCCGATCGCAGCATGCCGCGTCGGTCATTCGTCCGGCTCCACGTCAATCCCGCAGCGCCGCAGCGCGGGCACGCACGCCGCGCGAATGCGGCTATTCGGGCCGCCTGGCCCATAGTTCTTGATATATCTCACCAATCGCTCGAAATGCGCCGCCGAGAGCACGCAATGCAGCGTCCGGGGATGGGTCAGATCGATGAGAATATTCTCGAAACTCGGATAGCCGCCCAGCACGCCCTTCGGCCCCGGCGTGTTGCGCTTGAGCGTGCGGAACTCCTCGCGGGTGAACGCCAGCACGAACCCCGGCGGCATCGGGTGCCCCTGCCGGTTCGGCCGCCGGGATGGGTTGCCAGACATTGGGAACAGGTTGGGTTGTTCGGGCATCATGCCGCCACCCGGCCGCGTAGTGGGATCTGCCACACCCGCAGCGCCTCCAGCGCCTCGTCGAGCGAGTGGCACACGGCAACCCGCGCCTCAGCCTGGCGCAGCATGTCGTGGCAGTCCTTTTGCGTCGGCGAGAGGTATCCGCCCTTGCGCTTCAGCTCGATGCAATAGGAACGCCCTTGCCAGATGATCCACAGATCCGGCAGGCCGCTCACAGCGCCCCGGCCCTGGAGCCGCGCGCCGAACTTGCCGGACGCTTTATTGGCGTGGTCGATCGCCGTCAGGAACGCCTCGCGTGGCAGCATGATCCGCAGCGCCCGCGACACCTCGGCCTGGAGTTCATGTTCCGGCTTGACCCGATCCGTCAGCCGCAGCGGCGGACGCGGGCGCTCGCCGAACAGCGGCAGCCCGCTCATGACGCCCACCGCGACATGGTGTCGTCGGCCTGGTGCCCGCCCGGCCGCCAGTTGATGAATGCGGTGCGGCAATGAGTCGGACAATATGGCCGCCCCGGAAACGCTGGCGCCTCGCAAAACCGATACGGCTTCTCGCCCTCGGGAAACTGGCATTCCCGCACCGCCCCGGTCGGCACCAGGTGCAGGTGCCACGGCTGCGGCGGACGCCCCTGCGGCCTCGGGGCAGGCAATGGCTCCGGCGCAGGCGCAGGCTGCACCACCGCACGCGGCGCCTGCTTGGGCACCCGCTCCACGGACGGATTAGGCCGCGGATTGACGTTCAGCCGACGCGCCCGGCCCAGCACCGCCGACTTCGTGCGTCCCATGGCCAGGCCGATCTTTTCCGAGGGCACGCCCTTGTCCCACAGCGCCTGGAGCCGTTCATCGTCATGCTCCGACCACGCCATGGCCCCCGGCCGCTGCCGCACCGCCTGGCGGAGGCCCGACGCGCTCATGCCTCGCGTCTCCGCACCACGCGCCCCGGCAGCCCCAGCCGCCGCGCCCGGCCGAGCACCGCGTCCCGGCTGCACCGGAGCAGCTTGCCGATTTCGCGGCTTCCCATTCCCGCATCCCACAGCTCGCGCAGCTTCAGATCGTCGGCCGCGGGCCAGCCCTTGGTGCGATCTATGGCGCGGGTGCCGCTCACCTATCGCGTTCCGAAGCGCGCTATTTCGCCGTGACAATCACGATAAAGAAATTCGCCACAAGACAGTTTGTCTCTTGCACAGTGCGCAACTGTTGGCTTATTGCCAACTTTAGCCAGATTGGCGAAACCGGAGCGCCTGGATGCAAACGTTGATCTGTCAGCCATGACGACGGTTTCCTCGCATCACGCAGCGACCTTCTGGCAGCCAGAGCGGTGCAGCCGACGCAGTAGTTGCGCAGTAATCCCCAGCCGCTTTCCCAGTCGCGTGGTCTCCACATCCGGCCAGTATTTCGCCGGAATGCCCCGCACGCCCCAGTGGATTGCCGTCTTGGGGTTCACTCCGATGGCCTCGGCCAGCGCTCCATACCCGCCGAACGCCTCAATGATGTCTCGATGCGATTGCATAGACGGCACAATGCACGACGATAAGTCATACGGTCAACCATGAAGGCGTCGTTGGCGGGAATCCCGACACAAAGTCATACTGCGGCAATGGGTCGCCCGCGCCGGACAGTAGCCGACAAGACCATGATGCTTCGCCTTGGCCAGCGCTTACGCTGGGTGCGCGAGGCTAGAGGTATGACCCAGCAGCAGATCGCCGAGCTGGTTGGCGTTCACCAGACTGCCTGGAGCCTCTACGAACGCGGGCTGCGCTTTCCCGACCAGTTCGAGGTGCCACGCCTGCTCGCTAAACTTCGCATCAGTCGCGACTATCTGATGGAAGGAAGCTTAGAAGGCGTAGAGGCGGATCTGGCCATCCGTCTTGCCGCAGCGCATCCAGAGCTTGTTCCATCCATCGGCAAGGGTCGCCGCAAGGACATGGTAGGGTAACGCAGTCCGGCGTCGGATCGTGGAAATCATCAATCTGGTCATCTAAGACATTTAGTCCTTGACGGGCTAGACTAATTGTCATATGTTGGCCTCCGTCAACTGACGCGAGGCTCCTCCCAATGGTCGTCAATATCGGCCCGGCACGAGGCATTGTTCCGCCTCCAAAGATTATCGCTAGTGCCCCCTTCCGGACTGTAATCCGTTCGCCATACGCGGCAAGCGGCAGGTCCGAATCCGCCCCCAATCGGCGCGCTTCCCGCTTCCTAGCAGCTTCAGGATCTCTCTCCGCCCCCAACGGGGCCAAAGAGTTACTTGTTGAAACTGCAACTACACAAACCCGTTACAGGAGCCAAAATGCCCCCGTCCTCCGTCACCCGAGCGGAGGCGATCGACGCCCTGCACCACGCCTACAGGCTCGTGCGTCGGCTCCTCCAACACCGGCTTGGATCACGCACCCGCAAGAAGTTGGAAAAGCTGCGGGATTTATTGGTGGACGTGCTGATCCGGCACGAGGGCACCAGTGACTGACCGTTACAACTTGCAACAAACCAGTCGCCACGCCGCGACGAGCAAGGAACCAACACCATGAACAGCCACGATCAGTTCGCCGTAGACACCACCCGCGCCGCGATCCGCGCCGCCCTCGCCGGCCTCGACAGCGCCCACAAAGCCTGCACCGACGCCCGCATCGAGGACACCATCGTCAGCCTGATGGACAGCCTGAACGAGTATTTGGGCGACATCGACAATATCGCCGAGCAGATCAAGAGCGACCGCGCCCCGTGGTTTCGCAGCTACGCGGCGGCCTGAGCCATGGCCCACATCCAAGCCCTAACGATCCTCGACAACCTCAACGCCGCCGCCGCCCAAATCGCCGTCCTCACCGCCAAGCTGTCACCGCTAACCCCGGAAGGCGTGGCGGCAATCAAGGCAGAAGTTCGCATCCAATACGCCCGCGACGTCCTGATGGCCGACATGCGGATCGAGGCACAATCATGAAGATCGTCACCGAGCACGTCTATCCGCCGATCCCCGACCGTCGCTGGGACTGGAGCGCCGTGGATGACGAAACCTACGACGGACCCGGCAGCCCGATCGGCTACGGCCCCACCGAGGCGGCAGCCATCGCCGACCTCCTCGAAACCATCGAGGAGCGCGGGTCATGAACGCCCCCATGGACCTCGACTGGCTCGCCCGCCTGCGCGAGCAGCTCCTGGCGCTGCACCCGGATATGGAAACCGACGAACAACTGTTCACGGACCAGATAGACGGCTCCACAGACATCCTCGACCAGCTCCGCGCCGTCATACGCCACGGCGTCGAGGCCGAGCTGTTCGCCGACGCGCTCGACCGCCACGCCAAGGTGCTGGAACAGCGCAGAGCGCGTTTCGAGGCCCGCAGCGACGCATGCCGATCGGCCGTCCGCGATGCGATGGAGACGCTGGCGCTGAAGCAACTGCTGGCGCCGGATTTCACCGTCAGCATAGTCCCCGGCCGACCCCGCGTGGTGGTGCGCGATATGGCGCTGCTGCCCGAACGCTACATCCGCACCAAGAGCGAACCCAACCTGTCCGCGATCGCCGCCGCGCTCAAGGAAGGCGCCGAGGTTCCCGGCACGAGTTTCAACAACTCGGCCCCAATCATCGTTGTCAGAAGGGTATGAACATGAACGCCATTGCACCTATCAGCGCGATCGGCGGCACATTCGCCGAGATGGAACGCCTCGCCGTGGCCATCGCTAAGAGCGGTCTGTTCGGGATGAAAACCCCGGAGCAGGCGTTGGTGCTCATGGCAATTTCGCAGGCCGAGGGCAGGCACCCGGCGCTCGCCGCCCGCGATTATGACGTGATCAGCGGCAGGCCCGCAAAGAAGGCCGAGGCGATGATGCGGGACTTTCTGCTGGCCGGTGGCAAATGCGAATGGCACGCAATCACCGATCGGTCGGTGGATGCGACCTTCAGCCATCCGCAGGGAGGATCGGCCCGCATATCATGGGACATGGAGCGCGCCGCCGTGGCAGGGCTTGGCGCCCGCGATAACTGGAAGAAATTTCCCCGCCAGATGCTCCGCAGCCGCGTTGTTTCGGAGGGCGTGCGCACCGTCTGGCCGCTCGCCACATCTGGGCTCTACGTGCCTGAGGAGGCCGACGACATGCCGCCGAAGCGGGAGGCGGTTCACGCCGGCCCGACGATCGAGGTCAAGGCCGAGCCGCCACGCGTCAAGCCGATGCTGCATGCTACCACCGAGCCACACGACGAGCGCATGGCCAAGCTGGCGCCAACCTACGACACGCCCACACCCGTGGACGACGACGCGCCGCAATACCCCTTCGCCACCAAGAAGGGCGGGCGGATCTTCACCACCGGCAGCGAGTGGATGGAGAACTGGCGCCGGACGGTCGAAGCCTGCAAGCGCACCGACGCGTTGGACAAGCTGGCCGACGCCGCTGCGATGAACCAGGGGCCGATCACCGCAGTCGGGGAGTTCGATCCCGCCGCCGCAGCCGAAGTCTGCGCCATGCTGGCCGAGGCATTGCCCCCGGCAGACAACGGCGACCAGCAGTGAGCCTCGCCCTGGAGATCCGCCAGTGCGCGAATGACTGCGCGCGTGACCGGCCCGATATCGCCAACCGGCTGCTCCATATCGCTTCGCGCGTCGGCCGCATGGAACTGACGATGGACGACATCATCGCCGACTACGCGCAGGCCGAGCGGCTGGCGAACCCGCCGCCGCGCCCCGTCTTCAAGCTGCGGCTGGTCGCCGCCGCCCCTCGCGGTCGGCTGCCGTGAGCGCCGTGTTTCTGCTGCTGATGCTGGCCGTGCTGGTGGTCGGCCTCGTCGCCATCTGGCGGACATGGACAGGGGATTTCGATTGACCGATCCCTTCCGCATCACCGGCCCGGCGGTCGTGTCGTTCTCGGGTGGCAGGACATCTGGATACCTGTTGCGGCGGGTTCTCGATGCCCATGGCGGCACGCTGCCGGATGACGTGGTGGTCCTGTTCCAGAATACGGGACGCGAGATGGATGGCACGCTCGACTTCGTGCGGGACTGCGGCGCGGCGTGGGACGTGCCCATCCGCTGGTTGGAGTATCGCCAGACGCCGGATGGTCCGAGCTACGCCGTGGTGAACCACAACAGCGCCAGCCGGGCGGGCGAACCGTTCGAGGCGTTGTTGGCGTCCAAAACAATGCTACCCAATCCGGTTGCTCGCTATTGCACGATCGAGCTAAAGATCCGCACCGCCAAGCGATACATCCGCGAAATCTACGGCTGGAACCGCTGGACCAGCGTGGTCGGCCTGCGCGCCGATGAGCCAAGCCGGGTGGCGAAAGCCACGGATCCTGTGCGTCGCGCTAAAGACCGATGGGACGTGGCTTGCCCACTCGCTACGGCAGGAATCGAGGAATACCACGTTTTGCAATTCTGGCGCGCACAGCCCTTCGATCTGCGGCTGGCCGGGCGCTGGGAAGGTAATTGCGACGGCTGCTTCCTCAAAAACAGGGGCGCCATCAGCCGCATGCACCGCGATCATCCCGAGCGGATGAAGTGGTGGGCCAAGATGGAAGCCACCGCGACGGGGAGAACCTTCATTCCCGAAATGTCCAACTTCCGCGCCGACCGGGAAGACTACGCCACGCTAGCCCGCGTCACCCGCGACCAGGGGGTGCTGCCGTTTGATCTTGAGGACAGCATCCCCTGCACCGAGGCCGTCTGTGGGGTGTGACCCCAGCCGCTCGCGCACCCGCGCCCACATCAGCCGCGTCACCGTCCTGGGCACCGGCTTGCCCGCGCTCTCAGCGAGGAGGCTGCACACCCGCGCAAACTGCTCCAGCTCGTCCAGGCCGAAGCCGGTTTGCCCATTTTGCGGCGCGGTTTGCCCTGGTTGCCCCGGCATCTCGATGCGGTCGCCAGCCTCAAGGTTTGCCTGGTTTCTTACTGCGGTTTCCAGCCACGTCGCGACCGACTGGCCACGCTGTGCGGCGCAGTTAACCACCAGTTTCCGGGTTTCCACGTCCATGCCCTTGATGGTCCAGGGCGCCCGGCCGTTTGCCTCGTCGTTTGCCATACATGGCGCCTTGGCATGCGCGCCCGCGCCGATGCAAGCCATCAATGTCCATCTGATGGATATTGAGGGTTTCTGATGGTTATTGAGGGACCGCGCACCGCGCTGATATTGCCCGGCCTATCCGTCGAGATTGAAGCAACGCGCCCCGTTCGCGTCACCACCCGGACGATCGGCAGAATCTCGGTAGCCGGGCTAGCGCGAATGCAAGACAGAACCGGACATAACCCGACAGAACTGGGCAGCGATTCTCTTGCTATCTCCGCGATATCGCCGCACTTGACAAAAACCCGGCGTAATTGCCCGGCTAACCCGTTGATCGCATGGGGCATTAAATCCGCCGCGAAATTCTTTGAATGCGCGCAATTACGCGCCCTTGACTTTTTCCGAGCCGGTTCCGGGCGTTGGACACGTTTGCAAACGACCGTTTGCCGATGACAAGTGATATTGGACAGCCCATGACGTTCTCCGTCCTCTCGCTGTTTTCCGGGATTGGAGCCTTCGACCTGGGGCTGGAACGCACCAACGGGTTCCGCACCGCCGCGTTCGTGGAAATAGATCCTTTCTGTCGCCGCGTGCTGGCGAAGCATTGGCCGGGAGTGCCGCAGTATGACGATGTTCGGACCGTTACCGGCGCCCGGCTGGCAGCAGATGGAATTGTTCCCGATGTCATATGCGGCGGTTTCCCCTGCACCGACATCAGCGTTGCCGGGAAGGGCGCTGGCATCGAGGGGGAACAATCCGGCCTATGGTCCGAGTTCGCCCGGCTCATTGGCGAGATACGACCCCGATACGTCATCGTGGAGAACGTCGCAGCTCTGCTTGGACGGGGCATGGGCCGAGTTCTCGGAGACCTTTCCGCGCTCGGGTATAACGCGGAGTGGGACATTATTTCGGCGGCCGACATGGGCGCCCCGCACCGCCGGGAACGGGTCTGGATCGTGGCCTACCCCGATAGCGAACGACGCGCTGGGCAGCATGTATTGCTATGGCCCGAAACGGGACGACGGCAGCAGGCCGATCTTTCTGAAGCTGCCTGGAGCGGTGCAGATGTGGCCTACTCCGCGGGCCGAGGGGCACGATGCGGGCGGGACGGACCCGACGCGCTCGCTGTATGTGGCGGTGCGGGATGGGCTATGGCCGACGCCGGACACACACATGGGCCACCACGGGGGGCAGAGCCGGAATGCGAGCCTGCGCCGATTGGGGAAGGGCCAGCAGGTCAACCTGGGGCATGCCGTGGCGATCTGGCCGACGCCTGCCAGCCGGGACTATCGGCATCCGAACGCGACGAGCTACGCGGAACGTGGCGGGGGAACGAAGGGCGAGCAGCTTCCGAATGCGGTGGGGGGCGCCTTGTCACCGGATTGGGTCGAGAAACTGCTTGGACTTCCAGTGGGATGGACGGACCTTGGGGCGCCGACTGGGAAGACGGCATCCCCCGCGTAGCGCGTGGCGTGCCTGACCGGGTGAGCAGGCTCAAGGCGCTCGGGAATAGCTTGGTGCCTCAAATACCGGAAATGTTGGGCAGGGCGATCCTGGCAGCGGAGAGAGAATAATGCGCATAGCCCCAAAATAGTGCTTGCCATAGCCGCATTATAGGGCTACCTATTGCCCTACGGACGGGGTTGGCCCGGCCAGATAAGGAACCACCCCGATGACGAACACCACCGCCACTGCCCGCTTCGCCCACTGGGTCGAGCATTTCGGCCTCGGCTTCCACCCCGACACCAGCGGCCGGAACTACGTCGATCAGGACGGCAAGCGATGCCTGACCAACGCGCAGGCCGCCGCCTATGACCGCGACATGGACGCGGCATTCGGCGAGATGGACGACCCCTATGATGCCGCCATCCAGATCTGGGCCAAGCTGGGCCTGATCACGCAGGCGGAAGCGGAGGCCTGATCCATGGCCCGCAAGATCAAGATCCCCGCCGACCTTCCCGCCGCCGCTTTCGGCTTCATCGCCATCCTCGCCAACGGCGGCCTGCGCCTCACCGGCCAGTGGGTGTTCCACGCATGAGCGAGCGGCCCGTCACGCTGGAGTTCATCGCCGAGCAGCAGCTTCGCATTCTCTCCGAGATGCGGCTGGTCCGCGATGACCTCGGCAATATCAAGGTCCGCATGACCGGCGTGGAAGCCGAGATAGCCTATGTCCGCCTCGGGGTTGCGGAACTGAACGGCCGCATGGACAGGCTCGACGCCCGGCTGGACCGCATCGAGCGCCGCCTTGATCTGACCGAGGACGCGACATGAACGCCGAGCGCCTGCGCGAATGCCTCGACGCGCTGGGCTGGAGCGCCCGCTACGTGGCCCAGATCACGCTGCGGGACGAGCGCCAGATCCGCCGCTGGATGAAGCGCACGCCGATCCCCGACGACATCGCCGTGTGGCTTGAGTCCCGCGTTCGCGCCGCCGAGCGCACCCCACCGCCGGTGCGGGATGTCAACGCCGCGTGACCATGCTAGACACAAATCGGGCGCCTAAAGCCGTTGGTGCGGCCTCGGCGCCCTGACCAGCAATCCTTGGTGGAGGACCACATGGCTATATCCAGATTACCCCAGCATCCGGCCCGCGAGAAGCGCCGATGAGCGACATACCCGCCCGTGACCCGATCGACCTACGCGCGATCCTGGCGCGGATCGACCGCGATCTTGAAGAAGCCTCCAAGCTGCGCGCCGAGGCCCGCAAGCTCGAAAGCGAGCGGCGCAAATTCAATCGCGACTGGTGGATCGTGCCGCTGACCGCGCTAGGTGCGATCCTCGCCGCCATCGTCGCCCGGCTGCCGGAAATCCTCGCCGCCTTCGGGGTGGGACGCTGATATGGGATTCCTTATTGCCATCGCCGCTGCCGGCGCGCTGCTTGTGAGATGGCTGCTTGGCGGCCCGATCGCTCGCGTGCTGGTGTTCCTGCTGTTCGCGGGTCTGGGCATCTTGATGGGGCAGACTGGCGCCGATCAGAGCGCGCCAATCATCATCGCCGTCCTGGGCTGGTTCATCAGCGGCATCCCGACCTACATCTGGCGCCGAGGCTATGCCAGCGCAGGCGAGGAAACGCGGTGATGGGCATCATCATCGGCGTCGCACTCATCCTATGCGTGCTCGGTCTGCGCGCCGGGTTGATAATCTCCAGCGCAATGTTCGCCGCGCTCTACGCCTGGATCTGCTGGTTGAGCTATTAAGGCTTTGCCAGCGCGTTGTCCGGTGGCCGGTTCAATGCCCCCGCCACGCGCGGCACGACCGGATCGAACAACTGAGAACCGCGCAAGCCAAGCCCCGGCCCCAGGCGGGAAGCCCGCCCCGCCAGCACAGTAGCAGCCGCTGCCGGGCCTGCTGTAGAAAGGAAATTCTCTAACTCGTCCGGGTGTTGCATGAAATAGAATGCGCCGCCCGTTCCGCTGAGGCCGAGCGCGCCATACATGAGGTTGCGTTCCGCCGTCTGGGAGCTTGCCAGCGGCTTGATGCCGCTCAGTAGCCGCGCCAGATCCTGCATGTTGTTGCCGGGACCAGTGCCTTTCATGTTGAACTCATTCCGGATCAGTTGCGCGAGTTTGGCATGGCTCACGTCCTCAGAGCCAGCCGTTGTCTTATCGATCGCATCGCGGACGGTTTGAACCACCTTCCATTGATAGCGCGCAGTTTGCAGATCCTTAACCCCGGCGCTGCCGCTCGCCTCGGCGGCATCGAGCAGCGCGTTCTTGATGGCTGTCGCAACCTTGCCGACCTCGCCACCATGGTTGATTGCAGCTTGCAACTCTTCTTTGGACGAGATGAATTTCTGAAAGTCTGCTCCCGGCATGCTGCCGCCGCGATTGCTCATCGTCGTGACAATACGGTCGATCAGCTTGCTGGCTGCCTTCGCCTGCGGTGCATCCGTTCCCGAGACTGCGGCATTGGTTTCAATCTGTCCGAGCTTATCGAGCAGCGCGTTGCCGGCAGGCCCGCTACCCGGCACATCGATGCGGCTGGCAGCGTTCTCGATCGCCCCGCCAATACGGGTCTCGGCGCCGTTGAGTATCGGCGTGGTGAGCTGCTGAACCGGGCCGGGAATGCCGGCCTCGCGGGCGATCACCCCGGCGATCTCGCCGTTCTGCTTGCTGGCCGCAGCGGCGGCGCCACTGCCGGGAATGATCTTGCTCGCGTCCTCGACCCGCCCTGCGATGCCGCCGACTTCCTGGCCGGTTGAAATCTCGATGCCGAGCCGGTCTGCGATGCCCCGCAGCGCACGGCCGGTGCTGCCGCTCAGGGCGGAAATCCCGGTGCGGACCAAGGGCATAGCGCCGCCTATGACGCCGCCGGTCAGCGCGCCTTCCTTGGCGGCCTGTAGGGGGTTCTCGCCAGATGGACCGGATACGAGCGCGCTGGTGCCACCGCCTGCCACTGCCCCCTCGGTAACCCCGCGGACGAGATTTGCGGCCCATGGCACGACCGTCCGCACAGCCGACGCCGCACCCCGGCCAACAGCCCCCACGGGCAGCATCGCCGTGGTCAGGGCGACATTGCCGCCGATCCGCCCAATCGAGGCTGCGGTGCTGTCGCCCTGCTCCTTCTCGAACTCCTTGGTTTGTCCCGCCAGCAGGTTCTCGGCGCGGCCCGGATCGGTGCCGGTAAAGCGGTCGATCGCGGCCAGCGCGGGCACTGCCTCGTTAGCCTGCCGCTCCCATCCGGCTATCGTCTGGCCGACATCGCGGGTGCCTTGCACCAGGCCGGAACCGATGCTGCGAACGGTCTGTGGTATCCAGTCCGGTCCCCAGGCAGGCGCCGCCGTATATGGCACATCGGCAGCCGTGGCCGCCGCCGAGGTGACCGCACGCCCAGCCTGCACATAGGGGTCATCGTCAGTAGCCGGCGCCTCTGGCTTCTTGCCCGAGGTGACCGCGCGGCCCGCCTTCACATACGGGTCGTCATCATCTGCTGCCATCACTCTTTGTCCCGTGCTGCGACCTGGGTGGGCGCCGCCTGCTGTGCGTCGATGTATTGCTTGTAGTATTTGCCGACTGCGGGCACGTAGCCCTTGCTTTCCTCGCCGTATGCTCCGCGCCAGCCCGGCCCGCCGTGGTAGTAGCGCAAGGCGTCCTCAGCGGTTTTCTCGCGCCGCAGTGCCTCGTCCATGTATTTCGCGGCGCCCCATATGCTCTCGACCGGATCGAATGGGTCGGCCACCCCCAGCGTCTTCTGCGTGGACGGTATGATCTGCATCAGCCCTTGCGCGCCCGCTTTGCTGACCAAGCGAGGGTTGCCGCTGCTTTCCTGCATGGCGATGGCGCGCAGCAATAACGGATCAACGTTCCATTCCTGCCCGGCGGCCTGGAATATGGGATCGAACGGCGCGAGCGGATCAGGCATTCGCCCCGGCTCCTCCCATCATCAGCGCGTTGGGCTGTGGCGCCGCCATTGCGAAGCTGTTCGGGGCGGGCGTGGGCGGTGGGAGGAAGGCTTGATTCTGCGATGCCGGAAGCCGCGAGACGGGCACTGATAGCCCTAGCTTGGGGTCCGTGCTCATACCGATCGCCCGGTGCAGTTTCGAGTCGGCTACCGGGTCATCCTTGACGCTGGCGAGGATCTGATCCTGTTCCTTCTTCGTATACATATTCCAGACGAAGCCGCGCGGGTCGGTGGACAGCGCGATCTTGTTCCGGTGATCGAGATACTCGGCACCGTTCTTTGCCGGGTCGGCCGAATTGTGCGCGGCCATGGTTTGCAGCGTCTTGCCCATGTCATTGCGGAGTATTTCGAGGTTTGCCCCCGTGCCGAGCGTTTTGCCTGGGCTGGCTTGGGTCGCCATTTGGCGCGCAAGGTCGGTGCCGCCGCCGCCAGCGGCCTCGATCATGGCGCGCTCGGTGTATTTGTTGAAGATGTCCATGACATCGGTATCTTTTACTGACCCAGGCGGTAGCATTCCCACCGTTCGCAGGAAGCTGCGGACATTGCTTATTCCTTCCGCGCCCCTGCCGGTGTTCAGCTTGAGCACCTGCAAGGCGTCGTAGGCGTGGCCCGCGTTTTCCGCCCGCGTTCTCACGTTTGGAATCATCGCCTTGTCCTGGGTATACGCCTCGACATTGGCCTTGAGCTGTGCGGGTTGCTCCTGCGGCGGGCCGGTGAAGAACGGCGCCGGGGCGTTCGGGGCGACACTTGGCGCGGGTGGAACCACGGCGGGGGCTGCGGGCGCGGCTGGGACAACTGCAGGACGTAGCGGCGAGCCTGGCGCAGGCGCATTGCGGCCCGGCTGGGTGTTCGGCTGCACGGTCGGATTGACCGGCAACGTCTGGCTTGGTCCGCCCCCGCCTGGTGCCCCACCGCCACCGACTGGCAGGCCACCCGATGGAACGCCGGGGACATTTGTGACCGGCTGATCGGCCGGCCGCCATCCGAGCGGCGTCCGCTCCGGCACCCCGTTCGCATCCATCGGGATTGTCCCTTGCGCGTCATATGGCACGCTGCCCGTTCTCAGCGTGCCCGGTGGCGGCCCGACCGTAGTGGCGTCACGGCCCACACTTACCCCGCCCTGTGTCCAAGGGGTCGGCGGCGTTGTCGTTACCGGGGCCTTTACATTGCCGAAGTCTTCCAGCTTTGGTGTCGCATAGCCGCCGCGCGCCAACTGTCCGAGCGCGTCGATATTGGCCACAACGTGCTTGTAGGCTTCAGCGCCGCGCAATTTCGGGTCCAGCGCCCCTATTCTATCAATCTCCGCTAGCGCACTGGGCGGCAGTCCAGAGGCCACAGCGGCCGCGCGAATCTTGGCCAAGTTCTCATCTGACGGGTCATTCATGAGCGATGCGCCCATGCTCCCGACCAACCCGTGCAACTCGCCCGCCTGTTTTGTCTGCGCTCCCCGCAGTGCGGAATTGTTCGTCAGGAACGACTGCATACCCATCTGCACGCCCGGCCCGGCCTGTGCCGCCAGTGCCTGCGCGCGCTGATGATCCACCACGCCATCGGGGCCGGTGGCCTGCTGCAAGATGCTGCCGATTTGCTGCTGTGCCTGCTTCTGCCGCAGGTCGTAAAGGCTCGCCGCGGCTTGGTTGCCGGCGGTGATTGCCGCGAGCGGATTGACGACTTGGGGTGGCCCGCTGCTGGCGATCGTGGGCACGCCGAAGTTCAATGCGTTGCTGCCTGACATGGTCAGAACCCTTTTTGGACGCCGCTAGACACGGCACCGCCTTCTTTGTCGTAGCCCTTGGTCTGTTGATCGTATTGATTATAGGCTAGGTAGTTATTCGCCCCGGAGGTCAGCGCGTTGGTCGCGTTGTTCATTCCCGTTGCGGTGTTGACCCCCGCCGCGTTGATGTATTGGGCCGCCTGATTGGCCAGTGCCGTGCCCTGCGTGCCCACCTGCGCCCCAGCATTGGCGCCTAGCGTGGCAATGCTGTTGAGGCGGTTGAACTGGTTGGTGAGATTGCCCTGCTGCCCGGTGTTCAAATTGATGTAGTCGTTGAACCGGTCTTGCGCGAGTTTGAATTGATCCATATACGTCTTGTTCGCCAGCCCAGTTGCAAAGTTGGCCGCACCTTTGAGCGATGCGCCGCTGACGCCGAGGCCGCGCGCCGCCGCCGCGCTTTGCACCGCCTTTTGCCCCTGGCTCAGATCGAACTGGTATCCCGGCGTCTGCTCCAGTTGTGCCTGGGTCATCTGCAACGGCAGGTTGCTGTATGCCTGCCCGAGATAATCCGGCCCGCCGCCGGTTGGCCCCTGCCGGGACAGTGCCGCTGCATCGTTCAGCGCGTTGTAGCCGGGCTGGAAGTATGGGGAGAGGTCGGAACGTGTCTGCCCATACCTCTGGTTTTGCAGATTGGCGGCATCGCTCGCCGCGCCCGCCGCCTGTTGGCTGCCATAGATCGAGGCGCCGGCACCGATAACGGCCGATCCGAGCGCCACAGATCCCGCTACCCCGAGTCCCATTATCCCAACTCCATTCGATATAACTGTCCAAATTCCTCGGCGCCGAGCCGGCGATAGAACGTGCCCAGCCGTGGCCCCGATCCGCGATGCCCGGCGCGCATGATCACCTCGTCCACGCCGCGCTCGCGCAAGGCCGCCAGTGCCGCGCGTTGCAGCTTCATGCCCAGCCCGCCGATGACCGGCGAGGCGAAGAAGATCGTATGCCACGCCTGCGCCACACCGGGGGCGTCGAGCGTCGGGCCGATCACGCTCTGCAAGTAGCCGAACATCTTCCCGTTGCTGCGTGCGGTCATGGTCTGGAGCAGCCCGGCATCATCGAGGTGTTCCAGCAGGGCGAGGTTCTTGCGCGCGTGGTCGTCCGGCGATTGCCCGGTCTGGGCGAGGTGTTCGGCAAACAGGTGCTTCGCGTCGCGGTAGAACTGCCGGAACGGTTCGCACTGGAAGGTCATCCCATCGGGCGGCTCGGCGGCGTGCCGCGTCATCCCGGCCACGATGCGATGCTTTGCCGTCTTGGTCAGCTTGTCGAGCTGCGGCCGATGGGCGGTGTAGTAGCGCATCAGCGCCGGCAGGTTGATCTGGATGTTGACCGGGTCGCAGGCCGCCCACCAGGCGGGGTCGTGCGGCAGGCCGAGGCAGTGCTCGAATACGCGGGCGCATCCCGCCTCGGTCGCCAGGTCGTCGTATGTCACCGCCAGCACGTCCGGCAGGCGCCGCTCGATCTGGTTCAACTTGCGCTCGATGGCATGGAGTGCCGCCGTCATCGGCGCCTCGTCGAATGCCAGTCCGCCGCGCCGCAGCGAGTCCACCACGTCGGGCACCGGGCGCCGCAGGGTGACGACCCTGGCGTTGGGAAGAATGCTTGGGATCAAACGCCAGAACGGCGCTGCGCTCGTTTCCACGCTGCCGGTGCATGGCTGGGCCAGCCACGATGTCACGTCCTCCAGCGAGCGGCAGTGGCGCAGCTCGTCATGGCCTGCGGTCCATGGTCCGTAGCTGAGAAACTGCGCCAGCCAGGCGGTGCGGCTGCGAGGCGTAGCGAACACCACGAAAGGCGGTGGTGTCACAGCCGCAGCCCGGCGGTCCACACGGCGGCGATCGTCAGCGCCACGATCACGTAATACAGCGCGCGGGTGCTGATCATTTCTACAAATCCGCCGATGCTGTCCAACCGAAATTGAAGTTAGCCGCTGCCGTAGCCGTGACGGTTGCCGAGACGGCATAGGAACTCGCATCGCCCCAGGCGCCAATTGAGGCGCCCGTGCAGTTTGATTGCGAAACGCCGGACGTGGTGAACGTGCCCGGCACGGCGCGCATCCGGACCGGAAACAACAGGATGTGCTGTATGGAGACGCCCGGCGTGCTGTAGCTGGACATGCCCGCGAACCCGGTCTGGAAGAACCGCTGGCACTGTTGCAGTTGCGTAACCGGATCGAGCTTTTCGAGCGGCGTGGCCGTGGGGCCGAGTTCAAGCTGCACGCCCCAGATGTTCACGGTGCCGGACTGGACGCCGATATTGCCCGCCCCGGCATTGGCCGTCGCACCGGACGAGAAATAGATGCTCAACGCCGTATAGCTATCGTTATTCGTGCCCAGCGTTTTGCCCGCAACGGATGGCAACGCAATGGTCGATGAATACCGTGTCCATGTGGTCGAGAGCGTCACGGAATTGCCGGTCGCAAGCGCCTGCACGGCAGCAGACGGCGAGCCTCCCGTGCCGAAGCTTTGCGTCATATTCAGCCCCAGTTTTGGTGTGCCGCTGCTGGTGCTGGCGTAGAACGAAATTGTCACCGTTTTACCCGCGAGACGACTGACGTTCTCAATCCGCTGGTCAATCCGATGGAAAGCCCCCGCCGCCGCGTTGCCGGTGAAGGTATTCTGCAATCCCAATCGCGCTTCCTCATCGCCGATTGCCGCGCGTCCGCCATCGCCCAGCGCGACCTGCAAGATGCTGGCGGCATCAGTGGCACCGAACAGCAACCAGCGATCGAGCGTGTAAGTGCCGAGGGTTGCGAACGGCCCCGCCCCACGCTGCGCGATGTTGAACATGCTGTTGTGGATGAGGTTGCGGCCGACATCATGCAGCGCCGTCGCAACGGCTGCGGTGACGAACTGGGTGGTTGCTATGCTCGCGTCGGAATCGCCGACTGGGGGCTGTGGCGCCTGTGGATCGCCGGTGAATACGGGGCTGGCCAGCGGCGCCCGTCCGGTGCCGGCGAACGCGGCCACCTCGGTCATCGTCGCGGCGTATGCGGTCGTGGACGCCGAGCGCGCCACCGGCACCTTGTCGGTGCCAACTAGCGTGACCGGATCAGCGCCTGCGGATATTTTCGTGTCAGCCATTCCGCGCTATCCCCATTGCCATGCGCCGGTGCCGTCTTCCAGCGCCCAGCGCCCGGTGCCGTCTTCCAGCCCGACGCCGACCAGCGCGCCCGATCCGGTGCCGACCGCGATATGATTGCCGTCGAGCCACGGCATCCCGCCCCCAGGATCGGTCGTCGGCAGGAAGGACAGATCGCAGGCCGCCCACATGACGCAAAGCTGGCTGATCGGCACCAGCAGCGCGTCGGCGGCAATGCGGGCATTCGTCTCGGCGAGGTCGGCAGACCGGCGGGCGTTAGCCTCGGCAATGATCGCAGCGGTCAGCTCGGTGTCGGCGTTCTCGCGCGCGGTGCGTTCGGCCGCGATATCGGCTGACAGTCCCGCGTCGCCCGCGATCCGTGCGGTGCGTTCCAGGGCCAGCGCCGCCAGCACGGCCTCGACGGACGAGCCTTGCGGCCCGCCGGTGCGCTCGTAGAGCTGCGCGAAGTATGCCCGCCAGACCGGGGTGATCTCGCCGCTTTCGTCCAGCAGCGGGCCGGATGGGAACTGCGCGCGAAGGTTCGGCGGGCGTGCCACCGCTCAGTGCCCGAGGGCGACCCAAAAGAACGCGCTGGGCTTGCCCCCGGTGTTGGACGTGTCCTCAACGAATACGGCGAACGAGGCGGCCGAGAACGAGGCCACCCGGATCGTCAGGTTGAGCGCGTTAGCCGACAGCGTGGCCTGGACGGACTGGCATGCGGCGGGGAATGCAATCGGGAACGTCACCGCCCCCGTGCCGCCGCCCGCGGCCGATCCGCTGCCCCACTGGATGATGTTGCCGCCCGCGATGTGCGCGAAGCCGCTGCCGCCGCTGAGTGCCCCGCCGGCCAGCGCCGCCTCGGCCGCCATGGCGCGGGTTTTCTCGGCGTCGATGTTCGTCTGAAGCGTGGTGTCGGCGTTCTGCCGTGCCGTGACCTCGGCGGCGTCCGCGGCAATGCGGGCGTTGCTCTCGGTGGTGAGGGCAGCCGAGAGGTCTGCGCCGTTTACCGCATCGTCCAGGCCGAGCAGGACCACCGCATCGGCGATTGTCGGGGCTGCCACTACCGGGGCCATGGCCGCGCTCACCAGCGTCGTCGCCTCGATGTCGAAGACCTGGTTCCCGGCGGCGTCGCGGAGCAGGAGGCGGTAATCGCCCGAGCCCCAAAGAGAACACCGCCCGGCCGCGTCGAGGATTACCGGCTGAGTGTTCGCAGCGGTGCCATCCGGATCGAGCCACGTCGTCTTAGGCGTCGAGGTGCCGGGGATATATGCTGTGAGTGACCCGCCGGCATACGGGTGCCCGTCCGCGTCGAGGAACTGAACCTCGGGAATGATGATCGGTGCGGCCATATCAGGTTCCCGTTGCGATCCAGTAGAACGTCACGGGCAGTTCCAGCCCGGTCCCGGCATCGAATGGCGCGGCGTAGACATTGGCGCCGACCGTGGAGAGGTTCAGCACGATGAACGTCGGATACGCCGGCCTGGCGCCGGTCCAGGCGATATCCGCGCAGGTGCAGACCATGGCGGTAGCGGTGGCCGGGAACGCGGCGGGAAATGTCACATAGATCTGGCCCGATGGGGTGCCGAGCGGGATGGTGGCCGTGCCGCTCTTGAAGCTGGCGACAGGCCCGCCGCCCCCGCCGCCGGATAGCGCGTCGATCTGCGCTTGCAGGTTGTTGTCCTGCGCCAGCCGCGTATTCGCCTCGCTGGTAAGCCCGGCCCCCAGCGTATTGTCCGCTGCCGTGCGGGCATTCGTCTCGGCCGTGTCGGCTGCCATCCGCGCGTTCTGCTCGGCGGTGATGGCGGCGGATAGGTCGGAGCCGGATACCACGTCGTCCAAGCCCAGCAGCACGACCGCGTCGGCGATCGTCGGAGCCGCGACCACCGGGGCCATGGCGGCCGATATGATGGTGGTGGCAACGATGTCCCAAACTTCATTGCCGGCGGCGTCTCTCAATATGAGCCGGTATTCGCCGTCGCCATACATCGTCGCCCGGCCGGCGGCGTCGAGGATCACCGGGTTGGTATTGGCGGCGGTCTGGTCCGGATCGAGCCACGTCGTCTTGGGCGTGCTGGTGCCTGGCACGTAGGTCGCGATCGAGCCGCCAGCGTATGGGTGCCCGTCAGCATCGCTGAACTGGTTAATCGGCAGGACGATGGGATCGATGCTCACGGTGCGTCCTAGCTCTGTGCCGGGGTAACGTCGATCCAGGCGCCTTGCAGCGCGGTCGGCATAGGCGTTGCCCATTCCAGCAGGAACACCCGGTCCCGCGCATAGGCGAGCCGCTGCCATTGCAGGCTGGTGCGGTATTCGCCGATCTCGCCGATGTTCTGCGACACCGGGTTGCCGTAAGAGTGTCCTCTATCGTCCGACCAAGAGAGCGAGATCAGGTGGGACAGCACCGACGTGCCTGATGTGATGGTGCGGATGGTCTGCCCGCCCATGAAAGCCCAGCCATTGATGAACGGGGACGTGCCAGCGACGGGAATCGGGTTGTTGCCCCCGGCGTTGAATGTGCCGCCGAAGAACATGACCGAATTGTCGCTGTCGCTCTGCTGCGATTTCTCGTTGGCGCCGGCGAACACGCCGCTGATGGTCTGAGTCACCATCGTGCCGTCGATCGTGTTGATGCGGTATGAACTGGTCGGCCCTGCCGTAGCCCCGACGTTGCGGAACATCCACAGGCTGCCGTTTATCCGCGATCCGCCCAGGTCCACGAGCACCGTGTCGATTGCGATGTTCCACATCACGGCAGCGGTTTGGGCGTTGAGCTTCAGGAGACGGTTGCCCTGTGTGCCGTTCTGCGTGCCCGCCAGCAGCAGCACGTTGCCATCGGCCAAGTCATACCCCAGCGAATAGACGGTGAACCCCGTCCATGACGGATCGACCGCCGAGACGTTTACCGTCCCCACGGTCGTCCATGTGATGCCGGGATTAGGGGTGGGCCATGTCGCCGGATTGTAGGCGGTGGCGCTGGCGGCGATGTCGATGCGGTAGAGCGGAACAGTCGGCTGGATGGTCGTGGTGCTATCCCATGACACGAACACCGAGGCGGTAGCGCCGCCAGACTTCCCGGCGGCGACGCACCCGCGATTGTTGGTGCTGCCTGACACGATGGCCTGGGAAAACCCGCAATGCTCCATGGTATCGACGCGGAATCCGGAGACTACCCCGGAGAAGGTGGTGTATTTCAGAAACCCGAACGTGACGCCGTTGCACACCACCAAGGCGATGTCCTGACCCACCGCGACGGCTGTCGGATAGGAAGGGGTGCTGGTAGAAATGCCAAACGTGTCGAGCACGGCGAAGGTGTTGGGATCTAGCTTGGAGATCGGCACGCCGGCGGTGTTGCCCGGTTCGGTCTGGATGATCAGGCACCCGCTCAACGGGTCCACGGCGGCGGCGTAAACGAAACGGGTGCCCGCCGTCGCTACCGTCACCAGCGCCGCCTGCGTCTCCAGTGCCGTCGTGTATTTCTGATAGCCGGTCTGGCCGATCATGAAGACGAAGCCGCGTTCCCAGTCGATGAAAGTGCCACCGAAGGGCGGCTGCCCCGTTCCTACCGAGACGCCGGTCATCTGCGCGATGTTTGGCAACCACGTAACGATCTTCTCGATGCTCGTCGTGATGTCGGCCTGCTGCGTATTGCCGGTGTCGAGATCGGCAATGAACTGCCTGTAGAAGACCCTTTTGCCGTCGTTGAGGATGTGCGGAAAGCTGCGGGCGCGTTTGATCGGCTGGCCGTTGTCGGTGAACACCTTCTGATCGAGCGCATACAGATTGCCGTTCTGCCAGTCGCCGACAACCAGCGTCTTGCCATCGACCGGCCAGCAGCAATTCGCCCGGTGCCGGTGCTCGTCGCCGTTCGTGTCGATCCAGGCCCATTCGTGCCACAGCCCGGTGGTGATGTCGTGAACCCAGGTGCGATCGGCGTGCGGGAACGTCAGCACGTAGAACGTATGCCCGGATAGCTGATAGCAGAACCCGATGGCATCATCGATGCGGGGATAGCCGGCGATCTCGGCCTCGATGGCGTAGGTGCTGATGCGCTTGGTTTGATACCCGGCGCCCATCACGACAAAGCCTTGGCCCTGCCGATCGCGCGTCAACCAAAAAACGCCGTTGTCGTAGTTGGCGACTGAATACTTTGCCGAGATGCCGTGATCCACGAAGACCGATTGCACCTCGGCGAACGGGAAGCTGCCGGCGGCAATATCCGTTGCGCCCGCGTTATACCACACCTCGGTGGTGACCTCGCCGATCAGCCACACTTCGCGCTTGCAGACGATGATGGTTTTCAGCAGATCCGCGTAGCTGCTCTTGTTGGCGAAATCCAACGGGTCAAAGGTCACTTCCAGGCTGCCGCTGATATAAAACTGGGGCGTTCCCGGCTTATTCAGCACGAAGAACGTATCGAGATAATCCACCCTGTCCCCACCCGTGAACATGCCGTTGGGGTCCACGACCTGGGCCATGGTGTTGGCTGCCAGGTTGACTGCCCACCCGTTGGCGGTGCCGTCCACGATGAGCATGTCGAGCGTGTTGTCGGCCATGCTGACGGGGGTGTGGAGCCCGACCGTGATGGAGCCCAGCAGGGTGCCCGCCCAAGTGGTGGTGTTGACGGAATACACCTCATGGCCGCTCACGACGTAGAAGGCGCCGTTGGTGGCCTGGCGCACGGCGCGGATCGGTCCGGTGCCGATTGTGGACAGCAGGCGAATGCCCGGCGTGGGGTAGGCCGCCATAGGCCCCGGCTCTTTCTGGCCCTCGGGCATCGGTTCGGGCACCAGGTTCAGGCAGCGTTGCGCCGACGCGATCACCGAATGCGCCAGATATGATCCGCCGGTCAGCGCGATTTTCATGCCATCACCACGACGCGGATGGCCTGGGTGCCCCCGCCACCGGATGTGCCGGTCTTAACCACGCCGACGCCGGCCACGTTGACGGTGAGCGGTGTTGCGGTGTCCTGCACCACGGCAGAGCCCGCGCCCGCCCGGCCGCCGCTGAGCGTCTGCGTCATGTAATGGTCACCTGGGGGTCGACATATACCGTGGCCGATGCCTTCCCGAGCCGCACCTGGGCGCGCACCCGGCCTGCTGTGCGGGGTGTGAATGTGACCTGTAGCTTCTGCTTCACCGGGGTTGCGGGCGAGGCGTTCCACGTCGCGGTGGAGGTGGTGACGGCCGATGCTGCGGTGAGCACCGTGGCGGGCAGGCTGGTGGCCAGGGTGGCCAGGGATGACGACGCCGTGCCGAGGTATTCCAGCACCAGCGATATCTCGTCGTTGTTCAGCGATGCGCTGCTGATGATCTCGACCGTGGCGGTCTTGCTGCTGCCGATCGCAGTGTTGTTCACGTCCAGCCAGAAGCCGGTGAGCGGTTGGGCGTATTTGTCCACGTTCGTGCCGCTGACCATTTTGTGGCTGAACGTGCCGACATTATCGGTAGCACCTCCGCTCAGCGTGATGGTGAACTCGGTCGTCACCGCCCCGGCGGGCGTGTAGCTCTCGCTAATGACGTTAGTCCCGTCAAAGCAGTTCACCAACTCGACCAGATCGCGAGTGGTGACAGAGCCGGCGGCATTATAGCGAACAACCCCTGGCGCGATGCGGCAGCTGTCGAACAGATATTTCGACCCGCCGCCTGCTGACTGGATTATGAGCGTGCCGGTGACGGCGCTGAGATCGACCCCGCGCATGGTGGTGGCGAATGCAACCAAGGTATTCGGCGCATTGAACAGGGCGGTTGGACTGGTGCCCTGGATTGCCGACGCAGTATTCATCCAGTCGATCTGTAAAGTCGTATTGATTGTCATGAAGATCGAGTGGCCGGCGTTGCCAAACCGAAGCGTTGAATTATACAAAGCGATCTGGGCGCTGGTTGTCAGCCCCTGAAAGCGGCACGCTGCGGTGGCCGTGTTAAGATATAGTTGGCAGGTATCGAAATACCCCAGTTTCGCACCCGTTGCGGCAAACCCGATAGCAACCGCATTGCTCCCCGTGTAAACGTAATTCATTCCGAAATGGTAAACGGGGAAGGTCGCATCGAGGTTTAGCGTCACGGCGCCGCTGACGGTCACGGTGGCACCGGCTGTCAGATCGGCGGCGACGGGGGGCACGCTGCCCGCGCGGTTGACCGACAGCACTTGGCCTAAGTTGTAGCCAGCCGTTCCCGTTCCGCTTCCATACGTTGTGGTTGCTGTCTGCGTTTCCGAGTGATCGGACGATACGAACATGCGATCTCCGCCGAGGAAGCGGAACGTGCCGACGGCGCCGATCAGCGTCGGGATATCTCCCGCAGCCGCGGTCCAGCCGAAGGCGCCTTGCCCGGTCACGTTGGTGAACGTGGCGCCACCGCTGACGACCGTGCCGTTGTCAGCCGTCGGCCATGTCGGCTCGCTCGCCGCGCTGGTGCCCGCGACGGTGCAGCGCATGACCCAATTTGCTTTGAGCGTGGGCGTGACCCGTCGCACGAACTGGCCGACCGTGTAGGCGGTGCTGATCGTGTAGACCGGGACAGCCGCGTGGGCAGTTGACGAGACATACCAGTCCGCCACGGCCTAGGCCCTCGCCGCGAGGATGCTGATGCCGATGTCCGACAGGGTGGCGTCCTGGGTGGGCGCGATGATCTGCAGCACGTCGCCGATCGCCAGTGATCCGCCCGCGCCTGCCAGCGTCGCCGAGGTTTTGCTGGTGGGGGTCACTGTCACAGTGCCCAGCGCCGTGGTGGTCGTGCCGCCCGCGATCTTGTTGATGGTGAACACCGCGTTAGCCGTGGCCTGCGTGCTGTCGAACACCGTGGTGCCTGCGAGGCCGGCCGGAATGGTCAATGCCATTGCCATGGGCACGTTCACGATGGCGCCCGTGGCCGGCTTGCCGCTGAACGGCACGGATATCGGCACGGACTGCACGGCTGCCGGGAGCGCGGCATAGGATACTGAGCGGCTTGGCAGGACCAGCTCCGCGGCGTCGAGTGTGATCGTGCCGCGTGTGGCGCCGCTGGTTCCTGTGCCTGTGATCAGTTTGATGTCGCCGGTTTTCTTGGGGGAGGCGCTGGCGGTCCCAGTTCGTATCTCAACATTTCCGGAATTGCCGCCGGCGACGTTGCCACTGTGGATATAGACTGCGCCGGATGGCCCGATGGTGGCGGCGTCGCCGGTCCCGACATCGACATCGCCCGTGATGGCAGTGCCGCCAGTTTCGGCGGGGCCGCTTTTTAGGATGAGTCCGCCGGTTGTGCCGCTGGCCGATCGTCCGGAAACTATAGAAACATACCCGGAGTCACCGGATGTGCTGGTGCCGGTTTCGAGGTTGATCCACGCCGAATCCCCAGACCCGGCTGGCGGGGGGGTTTGCACGAACAGATCAACGCCGGTTGTGGATTGGAATATGCCGTCGCTTGTGGTCAGGCTGCCGGATAGTTCGCCTCCAGACAGGGGCAGGAACGGCCCGGCCACGCCATTGATGCTGGCCACGGTTGGGTCTGGATATGTGCCGCTGAGATCGCCGCCTGCAGGCCCGGTCGGGGCGCCGCCGCCGCCTCCTGCGCTGATGGTCGCGATGCCGACCGTGGTTAGCCGCCCTTTGGCATCGACGGTTACCACCGGGACATGCGTGGCATCCCCATAGACGCCTGCCGACACTCCTGTCGTGGCCAGGGTGGGGTTGGGGTAGCTGCCGGCCAGATCCCCGCCTGCTGCCCCACTGGGTGCCCCGCCGCCGGTTGCGGTGCTGGTGATCGTGCCGCCGGCAATGCTGATGCCGGTGCCGATCGCCGAGACCGCGCCCGCGTTCCACTGCACGGCCAGCGTGCCCGTGGTGGTGATAGGCCCGCCGCTGATGCCTGCCCCGGTGGTGGCCACCGAGACGACGCTGCCGCTGGAGGGGCCGGGCGGTCCTGCCGGACCCGTTCCGCCAGCCGCGCCTGCGCTGCCCGCCGGCCCCTTGAGGTTGGCAATGATCGCGTAATGCCCCGCCGTGCGCTGATATAGATTCCCCGCCACGGTATCGAGCCACATATCGCCGTCTTTGCCGGTGGCGTCGTCCGGCACGCCCGCACCGCTGCGGATCTGGTTCGATTGCCCCATGGCGAGGGCGGCGTTGAGGGCGGCGGCTGATAGCGTGTCGCCGGTCTCGAACGGGTAGGCGAGGTCGCTGGTGCCGCTCATAGCAGCACCGACTGGCCGCCCACGGTCCATGCTCGATCCAGCCCGCGCCCGGCCCACGAGCTGACATCACCGCTGCGGCTGCCGATGCCGGGCATGCCGAGCGTGGCAA
>Ga0105249_10000418_pt1 | contig 40530 bp, 66 predicted proteins | sample KBSS44metaG_FD_81522 | JGI IMG/M metagenome (GOLD analysis project Ga0105249, IMG submission 81522) | Switchgrass rhizosphere microbial communities from Kellogg Biological Station, Michigan, USA - KBS S4-4 metaG | ecosystem: Host-associated > Plants > Roots > Rhizosphere > Soil | place...
CGTCAACACCGCCGACGCACTGGTGCGGATGCGCGAGGTCGCGCGCAACATCGAGGCGCTTGAGAAGTTCAAGACGGATCTGCAAGCGGAGGGCCGCGCTCGTCCTGTGGTCGGCGGCAAAGCGCCTGCAGGGTTTGTCGAGACCAAGATCCCGCAGCTTCGCGGCATGGCGTTCGAGCCCAAGATCGCTCATGCGTTCGACGACTTCTACAAGCCCGGCCTTGAAGGACTGGAGGGCCTGCGCAAGATCAACCAGTTCGCCACCGGCTCCATCTTCTGGAACCCGATCCCCCACATCGAGAACGTGGCGGCGCACTGGTTCACCGGCCGCGGCTGGGACTGGATCAGGCCCGGTCCCGTCAAGGGTTTCGCCACCGACGCCGGCCGCGCCATCAAGGAAGTGGTCAGCCAAGGCCCCGAGTATCAGCGGCTGCTGCGCGAGGGCAGCGGACTCGTCTACGGCGGCGTGAAGAACGGCGACTTCTACCAGCAGATGGGCCGTCGCTTCGGCATGGACATCGAGAAGAACTGGGGTGAGTGGAAGCCGCTGTTCGACAAGTTCGGCCTGAAGACGCCCTACGAAGCCACGGCCTGGTGGTACAGCAAGATGCGCAATGTGCTGTGGGCCGCGAACGATATGTTCATGCTCCATCGCGTGTTCGAGCTCGAGCGTAAGGGACTGCCGGCGCGCGCTGCCATCAAGGAGGCCGAGCGACACATCCCGAATTATCGCATCCCGTCCGAGGTGCTTGGCTCGCGTCAGTTCTCCCGCATCCTGCAGGAGCCTGCATTGACGATCTTCAGCCGATATCACTACGGCATGTGGAAGTCGTACATGAACATGCTGAGTGACTTGGTGAAGGGCGGCGGCAAAGAACGCATGGAAGCCGTCGGCAACCTCGCGGCGCTGGGTGTCCTGATGTACGGCGTTTACCCGGCGCTCGATACGGCGTTGCAGATGGCGACTGGCGATCCCAAGGCGCAGAAGCTACGGCGCGGTTCGGCATCCATCCCGACGTGGGCGAAGGAGCTTTATCACGGCGACTTGTCGTTCCCGCAATTCCTGTCGAACACCATCACGATGGCGCCTGCTACCAAGGAAGGCATGCAGCAATTCACTGGCAAAGACTGGTTCACCGGACAGGACTTGGGGAATGTCATCCCGCGAACCGAGCACGCGGTTAAGGCGCTCGTGTCGCCCTACAACACCGCCGCTCAAATGACAGACCAGCGCACCGGCACGCGCAGCGCGGGACGCACGGCGTTTGACACCGTTGTGGGTGCGAAGAACACGTCGGAGCGCACGACAGCCGGGCGCGAACGCGCCAAGATCCAGCGGCAGAAGGCCGACGCGCGACAGGCAGAGCGTCCGACGGGACCGATCTCGCAGGGGGCTAAGTTTGTCCGCGACAAAATTCGCGAGTACAAAGGCCCATGAAGCCTCTCCTGAAATCAGCCGCAGTCGAGTTCGTATCGGAGCCGGCGCCCAAGCCGATCAAGGTGCCGAACCTCGGCAGCCTGGACAAGCTTGACTTGCCGGTGAGCATCCCGATGCCTGCGAGGGCCGTCGTGCGCGAGGAAGTGCTGGACGCAAGCGAGGGTCTCGACACGCTCACGCAGCTCGCGCTGGACAAAGCCAAAGAGATCCTCGAGATGGCGCTTGTCCCCGGCGATGACGATTTCACCGCCATTCTCAAAGCGCAGGTTTCGCAGGTGCAGACGATCCTCACGACTCAGGCTCGTGTGGATGAAGGGCGGTTCAAGAAAAAGCAGATCGATAAGCTTGGTGAGATACTTGACGCGATCCGATCGGAAGAAGCGCGGTTGGTGCCGGGGCGTGTGCTAAACTAAGACGGTGTCTCACCGTCACGGTCAGGGTGTCAGGTTATCCTCGATCGCGGCGATAACTTTGCTCCAAAGGGGAGCATTGTCGTATTCCGTCAGAAGTGTCGCCCCGTTTCGGAACGTCAGTTCGATCCAATAGACGCTCACCGATTTCCATGTCTGGAATCCAACCACGTCGCGACGCACGAACGCTAGATGCACGATCCCGTTGATATAGACCTTCGTAAGGTCATACGTGATCTTGCTGCTAACCCTTGCTTCGCGTCGGTCTGTCATCGTCACGGAACCTCCACCCGCATTAAGGGCTCGCCTGGCGCACCGTACCGGAACGCCCTTCTGATTTCGTGATCCTGCTTCACCTGAATTTCGCGCCTGATCTGGTCGGCAATGGCAGGATGCACGATCAGCTCGCCTGTCGCGATGTTGTGGAAGGCCGCCGGTCGCTTTCGGAACTCGCCGCCAAATCGCTTGATGAGCTTCTTGCGGATGCGCCGCGAGCGGTGCCGGGAATCCGGGAATAGCCGCTCTGTAGTTTCCTCTAGCGCGTAGGGGCTTTCGACTATTCTCATTCCCAGGATCATGCTGTCTTCCCCAGATGTGATGTGACGGAACGTCAGCACTGCAAGCCGAGCACAACGAAGCCGGGCTCGATGCCGAACTGACCGCCGGTCAGCACGTACCAAATCTCGCGCTGGATGGTGTGAATCGGCTTCCCATCGGCGTCGATCTCAACTTCGTGCTGTTGGTGCTTTTCTTCGCGGGTCCGCATCAGCACGACTTGGTCGCCTTTTTGGAAACCGCGATCATCGCGGCGAACCTCGAAGTTCTTTTCGCCACGCTCAACCGCGTCGTAATACTGCGGCAGGCATTTCAATCGATGGATAACTGGCATTCAGCCCTCCTCGTTTGGCGTCGGTGACTGCTGATTTCCGGCCGCAAGCTCAGCGCGGAACTCATCGCGGCGCCGATCCCATTGCAAATCCAGCGCGCAGCCGCCGATATAGCCGCTCCGCGCGTCGTCGAGCAGATCGCTCGCTGTATGGAGGAGCACTTGCAGTCGCTCTATCTCAGCCGTCTGGTCGGCGCACTTCTTGGCCCACATCTCGGTTGCTGCGGTCACGATTGCTGCTCCTTGCTCGAACAACTGCTGTCACGGTCGCGCGGATCATCGTAGACCCCGATAACCGTGCCGGCGTGAATTGCCTGCGCTCTCGCTTGCAGCCATCCCGAGAGCCGGACCAACTCTTTCTGCACCGCCAGTGCAGTATCGTGGGGCAAGTGCTTCGTGCTCCACCCGCCGACGCGCGAAGCGCAGTCCGCAACAATGGCAGCCTTTTCGTGTGGCTTCATCGGTCTCTACCTATCTGAAATCAGTCGAGCGATTTCATCTGGATTTTCGCAGCGCCACTGTTCCCAGCTTGGATCGATAAGTTTGTGCTGCGTCCATTCCGGAACGTCTGGCTTTCTCGTGAATGGCTTCCGTTGGCGCGGGTAGCAGCGCTCGCAGAGCTGTCCGAACTTCGGCGAGTAGCCTAGGTGCTCTGAACAAAAGTGGAGGCCGCAGCCGCGGTTCTCACCTGGGGTATTGATCATGCCGCAAACATGGCTGAGCCCGCGATCGATCTGTTTGTTGCAATCTGGATGATCACAGAGTGCCGGCACGCCGTAGCCGATGTCCCGGTCATCTTTGCCTGTGCCTACAGCCCACCCCATCAATAGCCTCCTGTTGATCGCCGACGACACGTCAGCGGGCCGGAAGCAGGCCGGCATCCACTGCCGCTTGCTCCAAAAGCTGAAGGCGGCGAACAGCCTCATAGATTTTCTGTTGCGCCAGCTTGTCTTCGACATGGAAGGCGGCAATCCCTACTAAGCTTAAGCAGAGTTCCTTTGAGCTCATCCTGCGCGGCGGCGTAGGAGCCTTCTTCGTCTTCGCAGCTTTCTTTTTCATGACGCCTCTCCGTGTCTAGCCACATGCGATCAGATGCCAGTGCCATCGCGCGAAACGCGCGCCGCATGCTCGTCGAAGCCGCGCATGAGTGCGTTGGCGAACCAAGCGATCATCGTGCCTTCGTCCATGGTCGGATTCAGCTTGCAGAACGCCTTGGCCCAGTCCTGGGCGTCGAATGACGGCAGCGGCCAGTCCGGCCGATCTTCGGGCTTCGTGTCCGCATGCTCACGCTCGAACTCAGCATGGTCGCCGTTGAGGATGATCGGGTAGGCCATTTCATTCTCCTTCGTTGCAATAGGCCGCAAAGCGTCAGACAGGGCGCATCAGCGTGCGTCATCGTTCCAAAAGCCAAGAACATGCCCAAGGGAGCGCGGCCTACGGTCAAGCTCATCAGCCGCCTGTTCGAGCACCACGGCTGAGACTGTGACGGTGTTTGGGTTGCCTGCGGCGTTCCTTGCGCCGCCTGTGTTTTCGATGATCTTTCGGATCATTTCGCTAGTCGTCATATCGCTCACCTCTCCAGACAAACGCCTAACGTCTCAAACTCTCGTTGTACGCAACAACACGCTCGTCGTGCGGTTTACGCGGAGGCAGTCCGGGCTCGACAACCTCGCGCAAACCGCCCTTCACCGAAGGATGCTCTGCGTCGATCTCGTAACAGGTCGATTGACCGGATGCGTAGTCGGTGCCAGCGCCAAGTGTCAGCCGTCGGCTCTCGCGCACCAGCACGCCAAGCGCCTTTAGCTTCTCGAAGAACGGACGGATCGGGATCGCGTTCTCGACGAGCCACTTCCTGAAGAACACCTCTTGGATATAGAGCCGACCGGGCACGCGCTCGTAACGGATCTGGAGCTCATGACGCGGCGTAATCAGCGGCCGCTGGTCCTGCTTCGGCTTCCACTCGTTCTGCACGACCAATGTCGACTGGATCGACTTCGACAAGAACTGCGCGAGGATCAGCGACGGATCGGCGCGGTGGTCGATCGCCATCACAGAGCCCTTGGCGTACTCGATCGCCCAGTCGGTGATGCGGTCGGTGGAGCACGCAAGGATGCCCAGCTTGTTGACCAGAACGCTGGCTGCCATCACACTCGCGATGGTGCGCACCCAGAACCGATGCTCATTGGTGAGCCCCGAACGCTCCCACACCTGGTCGGTCCACTTCGGCAGCGCCTCGGTGATGAATTTGAGCACCTGCGGATTGGTCAGGAGCTGCATGTAGGCGTGACCGGCGTGACCGGAGTTGTCGCGCAGCGCGCGCTTCAGGTCGTCGCCCTTCTTCGCAATGCCCTTGGGGATCGACGTCTCGAACTCCAGCACGCGATAGGCCGGCGCATCGGTTCCCGCGTTGGTCGCCAGCACGTCGCGGATGCTCTGATTGGAGGCGAGCGTCAGGATGGTCGACCAGCTTGCCTTGGAGTGCCGGAGGTTGCCGTCCTGCGTGCCGCGCATCTTGTCGCGGCCGTTGGTGAACATCAAGACGAACTCTCTAATTTGGTCAGGATCGCGGTTGTAAAGCTCGTCCCACGTCACAGGGAGGTTTGCGAGGACACCCAGGATGAGAGACTTCGATACTCGGGTGTCATCATCAGTGAGTCTAATTCCTTCTTTCCGTCCCCAGACAGATTCGATTGCTTCAAGCGCAGTAGTTTTACCAGAGCCAGACTGGTCATTAGCAAGGCTGATGATAGATCCGCCTTCTCCGCTGCTGTGAAATCGCATAAGGGGTGCGGCGAAGCTTCCAAGCAGAGCGAAAGATTGCGGCTCGCATCCTTGAGCGAACAAAGTGTTAGCAGCAGCAGACCACTTTCCAAGTTCGCCTCCCTTGCATGGTCCAAGCCATTGGTTCCTGATCTTCACTTCGTCGGCGCCGATGATCGGCTGCGCGGTGCCTTGCACGTACAGGTGCGGGCCGTAGAGGAACGAATTGTCCTCCTTCCAGCCGTACTGCTCGAACCGCTTATCGAGCTTGTTGTCTGCGTTGAACATATCGACCGCTTCCCGCACGTACCGCTTGAACAGATCGCTGTCGTGGATGACAGCACCTCTCCCCGATATATCGCTCACCCCGGTCGAGGAGAAGATGGACTTCGCACCGACCACCAGTTCCTTGGCGCTCTCGTTCGGCAGCTCCAGGCCGAAGCGGTAGGAGAACGAGTCGCCGTTGATCTCGCCAGTCTGGACACCCTTCAGGTAGAGCGGGTACGTCGAGACCGTGTCGTAGAGGTCTTCCCCTTCGTTGCTCTCTTTCGTGAAGACGAGCGCGCGGCCTTGCCAGCGGAAATCGACGGGGAGACGTGGTAGTCCTGCCAGTTCTGCCAACTGTGCTGTAGGCAGTTGTGCGACAGCCACCGGAGATAGGGACTGGGCAGACCCATCACTGGCGGCATAGGGGGAACGTCCAAGCTGTATCGGGGACGTAATCTTCCCGCGGAAACTGCATCCTTGACACGCTGCCGAATTGACACCCGCGAACTTCTCGCAGGTTGTAGGTCCAAATTGACGGCTGCGCGCAAGGCGCTCGTCTGTTTCTTGTTGAGTGTAGTTGGGGTGTCCGCTGCTCCACTCGTGAGCAAAGTTTGCGCCATCGACGCAATGCGCAAGCAGTCCGATCGCAGCGTACCAATGAGGCTCTGCAATTCGCCCATTGCTGTCGCGAAGTCCTGCAACCTGCGCGCATCCGTCGGCGATGGGCTCGGCATAGCTTGGGGTCTCGACGTGGAGCTGGAGGGCACCTGCGACGAGGCTTCGACGTCGCGGCAGAGTTGTTGATAGTAGTGACGTGTGCGGCGACAAGCTGCGCACGGGCAGTTTCGATGTTCGGAGTGCAGCATTCAACTCTCCCAAGTCGCTCAGCCGGTAGGGACCGACAGGTCCGCCCCAGCGGACTATTGTTTCGTTGTCGTGCTTTCGGTTCCGTGTGCCCGGCGGTCGGAGTATCGATGCAATATCCGCAGTTCGACTCCCATCCGCTTGTAGACCGAAACTGTCACAAGATAATCGAATTCGCGCAGCGATTGATCGCCAAACTTCCGAGTCCACTGCTTGTTCCAGCGGCCAATAGCAATGAACACCACTACCCGATCCAACAAAAATCGGGACAGGCAGCCCGCCACGCTGGCAAAACGCTGCGGCGGCTTCAGCGGCTTCGGTTGCGTCTGCGTACGGCTTTCCTGGCCCAGCATCGACGTCGAGCCAGAAACTCTTAGCGGCCAGAACATTGGACTGCTTCCTGTTGTCGCTGGTCTTGTAGGACGCGCAGGCGTGGTAAATGGTCTTGCCCAGCGCGTCCTCGGTGGAGATGATGTGCGCCAGTTCCTCGAACGACGTGGTGAAGCGGTGGTACTTCCGGCCGCCAGGTTCGAAGATCGCCGCGCACTTCAAGCCCTCACTTGGGAGAATGAGCTTGAGGAAGTCGAGCGCGGATGGCTGCATTGTAACGGTCCCTCACGTATGTCCTGCGCAGGCGTTGCGATGCAGGAGGCAGAGGGAACAGCTTCAGCCTGACGGCCTTCTCCAGCAGCTCGAGATCCTCGAACGCCTTGTCCCCCGACTTCGACCGCTTCTTGGATTGGCTCCTGCGCCCCGGCTCATGACCTTCTTCGACCCAGGTCCACACCGTAGGGTAAGGCCGGTCGAACCAGGTGTGCAAGTCGAAGACGGTCAGGTCGGCCGTCTTCATCATCTGCTTGACACGCGCTTGGAAGGTTGCCATCAGCGACAATACCAGCCTTTGAGTCGTGGAAGCGCGTCCAGCACCAATCTGATGTCACGCTGAGATTGCTTCGTCTCGGCCTGAATCAGCACGATGATGGCCTGCTTATTAAGGCCATTTTTCTGGAGGTGCTCGAACGCCTCGCCGATGCGCACGATGGCTTCGGCGAGGATTTCCTTCGACTCGGGTTTCTCTGTACTTTTCACGACACGAACAGCCATGATGGCTTACCCCGTCGGCAATGCGAACGCCGCGTCGATCGCCGCCTGCATCGACTTGTCGGGCGCCGCGGGCTGCGCCAGGCCGAACTGAGCGGGGCTCGGCTGCGCGGCTTGCTGCACCGGCTGCTCCCGCCTCAGGAAGGCCGGGATGTCGAGCCCGTCGGCATTGGGGACCGCAGCCTGCCCCGTGGGGGGTTGTGCGGCAGGCACGCCCTGCGCCGGGGGGGCGAGCACAGGGTTGGGGGCAGGCTGCGGATTGGGAAACGGAGCCGTCACGGTGGGGCTCGACTGCATGAATTGCGTGCCTGCAGGAGGCATCACAGTTGCCTGCGCAGCACGCGCGTTGTCAGCCTCGATCTCGGCCTTGGTGCGGCGCTTGCGCTTCTCAGGCTGCACGCCATCCATGGGTTGCACAGACTGCGCTGGAGCAACGCTGGAGGGCGCAGACGGTGTTGGTGACGGGGCAGATACGAAAGGGCCTTGAGCGTTCGCCTGTGGGGTTGGCTGCACAGGAGGCGGAAGCGCCGTCGTACCAGGCTGCGGGCCGGCGAGCTGTCCCTGCCACGGCTGGTCGTTCGCGCCCACGATCTCGGGGGTGACGCCGCGGTCGAACGCGGCCTGCGCCTCGTCGATCTTGCTCCAGCCGACCGGGGAAAACTTGAGGACGCCCTGCGACTCGAACGCGAGCTGCGTGACCACCTCGTAGAGCTCCACGCCGCCGGGGTGCGTGTTGGACTTCTGACCGGCGAGCATGTTGACGTAGGCCGACCAGTTCTTAAACGAGCCGGGCTTGATGGTCATCAGGTAGATACCCTGCTCGCCAGGGACGATGAAGGCGACCTTCTTCATGTCCACGCACGCCTTGATCTTGGTGCCGGTGAACTTGGAGATCGCGCTACCGATGGCGTTGTGCGGGCACGTCATGCACTTCGGCGACTGCGGCGTCTGGGCCTGCACCGATGGCGCCTCGCCATTGTCGGACCAGCAGATCGGGATGTCGCCGGTGTCGTTGGGGTTGTACTCCTTGCCCCAGTACATCTTCGACGTATGGTCGTTGAGATCGATGATGACGATGTCGAGCGTCAGCAGGTTGTGCGGCCGCTCGTTGCCGGCCGAGTCGATCAGCGTGAAGCGGTTGCCGTCGATCGACAGCCGCGGGGGCATCGGACGGCCGAGATTGGCAGCGGCGACGGTGGCGAGTGAGCGCATTAGGAGGGTTCCTTCTCAGTGAATTGGAAGTGTTGCTGAGCTTGGGTGATGAGGTCGACAATGACCCCGCGAAGGGGCCACTGGGCGTAGTCTTCGGTCGACAGCGACTTTGCGATCTCGCGCCAGCGCTTTATAGGCAGCGTGATCGTAAGCGTTGCGTTTACTTCATCAAGTGAAGCAAGCGCAAACTCCGCGCGCACACCGAGGTAGGACGAAGCCTTCACTACGATCTCCTGAAGTTCACTTTCTGGATGGTGGTGATGTCGATGCCCGACGGCGCGGACCCGTGCGCGTCGATGTGTTCCTTGATCTTCTCTTTGCTTACAGCGTTTGTAAAGTACGAAAACGGGTCGGCGTCAACATTGACGATATAGTTGATGAACGCCTGCCGGTCCGCCAGCCTCACGCTCATGTGCGTGGTGCGGTAGGCGGTGCCGAACTCCGTCTTGATGTTCTCCGCGCCCGTGTCGATCAGGTGCTGTTGGACGGCGCCCTCGATGGCGACCATGCCGTCTTTATAAGGCTTGAGTCGTTCCTCGTCGGCCTTTTGCTGGGCTTCGACGTAGTCACGGATGGAGATGTATTTCTTGATGAGATTGGCGGGGGTCATTTGCTCTCTCCCAAAGCGCAGATCACGAAACAGGCAAAAAGGAACAGAATAATGCCCCCTGCAGCGTCTGCGTATTTTGATGCCCTTTCGGGGTCAGTGTTTTCTGCCCATTGCATAGTGACGATGGAAACCGACAATATGATTGCCCAGGAAAGGGTTTTCATTGTTCCTGCACCATCTTCAGCAACAGCCCTTGCAGGGTCTCGTTGCTCTCCAACCTTCTGAAAATCTCCCGCTCTATCGCGGTGGCGACGAGCTGGACAACGACACAACTTCTCCGCTGCCCTGGTCGATGGATTCGTTTATTGGCCTGTAAATATAGTTCAGTACGGTCAGTAGGTGCGAACCACACGATGGCAGTAGCGGCGACAAGTGTGAGCCCATGTGACATGGTTCCTGGATCAGCAACAATGATCCTGGGGTTGGCGTCCTGCTCGAACGAGCGGAAGATTTCATTGCGTTCCTTCGGGCTCGTGTCACCGTGAACCTGCGCGACCGTATAATCCTTGCTCAACTCCGAATATAACATAGTCAGAACCGAACGCAATGGGGCAAACACAATTATTTTCTCGTTGCACTGCTCGATCACTTCACGAAGGGCAGCAAGACGAGGCGAACAGTCGAGCCGATGAACAGGCCGGTCGCCGCCCCTAACAGCAGGGCCATACACAGATCCACAACTGATCTGGATAAGCTTGCCGCGTAGTACCGCCTCGTTCGCAGCCGTGATAGCCCTGCCTTAGCCTGCAGCACCAACTCATTCTTCATCTCCTTGTAGGCCGCCTGCTGCTCGGCGCTCAGCTCCACCTCGCGCTGCTGCACCGTCATCGCTGGCAGGTCGACGCACTGGTCGATCGAGAACCGTACGGCGGGCTGCAGGAGCTCCATCGCCGCGGCGTGTGAGCCGGACTTCGGCACCCACTTGTACATGGATACCTTGGTCATCGTCCGGTCCTGGTATGAGTAGAACGACTCGCCTTTGCAGTTGTTGACGAGTTTGGCCATGCCGTAGGCGTCGAGCGGGCCGTTCGGCGTCGGCGTGCCGGTCATCATCCACAAGTAATCTTTTTTTCCCAGCAGGGTTCGCGCCAGTTTATGGCGCTTCGTGGTGCGGTCACGGTAAGCAGAGCACTCGTCCACGATAGCCATTCTAATGTCGGGTCGCTGATCCAGCTCTTTGGCCACGACAGCGAGACCATCAAAGTTGATGACGTAAAAGTCCGCCGGTTTTGCGAGCAGCTCGCGACGTTTGGCAGCACTGCCGTGGATGACAACAACCGTGCGACGTCCGAGGAAATGAGTGAAGACGGCATCGGCCCACACCCGTTGCATTGTGCTTAGTGGACAAACAATGAGACAGCGAACCCCAGGAAACTGACGCAGGATAAAATCACTGGCCCATAAAGCAGCAAGGGTTTTTCCTGTGCCCATATCCGAGAGGACAAAAGCTCGAGGGTGAACAGACAAGAAATTAGCTGTGATCCGCTGAGCAGCAAAAGGAGAATAGCGGCCGGGCCAGTCATAAGCGTCGTCCATCGGTGAGGGGACTTGCAACCCCAACCATCGGAGAAGCTGGAGGTTGTACAGCGTGTTCGGCGTGGCGACGAAGCCGTTGTGCAGCCGGCGCGCAGACGGGATCGCCTGCACGACCTTGTCGGCGATCGGCGTGTCGTGGATGACGACGTTACGCTGACGGTCGAGCCACATGCTCCAGCCTATAAAGGTGCGTGCCCATGCCGCGGCTGTGATTGCGCACGGCCCAGCCCATCGGGTTGATCGCCTTGTTGATCCGGGTGACGGACGTGATGACGCACTCCCGCGCCGTATCGGGACCGCCATCGCGGCGCTCGCTGTAAAGCACGTCGATCAGGTCGTCGATCGGTCTGGCGCAGCGCATCACCGCTTCGAGGATCTTAAAGGCGTGCGGCGAGAGCACGACGGCGTGCTCGCTGGTCATGACGATGTTGTAGCGTGGCACCAGCTTGAGGCCGGTCCGTTGCGGCAGCGGTTGCTCGCAGCACGGGCAGTTCATTTATTCCTCCGCTTGAACGTACGGCGCTGAACCCCGAGTTCAGATGCCGTCTTGGACACGTAAGCTTCCGACACGCCGAGCCTTGCAGCGATCTCGGCCACGGGTCTGTTCATTTTGTACAACGACATCGCAGCTTCTTTTATTTTGGGGTCAAACCCGCGAGGACGTTTACTGCACCCTGCGAGACGAGCATAGCGCAACACTGTGTGTTTGCTGCAGCCGTACCGCGACGTGATGTCGTCAACCATAACGCCATTTTTGTAATCGCGAACGACGCGGGTGAATCGAACAAGTCGGTTGGCGCGTTCGTGAGTGAACGTGAAAATGCGCTTTACCGCGTTCATGATTGACAGAAGGGGCTTCGGCGCTTTCGCCGTGCGCAGATAGTCCGCAGCGTCTTGCAGGCACCAGTGCGGCATCCAGTTATTCTCCCGTCTCCGGGTTGTAATGGTTGAAGACGTGCTGAGCGATGTAGTCCTTGGTCCGCTCCAGCGAGTTGGTGGTGAAGGCTATGCCGCCGGCCTGCGCGATTTCACGGATGCACAGCGCCTGGATCTTGGTGGGCTCGTTGACGCCTGGCCGCTTCACCTCGATCGCGACGAAGCGGCCTTTGATGCAGCACAGCAGGTCGAGCGTGCGTGAGCCGATGCCCATCTGCACAGGACTAAATACGTAGGCACCGACCGACTTCAACCAGTCGCGGATTTGCTTTTTGACGACGCCTTCGGGAGTCATGAGCGCGCGTCCATATCCATCGCAGGAGTCATGCTGAGCAGCCCGGCACCTAGCGCGACAAGAACTGCACCCTCGCCGCCCACGTGAAGCCCGATCATGATTAGCGCACACGAACCTCCCCTGATAATACAGGTGAAGAATATCTTCTCGCCTCGGGAAAGGGGTTTCGCAGCCATATCAGTTCACCACGTGCGGGCGCCAGCCCTGCTGCGCGACATCCATCGTCACCACCGTGATCGACGCGATCTGGTCGGCGGGCACCATGAAGCGCTCGGTGAGCACGTAGCCGCACGCAACCACGTTCGCCCAGAACTGAGGGAGCTGCGCGTTCTCAGGCACCTCGTAGTCGTAGAACACCTGCGGGATGGGGCCTTTGACGATGATACGGAAGTATTTTTTCATGTGTTCCTCGTTTTGCTACGGTCTGGGCGCATCACCGTGCGTCTGCATCAGTTGAGCTTGCACGGCATTTTGATCGACCGTGGATCGTCGGGCCGCCCAGCCGTGGTCGCCGCGACCCGGTAGCCGCAGCGCTTGCACTCCACGACGTAGTGGCCGCAACGCGGAGCGGGGCAGGTGAGCTGCGCGGTGCACGTCTTGGCCGCTCCGTTCGAGCAGTCCAAGTCCTTGCCGTTCGGATATGCGGGATCGGGCGCACACTGCGGCTCGCGCTTGCCGTCCACCCATTCGATTTTCATCGCTTGTTCCACGGCTTGAACTCCTTGAGCGTTTGGATTGCCGGCCAGCGCCCGGTGAACGTCAGGGCGCGGTCATCGATGGAAATCATCGCTGCGGGCTTCTCTGCCGGATAACTGATCGCGTCGCGGATGCGGAGGGCACGATCAAAATCCTTCGGGTCGCCCGCAAAGGCGCAGTCGAAGTGATCGGCCAAGTGCTTCCATAGCCAATCCTTCATCGCCTGGGTGCCGCCGGGCTGGTGCGACCGACTACTGAAAATCTGCACATCGAAATGGTCGATGGCCTGTTCAAGGAAATCGAAGGTTCCCGCGACAGGCGGATCGGGGATCACGTCGGCACCCTTCCACCCGCTGCTATAACTGTGGATCACGCCATCAAAATCGAGACACAAAATCGGTTTCCCCATTTTCATCCTCCTCGTGCGTTTTCCGACACACACCTCTCCTTTGCGTCACTTCGCGCGATTGAAGCCACACGACTTGACGGGACACCAGCCGCACAATGGTCCTTGCTTCGTCGGCCACTCGCCGCGCTTGTGCGCCATCTCGATCTCGTCGGCCTTTTCCTGCAGGCACTCCAGCGTCTCGCCGACGTTGGAGACGTCGTAGGGACGCCCCAGCTTGTTCTCCTTGAGCCACACGTAGCGCGCCGTGATCTTGCGCAAGTGTGGCCGCGCGGCCTGGAACGCCATCGCGTGCAGCTCGAGCTCGTATGGGTCCTCGTAGTCGCTGCGGCCCGTTTTCCAGTCAAGAAATAAAGCCGTGTCGTTCATCTCGACCACCACGTCGGCTTTGCCGCGGAACCACACCGAGTCGTCGTAGTAAGACACGGGCGTGCCGTCGCGCTGGATCGCCACCTTGGTCTCTGTGGTCGGTTTGAGCGCGTCGAGCGCCAAAGCGTAGGGCTCGAACTTGGCGCACTCCGGTGGGAGCGGCGTGCCTTTGCCAACGCGCTTGTCGAGCGCTTCGTGAACCGTGTTGCCCCAAGTGATCGCCTCGGTCGGGACGAACTTGATGTCCTTCAACACGTACCGATGGAACGCCTGCTTGGGGCAAGTGTCGTAACAGTTCAGAAAACTGTAGCTGTACGTTGGGAGTTTCATGCCCCGAACACCCGCATGAGCAGCGCGCCGGCCGTAAACGCAATGAGAGCCGTTGCCGCAATAGCATATCGCGCGGATGTAAGCGTGATCACTTGCGTCTCCGCTTCACGACCGCGTTCGCCTCGCGAATCGCTCGCCCTTCATCGCCGGTCTTCGACAGGACGCTATTTGCGACCTTCGACCACTGGCGTTTTGACTTCGGACTCTTTGCTTTCTTCGTCTTGCGATTGGCGTCGTTCGCGTTCCAGGGCATCAGCAGCTCCTTTCTTTGGGCGGCTCAAGACAATTTTCGTCGAACCAGCGTTCATCTGCCGCATGGTCCGGTGGTCCGCGCCGATCAAGCTCCCATCTATATTTAAAGGGCGGATCGGAAATTGTACCGGATCGGTGGAGCATCAGCTTCTCGATTCTTGAATACCACGCGACCCAACAGTAGCCGCCTATTTTATGAACGGCAGACTTCTTCGCGTTGGCGTCGCGGAATAAAATCACGGTGCCAACATTGTCGTCGACAAAATCGCTGCACCCAGCAAGCGCCAACAGACAAATTCCTCCAATAAGCTTTTTCATTTCTCATACCTCGTCGAGATCACAGCCTCGCAGTCAAGAGGCAACTCCGGCATCCACGCTGGCGTGCGCTTCATCTCCGCAACGATCAGTGCGAACTTATCATGTATGTTGGCATCGTCAAGAAGCAGGCACACCACGTCGTCATGCGTCATGGTCACGATGCGGATGCCGGCCGCCTTGATGCGGTTCATGGCTGCGGTGACGATGATGCGCGCCAGCGCCTGCACCAGGTTCTCGACGAGCTTGGCGCCGTACATCTTGGCGTATTCATAATTACCTTCGCCTTTTCGCTTCTTGGTCTTAATACGCCAGTAGCGGTCGCCGCTCTCCTCGTCGGTGTGCCACTCCAGCGTGTCGTAGATCAGCTCGATGCCGTTTGGCAGGACGATGCGACGGTGGCCCTTGGCTGCGTCGCAGCGGATCTTGAAGACCAGCCAGTCCGACGACTCGAAGCCGTGGAGGCGGTCTAGGACTCCTTCGGCGTCTCGCCAAAGGGACACAACGTGGGTGTGAGTAGAACGATATGCGTCGCGAGCCCGTAGCGAAGCGGCCTCGTCGAGCAGGATATTAGCTCTAATCCGTAGCGTTGCCCTAATTTTTGCAGCTCCGCTTCCAAATCCGCATTGAAGCTCGAGCACTTTTCCGACTTGTCGCTCGACTGGGTGGTCTCGCTTGTTGATTGGCCGCTTGTAGAACTCGCTCGCGACGTTGACATAGGGGTCTTCTCCGTTCTTAAACCGCTCGACCACGTCCCACTGGCCGGCCAGGGTGTTGAGGATGCGGCACTCGATCTGGCTAGCGTCTGCGATGGCGAACTTGTGGCCGGCGGGCGCCTCGATCGCTTTCTTCAGGGACGGCGGCGGGTTCTGAAAATTGAGCTTGTCGCCGCCGCTAAAGCGTGACGTGTGAGCACCAGCGTAAGAAAGATAGATACAAAGAGGCCCGCGCTGGCCCATGTGAGCCATACGCACAGCTCTTGACTGAAGGATAGATGTCTTGGTTCCCAGGCGGGCGGCAGCGAGGGCCTGCACTCGTTCGTTCTCATGATCTTCCAACCCCTTCATGAACGCATCGGTCTTGGCGAACGCCCATATCGGGCCGTTGGTGCCTTGCTTCTGCTCCGGTATGACGCCTTCGGCTTGCAGTAGCTTGGCGAACGTGGCGTCCGAGCGCAGGTCTTTGGGCGTCAAGCCCACTTCGGCCAGGAGCTCGCGCCTGCGCTGCTCGTCCTGCGCCCACACGTCGCGGAGCTGTTGTAGATTGGCGACGGCTGTGGGCTCGGCGAACATGCGGATCGTGGTGTCGATGACTTGGTATTCTTCGGCCGGGAAGCCTTGCGCGAGGCGACCGAAAATGTCCCACGTCAGATCCACGTCATGGCAAGCGCCATCAGCAACAAGGCGCCGAGTATGGTCAGGTAGTTCGCTCCAATGTCGACCCTTAAAAAGGTCGTAGGGGACATTCTTTGCAGCGAGGTCGAAGTGAGCAGCCAGAGAGGCCAGGCTGACAGACAGATGATTCCCAAGCCGCAAGCGAGCCATTGAGAGAGTGTCAAGCCAAGCACGGGGTTTCACTCCGTAATGGTGAGAGAGGATCAAGCCGTCGAATTGGGCGTGGTGGCAGAGAACGGCCGTGTTATCCCAGTCGATAGGAGGCAAACCGCCCCACCATTGGGTTAAACCGTTTGAGGTGCGAACGGCTACGCCCAACACCTCGAACCGCGGATCGCGTACATACGCCTCCGTCGTCATTTTCTTCAGCGAGTACTCGTCGTCGAAATAAGTCTCGAAGTCCAAGGTTATGATGTTCATGTTTGTGATGTTCATGTTTGTGATGTGACGGGACTACGGCTCAAAGTATTCAACGGTTTCAATCGTGAGGCCGTGTTCTTTGGCGTAGCGCTCTCCGCTCTCCTTGGTCGGCCCCTTCCACACGATCGAGCGGTTGTGCCAGATGAACCAACGATCTTCCTCCGGCACACCGGGGACTTCTTGCACTAGCCGCGTTTGGTCTAGCCAAGCGTTCAACATTTGCCATCGCTCCGTGACTGCTGATCTGTAACCACTTGATAGGTATCGGTTTATTAACTAGCCTGCGCGCGTCGGAAACCTGTCGGGGAGAGTTCAATGCGCTGGAAGACACTCGCATTTGCGGCTGCCGTTTACGTCGCACAGAACGCCTGCACTACCGGAGCACAAGCTTACGACCGGCATGCGGTCGAGGGCTACGGGCTTGGTGCGCACGAACGAGTCCACGGCTACCGCAGTCACCGCCAGCGCAAGCATCACGCCGAACGCCGTGCACACCACGTTGTACATGCGGTTGTCTCTCCGCACCTTCGCCGCCACGTACTCGTCCAACGTGAAGCGCCGCGAGTCGTCGACCATCCCAAGGGCTGTCCGCGCGTAGCATTCTGCGGCTGCGGCGTCGCGCTCAAGGTGTTCGGGCACGCTAGGCGCGAGCTCTGGCTCGCTGCAAACTGGCTCCGATTTCCTGCCGCCGCTCCCGCGCCAGGGATGGTCGCTGCTCGCAGAGGTCATGTGTTCTACATCCTCAAACCTGTCGCACCGGGCCTGGTGCTGGCGTACGACCCAAATTCAGGGCGCCATCAGACCCGCATCCACGTCCGCAGCCTCGCCGGCTTTCGCGTGGTTGATCCGAGACGCGGCGTTTAGCTGTTCCTGATAGCGCATCGCTGCGTAGAGACGCCGCAAACGCACTTCGTTCGGCAATCCTACGCAGCGACCCCATTCGTACTGGCCGGCGGCCACGACAGAACTCGCGACTTCATATTCAAGGTCAAGTTGCGTTTTCATCGCGCCCTGCTTCGCAGTTCCAACACCGTGGCGTGTTCGGCTCGTTCACACACTCGCACTCACGACACTCCCATACGCCCGCGCGACGTTCGCGCAGGGAGGGACGACGGTAAGAGGGGTCGGAGTAGGACCACATGGTTGCCTCATAACATAGTTGATAAACATAGTCAAACCGGCTGCATGAGCTTTCCAAGCTTAGCGTAGTACGCATTGTGTAGAGCTGCGCAGCCACGAGAGCCTTTGGCCAGTAAACAAGTGCCTTGCGCCGGCTGAGTGTTATCCTGGCCAGCTCCGGGGATGAACTTTATTTTGGGCGCTACGAACAGCACAAGATCCGAACGCGGCACGTATTGCTGCCACCAAGGCGCAGACGTGCGGGTCGAGATCGAACAAGGCTGCAATTACTGCATCGTGATCGGCCACGCTAGCGCGATCTAGTGTGAAGCGCAGGGCACCTTGGCGATTGATTCGGAAGTCGCGAAAGCGCACTCCCGTTCGATCGATAGCTTCCACAGCCAAGGCAGGATCTGTAAACCCCGCTGAAAACCTTATCTCCACGGCCTAGCCCTCCTTTGCGAGTTTGAGGGCGGCGCGAATGTCGTCCACCCAATCGCCAAGCGTGACTTTGCGTGGCGTTCCGCCCGCACATATGCTCAGCGTGTTGACCGTGCTGCATAGCTGCTCAATTCGTTGGTTCGCTTTGTCCAACGCCTCCACCAAAGCATCATGGGCGTTGCAGGCTCGGACGATGAAGGCGGCATTGGCTTCCGCTACGGGACCAGCTTCCGGCTTTTCAAACTCACCGATAACTGCGGCCACGGCTCGCAAGCCCGGGCCTATATCGATGCCCTTATTGTAAGGACTATGATTGTATCGGTACGGGTGTACTTTCCAAGGCGTCGGGGTGTGCTGTGATTTGGTCATGGTGGGAGGGTCCTATTCCTGTTCGCCGCAAGCGCGCAGGAACCTGGCGCGGTCAAAGCGGGGATTGGTGCCGGCGCAAGCATCGGCGAACGCCAGCGCCACAGAGCGCTTCTGGGTGCGCAGTGTGGCAGCATGGTCAGGCATCGCCTTGATAGTTGCCGCGATGAAAGCGAAGTGACGATGCTCTAGCTTTGCGCTTCCATGACCGTTGGTTTGATCTTTGCGCAGCGCTGATTCGGCAGTAAGAGGCATGTTGATCTCCAGGATTCAGGTTTCTGAACTCATCAGGCACCGCGTCACGGTGCGACGCCTCTCGCGAGAGGCGTTTCGTTCTTAGGCTTTGTTCATTTCGATCACTACGCCGGCTGTGATCTCCAAAGCCTTGGACACTTCGGCCAGCGTGCGGCGTGTAAATGATTGGCCGCCATTAGATGCTGTCCAGCCGCCGTAAGTGCGCTTGATGCGCCATATGGTGCCGTTCGCGTAGCCAACGTATTGGCCCTTGCGAAACGCGCTTTTGTCGATGTTGTGAAAACTAAGCATCGGTGTGACCTCCAGGGTTCTGATTTGTGGACCGTGAACTAACTTATCAACTATGTCAACTCACTTGGCGGGAGAGTGATCGGCCATTGTGGATAAAGGCCGATCACTTTTTGTTACGTCAGGCGCCGCGACCACCGAGAAAGCCGCGCGGACCGTCTCGCATCACATAGAACGCATGAAGGGCGGCGATATAGTGCTCCCACGCATGACGGAGCTCGGTATCGCCGGCAAGATCGCTATCCCGGCTTGTGTCGTCGTTGCGCCGAACGTTCTCGCCATTGACATGCGCCACAGCACGTAACCAATGCCACTTATCGCATCCTGGATATTTACGTGCCACAAGGTCCGTGAATGAATGCTCTAGCGCTTGCCAGACTGAATTGGCCTCTTGCAGACCCATTTCAAATCCCTCCTATTGAGCCGCGTTTTGCGGCGAGCAAGTCGTTAAGCTTCGTTCGATGCTCAGGGCTCAAACTGCGCGAGAGCGGCGAGCACGCGCGCCCATTGCTCGGTCTTGTCGCCGCGATAGACCAGGTTGCGGCCCTCCCAATACCAGCCGTAAGGCAGTGTGGGGAGGGACAGAAGCGATTCGCCAAGGGTGTGGTCAGTCTGCATTGGTCGTCCTTTCAAAATTGAACGGCTTGGGTTGCGCTTGCTCGGACGGCCGTCCATCGCCTAGCAAGCGTTTGAGTTCGGGGAGTAGCCTGACGTGCTCGGGATGGTCCGGGTAAAAACACCGGAGCTCCCATGTGTCCAGGTTGAGCTGGACGTAAGTGTCGGCGCCTTGCGGCGTGCGCTTGTCCATGATGTTGAGCGTGGCCATAAGGTCGCCAGTGATCGAGTCGCGAGCCTTGCTGCCGGCGAGGCGGTAGAACGAATAGGGCCACGGCTGAGCCTTGGCGTGGTCGTACGTGATCGGCTGGCCACGCAGATCCCAGCAGCGGTGCTTGCTGTAGTCGAAGCGGGGAGGCTTCGCGGGTTGCCCGGCAGATGCTTTGCGCTGCTCTAGGATCGTGTCCAAGGCTGCCAATGGGGCAGTAATGTCCTCGGTGAACGATGCGCGTCCAGCCTCACGATTCGCGATCATGTCGCGCGTCCAGCCGAGATGCTGGGCGAGATCGTCCTGCGTCAGGTTGCGGTTTACGCGCCAGCGTTTGAGCTGATCGCCAGTCATCAGTGTTTCTCCCGAATATGCTGGTCGATGACCGCAGGCGCAAAGCCCCATTTGCAGTGCGGGCATTCGACACTGCTGGTGCCTCCACGCCGCTTTAGCTCGGTTTCGATTTCCTGCACCATGAACATACGGCGACATTCCTCGGCCATCGTCATGGTCCCACGGTCGTGTTCGTGGAATTTGAGCGAACGTTTGAGCTGCTCGGTTGTGACTTTCGCGAAGTCCATTGGATTTGTCTCCTGTTGTAGGGCGCAATACGCGCCGACGCCCGCAGAGATAACACGTTTGTGTTAGAGACGCAATAGGCCAACACAACATTTTTGTGTCTGTGTAACACATGTGTTGTGTTTCGTGTGTTGAAAAACGGCCATTTTAGCCGGTTTTAAGGGTCGAAGGCTAAAATCTGCTAATAGGCTGAAAAAATTGTCCAATGATATCAATAACTACAGCCTAGCAGGGTTTTGGAGATAGAGCGGAGGTCGTGCGGTGTGTTTTGTGTTGGATGGACAACACAACACAAAGAACACAAGGGGTATATATATACTTTCTAAAATCTAATAGTATAATAATAATAAGACCCCATGGACCTCAACGATTTCAACCACTTGTGGTCAGATCCTCACTTGCTGGTCGAAGTGCGCCGCCCTCCGCACTAGCACAAATGGTATCCCGCTACCACATTTAGCACATATATTCCTAGGTTTTACGGCGATTAGCACATTCAGTCCTATGCTAGGAATATATTCCATCGACTAGGCTAAGTTCATGCATATGCATGGATCGGCCGGCGAGCTCGGCGCCAGGCAGCTCGAGCAGCGTGCTTGGAACTTGGGGTTAAAGGCGAAGGCCGACGGGGTTGATTCTTTTTTATCAGGTGATCCAAAAATCGCTTGCGTTTTCAAAACCAACTATAACATACTCAGCACATCGCCCCTCCTCCCCCGCAAAACCTCATGCGCGCCTATTACAACGAGAACGACAAAAACTGCGCAGCATGGCTTCGCGAACTCATCGCGGATAAGCTGATCGCAACCGGAGACGTGGATGAACGCGACATACGAGACGTCAAGCCCGCAGAACTTCGCGGCTACACCCAATGTCATTTCTTCGCAGGCATCGGCGGCTGGTCGCTCGCTCTACGTCAAGCGGCTTGGCCAGATCATCGCCCGGTATGGACGGGAAGCTGTCCTTGCCAGCCTTTCTCCGCGGCAGGCCAACGCCGCGGGTTTGCTGACGAGCGGCACCTGTGGCCCTACTGGCACTGGCTCATACAGCAGTGCACGCCTACAAAAATTTATGGAGAGCAGGTTAGTACAGCACCCCTTTGGCTCGACGGAGTGTGCGCTGACCTGGAAGCATGTAAGTTTGCCGTCGGGGCGGCGCATATTCCGGCTGTCAGCGTCGGTGCGAAGCACATACGATACAGGGGGCGATATTCGACTTCCCGTACCCACCCCGATTTGTCGAGTCTGCGTTCGCTAGACGTTCACGGCGATGCAACTTCGTTCCGAAACGTTCCGCTCACCAATCGTCGCGGTTGCGTCAATCCTTCCGCTTGGTCCGTGCGGCGGCGCGCAGCCGATCCTTGTCTAGCTCAGACACGCCCGGCCCTGGCTTACGGATCATTTCGCCAAGGATGCGGTCTAGCGCTCCGGAATCCTGATCCGCACCAAGCTCCCGAGCGGCTTCCTTGAACCGCTCGGATTGCTTTTTGTCCTTAAGCTTTGGCGTTCGCTTTTGCTTTTGACCTTTTATTCTGCCCATAGGGCGGCCTTCCGCTAATTAGTTTGCTTGTAGGTCAGTCGCTTGCCGACAATGCCCTGCAATGCGCGGTCGGCGCGGTTCACGTCATCCACACCCAGCGCAACGCGATTGCTGAAACGGAAATCGAACTCCGCAAGGTAACGGTGCAGGTGCTTCTCAGCGCAGTGCTGATACACGCCCTTCATGCCGCGCTTAAACACCGAATAGAAGCCCTCCACGGCGTTCGTGGACACTTCCCCACGCACGTATTCGTTGATGTCGTGGTTGACCGTCTGGTGCTTCGGATATTCGATTTTGAGGCTCTTGTACCAGCTAGCTTGGTCCGTCATCACCTTGGCCTCGCGGTCGAGATTGGCGCGGATAATCGGGATCAGCGCACCGACCGTGTTTCCGTCAACGTGGAAGCTCCGCGCCGATCCGCCACGCTCGACCAGCGTCAGGACCGTATTGCGGAACTGCGGACCGCGCCGCTTCGTCTTGCTGTTCGCGCCCTCCTGAAAGCCAATGTACGTCTCGTCGACTTCCACGATGCCGCCATCTGAGCCGAGCACCGGCATCCCGAGAACGCGCATCGCCTCGCGCACGCGGTGCGACATGAACCAGGCCGTCTTGAGCGTGACGCCCAGCACGCGGTGAAGCTGGTTGGAGCTAATGCCCTTCTTGCTCGATGCCATCAGGTGGATTGCCTGCAACCAGAGACGCAGCGGGACGTGGCTGGCCTCAAACACCGTGCCGACCGTCGCGCGGAACGGCTTGCGGCAGGCGTAGCACTTGTAGACGCCGATCCGCGTGGACTTGCCCTGAAGCTTGCCGATCCGGTCGGTGCCTTGGCAGTGCGGGCAGACTGGCCCGTTCGGCCAAATGCGAGCTTCGAGATATTCGTAAGCCGCTGCTTCATCGTGGAAATGGGCGGCATCAAGAACGGAAGACATGGCTAAATCCCTTATGTGATTCAACTATGTCAGGCGTATATGGGTACGTCAAGTAACGGCCCCATTATTTGTATCACGAATTATTTCAAACCAACGGGCAATCGTTGCTTCAAAATAGTCACGCGCTTCCCGCTCAGTCGCGCCGATTACGCCGATGCAAAGGCTTGCCCCCTGGGGGGACGCGGCCAGCCAGTCCCCGTGGGGCCGACGAATCAGATTCGGGCAGATGACCGGATGAGCGCCAGATTCTTTGGCCATGACATGCTCCCTTATTGAGACGGCCATCCCAGCACACAGAAAATATACTGTCAAATCAATATGTTAATGAGAGTTGGTATTCGCCGTACCAAAAGGCATTGCAAACCAGCAACCCTTGTGCTTTACCACAGTCGCCTAGAACCAGGAGGCTGCCGTGGCTGTTACCAGGGACCGCTCAGCGCCCTACACCGCTCCGAGCGCAATCGTCGAGTTGATCAACCGCTACCGCAATCGCGGGTTGCCTGCTCCCATTGACCGGGAAGTGTTGGCGAGGGCCAGCGTGGCCGACGGCTTGATCTCGCGCACTCTGCAATCCCTTGAGGTGCTCGATCTGATTGACGAAAAAGGGATGCCAACCGAGGCGCTAGAGGGACTGCGACTCGCCCCCGAGGCTGAATTCCAGAGCCGAATGGTGGACTGGCTCAGAGGTGCTTACGCCGAAGTCTTCTCTTTCGTTGATCCGTCTCAGGATGGCGAAACCCGCGTCCGCGATGCTTTCCGCAGCTACCATCCGGTTGGACAACAGAGCCGGATGGTCGCTCTGTTTCTCGGCCTCTGTGCCGCCGCTGGTCTTGTTCCTGAGAAGCCCGAGTCCGCGCCCAGGCCTTCGGCGCGCACCGCCTCGCCTGCGTCGGCTTCGCCGGTCGGCACTCCGCGCCAGCGCACCATCGCCAAGCGCATCGTTTCCGAGCGCGTGCTCAAGGGCGCACCGCCGCCTAACCCGGCCGTGCCACCCGCGCTAGCGGGTCTGCTCGCCAGCCTGCCCGCCGAAGGCGACACCTGGACCAAGGCCGAGCGCGCCAAGTTCATCGCCGCCTTCACCGCCATGCTCGACTTCTGCTTCCCGGTCGAGGAGGCCGCACCCAAGACGGGAACGGCGGCCTAGGTGGCCGCCGCCCAGAACTGACCCCGGCTGTATCGGGGAACCAGAGCCTCCCGGCGCGATCAAGGTTATGGCCGCGACACGCAGGTGAGGTGCAGAAGCTCCCTCAGTAGTTTCGAGGGGTGAGCCGCCTCGCAGGACCGCCATCAACGGCCTGCGAGGCGGTGCCGTTTTAACTGATTTGGTCGGTCTTGAACAGCATTCAAGACCTGGAATTCGGTGGGTACGGGAAGTCGAATATCGCCATACAGGGCCTGGTTTACTGCCGACTCCGAGTGCGAGCAGTTATGGGACGAATCAAGGTGGAGCGGCGGGGCGCACTGGAAAAGTTCGGCCCTCGCTGCAATCAATGGCGAAGCATGGACTGTGGCCAACGCCGCGATCTTCGCCGAACGAGAACCGGCAGAAAAAGATAAGCCCGTCGCAGGCGACGGGCTCGCACGGTCTATCACTTGCAGCAATGGCCAACCTATGGCCTACACCAACAGCAAACCGACGAAGTGGGTTACAATCCCACGGTGTGAACGCAATACTTGGCGTCCTGAACCCGCAGTGGGTCGCGTGGTTGATGGGCTATCCCACAGCATGGTGGAAGCCGCGCTACACGGTTTCGGAAACGCAATCGTTCCCCAAGTCGCTGCTGCCTTTATTCGAGCAACCTCCTGATTGACCCTCTCGCGGTCCTATGCTCCACTCCCCTCGTTCCTCCCGTTGACGCAACCCAACTGAACCCGGAGACTAAACCCTCCGGGTCTTTTGCCGGAACCTCTCGTGGCCGCATGGGTTCACTCTACGTCCCGATCCCCCATCGCACTTTTGTAGGAGCCCCTATGTTTTTCGCAATCGCCCCGCAGCAGGTCGCGCTTCCCGACGGCCCTACCCTCGACTTCCGCGTCAACCCCGCCGATACGTCCCTCGTGGAGATCCACATCGCGGCCGCCGACGGCGTGCACGTGCTGACGTTCAAGCGCAACGGCGCCTACGCCTCCAGCGAGTTCATCCCGACCGAGAAGCCTGAAGCCGACGCCGCACCTGCCACTGAACCAGCGCCCCCGCAGCAGCCTTCCCCGCCCATCGCCCCGCTCGCCGAGTACAAGTCGGTGAACGACGATGCGGTGCGCAACGGCGAGTACACGAGCGCCGACCAGACCAAGCCCTGATGCCCCGCCAATCCTTCCCCGGCTCCTCCGCTCTCTCGTCTGCCGACTACGACGAGGAGCGGCAGGAGCTGACGATCACCTTCACGTCCGGCAGGTCGTACACCTACCGGCAGGTGCCGCCCGACATCTGGGACGGCTTGCAGACGGCCGACAGCCCCGGTAGGTTCTGGAACAGTCAGATCAAAGATCAGTTCTCGTAGGGCACCCACATGGCCAAGCACCCCGGCTTCAAGGCAGTGCAGTCGTCCATCGCGAAGAAAGAGGGCGTGTCGCCCAAGCGCGCTGGAGCCATCCTGGCCGCATCGACGCGCAAGGCGTCCCCTGCCGCGAAGAAGTCCAACCCGCGGCTGAAGCGCGTCAAATGAAAGTCGGCGACGTCGTCACCGCCATCCTCGACAACAAGACGCCGGGCGGTCTCGAGATCACGGGGGAGATCACGTCGACTGACAGCGCCGCGGGGTTGCTGCAGGTGCAATCCCAGTTCGGCGTGCGCATCTGGGTGAGCGAGGCGGCCGCCAAGCCGGTAGATGCGTGACCTTCGAGCGCGCGGTCCTCGCCTTGCAGGCGTTCGGCATCGTCGTCAGCATGTGGACGTGCTACCGTTCCTGTCAGGTATGGAAGCGCATCCGTGACCGCATCTGAGCCAACGAGAGACGAGTTGATCCGCAAGCTCGCGGCCAACCCCAGGCTCGCGCACCAGGTCCTGTTCAAGCACCGTCATCCCGACGAGACGCCGGAGTTCCATGGCGAGATGGTCGACCTGTGGTACAGCGCCGCACCCCAGGTGCTGACGATGGCGTTCCGCGGTGGCGCTAAGTCGACGGTGGCCGAGGAGGCCATCACGGTGATGGGTGCCTTGAGAATGTTCAAGAATTGCATCATTCTCGGCGAGAACGAGCCGCGCGCGATCGAGCGCCTCACGGCCATCAAGCACGAGTTCGAGACCAACGAGTACCTGCAGGACCTGTTCGGTCCGCTGGTCGGCAACATCTGGCAGGAGAAGAAAATTGTCCTCAGCAACGGAGTTGTTCTACAGGCATTTGGCCGTGGTCAGTCTCTCCGCGGTGCTAAGCATCTATCTGCTCGCCCTGACCTGGCTTTTGGCGATGACATGGAGGACGACGAGTGTGTGGCTACCCCAGAAGCCAGGGAGAAGTTTAAGCAATGGTTTCTCAAAGTGGTCATACCAGCTTTGGCCCCCGGCTATCGGTTTCGCATTGCTGGCACTCCTCTGGACCCTGAGTCCTGGCTGATGAAGCTGAAGGCCGCACCCGACTGGGTGACGAAGGTCTTCCCGATCGAGAGCAAGGATGCTGAGACCGGCGAGCGCGTGGCGACATGGAAGGCGCGCTTCCCCCTCGAAGCCATCGACGCCAAGATCGTCTCTTACCGAAATCTCGGCGCGATGCAGGAGTATCAGCAGGAGTACATGTGCGAGGCGAGCGACCCAGCCAGCCGGACGTTCACCTCCGACATGATCCGCGTCAAGGTGCAGGACCGGACGTGGCATCCCGTCTATGCGATGTACGACCCGGCGCGATCGACCGACAAGAACAAATCGGCGACCACCGGCTGGGCGGCGTGGTCGTGGGTTGGCTCGCGCATGATCGTGTGGGACGCCGGCGGCGGTTTCTGGAAGCCCGACGAGATCGTCAACGACATCTTCCGGGTCAACGACGAGTACCGGCCGATCACCATCGGCGTCGAGCAGACTGGCCTTCACGAGTTCATCATGCAACCGCTGCGCGCCGAGCAGATCCGCCGCGGGACGCTGATACCTGTTCAGGCGCTGAACGCTCCGCAGCTCGGCCAGATCGGCGTCATCAAAGGCTTGCAGCCGTTCTTCAAGGCGCAGGAGGTCGAGTTCGCCAAGGAGATGCCGGAGCTGGTCAAGCAGATGCTTGCCTTCCCCACGGGCCACCGTGATACGCTCAACGCGCTGGCTTACGCGCCGAGACTGCGGTCGGGTTTGCCAGTTTATGACGGCTTCCGTTCGGAGCATGTCAGCGAGTTGGTCGAACTGCGCCCGCGGGAGACGGTGTACCTAGCGGTCGGCGCCACCGGGCAGTACACCACTGCGGTGCTCTGTCAGTTCATCCAGGGGGTTCTCAATGTCACGCACGACTGGTGTTGCGAAGGTGATCCTGGAGCTACCCTTGGCGACATCGTTCAATCCGCGTGCCTTGCCGCCCGACGTTCAGTTAAGCTCGTTGCCGGACCGCAACATTTTGACCCTCATGATACCGTGGGTTTACGGGCCGCCGCTCGCAAAGTCCCTGTTGCAGTCGACCGTGGAGGAGCTGTTACGAACGGTCGTGAGGGACTGCGGCAACTCCTTGCGACCGCCAAACGAGGATACCCCGCCGTCGCCGTGCACCCCGACGCCCGATGGACGCTTAATGCTCTCGCCGGAGGCTACTGTCGCGCTGTCACAAAAGCCGGTGTCGTTACCGAGTTTGCCACCGACGGCCCCTACCGCACCCTGATGGAAGCCCTCGAGTCGCTGGTCGCGCTCACGCGCGCCGGGAGCGAGACAGGTGACACGCCTGCCAACTTCGCATATTCTTCCAGCGGACACAGGTATTTGACGAGCCTGCCTCAACCAAACTCTCAGGGGCTGCTCGCGACCAAGAGGTAACCATGTTCAAGCAGGGCGATAAGGTCGAGGTGTACTTCATCCATCCCGGCCAGCACGAGCCCTTGTGGCACAGGGGAGTTGTGCAGAAACAAGCTGAGCAGTCCGCGTCTTACGTCGTCGCTGTCGACAGCGTTATCACGCAGGCTACGCCGGTTAATATCCGCAAGGTGACGGATGGCTGACGCTCAGCTTGAGGCGCAGGACGACGACTTGGACCTTGAGCCCGAGGAGGACGAGGGTCCTGCGCTCGAGCGCGACGAGGAGCTGAGCAAGCGCAAGTCCGTGCGCGATCAGTTGCTTGACCTATACCAGGAGGTCGAGACCGGGTTCCAGAACCAGGCGGACCGGGCCGACAACAACGCCGACTACTGGGACATCTACAACTGCAAGCTCGGCGGTAAGCAGTTCTACTCCGGCAACAGTAAGATCTTCGTCCCCCTGGTGAAGGACGCGGTGGATGCGCGCAAAACGCGGTTCGCGAATCAGGTGTTCCCACCCTCCGGCCGATACGTGGACGCGATCAGCGAAGACGGCACCGAGCCTTTCGCGACGCTCTCGCTTCTGGATCACTACACGCGCAAGGCCAAAGTCCGCACCGAGGTGATGCCCGCGCTGTTGGTCAACGGCGACGTCGAGGGCCAGTACAGCATCTACGTTCACTGGCAGGAGTACGAGCGCAACGTCACGCAGAAGGTCAAGTCCCCGGTCACGGTCGGGGGGCTGCCAACCGGCGAGGAGGTTGACGACATCGACGAGCAGGAGGTGACGAGCGGTTGCCCCTACGTCGAGGTGATCGCGGATGCCGACCTGCTGGTGCTGCCCTACACGGCGGACTGCCTCGAGGAGGTGATCGCTTGCGGCGGGTCGGTGACCGTGCTGCGGCGCTGGAGCAAGTCGCAGATCAAGAAGATGGCGCGCGAGGGTGAGATCACCAAGGCGGGCGCTCAGACACTGCTCGAGGAGATGGTCGATGATGCCGTTGCGAAGGGCCAACCTCGAACCGATAAGCCTGCAAAAATGGTGGACGCGGCTGGCATCAAGAACGCCCGTGGTACTAAATATGCCCTCGTCTATGAGACGTGGTCGGTCGTTTCTATTCGCCGGGGGGAGCGTCGGTTGTGCCGAATCTATTTTGGCGGCAAAGACAACATCCTCTCCTGCAAACGTAATCCCCTTTGGTGCGATCTCCTCCCAGTTATCTCGGCGCCGGTGAAGAAGGTTCAGGGCTCGTTCAAGGGGCGCAGCCTCGTCGAGCCGGTTGCACCGATTCAATACATGGCGAACGACGCCTGCAACGAGGCGATGGACAGTGCGGCCTATGCGCTGATGCCGATCGTCATGACGGACCCCAATGAGAACCCGCGCGTGGGGTCGATGATTCTGTCGCTTGCTGCGATCTGGGAGACGTCGCCGAAGAACACGCAGATACTCAACTTCCCGCCGATCTGGAAGGAAGGCTTGGAGATCGTCTCCGGCTGCAAGAACCAGATCAAGGAGTCGCTCGCCGTCAACTCGTCGATGGTGACGCAGCAGGGTACGACCAAGCTCAATCAGGCCGAGATTGCGCAAGAGCAGCAGGTCGACCTATTGACCACGGCTGACGCAGTCACGGTGCTCGAGCACGGCATCCTGACGCCGATGCTCAACCTGTTCCTCGCGCTCGACCACCAGTACCGTGACGACGACATCTTCGTGAAGCAGTGGGGCCCGATGGGCACCCAGGCCAAGCTGGAGAAGGTGACACCGATCACATTCGACAAGCGCTATGAGTTCATTTGGTTCGGCGTCGAGCAGGCGCGCAGCCAGCAGCAGATCCAGATGCAGATCGCGGCGATCAACGTGATGCGCGGCATCCCGCCCGATCAGTACGCACCCTACAAGCTCGACCTGCGGCCGGCGCTCACGCACATCGTCGGTTCGGCTTTCGGCCCGCAACTCGCCCCGCTCACGTTCAAGTCCCCCGAGCAGCTCATGCCCGTCATGGCGGACATGGAGAACGAGATGCTTGGGCAGGGCTTCACGGTCGACGTGCACGAGCTCGACGACGACAACCTGCACATCCAGAGCCACATGCGGTTGTTGCAGTCCAACCCGCAGAGCGACTACGCACTCAAGATGCAGGCGCATATCTTTAGCCATATCCAGCAGATGCAGCGCAAGGCGATGGCTGTCGGGATGGCACAGGGTCCGATGGGACAGTTGGGCGCACCAGGAGCGCCGGGCGTCCCAGGAGGCGCAGGACCGGGAGTAGCGGGCACGCCGCGGCCGGGCGCGCAGCCCATGCCGCCCAAGGGCGCGCAGCAGCCGCCGGGCGCGATTCACCAGGACCGCCTGCAAGATCCGTCACAGATGCCGAGGAAGATGGGATGACGAACCTGCAAGCGATAATCATCGCCATCGGCCTTGCGCTTGCAGGCATTGGCTTCGCGGCCGCACAGGTCGGCAAATCGATCCCCGACGGGGTTCTCGGTTGCGTCTATTACTCGTCGCCGCCGACCCTGACCAACGGTCAGTCCTACGTGCTGACATGCGATTCGACAGGTAAACTGAGAGTAATAACGTCATGAAAAAGTTACTCGGATGGGCGGTGTTTTGCGCAGTCGTGCTGCTCCCGCAGAAGGTCGATGCAGCAACCGTGGTGCAGACATGCGGGACGCTTCCACAGCCGTACACGGTCGGCTCGACACGCCCAGTCACTGTGGATACGAACGGGCAGGTGTGCTCATGAAGCGTTTCATTCTCGGGCTGCTCCTCACATTGGCATGTAGCCTCGCGCACGCGCAGGACGCGCTTGTCGTTCAAACTTGCGGGACGCTACCCCAAACGTATGCTGTTGGGTCGTCGCAGAAACCAACGGTGGATGTGAACGGACGGTCGTGTCTTTCGTCGAGCGTGAACTTGGGGCAGAGTTATTCACTGGCGAACTATTTGACCCCCGCCCAACTGACAACGGCGCAGAGCGGTGTTAATACCAACGACGTTAGTAGTGCCATCACGAACTGGCTCGCCGCGTGCCCGACCAACGGATGTGTTCTTATAGTTCCGCCAGGATATTTTTATTCAGCAACTTGCAATTTTACAATCGCCAATCCGTTTCTGATGTGGGGTGCGGGGCCGGAAAGTATTGGCGGCGTATCCGGCGGGTATGGGTCGTTGTTCGCATGCGGGTCCACCAGTGCTAAGCACTTCAATGCTACCGCCATTACCGGGACATTTCAGGCTCTTGGTTTCCGTCAAGTCGGAGGAACGGCTACGTCCGGCTCATCGGCAGTCCTTGTCACGAGCGGCGTTGCTACGCAGAAAATCAACTTCGGTAATGTTTCCGTTGACGGGTACTATGACGGATTAGACATCGCTGTAGGCAGTTCATGGTTTGTTGATCGGGTTGCCGTTTTTAATTCGGCGCATTATGGCGTTAGGATACGAAACATTGTGTCGGCTGATGCCGGCGACTGGCGACTGACAAACTCATGGATTTATCCTGTTAACGCGGTGGCAGGCATCAGCTACGAAAGTTCGGGCGGCGGTCTTATAGCCAATACCAAAATCGTTCCAAACTCGGGGACCGTCACAAATGGTCTGATCGTGAATGTTAGCGCGTCCACACAATTACAGGTGATCGGAAACGATTTTGAAGGCATGTCGGAAGAACCGATCAAGATCGTGAACGGCTTCCAGGGCATCGTCATAGCCAATAACTATCTTCGCAATACCATCGGTGGTGGCACCGGCTCAGACATCGTTGCAACGAACGCGCCTGCAATGATGATCATGGGTAATGATTTTGTTGGTGGCGGCACGTATGCGATTACGCTTACAAATTCCGCAGGCACTTTGATCGGGCCGAATAAGTCCGGCAGTCCCAACACCGTTAATGTGATCAGTGGAAGTTACCAGGATTACTGGAATGCGCCAGATCAGTGGACATCACTGACCATCCAAGGTAGCGGCCCGATCAAGACGACAGTGGCGGGTTCAACGCTCACCGGCGCGGATCTCGCAGCGAAGAAGCTATACTTGAATCAAGGCACCGGCGGTCAGTCGATCCTGACGATGAACGCGCTTGGGTCGGATTATATGGCGTTCGTTGTCAACGGCACCGACGGCATTGACGTCGTATCGAGCGTTGCAGGATCGACCACGGACAAAGTCGCTGCACACTGGGGCACGACAGGTGGCTGGCTGATCGGTGCTGGCAATCCTGTGATGGCGCAGGGCGAGCTTGCCGGACAGAAGATCACCGCCAGCGGCAGCGCTCCAGGCGCGGGATTCTGCAAAGAAAGTTGGGTGGCAGGGACAAGCGGAGGCACCTGCAAAAAGATCGCCTATTGCGGTACGAGCACTACACCGACCACGATCATCGACAATGTTGGCAGCGGTTGCTGAGTGCCCTCAGTTGTCTTTCTCGTCGCGATTCTGATCCTTCCGGGCATCCCCGAACTCGCGACCGCGCCGCGGTGGTGCGTGCTCGCCGCGGTCGTTCCGTTCATCTGGTACTTCAATCCGGGCACGCGCACGCGCGGTCATGTGCTCGGCCTTTTGTTCCTCGCGTGGTGTGCGCTCTCGCTCGCGTGGACGTTCAATTTTTATGACGGATTGTTACAAGCTGGGAAGTTCGGGTTGCTTGGGCTGTTGTTCTGCATCGGCGCGGCGCGGCGCGATCTCAACGCGGTATGGGTAGCGGCGGCGCTTGGCGCCGGCGTGAACAGCGCGATCATGATCGCGCAGACATTGGGCTGGGACGGTTTGCCGCAAGTCACGCTGCCGGCCGGCACCTTCTACAACAAGAACTTTGCTGCGGAGTTCTGCGTGATCGCCGCCGTCGGGATACTTGGCGTACCCAGGTGGCGGTGGCTGGTGCTGATGGCTATTCCAGGGGTGATTCTCGGGCAAAGCAAAACCGTATTTTTAGCTTTAGGATGCGCGCTTATCCTATTGATATGGCAGAAAAATAAAGTTGCGGCCGCACTTTCGGGGGCGGCGACCGCGGTGCTTGGTACGATCTTCGGCGGCTACACGTTCATCCAGCGAACGCAGATGTGGGAAGACACGCTGGCGGGGATGACATTCTGGGGCCGCGGCATCGGCTCGTTCTGGGCGACGTATCCCGAGTACGCCAAGCAGATCGACAGCCTCGCTCTGCGGCCGACCGAAGCTCACAACGACCTGCTTCAACTGCTGTATGAACTCGGGCCTGGAAGTCTTGTGCTGGTCGCACTTTTGGCGTTTGCTTTGCGCGGCCCGCTCACCCGAGAGCACTATGTCACCGTCGTCTTCCTCGTCATCGGACTGGCAGCCTTCCCGCTCTACATGCCTGCTACGGCGATGTTCGCGGCTCTTGCTGTTGGCCATCTTTGCCGCGATCGGGTTGAACTGCGCAGCCCTGTGGTTGAGCGCTCAAGCGTTACTTTCGCTGTCTACCCGCTCACCTGACGCCACGGCGTACCTCATCAGCGCTGCTAAGTTGTTTCCCTATAGCCACCAGGTCCGCACGGCCTACCCGCGCTATTTCATGGCTGTACGGTTGTACGACCGGCGCAAAGAAGCCATTGCTGCGTTGGAGGCCGACCTGCGAGATAATCCATTCGCAGCTGACGAGTGGACGGCGCTGATGGCTTACAAGCTTGCGGACGGCGATGAAGCAGGCGCTGCGGCCGCGGTTGAGCAGATCAAGAAGCTGCGCGTGGGGGTGACATTGGAGAAAGACCCATGAGCGTTCGCATGTTCCCCGACGAGGTCAAGTTCGAGCAGCGGCTGCTGAAGTCGGCCGGCTTCTATAAAGGCAAGATCGACGGCAAATACGGTCCGATGACGCAGCAAGCTGAAGCCGACTGGGAGGCCGACTATCTCGAGACGCAGATGTTGTTCGGCACGTTCGACCCGCGCAGCGAGAAGTGCATCGTCACGCTCCTCCCCAAGGCGCAGGCGGCGGCGCGGCAGGTGATGAAGCTGGCGCAGCAGCGGGAGACTCAGACCGGTATCAAATGCCTGATCCTATCGGGCACGCGCACTTACCCGGAACAGGACGAGCTTTATCGGAAGATCCCTAAAGTCACCAATACGCGGGGCGGCCAAAGCAACCATAACTTCGGAATAGCTTTTGACATAGGTTTATTCAAAGGCGGTGAGTATTTAACCGGAGCTTCTAAAGCAGAAGATCAGGCGTATAGTGACTTCGCGAAAGCAGTAAAGCAGACCATTGCTACATTGGAGTGGGGCGGTGACTGGCGGTTGTTCCCCGATGCTCCGCACTACCAATTTATGACCGATAAGTCCTTGGCTCAAATAAGGAACGCTTTTGAGGTCGGTGCGCTTTCACTTGCCTAATCAGTATATTAAGGCATAATCCTCAATTATCAGGTTAGAGGAGGGCGCGCAGTGACTCTTACTCCTGCACAATGGATCGCAGTTGCCATCGGAATGCTGGGTGTCTTTGCCACCGGCGGCACGCAGCTTGACGTGATCGTCGGTGTGACGATGGCGAAGGTTATTGTGGCCATTTGCACGCTGACGTCAGCGGCGCTTTCGGTTCCGCTTGCCATCCTCACCGGCCAAGGCAGTGTCCTCAGGCAGGTTCAAGCAATGCCTGGTGTCGAGAAAATCACGGTCAATGCTCAAGCCAACCAGACGGTGGCGCAGCTCGCCACCAATCAGTCGAACCCGAAAATTGAAGCTACACCCGGAGCACAAGCCGCGGTCAGTCGCACCGCCGCAGGAGGTAATTCATGAAGTGGTTGATCAGTCTTTTCGCCGCGCTGTCCCTCTCGGCGTGCGCAACCATCGGTGCGTCGATCCCGAACCCGCTCGGCGCAGGTCAGCTCGCGACCATCGAGTCGGCGTACGGCGTCCCGTTGAGCGCCGCCGTCGCGTACAAGCAATTGTGCGTCAACCGCACGATCCCGCCGTCGTGTCGCACTATCGTGGTGCAGATGCAGAGCGCTGCGCAGAAGGCGCAGGGGGCCATCGTCGCGGCACGCGGAATCGCGAAAAACCCTACGCTTGATGCTATTTCCGCAATCGCGGCTGCGCAGCAGGCATTGGCTGATTTCCAGGCCGTCCAGAACGCAAACGGAGTTCACTGACATGGACATCGCATCCATCCTGCTGATCGTTGAGAAGGCGATCAACATTGCGACCGCGGTCGCGCCCGTGGCGTTTCAGGCCATTGAGAACATCAAGTCGTTCGCCACGCAGTTCGCGGCGAGCCTGAAGGGCGACACCATCACGCCGGCCGAGCAGACGCAGATCGAGACGATGGTCGATGCGCTCTACGCGAAGCTGCAGGAGCCCCTTCCGCCGGCGCAGCCCGGCGACCCGGACTACAAGGGATGAGCGATGCAAGAGCCGATCAGCAAGAGCACGCCGGTCACGATCGGCCTTGTCATCCTGGTGCTCACCGTTTCAGCGGGCGCCATCTTTAAAGCGGGCCAAGTGCTCACGGAGTTCGATTATGTCAAGGCGGGTTTGTCGGACATCCGTGCGGACGTGCTTGAAATCAAGCGCACGATTCAGCGTGTCGACCGCTACCAGCGAGGTGAGGGCGAGAATCCCGCAAAGCGCAGTGAGCTTCGGTAGGTTCATGCGTCGTATTGACATTCCCCTATAACGCGCGGAAAATGCAGCAGTTCCGACTGGTGGCCGTAAGTCACTGCCCGAGTTGTTCCCGTAAGGAACTTAACGACTGGTGGCCGTAAGCCCACTGAAGGAGAAGTGTAATGCCCGGTGAGAACGACGACAACCTCGAGTTGGAGACGCCGAATGAAGGGCTCGAAGCCGAAGCGGATGCCGACAGTCCCGATCGCGAAGATGCAGAAGTCGGGGCCGAGCTTGAAGGGGCCGCCGAAGGTGACGGGTCCGATGCTCAAGAAGGGCAAGAAGTAGAAGGCGAGCCGCGGCGCCCCACGCGGGGCGAGGCACGCTTTCAGAAGCTCTCGCAGACCACGAAGCAGGCCGTCGAGGATGCGGCCACGGCTCGGCGAGAAGCGGCGGAATTGAGGGAGCGACTGGCACGGCTCGAGCAGCCCCGGCAGGAGCAACCGAAGGGGCCGTCAGCGGAAGAAATCGCGCTGATGACTCCGCAAGAGTACGCGGATTACAAGCTGGGGCAGGCCGAAAAGCGGTTCCAGCAAACAGTGGGGCAGATTCAGTGGCAGACCTACGAGGCAAGCGACCGGGCCGCCTTCAACGCTCTGAAGGCCACCGACCCGCTTGCCACGAAGTATGCCGACGAGGTCGAGACCCGGCTGGCGCAGCTACGGCAGCAGGGCCAAAACGTCGATCGTGAACGTCTCCTGACGTACATTATCGGCGAGAAGGCCCGGCAGGGGCGCACGGCGGCGCGGGGCAAGCAGGCGGCTGCGGGGCAGCAGCGGATTGCTCGGCAGCAGACGCGGCCCGGATCGCCGCAGCGCAGCGATACCCCAGCTCGTCGGGGGCAGATGAGCGAAGCGGAGGCACGCGAAAAGCGCCTCGAGAACATGACTTTCTGAACCAGACCCGGTGGCCTGGTTCGTTTAGGAGCGAGAGATGGCTACGAACCAGGCCTCCCAGTTTTCTTCCGACATCGAAAACTATATCGCGGACAAGACGTTGCCCCTGGCCCGTCGCCAGTTGGTCGCGTACCAGTTCGGCGACCCGCTGACCCTCCCCAAGGGCCGCGGCACCACCTACACGGCGACCCGCTTCAACCGCATCCCGCTCCCGTTCTCGCCGCTCTCCGAAGGCGTTCCGCCCATCGGCGAGACCATGACCATCTCGCAAGTGAGCGCGGTGGCCCAGCAGTGGGGCGATAAGGTCACGATCACGGACGTGGCGGAGCTCACCATCAAGCACCCGCTGGTGACGAAGGCGCAGGAACTGATCGGCCTTCAGATCGGCGAGACGCTCGACCGCAACACCTTCAACAACCTGCTGGCCGGCACCCAGGTCAACTACGTGAACACCCGCGGCTCGCGGGCTTCGCTGGTGACGGGCGACGTTCTCAACCCGCACGAGATCAACCGCGCCGTCGGCGCGCTCACCACCATCGGCGCGCCGCGCTACATGGGCGACGAGCAAACTGACATCAAGATCCAGGCCGAGGCCGGCGGCTCCAAGGCATCGTCCAACCCACGGCAGATGCCGCACTATCCCGCGATCCTGCATCCGCTCGTGGTGCAGGACATGCGCGAGAACTCCACCGTCGTGACGGCGTGGTCCTACTCGGACATCAATCGGCTCTACAACTCGGAAGTCGGCGAGTGGGGCGGCGTGCGCTTCTGCTCCTCAAACATGGTCCCGACCTTCACCGGCGTCACCACGACGACCGGCACCGCGGCCACCACCGGCTCGCTCGCGACCGGCAACTACTTTGTCCAGATCACCGGCTCAGACACCCAGAACCAGTATGAGAGCCAAATTTATCAGGTCTCGGCCGCAGTTGCGGTCACGGGCCCGAATGGCTCCGTCACTGTCACGGTGCCGTCGACCAGCGGCTACACCTGGAACGTCTACATCGGCACCACGTCGTCTCCGACGAACCTGGGGCTGAGCACGTCCGGCCCGACCGTCGGTCCGATGGCGGGGCAGGCGACCCAGCTCGCCGGCGGCTCGACCGTTACCATCACGGGCACGGGCATCGCGCAGACCCCGCCGGCGGCTCCGGCCAACGGCATCACGGTCTATCCGTCGTTCATCTTCGGCCGCGGAGCCTACGGTCAGGTGTCGCTGGACGAGGTCAAGATCACCGCCCTGTTCGGCGCCGACAAGTCCGACCCGCTCAATCAGTTGCGCGTGGTCGGTTGGAAGGTGTTCTACGGGACGCTAATCGAGAACAACACGTTCTTCATGCGCATCGAGAGCACGTCGGCCTTCAGCGCGACCTTCGGCTAACGCCAAGAAGGTGCAGGACTGAGAGGAGAGTAGAATGGCCTTGGGGACCCTTGGAACGAACGCGACCACGACTCTTCAGGCCCTTCAGTATCGAGGCGCGACGGCTGGTGGCGTAACCGCCAGCCGCGCGGATCTCGCGGCGCTCGCTGCACTGATCCTCGACGATCAGTCGTCCCAGATGGGGCAGCCGGCCAATGCCGCCCCATCAGCCAAGCCGATCTTTCCCGGTGCGTTCAATCCATTCTACAACACGCTGATGATCCCGAACCGCGGCATCCTCAAGGTGCTCCCGGGCGATTGGATCGGCGTGGATGCGAACGGCTGGCCGATCCTTCTTTCCCGCAACGCGGTTGCAGGCGGCACGTCGCCGTCTGCCTCCACTTCATGGACACACTCCTGATGGCTCGCAAAAATATCGATCGCACCAAAGTCCCGCCCGAGATGCTCGCGAAGGCGCGCGAGGCCGCGCTTGCGAAGCAGGCTCGGCTGATGGCGGAGGCAGAGCTTGGCATCTCCGACGACAGCATGCCGGTGCAGAAAGGGCCGCTCGGCGACGAGGGTGAGATTGAATCGGTGTTCGTCAACCTGGCCGAGTTCGCCGACCGTCTCGTGATCGACGGCGTGATCTACGTCCACAATCGCACCTACGACATGCCAGCTGCGAAGGCGCAGGTTGTCAAGGAGATCATGGCGCGCGGCTGGCGGCATCAGGCCGAGATCGAGGGCAAGGACAGCGAGTTCTATCTGCGCCAGCAGCTTCAGAACACCGCGGTTCGGCTCTCGCCGAAAGGCACTTCCCGTATCCAGCTTCAACAGTAAGGAATTTGTATGCCCGACGATACTCCGGCGCCGACCGCGCCTGCGCTTGGTTTCTCGATCACGTCTAACATCACGGATCGCAGTCAGATCGTCGTTCAGTCGTTCGTGCCACTCGACGCGGACGACACCCTGATCAACACCACGCTCGACAAGGTCATGCGTGCGTGCGACCGGCAGCGGGCGAAATATCTGGTCGACGACTTCCGGCTGAAGCTTCAGTTGGAGGAGAACGCGCTGGAAGCGCAGAAGCAGGTGATGACGGATCGGGTCAGCAAGCTGGCGGATCTTAAGAACACGTACCAGCAGGAGTGGTCGACGTCGAACCGCCGCGGCGAGTTCAAGCTGAGCACGCAGCAGGAAGGGAATATCTCGAAGGTCCAGACGGACATCGAGAACATGAAGAAGACCGTCGAGGGCATGGAGCAAAACGTCGCGCGCTTCCGTTCCAACCTGGAGCAGCTCGAAGCCCAAGCGAGGTAAAGGGCAATGGCGCAATCTGCACAGACCATCTGTACGCTTGCTCGGCAGATTGCGAAGTGTCCCCAGTACACCACGCAGTCCGGTCAGCTTCTGAACATGATTCTTCAGGAGCTGGCGCAGGACTACGACTTCGACACCATCCGCAAGACGCACTCCAGCACGTTCGTCACGTCGAGCGTTTCGGGCCCCGGCAATCAATACATCGCTGGCTGCGGCCCGAACCCGATGCCGGCCGACTTCCTGCGCGCCGAGAACAACGAGGTCATCTGGTATCTGCAGGGCGTCCGCTACGTCATCGTGATCCTCGACCAGGCCGAGTTCGACCGCCTCACACAGACGTCCGGCTTCAACTCCTACCCGACGGTCGGCTACATCGACATGGCGCCCGTCGCCGATAGCCTGCCGCCGAACCTCTACGTGTGGCCGCCGGCCTCGGGCGCTTACAGCTTCACGGTGCGCTACTTCCCGCAGAAGGACGACATCGTCACGCCGGAGTCGAGCTCGACGATCCCGTGGTTCCCGAACCAAACCTACCTGATCACGCGACTGGCTGGCGAGTTGATGCGGATCACCAACGATGATCGCGCGCAGGCGTACCTCGGAGACAACGAGGAGAACGGTATGATCGGCGCGGGCGCGATCCTGTCCAAGTATCTGAAGATGAAGGACGACCCGGAGGGGCGCGTCGAGACCGTGAAACTCGACCGGCGTCGGTTTGGTCGCAACTTCTCCAACCTGCCTGACACAAAGCTCGTGGGGTGGTGAGTGTCGCTTCGCAACACCCAGCCCTTCCCGTTCAGCCCTGTCGGCGTCTCGGACGCACTCGACGGGTCGAACGTCATGAAGGGGGGCATGACCACCCTTCAAAACCTGATCCCCTACCCCGGCACGCGCAACCTGTGGGGCTGCCGGCCGGCAGCGACTGAACTGATCGACCTGGCCGACAACATTGCCGACGCGGGCTTCATCTCGACGTTCAAAGTCATCGGCAACATCATGTACGGGCTGGTGGCGTCGAGCACCTTTCCCGGCCACGACTACCCGTTCGCCTATAATCTGCTGACCGACACCTACATCGCGGTGACGGGCGCAACCCTCAACAACACGCCGGTGAGCCCCGCGAGCACGGGCGACTGGACGCCCCCGACGATGGACTTGATCGGGGTGCGACTTGTTGTCACACACCCCGGCTTCAACGGGACCGCGGGCAACTATTTCGGCTGGTTCGACATCTCGACGCCGACCGTGCCGACGTGGAACGCGGGCAACACCGGCGGCGCGGTGGTCATGTCGACGGCGCCCATCGCTGTGAAGCAGTTCGGCCAGCGCGCCTACTTCGCGATCAATCCGCCGTCCGGCCAGCCGTCACTCGTGGCGTCGGATGTGCTCGACGCGCTCACGGTGACGAACGCTGGACAGGTGCTGACGTTCGGCGACAACCAGCAACTCACGGCGCTCGGCGTGCTTGGCCTCGACAATCAGTTTGGTGGCCTGACGCAAGCCCTGATGGTGTTCAAGGGCGTCTCCAACATCTACCAGGTCACGGGTGACTATGCGCTCTCGACCGGCTGGCTCGTGAACTC
>Ga0105249_10000420_pt1 | contig 40445 bp, 31 predicted proteins | sample KBSS44metaG_FD_81522 | JGI IMG/M metagenome (GOLD analysis project Ga0105249, IMG submission 81522) | Switchgrass rhizosphere microbial communities from Kellogg Biological Station, Michigan, USA - KBS S4-4 metaG | ecosystem: Host-associated > Plants > Roots > Rhizosphere > Soil | place...
ACATATTCATGTAATCCCTGAATCTCTAATTCACTCATACCAGGGTGTACAGTCTTCATTACTTCATTTTGTCCACGACATGAGATTTCAACTGCTTTGCGAATCAGATCCATTTCTTCAGGAGTTTTTATTTCACGAAGCTTACCTGTAAGTTCCCTGAAAAGACGAGTATCATATTTACTATCCTTACTTATATCATCCGGTACGTTTGCCATTTTTTTAAACTGGTCAATGAGATCAGCTAAATCGGCATTATCACGATTGTCATTCCGAGCATCCTCAGGGAACCTGTCAAAAATTATTTTATCAAACTTAGAAAAATCAATTTGTGTTTTTTTGAAATCTTCTCCATTATATGCATAAGCAAAACCAAGTTTCTCTTTTGCTCCTTCAGTGCCTAATCTTCTTCCTGTCCATTGCTCAGCCAGTAGGTTCTTTTTCTGTACAAAAATTATCTCTTTATAAGTATTCCCATCAGGCCCTTTTTGTTCTTCTTTAAAAATTAATAGTAATGAATGTGGCTCTTTATATCCGCTGAAATAATACATGTCAGGATTCTGGTGATAGAAATAATCCACGTCATTGCTGAATGTGCGGGTAGGATATGCCATTACAAGAAACACAGAATTATCGGGCATTAGTTTACGCAATGCATCGCGCCGGCCCGCATGAAATTCCCTGCTCAGATAATCGGTTGGCAGATCGTCCTGTGCCTGCAATGCGTTTGAAATAAAATACAATGCAAGAACAGAAAGTAGCTGGTAAATATTTCTTTTCATAAAAAAAGTGGTAATTGTAATAAACTAAAATAGTTCTTTTCAATTACCACTCAATAGAAATTATATAAATGGAGGTTAGATAGACAATAGTTTAATCATCATCATCTTCTTCGGTATAGGCATCTTCGCTGCTTTTATAATGAAGCTCCCATTCCTTTACAGCATCGTCAGTCAAACATTCTATGATGTCAAACAACGGATCTTTTTTCAATTTCCATTCTGTGTCCGTTGGATCTTCAAATTTCATAATAAATAAACAATGATCTGATTCCATTGCTACTTTGATCAACGTGATCATTGAGTCTTCTTTTTCTTTTACCAGGTAATAACAACCTGCTTCCAGCAATTCATAAGTATACATAGCTCCTCCGCTTTTTGAATAAAATAAATTTCTCCTTTTCCAATAAACAAGCTGGAATGGGAAGTAGTTAGTTAGAATTTAACGGGTAAAACTGAACTGATGGGTTAGTTCTTCAATAGGGTCAGTAGGTCAAATTTAATGGTTTTGTTTTAACACAACCAAGCAGCCGCGAGTAAAATTTTTTTTTGACAAAAAATTAATTCCAACTGAGAAAAGGCTTGAAAGAGGTCAAAAAATAAAGGCCTGAAAAACAAGGATTTTCCCAAATTGCCCAATCCACCCGAGTTGAAAAACCTGACCAGGATTAAGGCAAAAAAGGAGAAACAGGGTTTAAAACTTTCAAATAGTTCTGAAAATAGTATAAACCTTATGAAGCAAAAGATAAAACTGTTATATTAAAAAAGCCTTCTGCGAAACAGAAGGCTTTTTGCCGGTGCTTAGATACTGTACATGCGGCTGTGTTTGCATTCTTTTTTCTTCTTTGTCTCGGCTTTCTTTTCTGTTTTTACTTTTTTGTTTGTTGCAGAAGAAGAGTCAAGAGCAGCGAATGCAATTGCGGTAACACCGGAGGCCAGAATGAGGGCAACAATTGTTTTTTTCATACCCTTTTATTTAGTACCCAAAAGTTACTACAGTTTTTGTACCGGGTAAATTATTTTTTATGAATGGTGAAAAAAAATTGTTCACAATTTAAATCCTGCCACTGATGGTTTTTTGTTAGCAGCCGACATTTTTACACAGAGTATAATCCTTTTCTTGCGAGTGGCTTCTGTTTTTGCCGAATTGATGTGATATAAAAATTGTTTTTTTGTGAATTGAGGAAAGTTCTTAAAATTGACTTTTGCTTTTTTATTTTTAGATAGGGCCTTTTCAAAGTCTTCTGGCAGTTGTATTGCATCAATATGATCCAGGCTTTCCCAGGTTCCGTCTTTTTTTGCAATTTCGATTTTTTCAAGACCAGCTTTTGTCATCAGTCCTTCCGCTATCATTTTTTCGATACGTTTTTTATTCAAACCACTCCAGCCGCTTTTTGGTTTGCGTGGGGTGTAGCGTTGCATGAAACACTCATCATCCAGCGGCCTCAAGGTACTGTCGATCCAGCCGAAACAAAGAGCTTCTTCAACTGCATCGTTATAAACTAATTTGGCTTTACCGGTAGATTTTTTATAATAGATGAGCCAAGTGCCAGGTGATTTTGCATGATTTTTCTCCAGCCATTTTCGCCATTGGCTGCGGGTTTTTGGGTGAGTGGTTTTATAATCTGCTTTTGGCTTTTTCAATTTCAAAAAAATTATTTTATTAACATGGGTTAATAAATCTAAAATTAAGCAGCAAATCCGGTTTTGGTATATTTGCCCGGCCTTATCCCGATCTTCTCTTTAAGGAGAAGGCCATCAGTACACAAGGCCAACTTATTTGAAAATATTTTAGGATAATAAATCAGAAAACATAAGTTGAATAGAATTACTGGACGTACAAGTGAGTGACACAAGGGACGCTGAATAGAAAACTAAAAGCTAATAACCTATAAAAAATTAAAGGGGAGATTGCTTCGGCGTCGCCTCGCAAGTACCTAATGGCAAAGGAAAAAGTAAAAGACACCACCAATCTTTTCGATTACAACGAAGAGAGCATCAAATCCCTCGACTGGAAAGAACATATCCGCCTGCGGCCAGGTATGTATATTGGTAAACTCGGCGATGGCTCATCGCCGGATGATGGTATTTATGTGCTTGTAAAAGAAGTGATCGATAACTGCATTGATGAATACACAATGGGCTATGGAAAAACGGTGGAACTGACTGTTGATGGCAAACAGGTAACTATTCGTGATTATGGCCGCGGCATTCCGTTGGGGAAAGTAGTGGATGTAGTGAGTAAAATAAATACTGGCGCCAAATATGACAGCAAGGTTTTTCAAAAATCAGTTGGCTTAAATGGTGTTGGTACAAAAGCAGTGAATGCGTTGAGTCATTATTTTAAAGTGAAAGCTATCCGCGATGGCAAAGAAAAAACGGCCGAGTTTGAAAGAGGATTTTTAATTAAAGAATATAAAGAAGCAAAGACAGGTGAAGAGAACGGAACAATTGTAACTTTTATTCCTGATGAAACCGTTTTCAAGAATTTTAAATTTCATCCTGAGTTTTTAGAGAATCAAATTTGGAATTATTGTTTTCTGAATGCAGGTCTGAAGATCCTTTTCAATGGTAAATCATTTGTAAGTAAAAATGGTTTGCTTGATTTGCTTCAACGCAAAACCAATGAAGATGAAATTCGTTATCCAATTATTCATCTAAAAGGAGATGATATTGAAGTAGCACTTTCACATACCAATGAATATGGTGAAGATATTTACAGTTTTGTAAATGGCCAGCATACCACACAGGGCGGTACACACCAGCAGGCATTTCGCGAGGCGTATGTAAAAACTATCCGTGACTTTTATAAAAAAGATTACGATGCGGCTGATATAAGAACCGGAATTGTTGCAGCTGTTTCTGTTCGTGTTGTAGAACCTGTTTTTGAAAGCCAGACAAAAACAAAACTGGGTTCAGTGAATGTAGCCGAAGGTGGTCCAAGCATGAGAAACTTCATTGGCGATTTTTTTGCAAAGGAACTTGATAATTTTTTACACAAGAATCCAACAACTGCAGAAGAACTTAAGAAACGTATTGAACAAAGTGAAAGAGAAAGAAAAGAACTTTCTGGAATTAAAAAGCTGGCCAACGAAAGAGCCAAAAAAGCAAATCTTCATAACCGCAAGCTACGTGATTGTCGCTATCATCTGAATGATGAACCGCCAAACAAGGGAAAGGAAGAATTTGTCGCAAAAATTAATGAGTCGACGATCTTTATTACCGAAGGCGATAGTGCCAGTGGTTCTATTACAAAATCAAGAAGTGTTGAGACACAGGCAGTGTTTAGTCTTCGTGGTAAGCCGCTCAACTGTTTTGGGCTTACTAAAAAAGTAGTTTATGAAAATGAAGAATTCAATCTGCTGCAACATGCATTGAATATTGAAGAAGGATTGGATGGACTGCGCTATAATAATATAGTAATCGCGACTGATGCCGATGTGGATGGAATGCATATCCGGTTATTGTTAATGACTTTCTTCCTCCAATTTTTTCCTGATCTTGTAAAACATGAGAAAGTGTATGTGCTGGATACACCACTCTTCAGAGTGAGGAACAAACAAGAAACTATCTATTGTTATAGCGATGAAGAAAGAAAAGCAGCCATAAAAAAACTCGGCACCAAACCAGAGATCACACGATTTAAAGGGTTGGGTGAAATTAGTCCTGATGAATTTTCATTATTCATCGGTGCAGATATGCGTAAACAGCTGATGCGTCTGGAGCATGGCGATCATATTCAACAGTTGCTGGAATATTATATGGGCAAGAACACACCCGAAAGACAGGAATTCATTATTGAGAATTTGAAAATTGAATTGGATAAAGTGGAGGAGACAGTTTGAGGTTTGAAGTTTTGGGTTTGATGTTACGAGCTTTGGCAATACTATTAAGCTTCTGTTGCGTCGCACTCTTCAACGTTCTGTAATTCTATCAACAATATCATTGACCAAGCTAGATATCATACGAAAATCCAAATCACTATTCATGAGGTGGAAACTTCATGGGCTCTTTGAACCTTTCACTGGATTTTTTCTGAATGCTTATCATATGAGTAAGCTAAGCAAATGGAGGAGCAAGACAAAAGTGAATGGTTACAATGACTGGTATCAAAGCAAATGGGATTATAGCAGGAGATATAATTTGTATGAAGAAGTGAGTAAAACAGAAAAACTTGATAGTTCAGCGATAGATTATTTTGAATTTGGCGTTTGCGGCGGTCACTCTTTTAAATGGTGGCTTGAACATAATAAAAATACCGGTTCAAAATTTTATGGCTTTGATACGTTTGAAGGGTTGCCGGAAAACTTTGGCCCGTTTGCAAAAGGCTCAATGGCCGTAGCATTGGAATCATTAAATATTAATGATGCAAGAGCAAGTTTTTATAAAGGTCTTTTCCAGGATACATTAGTTCCGTTTCTTGAACAGTATAAAAACGAGAGAAAGAAGCTAATACATCTTGATGCAGACTTGTTCAGTGCTACTTTATTTTCCTTATCTCAACTATATCGTTTTCTCAATGATGGCGATATTCTTTTATTTGACGAATTTGCAGTGCCAAAACATGAGTTCATGGCATTTAAAATATTTACCGAAAGCTTTTATGTGAACTATGAAGTGATCGGGGCCGCAAATAATTATTTATTCCTGGCAGTTAAAATTAAGAAGTGATGTTACATATAGTTTTTCAACATGCAGATGTGACCCTGCTGAATGAGGCAATGAAATTGGATGAGTCACTACAAGGCGAAGTGATAGAAATTAAGGATGAATGGGGAGTTGGCCCATTAAAAGATATTGACACAGAAGAAGGTTGGAATGCAAGAATAAGCTGGTGGAAAGAACTATTAGCCGGGTCGCCTTATGAAAAAAATGTCGGCACTTTTGATGACAGGGAAACTGTAAAATCTATTAAAGAAAAATTAGATTCCGATGAAACCTTAGAAGCCTGGATCTGGATGGGACAAAACCAGCATGATGTCACAGGTTATTACTGGCTGATGCCGCAATTAAAATCTTACCAGGGAAGAGTGATGATCTTGTATTTGAACAATCTTCCTTTTATAAATGAGAAGGGCCAATTGTTTTATCCATGGTCTGTTCATGATATTCTTCCAAAAGAAGCTGTAAAAGCAAAAAAGCTTGCAAGGCAAATTACATTAAGTGAATTTGAAGTTGATCCTGATGAATGGAAAAAACTGAGTGATGAAAATGCAACCATAAGAATTTTAGAAGGCGGAAAAAAGATTGTCGCAAAAGAAGAGTCATTTTATGATGGTGAGATCGTAAAAAATATTACGACAGATTGGCAAAAAGCAACAAGAGTTTTAAGTAATACTCTTCATCGAATGAAGATTAAGACAGGCGATGTGTTTATTATGTGGCGTATGAAACAATTGATTAGTGCTGGAAAGATCGAAACCATGGGTAATGTAGACGGAGGATGGAAGGAGTTTGATGTTCGCAAACCAGGCAGTCCATCAGAAAATGTGGAAGTGAATGATGAAGCACTCAATAATCAATAACTATTAATTAATAATTGCAACTTAATATTTCGAATGGCAAAAGCAAAAGTTTCCGATATCCAAAATAATGAAGCTGGTTTACCAGGTCAATACAGAACGTGGTTTCTTGATTATGCTTCTTATGTTATTCTTGAAAGAGCAGTGCCTGCCATTGAAGATGGATTAAAGCCTGTACAACGTCGGATCCTTCATGCGATGAAAGAAATGGATGATGGCCGTTTCAACAAAGTGGCAAATGTAATTGGACAAACAATGCAATATCATCCTCATGGGGATGCAAGTATTGGTGATGCACTGGTAAATATCGGACAGAAAGATCTGTTGATAGAAACTCAAGGAAACTGGGGCGATGTAAGAACTGGTGATGATGCAGCAGCGCCAAGATATATTGAAGGGCGTTTAAGCAAGTTTGCTTTGGAAGTTGCTTTCAATGCAAAAACTACTGAATGGCAACTGAGCTATGATGGAAGAAAAAATGAACCGGTTACTTTACCAATGAAATTTCCATTGTTGCTGGCGCAGGGCGCAGATGGTATCGCTGTTGGTCTTGCAACAAAAATTCTTCCTCATAATTTCTGCGAATTGATCGATGCGTCAATAAAATATTTACGTGGAAAAAGATTTGAACTCTATCCTGATTTTCAAACCGGCGGGCAGATTGATGTGGATGAATATAACCAGGGTAAACGTGGTGGTAAAGTAAAAGTAAGAGCACATATTGAAGAAATAGATAAAAAAACACTTGCTATCCGAAGTGTACCTTATGGAGTTACCACAACTCAATTGATGGATTCAATTGTAAAAGCAAATGACCAGGGAAAAATTAAAATAAAAAAGGTAACGGATAATACAGCAGCTGATGTAGAAATACAAGTTGACCTTGCTCCGGGTATTTCTCCCGATATCACAATTGATGCATTATACAAATTCACCGATTGTGAAATCTCCATTTCTCCCAATGCCTGTGTGATCGTTGAACAAAAACCTCAGTTTCTTGCAGTAAATGATCTGCTGAAACTTTCTACTGATAAAACAAAAGATCTTCTTGAGCAGGAACTAAAAATAAAATTGGCTGAGTTACAAGAGAAGTGGCATTATACTTCATTAGAGAAAATATTCTTTGAAGAAAAAATTTATAAGGAACTGGAGAAAAAACATGCAACATGGGATAAGGTACTTGAAGCAATTGATGAAGCATTCAAGCCATTTAAAAAGCAATTAAAGCGGGCAATCACAAGAGAAGATATCATTAAGCTTACTGAAAAACCTGTAAGAAGGATTTACAGGCTTGATATTGATGAACTCAATGACCAGATAAAAGGACTGGAGGCAGATATCAAACAAGTAAAGCATGATCTTGCCAATCTTGTCGATTATGCGGTCGCTTATTTTGAGAATCTTTTGAAGAAATATGGAAAGGGCAGGGAAAGAAAGACTGAGATCAAAACAATTGAAGTGATCGAAGCTAAACACGTAGCAATTGCCAATACAAGGCTATACATGAATCGTGAGGAAGGTTTTATTGGTACAAGTTTGCGTAAGGACGAATTTGTTGTTGAATGCAGTAATCTTGATGATATCATTGTTTTTACAAAAGGTGGAATTATGAAAGTGGTAAGAGTGGGAGAGAAAACCTATATAGGGAAAGGGATTCTTCATGCGGCTGTATTTCAAAAGAATGATGAACGCACCACTTATAATATGATCTATATGGATGGCGATAGTGGTAAAAGTTTTGCAAAACGATTTAATGTGACTGGCGTAACAAGGGATAAAGAGTATTTTCTTGCGAAAGAACACGAGAGGAGTAAAGTGCATTACTTAAGTGTAAATCCAAATGGAGAAGCAGAAATTGTAAGAATTGTTTTAACGCCAGGAAGCAAAGCACATAAAAAGGAATTTGAATACAACTTTGCTGAATTGGAGATCACGGGACGAAGCAGCAAAGGTATTACAGTAACAAAATACCCAATAAAGGCTGATGGGGTGAAGCTGAAGGAAGCCGGTAAATCAACTATCGCTGGAAAAAAACTTTGGTATGATGACCAGTTCGGAAGATTGAATGTTGATGAAAAAGGTCAGTACCTCGGCATGTTTGATGCAGATGATAAAATTCTTGTTGTTTATAACGATGGCAACTACGAAATAACCGACCAGGAATTAACTCAGAAACTGGACGCAGAGAAGGTATTGCTGATAGAAAAATTTGATCCTGAAAAAATTGTTACTACAGTGTATGCTGATATGGATAAAAAGCAATACATGGTAAAGCGATTCAAGATCGAAACCACTACTTTAAAAAATAAATTCCTTTTCATTAAAGAAGGTGAAGGCAATTATGTTGAAGCGGTAACAACAGACGCTGAACCGGTTTTAGCAGTACAGCAGGGAAGAGGTGCTCAAATAAGAAAAGGAAAAATGAAATTGGAAAAAGTTGCTGAATTATCAGGATGGAGAACTGTTGGTACAAGATTGCTTGATTATAGTAAGAGTGTGGAAATGGAATGGGTGAAGCCAAAAGGCAGCAGCCAGCCTGAATTGTTTTAAACCCCTAAATCCCCTAAAGGGGACTTATGCTGGAGTAATTCTATTCAAATAAAGAATAGAGATTCAACTGCTGAATAAATAATTAACGTTGAAAATCGTTCTATTGCTTAAAGTCTCCCTTTAGGGAGGTTTGGAGGGTTTTTCTTTTTCTTGATCCTGATAGTCGCATTCTTTTCCAGGTTGCTCGTAAGCCTTAGTTCATAACGTTTCTTTCCATCATTTACGATCATTAATGCAGTATTGGGAGGAATGGTGCCAAGATTGTCTGCAAACATTGTTATCTCGTTGAACTCTTTTGTTGAATCGAGAGGAATATCAAAATGAACTGACCGTGTACTGAGGATGCGGTTAAATGCGATCAGCTTATCATTATAAAAAACAGAGATCGAATCACCGTCAATTTCACCATTATCATAAAAATCTACTTTCAAAGTATCTGATTCAACAATCAATTCATCCGCTATTACTTTTTCTCTTTCCTTATATTGATTACTTACGACATAATTGACGACATTTCTCGGTTGAATTCTTACAGCAGCTATTGTATCCGTTTCAGATGGTCGCCATACCTGGAAAGTTTCTTTAAATACTTTAATGGCATTCATTACTGAATCCTGTTTCAATGAATCAGTATTTAGTGTAAGTGTAAATAAAATTTCCGGGCAAGTATATTTATATTCAGGCTTACTTAGAAAAGATCCTTTCAATACCGAATTGACTTGTGAGACCCTCAGGGTCGCCACAAAATTCATCGCACAATCCACATCACGGTTATAGTAAGAGCCATAATACGAAACGGGGATATTGGAAATATATACAAGCCTTGTTGTGGAATTATAAGTACCTCGAACCGGGATACTGCGGTAAGTGTTTTTGAAAAAATAATTCAGAACCCCTTTTACATTGTTTTTGTCCTGTTCAAGAATAAGCTCAACTAAATAATTGCTGTAAGTATTGCGCAATTTTACATTCGCTGCTCCATACCAATAACCGGTTGGTGATTGAGAAAAAAGTTGTGAAGAAAATAATAAGGCTATAAGAAAAAAAGGTTTTTTCATGGAACAGGAAATTATTTCAAAAACCGTGCTTGTTTATAACGCAGGTTCACCCGGAAAATTACTTGATAAAGCGTTTCATTTCTCTTTCTACATCACGTTTTTTGATCGTTTCCCGTTTATCGTGGAGTTTTTTGCCTTTACCAAGGCCAACTTCAACTTTGACCAGGTTCTTTTCATTAAAGAAAATAAGAAGAGGGATCAATGTGTATCCTTTTTCTTTCAGCTTTCCTTCTATTTTATTTATTTCTCTTTTTTGTAAAAGCAATTTTCTGTCTCTTACCGGATCATGATTATTTGTAGTGCCATGAGAATATTCTGCAATGTGCAAACTTTTAAGCCACATCTCACCTTTATGAATGATACAATAACTGTCGTTGAAACTTACTTTGCCATCCCTTAAGGATTTTACTTCTGTTCCGGTCAATACTATTCCTGCGACATATTTATTGTCGAAAAAATATTCATGAAAGGCTGAGCGATTTTTAATTTCCATGACTTGCTGCGGCTGAATTGCTCCGGCCTTTAGGCTGGAGATAACAAATTTAATTTTTAAACATCCACAACACCTTCGTCATTTTATCTTTCAACTCTTTTCTTGGAACGATAAAATCAAGAAAGCCATGTTCAAGGATGAATTCACTGCGTTGAAAGCCGGGAGGCAGATCTTTTTTAATTGTCTCTTTAATAACTCTTGGTCCTGCAAACCCGATCAAGGCGCCGGGCTCAGCGATATTCAGATCACCCAACATACCAAAGGAAGCAGAGATGCCGCCAAATGTTGGATCAGTTAAAAAAGAGATATAAGGTATTTTTGCATCGCTAAGTTGAGAAAGCTTTCCACTTGTTTTTGCAAGCTGCATCAGCGAGAAAGCACTTTCCATCATTCTTGCTCCACCACTTTTTGAGATCACCAGGTATGGCATTTTATGTTCAATACAATAATCAACAGCTCTTGAAAATTTTTCACCCATCACACTGCCAAGACTGCCACCTATAAATTCAAAATCCATACAGGCAATTACAATATCATTGCCGCTAACTTTTCCTACAGCTACACGCATCGAATCTTTCAAATCTGTTTTGCTCCAGATCTCTTCCAATCTTTTTTTATAAGGCTTCAGATCGGTGAACTCTAAATAATCCTTACTAAGAATATTTTCAAATAGTTCTTTGTATTGATTATCATCGAAAAGAATTGAATAATATTCTTCACTACCGATTCGGTGATGATAACTGCATTTCGGGCAAACAAAAAGATTTTCCTTCAATTCATTCGATGTGCAAATAAAATTACATTCAGGGCATTTGGTCCACAGCCCTTCCGGCGTTTCCTTTTTTTCATGCGTCCCCGTCAGGATCCCCTTTCTTATCCGCTTAAACCAGCTTGTCCTTGTCGATTCTTTTCCTTCTTCACCAGCCAGGTTGGAATCAAAATCTTCTACCTGTTTTGCCATGCAAAAAGTTTTGAGTGGTCACAAATATAGGGAATCTGTAATTTGAGGTTTGGAGTTCAAGGTTTGTAGTTGAATAGCGATTTTTTGGGGATTTATTTATTTCCAACAGTTGTTCGTTGGTCAACGTCCCTTGCGACGCTCCGTTCATGGTTCATATCAACGTTGGGCGAATGCGTCGCAGTTTATCCTGAACGAAGCGATGGGTCGCACACTTGTGCTTCCTTTAATTCTCTTCAGCATTTTCCCGTGAATTGTGAATGGTCAATGGTGAATAGAAAGCTCCATGAATTTGACAATTCACTATTAGCTATTGACGATAAGTGAACCAGGAGATGAATGGAGCGTCGCAACATAAGTTCAATAGATATTCTATAGCTGGCAACCAAATAAAAATGCCTCTTAATTCCAAGAGGCATTGTAGAGGTTTAATGATCGTAGAAAGAAGAGATCTAATTATTAGGGCCGCCGGCGTCTACCCAGCAGATAATGGAATTCTTTTGTGCTGTTGTCAGGCTTCCTGTTTTTGGCATGGTTCCATTGCCAACAGCAGTTTTAATAGCAAGTCTTGCACTAAAAATTTGATTATAGGTTTGTAATGGGCCGGGTCCATTTAGACTGCCTGCGCCATGGCAAGTAGCATCTGTAGCACAAGTTGATTGTATAATTGGATTAACGTTGGCAGCAAACGCACTTGCTACGCCTGTACAATTAATAGAACCACCAGCAGTGCCACCACCACTGCCGCCACCTGTACCTCCGCCACCAGTGTCGCTACCACTTTTGCTGCATGATGCTATGAGAAGAAATGCCGCAAGAATAACGAGGGAACCTTTTTTCATAAATATGTTTTTTTCTGAGTGCTGGATTTTTTATTGAATCGGTATTGGCAGAATAAAAGTTGCCACTTGTAATGAGTTTTTTATGCATGAAACGTTAATAAAATAGCCCGGCCATTTTTTAGGTGAGACCGGGCTATTTCAAAAGGTAATTTCTTATTAGGCGATCGTTATATCCTTATCCAAATACACATCTTGTATTGCATTTAAAATTTCTGCACCTTCTTTCATTGGTCTTTGAAATGCTTTGCGGCCACTGATCAATCCCATACCTCCGGCTCTTTTATTAATTACTGCTGTCGTTACAGCTTCAGACTTGTCGCTTGCACCGGATGATGCGCCTCCGGAATTAATTAATCCTGCACGACCCATATAACAATTAGCAACCTGGTAACGGCAAAGATCAATTGGATGATCAGAAGTTAATTCAGAATAAATGCGAGAATCATTTTTACCATAAGCAGATTCTTTTGTATTCAATGCAAGATAACCTCCATTATTTTCGGGCAGTTTTTGTTTGATGATATCGGCTTCAATTGTTACACCAAGGTGATTTGCTTGCCCCGAAAGGTCAGCTGATACATGAAAATCTTTTTCTTTTGTTTTGAATGCAGGGTTTCTTAAATAGCACCAGAGAATAGTTGGCAAGCCAAGCTCATGCGCCATCTCGAATGCTTTGCTTACTTCCTGTATCTGTCTTGCCGATTCATCGCTTCCAAAGTAGATTGTTGCACCAACTGCTGCCGCTCCAAGATTCCAACTTGCTTTTATTGATGCAAACATTATTTGATCAAACTTATTTGGATAAGTGAGAAACTCGTTATGATTAATTTTTACAATGAATGGAATTTTATGCGCATACTTTCTTGACAGAAATCCTAAGCCGCCATATGTAGTAGCTACGGCATTGCAACCACCTTCAATTGCGAGCTTAATAATATTTTCAGGATCAAAATAAATTGGATTTTTTGCGAATGATGCTCCGGCACTATGCTCAATCCCCTGGTCAACTGGAAGAATAGAAAGATAACCTGTATTCGCTAACCTGCCCGTATTATACATCAATTGAAGGTTGCGAAGCACCTGAGGATTGCGATCGCTTTTTATCCAAATGCGGTCCACAAAATCAGGTCCTGGTAAATGAATCTTTTCTTTTGAAATTGTCTTGCATTCGTGGTTCAACAAATATTCGGCTTTATCACCGAGAAGTTCAGTGATCTTATTCGCTGCAACTGTAAGCATATAAGTAAGTTTAATAAAGTAAATTATGATTTTGCGATGCTAACGACTGTTTGCAAAGATAAGGGCATGTGAATACAAGTTGGAACAAAAACTATTTTGTAACTGTTGACTTTTCAGAAACCTTTTTAACAATTATTGCAGTTTGGATGTTATCAATCATTTCTTTTATGGCAAGGGTTTTAGAAGTAACTCCTTCACTCTTGCGTAACTGACTATATTCTCTCGTTTGCTTTGCGAGCATGTCGATCAAATCTGGCAAGTCTGATTGTTTTAATTCTTCGGTTGTTGGTGAATTCCAAAACATCGCAGTTAAAAGCCACAAGAATCATGCGACTGCATAATTTTGAAAAATTATTTTTTTAACTGTGTAATTAATTCCTCATATCAACTAATTTGAAAAAAGATATTTGACCGTATCACAAATATTTTTATCCAAATAAATCGCTGCTCAGATAGCGATCACCTCTATCGCAAGTAATAAATACAATAACACCTGATTCAATTTCTTTAGCTAGCCGGATGGCTGCAGAAGCGGCGCCTCCACTGCTCATGCCTGCAAAGATGCCTTCAACTTTTGCTAATTGGCGCGCCATTGATGTTGCTTCTGTTTGTGATACATCCATAACCCGGTCAACTCTTTCGGGTTCAAAAATCTTCGGGAGATATTCTTTTGGCCACCGTCTTATGCCGGGGATTGAGGATTCTTCAGTAGGTTGGCAACCGATTATTTGAATTGCAGGATTAATTTCTTTAAAATAACGTGAGCAACCCATGATAGTTCCTGTTGTTCCCATTGAACTTACAAAATGAGTAATGCTTTTATTGGTATCCCGCCAGATCTCGGGGCCAGTGGTTTTATAATGAGCTTTATAATTATCAGGATTTGAAAATTGGTTCAAAATAAAATATTCACCTGTTGCTGCTTTTTCTTCTGCATAATCGCGACAAATCTCAATATTATCAAGCAAAACAACTTTAGCGCCGAACGCTTCCATCGTTAAGGTCCTTTCTTTAGTTGAAGTTGATGGCATTATCAGTTCAATCTCCAGATCATACAATCTTGCGATCATTGCTAATGCAATTCCTGTATTGCCACTGGTTGCTTCAATTAATTTGGCGCCTGGTTTTATATCACCTCTTTCCAATGCGGAGCGGATCATATTCAATGCAGGACGATCTTTTACACTGCCACCGGGATTATCGCCTTCAAGTTTTGCATACATCTTCACATTCGGGTTGGGATTTAATTTTTTTATTTCCACCATTGGTGTATTGCCTACCAAATCAATAATGCTTGCCATGATCAGGATTTAATTTGTTCTACAACTTCAATATCGGGACGATGATAAACAGTAGAGCAGGAGGGAACACTTTTGGTGAGCCATACATTACCACCAATAATACTGTTATGTCCAATAGTTGTTTCTCCGCCAAGAATAGTTGCGCCGGAATATATGATAACATGATCTTCAACTGTTGGATGCCTCTTTATTGAAGCCATTGCTTTATCAACGCTTAACGCACCCAATGTTACTCCCTGGTAAAGCTTTACATAATCACCGATGATAGTTGTCTCGCCGATTACGATGCCTGTACCATGATCAATAAAAAAATGCTCTCCGATCTTAGCGGCTGGATGAATGTCTATTCCTGTTTTTGAATGCGCATATTCGGTAATGATACGTGGAAGCAAAGGAATATTAAGATCAAGCAATGCATGCGCAATGCGATAAAAGGAGATTGCATAGAAACCAGGATAAGCTCTTATGATCTCAAACCTGGTTCTTGCAGCAGGATCACCAGCAAGCAATGCTTCAATATCTGTATTTAGAATTCTGTATAGTTCAGGAAGGCTGCTGAAGAAACGAGTTGCTTTATCATTATTACCATTTCCAATACATCCGCTGGTTGCATCTAATAGATTTTTCAATTCTGATTTTAAGTCAGCGAATTTTAATTCAACTTCTTTTTCAGATGAATGGTTAATATCAGATTTTTCTGGAAATAAAAGGCAGATAAGATCATTTACCCAGGTTGCGATCTCCTCATTGGGAGGTACAGTTTCGGTTTCTTTTTGTTGTTGATAAATGAATTTGTAAAATTCTTTTTCCATGCTTTTGGTTTAATGACAATGCATGGTATAAAATTATCGTATTTATCACACCAATTTGGTAGACCGTTGTATTAATTGTTTCCTAAATAAGAAAAAAATCCCCGCCGATAGACCGGCAGGGATTAATAACTTGTATAGCTGCTTAAGCGTTCCTGTTAATACAGTTCAGATCTTCAAAAGCTACTTCAAGGCGTCTTACAAACGCCTCTTCGCCTTTACGCAGCCATACACGGGGATCATAATGTTTTTTATTGGGTTTATCTTCTCCTTCAGGATTCCCTAATTGCCCCTGGAGATAACTTTCATGCTTCTTATAATTATTTAATACACCATCCCAAAATGCCCATTGCAAATCGGTATCAATATTCATTTTAATAGCACCATATCCAATGGCTTCACGAATTTGATGTTGAGGAGAGCCGCTACCACCATGAAATACGAAATAAACAGGTTGGGGAGCTGTCTTTAATTCTTTTTCTATATAATCCTGGCTGTTCTTTAAAATCACAGGACGCAATTCAACGTTCCCCGGTTTATAAACGCCATGTACATTGCCAAACGCGGCAGCAACTGTAAACATTTTTCCAACCTTACTCAATTCTTTAAAAGCATAAGAAACATCTTCAGGTTGTGTATAAAGTTTTGAATTCTCTATATCACTATTATCAACGCCATCTTCTTCACCACCGGTAACACCAAGTTCTATTTCAATACCCATGCCCAGCGGTTTCATACGTTTGAAAAACTCAACTGATGTATGAATGTTCTCTTCTATTGGTTCTTCGCTAAGGTCAAGCATATGTGAACTAAAAAGCGGTTGTCCTTTTTCTTTGAAAAATTGTTCGCCTGCGTCAATCAGTCCGCTTATCCATGGCAACCATTTTTTTGCCGCATGATCGGTATGCAAAATCACAGGCACGCCATAATGTCTTGCCACATTATGAATGTGCAATGCGCCGGAAATACCGCCTGAAATATTTGCCTGCATTTTATCATTGAGCATTCCTTTACCTGCAATAAACTGGGCGCCACCATTTGAAAACTGGATAATAACAGGCGAATTTACTTTTGCTGCAGTTTCAAGGACAGCATTGATCGTATTTGTTCCAATTGTATTTACAGCTGGTAGTGCAAACTGGTTTTTCTTAGCATCGTTGTATAAAGTTTCTAATTCTTCGCCGAACAATACGCCGGCTCTGTATTTACTCATTTAGTTTTCGTTTTGTGATAATGTTTGTTGTTGCAGGCATACAATCGCTAAAGTGCCGCAAGTTAATTGATTTAAACACTCATTATCACTAACAAATGTTAGATGAATGATTCGTTGTTGATAATGAAAGTAAAAGTCAAAAGTAAAAATTCAAAACTCTCAATTCGCTTTTTTACTTTTTAATTTTGACTTTTGAGTTATTTCCCTAGTGCTTGTATCACATCATATTTTGTTACGATATGAAAATTACCAGCCTCGTCTTTACTCAACACGGCGCCATTTTCTTTATTGATAAGTGTACTAAGCTTTTCAACCGGGGTATTAAATTCAACAAGAGGGTATGGTCGTTCCATTACATTTTCAACTTTGGAATTTTTTATATCGGGATTGGAAAATATTTTTTGAAACAAACCATTTTCGCTAATAGCACCTATCGGCCCATTGCCATTCATTACGGGTATATTTTCAATATCATATTTTTTCATCAGGTCTACTGCATCTGCTACTGTTTGCGATGGTTCTATAGTAACAAGCTTTTGTTTGCCACTGCGGCTGTTTATAATGTCTTTAAATGTTTTTACATCAAGGAAGCCACGTTCTATCATCCATTGGTCATTATAAACTTTAGCAACATATCTGCTGCCATGATCATGAAATATGCAAACAACAAGATCATCTTTTTTCAAACGATTCTTTAATTGTATTAATCCTTGTATACAACTGCCGGCACTATATCCACAAAAAATTCCTTCTTCTTTTGCTAACCGGCGAGCCATGATAGCGCCATCTTTATCGGTTACCTGTTCAAAATGATCAATAACACTCATATCATAATTTTCCGGTACAAAATCTTCCCCAAAACCTTCACTGATATAAGGATGTACTTCATTCATATCTACTTCACCTGTCCTGAAATATTTTGTAAGCAATGAACCATATACATCAATGGCCCATACTTGAATGTTTGGATTCTTTTCTTTTAAAAACATTGCTGTGCCAGTGACTGTGCCTCCGGTACCTGCAGTGCAAACCAGGTGAGTGATTTTTCCGTCAGTTTGTTTCCATATCTCAGGCCCCGTAGATTCATAATGAGCAAGTCGGTTTGCAAGATTATCATATTGATTAGCATGAAATGAATTTGGAATTTCTTTTGCCAGTCTTCGTGCAACAGAGTAGTAGCTTCTCGGATCATCAGGTTCAACATTGGTTGGACAAACAATCACTTCAGCACCAACCGCTTTTAATATATCCATCTTCTCTTTACTCTGTTTGTCAGTTGTCGTGAAAATGCACTTATAACCTTTTACAACAGCTGCTAATGCTAAACCCATCCCCGTATTTCCTGAAGTGCACTCTATAATTGTTCCGCCAGGTTTTAACTTGCCTTCTTTCTCCGCCACTTCGATCATTTTTACAGCCATGCGATCTTTAATAGAGTTGCCGGGATTAAAATAATCAACCTTGGCCGCTACCGTACAAGGAAAATCTTTCGTGATCTTATTCAGTTTTATAAGGGGGGTATTACCGATCGTTTCAAGGATGTTGTTTTTGATATCCATATTCATTGGTTAGAGAGCAAAGTTACTTTTTTAGCCCGAGTATTTAACTGTCATTCGTGAGCAATATAAATAAAAGCCCCGCCTGGAAAGGAAGGGCATACCGGACTTAGTGACATAACATCACTAATCAACTTTAACAAACTTGGTTTTGATTTTAATTTTTGATAAGCTGCGGTCAGGCTTGTTTTTGAAACTTTTTTCTTTTGTTGGCAAGCACTCTATCAAGTAACACAAGTCCAAGCAATACGTTCACCATCATAAAGCCATTTACAAAATTGTTGTTGAATATCTTGCTGTAGTCAACTTCCGAAAGCCGTGAAAGATCTATTGAAGGTTTGGAATCAGTTGCTGATGTCCATTCAACTTGCGAAAGTCCATAAATAAGAAAGACAGCAATCAATGTGAAGAAAAATCCGGCAATGCCCCAGATGATCTTTTTATTTATATAATTCTTAGTGGCCGGCGCAATATGCAGCTTCGCAATTTCCTCCATTACATTTTTAGTGAAACGCATAGAAGGTTGTTCCAACTCAGCACTATTCATTAACTGATGAACCTCCAGCAACTCGTGGTATTTGTTTTTCCATTCAAGATTGCCTTGTAACATTTTTTGAATTGAAGTTCTTTCTTCATTGGAAGAAATTCCATCAATGTATGCCCACAGTTGTTGTTCAATATTTTGTTCCTGATTCATACAACACAGTTTAATAAATATTTTTTACTTCTTCACTAAAGTTCTTTTCCATTTTTTCTTTTAGCCTTGTCCTTGCACGATGTAATCTCACCTTCACCGTATTTGTTTCAAGTCTTAATATCCGGCTTATTTCCTCAAGGTTTTGTTCTGCTTTATAAAACAATGTAATTATCTCGGCATCATCAGGGCTTAGCATCGCGATTGCTTCGTTCACCATATTCACTCGCGATTTCTGCTCCACCAAATTTGCCCTAAAACCAGAGTCCTTACTATCCGCGGCTTCAAAAACTTTTTCATTATCCAAAGAATGCACATCCAGTTTCTTTTTTCTTAAAAAAGTAATGGAAGTGGTGTTGGCAATTGTATACAGCCATGTGCTGAATTTCGACTCACCCCTGAAATCAGCCAGCGAACGATAGGCTTTTATAAATACATCCTGCGCCACCTCTTCGGCATCTTCACGGCTTTTGATCATCCGCAACACAAGGGTAAAGACATAGGCCTGGTAACGGTTTACCAGTTCAGCATAGGCATTCTGCTCACCCTTAAGCACCCTGCTTATGATCTCATTATCACCAAGTCCGGTTGACATTCAATAAATAAGACTACCTGAGATAATCTTTGGTTACACTAAAGTTAGACCTTATTTAGGCTATTATTATATATAGGTAGTCCAGGCCTTTGCCTGTAACCTTGTTGGAGCAGGGGTAGTCATAGTTTATGTAAACCATTTTAATAAAAGTTCTTAAGGCTGTAACCAGGAAATAAGGATTGTAGTCTAAAAGAACAGGAAACAATTTACTAACTATAAAAAATTAATTTATGCACGGCGGAGAAGTTTTAGTCCCAATTATGATTTGTTTGTCATTTTTCGCAATGGTATTCGGAATCGTTTATCTCTATAAAAAAGAGAACCTTGCCATGATCGAAAAGGGAATGAACCCAAAGGACAAGTTGAATCGCCCCGCACCATTCAGAAGTTTGAAATGGGGTCTTTTATTACTCGGCGCAGGTTTAGGATTGCTTATTGCTTTTTTTGTGGACCTGAATCTACCTTACAGAGTTGAACCAGCCGGAATATATTTTGCTCTAATTGCAATGGGTGGCGGTCTTGGACTTATTGGTTCCTATTTTGTAGAAAAGAAAAATTGGTACGACAAAGCGAACGGAAACGGTGAATAATAACTCAATATAAATTCCACCTTATCCTCATCAAGCAATGCGCCAGGGCGGATTGCTTTTTTTATTTTTCTAAAACTTCCAATGCTTTCTTAATAGCGGGATCATCGACGTTCACTACTTCATAATATCCTTTTGCTCTCCATTTGTACCTGGCAAGCTGAGCCTTTATTCTTTTTTGTAAATAGTCCTTATCTGCGCCAGAAACTTGTTTTAGGTCGATACTATCCTTCGCCGCATATGCTACCAGCTCCTGCCACATGCCTTCAAGATTATTATAATTTGCAGTAAAATCCTGTGGAGTACTGAATTTATTTATTTCTTCCATGTGACGGATATAGTAAGTGTACATGAAATTATTCAGTGAGCCGCTTAAATACAGTTTGGTTACATTTCTGTGTAAACTACCTGTATCAAGCCCTACGAAATATTTAGGTGTAATACCGCCACCACCATAGACCGTATCACCACATTGTGTTTTATAAACTTTACCATTTACAACTTTGGCAGTATCAAGATGATTGACCTCGCCATTTTCATAACGGTCAGCTATTTCTTCTAAATACTTTTCTTTTCCATTTTGATATGAACGTTGAATGCTCCGCCCTTTTGGTGTGTAATATCTTGCCACTGTTAACCGAATAGCTCCTCCATCACTTAATGAATATTGTTGCTGCACCAGTCCTTTGCCAAATGTTCTGCGACCGATAATCGTTGCCCGGCACCAATCCTGTAAGGCACCAGCAAGTACTTCGCTGGCACTGGCTGACAGCTCATCAACCAATACCACAAGTCCACCTTGTTCAAATAAGCCGGGGCGCCTGCATTTGTAATCTATTCTTTCCACATTGGCGCCTTGTGTATAAACAACCAATTTTTCATCGCTTAGAAACTCATCCGCAATTTCTACTGCTTCATTCATCAGACCACCGCCGTTGCCACGCAGATCAAGCACCAGGTTGCTGGGCTTATTTTTCTGCAAAGTTTCCAGCGACTGCATGAATTCTTCGTAGGCTGTTTCAGAAAATTTATTCAGTTTAATATAACCTGTTTTTTGATCAAGCATATAAGAAGCATCAATTGCAGGAATAGGTATAGTGCCTCTTGTGATGGATATTTCTTTTTGTTCATTCTTTCTCAATACTGTGATCTTTACAGGAGTGCCTCCTTCTCCCCGTATTTTCTTTTTGATATCATCAGAAGAGATATTTTTACCCGCAACAGTTTCATCATTTACTTTTATGATCTTATCGCCAACCTGCACACCGGCTTTATCACTCGGGCCATCAGCAAGTACATGGACGATATGAACTGTGTCAGAAAAAATATTGAATTCAACACCGATGCCTTCAAAATTGCCGAGCAGGTCCTCATTTACTTCCTGTAAGTTTGAAGCAGGAATATATATTGAATGCGGATCCAAATGACTCATCATTTCATCGATCGCATTGCCTTGTAATGAATCAGTGTTCACCGGGTCAACATATCGTTGCTTAACAAGATCCAGTATTTGCTGTAAAGAACTCTTTTTGTCTGCTTTAAAAAAACCGGCTCCTGAAGGAGTATTCTCTCTTAGCTTAAAACCAAAATACATTCCACCGATCAGCACAATTGAAAATATCAGCGGAAGCCATATTTGTAATTTTTTATTACCCATCGTTACTTGTTTCTTTGTATTTTAATGCAAAATAGAGAAAAGTTTCTGGTTGCTGTTGCCTTGTACCGGTTTCCGGGTGCTTGTGAATAAGAGTTAATAAGAATTTATGATTATCATTAAGGAAAATACAAATCATCATTGACAAAAAACCAGTAACGACCCAACAACCATGATAAAACTTATTTGCGATAGCGGGGCTACGAAGGCGGAATGGTGTTTGATAAACAATGGAAAAAAAAAATCTTTTTTTACACAAGGTATAAGCCCCTATTTTTTGAATACTGAACAAATAAGAGACTTGCTGCTAAAAGAGCTTAAGCCAAAACTCAGGAATATAAAAATTGGTGAAATTTATTACTATGGAACTGGCTGCGCCAATCCTGCTAATGCACGTTTGGTAAAAAAAGCTATTCAACTCGTATTTACCAATACAAAAAAAATTGAAGTAACACATGACCTGATGGCAGCAGCCAGAGCAGTATGCGGAAAGAAAAAAGGGGTTGTAGCCAACCTTGGTACCGGGTCTTTTTGCTGTTATTATGACGGAAAAAAAATCGTTAAGCAAATTCCAGGCATTGGTTATATACTCGGCGATGAAGGCAGCGGGGCTTATCTTGGGAAAAAAGTTATTCAGTATTATCTATACGAAACATTTGATGATGATCTTCGGGCGAGATTTAATGCAAAATATATTACCAACAGAAGTGAGATTTTGGAAAATGTATATAAAAAACCATTGCCTAACCGCTACCTTGCATCTTATACCATTTTTCTTGCTGAAAACAGGGGGCATTATATGATCGATAATATAATTGAAGATGGGCTGAATGAATTTTTCTTTTATCATCTTTGTAAGTTTAGAGAATCATGGATAATGCCTATTCACTTTGTTGGTAGTGTAGCATTTGGTTTTAAGGACGTGTTGCAGCACCTTTGCAACACTTACGAATTTGAATTGGGTAGGGTGATTAAAAACCCGATGGAAGGATTAATAGCATATCATAGTTAGGAGGATTTTATTATGTCATTTGAAAGAATAACAGAGCAACCAAGTAATTACAGGCATTTAGATAAAATGCCAGTGGCAGAGCTTTTGCTAAATATAAATAATGAGGATAAGACGGTCCCATATGCAATTGAAAAAGCGATCCCACAGATTGAGAAGCTTGTTGAAGCAGCAAGTGATAAGATGCTCAGCGGCGGAAGATTGTTTTATGTTGGGGCAGGTACCAGCGGCAGGCTAGGCGTTGTAGATGCCAGCGAGTGTCCTCCAACTTATGGGGTTCCTTATGGATTGGTCAATGCAATAATTGCCGGCGGCGACAAAGCTATTACCATGGCGGTTGAATATGCAGAAGATAATAAGGAAGAAGGCTGGAATGACCTGGTTAAAAATAATATTTCGGATAAAGATTTTGTGATAGGTATTGCTGCCAGCGGCAGTACACCTTATGTATTGGGTGCATTAGAAGGTTGCAAGGCTCGTGGCATTCTAACGGGTAGTATTACCAATAACCCCGGCTCGCCATTAGCCAGGGTAGCCGATTACCCGGTTGAAATTGAAGTAGGACCTGAATTTGTTACCGGCAGTACAAGAATGAAAAGCGGCACCTCACAAAAATTAGTGTTGAATATGATCTCCACAGCTATCATGATCCAGCTCGGCAGGGTGGAGGATAATAAAATGGTTAACATGCAGCTTACCAATGAAAAACTAGTTGACCGCGGAACCAAAATGCTAATGGAGAAGTTGAAGATGAATAGCTACGATAATGCCAAAGAGTTACTTCTTAAATATGGAAGCGTAAAAAAAGCCGTTGAAAATTCTTCAAAATAACAAGCGTTATTGGTTTTCTTTTTTATCTTGTATCCCTAACGGATCAGTAGTGAAATTACATTGTTTACATATCGTCCTTCTTTCGGCAAATGATACTTCATTTGCTACTACTACTACAACTACAACAATCCCGCAAAAGCGGGATACTTTACCATATTAAATCAGGCTCCCGCAACCGGGATGAATAAAAAGAAAATCATTTAACTATTATTAATTAATTAAACTCCCCTTTGGGGGTTGGGGGTAAAATATGCAAGTCTTAAAATTCGGAGGTACATCTGTAGCCAATGCTGAAAACATTTCAAAAGTAATTGCGATCGTAAAAGAGACAATAAAAAAAGATAAAACAATTGTAGTTGTATCTGCACTTGGCGGTATCACAGATCTTTTGCTTAATGCAGCGGCTTTAGCAGCTGCTGGCGATGAGACATACAAGGATAAATTATTGGTGATCGAGCAAAGACATTTGGAAGCCGTAAAGCAATTAATTCCCGTGGCACAGCAAAGTCATCTGTTAAGCATGGTAAAAAAGAGCTGCAACGAAATAGAAGATATCTGTAATGGTGTCTTTTTATTAAGAGAATTAACGCCGAGAACTAAAGACAGGATCAGCAGCTACGGCGAATTGATCTCTTCACAAATTATCGCAGCAAAATTTAATGCTGATGGCGTGACGGCCACATGGAAAGATTCCCGTGAATTGATCCTTACCAACTCTTTATTCACTGCAGCCGAAGTTGATTATCCCGAAACAAACAAAAGAATAAATGATTACTTCCAGTCACAAGCTTCTGCATTATATATTTTACCCGGCTTTGTGGCCACTGATAAAAATGGAGTGACTACTACACTTGGTCGTGGGGGCTCTGATTTCACCGCGGCTATTATTGCTTCGGCAATCAAAGCACGGGCATTGGAAATATGGACCGATGTAAGTGGTATGATGACAGCTGATCCGCGATTAACCAATAATGCCCGCATCATTCCACATATTTCTTACCAGGAGGCGATGGAACTTTCACATTTCGGCGCCAAGGTTATTTATCCGCCAACTATTCAACCTGTGATGAGTTTGGGAATTCCGGTTTGGATAAAAAATACTTTTGCCCCTGCTGATGAAGGAACATTGATCGAATCTGTCTCAACAAAAAATGGAAATATTGTTCGGGGCATATCGAGTATCAACAATATTGTTTTAATAAGTTTGGAAGGAAGTGGCATGATCGGAATTCCAGGTTTTTCAAAAAGATTATTTGAAGCATTGAGTAATGAGAAAATAAACGTTATTCTTATCACGCAAAGTTCATCTGAGCATTCGATTTGTGTAGGTATAGATACCACCTCAGCGCAAAAAGCAAAACAGGCAGTTGACGCTGCTTTCATAAATGAAATTGCCTTACAAAAAGTGGAACCATTGAAAATCGAATCTGATCTTTCTATTGTTGCTTTGGTGGGAGAAAACATGAAAAGTCATCCGGGGATCAGCGGACGTATGTTCAGCGCCATGGGAAGAAATGGCGTAAACATCAGGGCCATTGCACAAGGCTCATCAGAAAAGAACATTTCTGCGGTCATTGCGACGAAAGATGTAAAAAAATCTATTAACGTCTTACATGAAGAATTTTTTGAAACAACTTATAAGCAAGTCAATTTATTTATTGTAGGTACAGGTAATGTTGGAAAAAAATTATTTGGCCAATTACAAAAGCAACTCGAATTTTTACAAAAGCAAATGAAGCTGGTAGTCAATGTCACCGGTATTTGTAATAGCAGGAAGATGCTGATCGATGAAAATGGAATTAAGCTTTCACAATGGGAGCAAAAATTAAATGAAGGCAGCAATGCAAATATTCAACAATTCATCAATGCGATTATTGAACACAATCTTCGCAATTCAATTTTTGTTGATATTACTGCCAGTGATCTTGTTGCCAATGTTTACGAGCAACTATTAAGAAAAAGCATTTCCGTTGTTGCTTGTAATAAAGTGGCCGCTTCCTCTGCTTATGATAATTATAAAAAACTAAAAGATATTGCAAGAGAGTTTAATTGTCATTTTCTTTTTGAAACAAATGTAGGTGCAGGATTGCCTGTTATTGCTTCGCTAAATGATCTGCTCAACAGTGGTGATAGGGTTCATAGAATTGAAGCAGTTCTTAGCGGCACACTCAATTTTGTTTTTAATAATTATGATGGTAAAAGAAAATTTGCTGATGTAGTGAAGCAGGCACAGGATGAAGGATATACAGAACCAGACCCACGACTTGATCTAAGCGGTACTGATGTAATGCGGAAAATTATGATCCTTGCAAGAGAGGCAGGCGAGAAAATAGAAATGGATGAGATCAGTAACAATTCATTTATGCCTGAATCATGCATGCAAGGAACGGTAGAAAATTTTTATGCTGCAATGGCAAAGGAGGAAGATCATTTCAAAAAGATTTATGAAAAAGCAAATGAAGCGGGATGTAAATTAAAATTTGTTGCTTCTTACAACGAAGGCAAAGCATCGGTTGGTTTACAGCATATCGATCCGAAACATGACCTTTATCACTTGTATGGAAAAGACAACGTAGTATTATTTTACACCGATCGTTATAAAGAACAACCAATGGTGGTGAAAGGTGCAGGAGCTGGGGCGGAGGTTACTGCAAGTGGTGTATTTGCAGATATTTTAAGAGCTGTAAAAATGTAAAATGAAGATAGTAATAGTACATTCTCCCGGCACAGTTGCCAATCTTGTTTGCGGCTTTGATATTCTTGGACTGGCATTGAATGCACCTTATGATGTAATGAAGTTGAAATTACTTGATAAGCCTGATGTGATCATTCATAATAAAGACAATTTTAATTTACCAACCGATCCGGAGAAAAATGTAGCAGGAGTTGTTTTGTTATCGGTGATTGAAAAAATGAATAATGAGATCGGTTTTGAAATTGAAATTGAAAAACATATAAAACCCGGCAGTGGAATTGGAAGTAGTGCGGCAAGCGCAGCAGGCGCTGCAGTAGCAGCCAATCATTTGCTTGGAAATATTTTTTCTAATGATGAGTTGGTGCAGTTTGCAATGAATGGAGAAAAGCTTGCTTCAGGCGTAAAACATGCTGATAATATTGCGCCTTGTATTCTCGGCGGAGTAAGTTTGATACGTTCAATTTTTCCATTAGATATCGTTTCGATTCCTTCTCCCGATCTTTTTGTTACGGTTGTTCATCCGCAAATTGAAGTGCGGACCTCTGATGCGAGGCAAATACTTCGCCAGCAGATCTTATTAAAAGATGCGATACGTCAATGGGGAAATATCGCCGGACTTGTAACCGGCTTTTTAAAAAATGATCTTGATCTTATAGGGCGTTCATTGGAAGATGTGATCATCGAACCTGTCCGCAGTATTTTAATTCCCGGTTTTGATGAAGTGAAAAATAAATGTAAAGAAGCAGGGGCATTAGGCGGTGGTATTTCTGGTTCCGGACCTTCCGTATTTATGTTGAGTAAAGATGAAGCAACTGCAAAGAATGTTGAATCAGTAATGAAAGAAGTTTATAATAAAATTGGAATTGATTACAATACTTACGTAACCACTATTAATAAAAAAGGAGTGGAGGTTGTATCGGAGTAATTAATAATTAAGAATTAAAAATTAATAATTCTTGAAATACTATAGTACAAGCAAAAGATCTGAGATCGTTTCATTTAAAGAAGCTACTATAAAAGGACAAGCACCTGATAAGGGACTTTATTTTCCTGAAACAATTCCACAAGTAGATAAAGGATTGATCGATGACATTGAAAGGATTTCAAATGAAGAAATAGCTTTTCGGGTTATCAAGCCTTATGTGGCAAATGAAATAAATGAGGACGACCTTTTTAAGATGGTTAGCGAAACTGTGAACTTTCCAATCCCGCTGGTAAAAGTTAACGACAATATTTTTTCACTTGAGCTTTTTCACGGTCCTACACTTGCTTTTAAAGATGTGGGTGCAAGATTCATGAGCCGTTGTCTTGGTTATTTTTTAAAGAATGAAAATAAAAAGGTAACGGTGTTGGTTGCCACCTCGGGTGATACCGGCGGCGCTGTTGCCAATGGATTTTTTGATGTTCCCGGTGTAGATGTAATTATTCTTTATCCGTCAGGTAAGGTAAGTGCCGTACAGGAAAAACAATTGACAACACTAGGAAAGAATATTCATGCATTGGAGATCGAAGGCAATTTTGATGATTGCCAGCAAATGGTAAAACAGGCATTTGCTGATAAAGATATTAATCAAAAATTATTTCTTACTTCAGCTAATTCAATTAATGTAGCTCGCTGGCTGCCGCAACAGTTCTATTATTTCTTTGCATATAAACAATGGGCAGATAAGGATCATGCACCAGTCATCTCCGTTCCAAGCGGAAATTTTGGAAATATCTGCGCCGGCATTTTGGCAAATCAATCAGGTCTGCCGGTTCATCATTTTATTGCTGCCTGCAATGTAAATGATACTGTAACAAAATATTTACAAACAGAAATTTTTCAAACACAAACTGCAAAAGCTACACTTTCCAATGCAATGGATGTGGGAAATCCAAGTAATTTCATTCGCATCCTCGAGATCTTTCATCATCAATTTCCAGATCTCGCTAAAAATCTGTCATCGTATAGTATCAGCGATGAAGAGACAATGGCGACTATTAAAGAAGTATATGAACGATCAAAATATCTTTTAGATCCTCATGGAGCTGTGGGTTATTTATCACTAAAAAGGTTTTTGCAAACTCATCCCGGCAGGAAAGGTATCTTTCTCGAAACAGCACATCCGGTAAAATTTCCTGATGCAGTTGAAAAGGCCACGTCAAAGGAGATTGATCTCCCATCTTCTATATCATCACTTATGAAAAGTGAAAAGAAAAGTATTAAGATGAGTGCCTCTTACGAATCATTTAAGAATTTTCTATTGGATTAACCAACATTTCATCATTTATTTTTTCACACTATAATTTATCAACTTTTAAACTTTTGCTATTGACACATTAATCAATGCAGGTGTATCTTTGCACAAGAGTTTTTGGTGTATGCATGATATAGAACCTTTTTATAACTGGCGGCATATTTATGTAAGCGAAGAAGATCAGCGTTCGCCCTTTTATGGCCAAACTCATTCTGAGTTTGAGTTTACCCAAACCGTTTATAATTACTATATACACCCACAATGGGATGAATTTGGAAGTAAAACACTTTATATGAAAGTGCTGATAGCCGATTATGATGAAAAATATGCCATCATTGAATTAATAGGAGAGTGGAATGATGCAATTGAAAATGATATAATGATTCTGAAACGGGAAGTGATCGATGTTTTTGAGTTGCAGGGTATCAATAAGTTTATATTGATCGCAGAAAATGTGCTCAACTTTCACAGCGGTGACAGGGATTATTATGAAGAATGGTATGAAGAAACTTCAGATGAACATGGTTGGATAGTAGTGCTGAATATGCCCGAAGCCACGCAACATGATTTTAAAAAAGCAAGATTAAATCGCTATCTCGAATTAATGGAAATCCCTGAGTGGCGAACTTATAAACCTTTCCATCTGTTTAAAAAGATTGATGCCGTAGAACAGGCACGATTGCCAGGCTGATGTTATTGAATAATGTTATTTGTTATCTCTCTCAATATAACAGGCCAATTATTTTTTACTATTTTATCAATCCCAAAGCTATTTATTATAATCTCAAACTTTTCTAACAAGTTTGGTGTTCCGATAGTATTTTTGCGGCTGGAAAATAGTTCCATCTAAACTACTCGCTTTATGAACTGGTCTCAGTTGTTTACTTCTACAATAGGCAAAAAGATCGTGATGAGTGTGACGGGTTTGTTTCTTATTACTTTTTTGGTAGTACATGTGGGTGTTAATTCCTGTATTTTTAAAGATGCTTTTGATCCGACAGATGATGGTGATATGTTCAATCGTGCCGCTCAATTTATGGCAAGGAATGTTGTAATACGGATCATGGAAGTTGTGTTGTTTGCAGGATTCTTTATTCATATAATACAGGGGCTTGTTGTTGAATTTGAAAACCGGTCAAAGCGAAAAATAGGTTACGAGGTAAACCTTGGTAATCGTGGCAGTAAATGGTATAGTCGTTCCATGGGTTTACTCGGTACTATTCTCTTAATATTCCTGCTTCTTCATTGGTGGCATTTCTGGATCCCATCAAGATTTACTCATACTGGTATAGAAGTGCCAATACTATTATCAAATGGATTTATAGGGCATGATATGTTCCACTTAATGAAAGCTACTTTCAGTGAATGGTGGATCGTGATCGTTTATGTACTCGGATGTATTTCGCTTGCATGGCATCTTATGCATGGGTTTCAAAGTGCATTCAGAACATTGGGTTTGCACAACAAAAAATATTTGAATATGGTCAATGCATTAGGCATCGGGTTTTCAATTATTGTTCCGTTGATCTTTGCGTTGATGCCCCTTTCATTCAAATTGGGATGGATCGGGTAATGTGCTGATGTGCTGATGTGATGATTTGCTAATGTGCTAATGAAATTGTGAATAGTTCTTTAATTGTGATTTTCATGATGAGCTAAGCTTTAGTGTTACTATTGAGCTTCTGTTGCGTCGCACTCTTCAACTGCATCAAGTCTATTGAACATAGAAAGATCAGTAAAAGGAGATGTCCATTATCCCCCGCTGGCGGGGGCCAGATGTTCGAACAGGATAAAATCTCAAATGGGGTGGACAAAAAGCTGAATAGAATTACAGAAGCCGGTAACATAAAAAATAAAATCGGGGAGATTGCTTCGGCTTCGCCTCGCAAGACAAATTATAAACTGAATTATGCTTGACGCAAAAATTCCACAAGGAGTTCCATTAGATGACAAATGGACTTATTACAAAGGTCACTGCAAGCTGGTGAACCCTGCCAACAAACGCAAACTCGAAGTAATAATCGTTGGTACCGGATTGGCCGGCGCATCTGCAGCTGCGGCATTGGGAGAATTGGGTTACTCAGTAAAAGCATTTTGTTTCCAGGACTCACCTCGTCGTGCACATAGCATCGCTGCGCAAGGTGGTATCAATGCAGCAAAAAATTATCAGAATGATGGCGACAGTGTGTTCCGTTTATTTTATGATACAATTAAAGGCGGCGACTATCGTGCAAGAGAAGCGAATGTGCATCGTCTTGCAGAAGTAAGTACAAATATTATTGATCAATGCGTGGCGCAGGGTGTGCCATTTGCAAGAGAGTACGGTGGTTTATTAAGTAATCGTTCATTCGGCGGCACACAAGTACAAAGAACTTTTTATGCCGCAGGACAAACCGGCCAGCAATTATTGATCGGCGCTTACCAGGCATTGGAAAGACAGGTTGCATTGGGTAATGTAAAAATGTATAGCCGTCATGAGATGTTAGATATAGTAACAATTGATGGTAAGACGAGAGGAATTATTTGTCGCAATTTGGTGACCGGTAAGTTAGAAAGATTTTTTGGACATGCAGTGTTGTTGTGTACTGGTGGTTATGGAAATGTTTTTTATCTCAGTACAAATGCAATGGGTTGTAATGTGACAGCTATATGGAAAGCACATAAAAAAGGTGCCTGGTTTGGCAATCCTTGTTTTACGCAGATACATCCTACATGTATCCCTGTAACCGGCGACCATCAGAGCAAGCTGACATTGATGAGTGAATCATTAAGAAACGACGGACGTATTTGGGTGCCAAAGAAACAAGGTGATAATCGCAAACCGAATGAGATCCCCGAAGAAGAAAGAGATTATTATTTGGAAAGAAGATATCCTGCATTTGGAAATTTGGTGCCAAGAGATGTTGCCTCACGAGCGGCAAAAGAAAGATGTGATGCAGGTTATGGTGTAGGTACATCAAAGCAGGCAGTTTATTTGGATTATACTGATGCTATAAAACGTTATGGTCATATCGAAGTTGGTAAACATGGTTTGGAAAATGCAGATGAAGCAACGATCATTAAGCTGGGAAAAGAAGTGGTGAAAGAGAAATACGGTAATCTTTTTGATATGTATGAAAAGATCACTGGTGAAAATCCTTATGAAGTGCCAATGAGAATTTATCCTGCGGTACATTATACCATGGGTGGGTTGTGGGTAGATTATGAATTGATGACAACTGTTCCCGGTTTGTATTGTTTGGGCGAAGCAAATTTCTCTGATCATGGCGCTAATCGTTTAGGTGCATCTGCATTGATGCAGGGCCTGGCTGATGGTTATTTTGTTATTCCATACACGATGGGTAACTATTTGTCTGCTGAAATAAGAACAAAGTCAATTCCAACTGATCATCCTGCTTTTGCAGAAGCAGAAAAGGCAATTGCTGACCGCATCAACCAATTAATGAATATTAAAGGCAAGCAAACTGTTGAGAGTTTTCATAAGCGATTGGGAAAAATAATGTGGGATAAATGCGGCATGGCAAGAAATGCTGAAGGATTGAAACAAGCGATCTCAGAAATACAGCAATTGAAAAAAGATTTTTGGAGCGATCTAAGAATTCCTGGTGAGATAAACGAAATGAACCCTGAATTGGATAAAGCAGGTCGTGTGGCTGATTTCATTGAGCTGGGTGAGTTGATGTGTATTGATGCACTGCAAAGAAATGAAAGTTGTGGTGGTCATTTCCGGGAAGAAAGCCAAACACCGGAAGGAGAAGCGGATAGAAAAGATGATGAATTTTCTTACGTATCATCCTGGGAATTCAAAGGCGAAAATCAATGGGAGTTGCACAAAGAAGAATTGCAATTCGAAGTGGCAAAACCGAGCAAGAGGAGTTATAAATAAAACCCCAACCCCTAAAGGGGCTTTTGAGGGTTTAATAATATTGACAGTTCATTATTTAATTGAAAATAAATCTAAGTTCCCCTTTACGGGGACAGGGGGTTTTTATGGAACATAAGACTATAAATTTGAAACTGAAAGTCTGGAAGCAGAAGAACAGTCAAACTGCCGGAAGATTTGAAACTTATGAAGCAAAGAACATTTCTACAGAAATGTCTTTTCTGGAAATGTTTGATGTGTTGAATGAAGAATTAATTAGAGAAGGTAAAGAACCGATCGCTTTTGATCACGATTGCCGCGAGGGAATTTGTGGTACTTGTTCAATGTATATTAATGGACGTCCGCATGGGCCATGGCATGCAACTACAACTTGTCAACTTCACATGAGAGCTTTCCAGGATGGTGAGACAATTGTTGTAGAACCGTGGAGAGCCAATGCATTTCCTGTGATAAAAGATCTGATGGTTGACAGAACAGCCTTTGACAGAATTATACAAGCCGGTGGTTTTATTTCTGTAAATACCGGTAATGCAGTTGATGCAAATGCGCTGCCGATTGATAAAGATAGAGCCGACGCATCTTTTGCAGCGGCTGCATGTATTGGTTGTGGTGCTTGTGTAGCTGCATGTAAAAATTCTTCTGCTATGCTTTTTGTTTCTGCAAAAGTCACTCACCTTGCTTTATTGCCGCAGGGTGATCCTGAAAGAAGAACCCGGGCATTAAATATGGTTGCACAAATGGATAAAGAAGGATTTGGCGGTTGCACTAATACAGGAGCTTGTGAAGCCGTTTGTCCCAAAGAAATTTCAATTGACAATATTGCCCGTTTGAACAAAGAATATTTTGTGGCAGGGTTGATTTCTGAAAAATAAATTCTTTCAAACAAGATTTTAGCCCTTTGTAGAAGGGCTTTTTTATTTACAGCAGGTGTTCGTATATTCAACGACTCTAAACTTGCTTTTATGAATTTAAAAAATCTTTTACCGGCAGCCGTATCGCTGCTCATCATATCATGTAACGATAATACTAAAGGAGTGACTACAGAAACAACATTTAAATGGCCCGAAGGCGTGGCTGCACCAACAACAGAAAAAAAACCACACGAAATGGTAGCACATGGTGATGTGCGGGTCGATAATTATTATTGGATGAATGATTATTTTAAAAAAGGTCCTGATAGTACTAAGGTTGTTGATTATCTGAAAGCGGAAAATGCTTATGTGGATACGATGATGTCAAGCGCAAAAGAATTCCGGAAACATTTGTATGATGAATTAAAAGGAAGAATTAAAGAGAAAGATGAATCAGTGCCATATAAGGATAATGGTTATTGGTATTATACAAGGGTAGAAGAAGGGAAGAATTATGCGGTCTATTGCCGTAAAAAAGAAACACTTGATGCTCCTGAAGAAATAATTCATAATGCAAACCAGGTAGGTGAGGGAAAACCTTATTATAGTGTTGCTGGTCTTGAGGTAAGTGATAACAATGAAATGGTGGCAATCGGCGAAGATGAAGTGAGCCGTCGTTTATACAAATTAAGGTTTAAAAATCTGAAAACAGGCGAGTATTCTCCTGAAACAATTTCTAATACAGAGGGAGGTTCTTATGCATGGGCTGCCGATAACAAAACTGTTTTCTATATTATAAAAGATCTGACCACATTATTAGGTTTCCAGGTTTGGCGACATGAAGTTGGAACCGATCCAAAAAATGATGTAAAAGTTTACGAAGAAAAAGATAATCGCCATTACATAGGTGTTGGAAGAACAAAGTCAAAAAAATATGTAGTCATTTATTCTGAATTGAGTGAACAGCAAAGCGAGCATCGTTTTTTGGATGCATCAAATCCAAAAGGAGAGTTCAAAGTGTTTCATCCACGTACAATGGGCCTGGTATATGACATCGATCATTACAATGATAAGTTTTATGTCCGTACGAATCTTGATGCCACTAATTTCCGTTTAATGGAATGCCCGCTTGATAAAACATCAAAAGAGAATTGGAAAGAAGTAATACCAAACAGGAAGGATGTTTATTTCGCAGGCTTTACTGTTTTCAAAGATCATTTGGTTCTTTCAGAATTAAAAGAAGGCTTGATGAATCTTCGGATTATCAATCAGAAAGATAAATCAGAGCATTATCTTCAGTTTGATGAGCCGGCTTATCTTTCTTCTGTTGGCATGAATGCTGATTTTAACACTAACATGCTTCGTTTCAATTATACTTCTATGATCACTCCAGGCTCGGTGTATGATTATAATATGGATACGAAAACAAAAGAATTAAAAAAGCAAAATGAAGTTGTTGGCGGATATGATAAAGACAATTATATAACCGAAAGAGGTTTTGCAACCGCAAGAGATGGAAAGAGGGTTCCTGTTTCGATTGTTTATAAAAAAGGGACGCAAAAAGACGGAAGTCATCCTTTGTTATTAACTGGCTATGGCTCTTATGGTTCCACTTCCTATGCCACATTTAGCAGTAATAGGTTGAGCTTATTGAACAGGGGATTTGTTGTAGCTATTGCACATATTCGTGGTGGACAGGAAATGGGTCGTGAATGGTATGATGATGGTAAAATGATGCACAAGAAAAATACATTCACCGATTTTATTGACGTTGCTGAATATTTGATCAATGAAAAATATACTTCGAAAGGACACGTATATGCACAGGGCGGAAGTGCAGGTGGATTGCTAATGGGTGCGATCACAAATATGCGCCCCGACTTATGGAATGGTATAGTTGCGCAGGTTCCTTATGTGGATGTGATCACAACAATGAGTGATCCAAGTATTCCTTTAACTACCGGTGAATATCTTGAGTGGGGTAATCCTGCTAACAAGGAGGAATATTTTTACATGAAGTCTTATTCACCTTACGACAATGTGGAGGCAAAAGCCTACCCGAACATGTTGATCACGACAGGACTTCATGATAGCCAAGTTCAGTATTTCGAACCAGCAAAATGGGTGGCGAAGATGCGGGAAATGAAAACCGATAAAAATATTATCCTCTTTAAAACAAATATGGAAGCTGGACACGGCGGCGCCTCTGGCCGTTTCAAAGCATTGGAAGATGTTGCCCTGATCTATGCCTTCTTGTTTTCATTGGAAGGGATAACTAATTAAAAATGCTAAAACCTGGTTATAAGCCCCGCTTCGGCGGGGCTTTTTATTGATTCCCCGTAGGATAGCTGCCATAAAATGCTGAATTTTACGTTTAAGTAAAATGAAAAACCACCGCTTTTGAGAAAAAAACGGCTGATACTAATTCTCGCTACCCTTTTGTTTGCTGTCCTGGAAAGCTTTGCTCAAATTCCCGTCCAGGATAATAAACCCATTTCTAACCTTCGTAAGAAAAAAATAGCTGTTGTTGCCGACACCCTTCGCATCGATACCTTCAGCGTAATTCCTAATACATTTTTAATAGAAGGTCTAAGTGACTCCACTTATTATTTTGATAACATAAATGCGTTGTTGAAGTGGAAAATAGTACCGGCTATAGATACTGTTACTATCGTTTACCGGGTTTTTCCTTATAAACTTAATTCAGTTGTACAACGATTGAACTACGATAGTGTAAGCTATAAGTTTTATGCAAAGCCATTTGAGTTCGGCAGAAATGAACAGCAACTCGCAAGAGGACTTTTTGATTTTGGTAATCTTCAGTACAATGGAAGTTTTGGCCGGGGCATTTCGTTTGGTAATAGCCAGGATGCAGTTGTCAATTCAAATTTCAATCTCACATTAAATGGTTTGTTGGGTGATAGTATTGAGATCAATGCTGCTATCACGGATAATAATTTACCAATACAACCGGATGGTACCACACAACAGCTGAACGAGTTTGACCAGGTATTCCTTCAATTTAAAAAAAGAACATGGCAATTGAATCTCGGTGATATCGATATTCGTGAGAATAGAAGTTATTTCCTTAATTTTTATAAACGATTACAGGGAATTTCATTTGAAACAAACAATTACATTTCAAAAAATGATGCATCAAGGACTTTTGTAAGCGGATCAATTGCTAAAGGAAAATTTACCCGCAATATTTTCCAGGGATTAGAGGGCAATCAAGGACCTTACAGACTTGTTGGCGCTAACAATGAATTTTTCTTTATCGTTCTTGCAGGAACTGAACGAGTTTTTATTGATGGCGAACTATTACAACGTGGCGAAGACCAGGATTATGTCATCAATTATAATACGGCTGAAATCACATTCACTCCAAGAAGAATGATCACAAAGGATAGTCGTATACAAGTGGAGTTTGAATATGCTGACAGGAATTATCTCAATGCAAATCTCTATGTTTCGCAGGAATTTGAATTAAATAAGAAACTAAAAATATTTGTAGGTGCTTTTAATAATAACGATGCAAAAAACTCGCAGATCAATCAAACACTGGATGACAATCAAAAATTATTCCTTGCAAATCTTGGCGATAGTATTCAAAATGCACTTTATCCATCAGCTATTATAGATACATTGTTTGATCCGGGAAAAATTTTATATGAAAAACTTTATTACAATCCCGGTACTGGTATAGATTCTTTTTATCAATACTCAACTGACCCTGTTGTTGCAAAATATAACCTTGCTTTTACTGATCTTGGAGAAGGAAAGGGAAATTATATTCCTGATTTTAATGGTGCCAATGGCAAGGTTTATAAATTCATTATGCCAGTAGCCGGTGTAAAACAAGGAAGATATGAACCCGTGATACTGCTTGTCACGCCAAAGAAGCAACAATTAATAACATTACGAACAGAATATAAGATCAGCAACAATACAACTGTGAAAACAGAAGTAGCTGCGAGCAATTATGATGTAAATACTTTTTCAGATAAGGATAACGGGGATGACATGGGAGTTGCTGCTAAATTTCAATTCGCTAATTCGTCTTTACTAAAATCATCAGGCGCCAAAAAAACAGAATTGACCACCAATTTTGATTATGAGTTTGTACAGGGGAAATTCAAACCACTCGAGAGGATTCGAAATGTAGAGTTCACAAGAGATTGGGGCCTTGGTCTGCAAACTTTACCTGCAGATGAACATATCATAAAGGCGTCTGCACGATTGCAAAATGCAAAAAATAATTCGCTGAGTTATCAATTAATGAATTATCACAGAGGTGATGATTACAATGGTTTTCAGAATAATATCCAGCAATTTCAAAATTTGAAAGGATGGCAATTTAATAACCAGTTGGCTTTTACAAACTTCAAAACCCAATTCGATGAGGGAAGCTTTATAAAACCAGTTCTTGATATCAGTAAGGAATTAAAATATTTAAAAGATTTCAGACTTGGTGTCAGATACGCATTGGAAGAAAATAAAACAAAGAATAAGGCCTCAGATACTTTGACGTTCCAGAGTTTTTCATTTGATACTTATTCGGCTTATCTCAAATCGTCTGAAAAAAAGAAAAACAAATATGGTATTACTTTTTTCACCCGTTCTGATAAATATCCTGTTGGCAAAAACCTGGTTCGTGGTGATAGAAGCATGAATCTAAATTTGCAAACAGAGTTGGTATCCAACCAGCATCACCAGTTTTTATTAAATACAACTTTTAGGAAATTGAAAGTGCTGAAGGACATCTCAAAACAAAAAGAAGACGAAACAATCCTTGGAAGAGCTGAATATATCATCAATGAATGGAAAGGTTTGCTGATGGGTAATATTTTATATGAATTAGGAACAGGGCAGGAGCAACAAAGAGATTTTGTTTATCTGGAAGTTCCCGCAGGCACTGGTCAATTTGCATGGATTGATTATAACAATGACGGGATTCAGCAATTAAATGAATTTGAAGAAGCTTTGTTTCCTGACCAGGCAAAGTTTATTCGCATATTTACTCCCACCAATCGATTCGTAAAAGCGAATTATACAACTTTTAATTATAGTTTTCAATTAAACCCAAGAGCAGTTTTAAATAAAAGTGATATAAAAGGATTTCAAAAACTTATTTCCCGTACTAACTTAAAATCCTCTTTACAGGTAACTAAAAAATCAATAGCCAAAGGAAATACCGAGTTCAATCCTTTTAAATATGAATTAGCAGATACGGCGCTAATAACATTGGGTACAGTTTTTTTGAATACTTTTTCGTTCAATCGCTTTAGCAGTAAATGGGGTTTTGATATCAGCAATTTTCGCAACAGGGGTAAGATCCTGCTTACTTATGGCTATGAAAGCCGTAAGCTAAATGACTGGACTATGAAGTTTAGGTGGAACTTTAGTCGTGCATTTACCTTAGATATCAGTGGCAAAAAAGGATTTAATGGCTTGTACACACCAAGCTTTGCAAATCGTAATTACGAATTGGATATTTATAATATCGAACCCCGAATTGTTTTTATACAGGGAACAAAGTTCAGGCTTGCGACGAGTTACAAGTTTGATAACAAAAAGAATAATCCTTTATATGGCGGTGAAAAATCATCTTCAAATTCCATAAACATCGAAACAAAATATAACGTACTTCAGAACAGTTCCCTTACTGGTAAATTCACATTCAGCAATATTGATTATAGATTTCCAACCAACACAACAGTAAGCTACATCATGCTGGATGGTTTATTGCCGGGTAGTAATTATCTCTGGAGTATTGACCTTACAAAAAGATTACTCAATAATCTTGAATTGAATTTTGTGTATGAAGGAAGAAAGCCGGGTGATGCAAGAACGGTTCATATTGGAAGGGCATCGATCAGGGCACTTTTCTAACCCAACCCCCTGTCCCCCTAAAGGGGAGACTTAGGAACTTGATTCCGTATTTTCAGTCAACTTCTTTATAGTCGAAGAAATCGTTTCGATTACACTTTCAATTTCGTTTTTGATCTGATCATTTGTAAAACGGATTACGGTTAGATGCAAATTTTCTAAATCATTCTGTCTTTTTTCATCGTTCAGTTTTGCTTCTTCAGAATCATGAATTGATCAGTCAACCTCAATTACTAATTTGAGTTTGTGACAATAGAAATCAGCTATATAGATTGAAATGGGATGCTGCCTTCTGAATTTATACTTGGAAAATTTCTCTTTTAACCGTAGCCAAAAAATCTGCTCCGCAGAAGTTAACTTGTTTCTAAGTTCTCTTGCGTTTGAAAAAATCAAAGGATCTGCTTTATAAAACATTCCCTTTCTCATCTATTCCAAAGTTCAGGAAAAAAGAGTAAGATCGATCTAAGTCTCCCCTTTAGGGGAACAGGGGGTTATACATTAAATCTAAAATGCATCACATCTCCGTCTTTAACGATGTATTCTTTTCCTTCAATTCTTAATTTGCCAACCTCCCGACAAGCAGCTTCTGATTCATACTTTATAAAATCATCATAGCTGATCACTTCGGCTTTTATAAAACCCTTTTCAAAATCAGTATGGATAACACCCGCGGCCTGCGGCGCTTTCCAACCTTCATGTATTGTCCATGCTCTTACTTCCTGCACACCGGCAGTAAAATAAGTATATAAGCCAAGCAATTTATAAGTAGCATGTATCAGTCGGTCCAATGCAGGTTCTTTCATTCCATATTCTTCCATGAACAATTGCCTGTCTTCAGGATTTTCCATTTCCTGTATCTGCGCTTCAATGGAATTATTCATGATGATGACTTCAGCATTTTCATTTTTCACAGCTTCTTTCAATGCGTCGGAAAATTTATTTCCTGTATGCATGGAAGGTTCATCTACGTTAGCAACATATAAAACAGGTTTATCTGTCAATAAAAAAAGATCGGCAATGGCAATTTTTTCTTCTTTGCTTAATTTCAATTCACGAATACTTTTTCCTTTTTCCAAAAGATCTTTGCAGCGAAGCAAAACTTCTAATTCAGATTTTAATTTCGGATCGATACGAGCCTGTTTCTCTGTTTTCTGAATTTTTCTTTCTACTCCATCAAGATCTTTTAGTTGCAATTCAAGATCA